>Ga0209702_10003188_pt1 | contig 26408 bp, 53 predicted proteins | sample FRY01_FD_187210 | JGI IMG/M metagenome (GOLD analysis project Ga0209702, IMG submission 187210) | Freshwater microbial communities from Lake Fryxell liftoff mats and glacier meltwater in Antarctica - FRY-01 (SPAdes) (version 2) | ecosystem: Environmental > Aquatic > Freshwater > Ice > Glacier... | reverse complement strand
CGAAAATCATCTAAAAAAGAGAGTAACTAAAAAGGGTTAGGTATATGCCCGACGACGAAAACTGGATTCTTGGGTTGATGTCCCAAGACGAAGCATCATCAATGGATGCCGACGGTCTTGCCTATGTCAAGGAAGTTGAGTGGTCAAATTTGTTCGGCGCAGACGGAAGGGGAACTGAGCCTGCTTATAAAATGGCAGGTTGAGTCATCAGTTTGTATCCTCGCTCTGGGAAAAGAATGGGGTGTGTGCCGAGGGCCTGATTTGGGCCCAGATGAACTTTTCTAATTTTTCCTGTTGACCGTCCAGTTTCATAAATAGCGCCTTGGCGGGAGCCCACGTTTTCCCAAGTTCGGCAACAGCGATGGCGAAGTCTTTTCTAATGAGAGGAGTATTCACTCGCCAATAAGCGTGCGCCCCAATATCCTCAAGAACAACTTCAAATGCCTTGTGGATTTGAACCGCCAAAACCGTATAGCGTTCTTGAAGTTTTGCAATCGTTGTAGTCACAAAAGCATAGAACTCGTCCGGCACGCTCTCCAGCCACTCACCCGTAGACAGTCCCTCGCTCAGTGCTTCCCAGATACGACGCTCTGACAGCCCAGTGACAAGACGATGCAAACGAACATAGTCCGCCTGTTTCAACTTGATTCGCAAATCCGCTTCAACGAAATGAATCACTATGCCCTCTGCGTTGGGGCGCGGTGGGGCGACCAGTGCTTCCTCAAGGGTTTTGTACGGGAGGTAATCGGTGACCAATAAACCCGTTACATCGCCGTACTCACAGGCTTCGTCAAATGAAACACTTCGTCCAGTCCGAATATCAATCGTCCCAATCCAAATCAGAACATCATCGCCCTCGTAGTCGACAACGATTCGGTTGCTTGGGTAGATAATCTCAAATAAATATGTCCACTTAGGATTAGGCGCGAACCGGCCCCCATGTTTCGAGTCCCAAATTTCAGTACCGTGTACTGCTTGGTCGGACGTAAAGCTACCCCTAGTCGCTATGGCGTGGCCGTCGTTCAGGGGGTACAAAATCCCCAAAGAACCATCCATTTTGTCGGTGCAGTAAATTTCTCCCGTCGGCAGGGGGGCACGGAAAGGCTCATCCCGAATGGTGCCATTTGGCATGTACTCGCCGTGGTTAAAAAACTTCCTAAAGGGCCTCGCAAGGACATTCCATTCCCTATCGACAATGAGGCCCCTGCATTGGGTCGTGACATTATTCCAAATTTTGCCATACGCCGCAGCCGCCGTATAATTCAGAATCTTCAGGTCGGCCGAGGGGTGCTCCGTGATTTTGACGTAGCCCTGCTCAATCATCTCCTGAAGGAGTGTGGCGTCTAGCATGTCATGAATTTTGAGCGTGTCCATAGTATGGATTACGCTACAGGGGCTTAACCCCAAAAGCAATAGTGTGCCGACATGGATGCCTTGGGCGAGGTAAACTGGATATGTGCTAGATTGTGCTTAATGAGCCCGCTCAAGGATATCCCTGTAAATCTAAATCTATCCGAGGAGCATGCTGGTGGCGGTTGACCCAAATGAAATAAAGTGGTTCGATGATGGCCACGTGCTCCGCTTGCGACTCGATAAATCCGAGGTTGAGGTTATCGAAACCATTTGCCCCGGCCTGGAGTCTAGGGCCTGCCAAGAGGGCGACACCCCGTGTCTGGTCCGGCTATTCGTGGACCGCTACGGCCTAGAGTGTCACGTAGGTTCCTGTCCCGCCGTAAGCGAACTTGCTATTTCTTGGACCTTGCTCGGAGACCGAAGAAACCTTGACGCGGCCCAAGTCTGGTTTCTTGCAAATTCGGATGAGGCGTTCGCTGCTTGGCTAGTTGTTAATCGCTAATTCTCAGTTGAAGTGGTCAGGGTGGGTCTGCGAGTTTGTCTTTGCTCGACCAGCTACCTCATAAACGGCAGCGACTCCTCGCTCGGTAATCACCCAACGACCGTCCACCGGCTTTAATAATCCTGCCCCAACTAGGGTGTTGATGCTTCGAACCACAGAAGAGGGCCGTGTATATCTACCGGAGAGAACATAGATGACGTTGTCAACCGAGAATGGGGTATCCCGACGCATTTTGCTGTAGTTCAACAACGAGTGCGTAGGAGAGCCAAGAAGGAAGGGGAGTCTTGTTTTTTTAAGAGTAGTAGGGCGTGTCATTACTTGAATTCTACTAGAACAAATCGTCGTTCACTACTTTTTCGCTAGGACGTTTAGAGATTGATGTAACGGTTTTTTCACCGTAGGCCACCATTAGAGATGTCACGAATTGTTGTATATCAGGGTGATTTAAAACAGCTTCATAGTTAATCTCGTACACGTTTTGTCTGTTGACTTTTGTTCTTGTAATTAGCCCAACGCCCATAAGGGTTTTGATTGTTCTTGTAATCATCGTAGAGCTCAGATTCAGATAGATACCCAAGGCCCTTTGAGTCATTGTATTATCGTCCAGTAGCACAGTCATAACTCGGCCGGCGGTAGACAAAAGATTAACGGTATCACTTTTTTGATAGCGGAAGATTTTCTGGTTCTCTAAGGTCTCTAGGACTCGGGCCAAAGCCTCGTCTTGATTAGGGGCTGCCAAGACGGCACTCTCTATTGCTTGTCTTATGGACTCAGATTTATTGCCATTTTTCATCTTCACGAGTATAGGTTCCCCTTAGCGGGTATGTGACGTACGTCCGTCCATCTGTGCTACAGTGCTCACCAAAGGCCAGCACATAGAGACACTAGCAGATTGGATAACCCCAGTATGTCAACCAAGTCAAAGCCGAAACTACAAGGTGAGAGTTTGGGTGAAAAGCTCGCGCGCCTAGTCGAAACGACACCAACGCACCATTGTTCGCTGGGGGTTATTTTCGAGTCTCTAGACAAAGAGGGCAGGGCGAGTCTGGACGCGGTGCTTAAAAGCAATGCACCAACACTGACCATTTACGGAGTCCTGAAGTCCGACGGACAGGGTATCGGCCGGCAGTTTCTTGCACAAAAGCGTAAGTGCTACCTGACATCCGAAAGCTGTGTTTGTAGGGAGTTGGTAAAATGAGTCTCAAAAAAGGTGACAAGATAAAAGAACTCGCTAAATCAGTTGACCGCGTTGAAAAACACAAGAATCTCCTCAACGATATCGCGACCCTTTTGGTGCAAAGAGATATAAGCGTTGAGGAAATCGGAGATGTTAAACGAATCTCCGTGACTCAATCCTCTACTACCGACCGCAAAACAGGTCTCCCTGGCATTCCCATAACACGCACCGCGATTCAGTTCTCGCCGACTTGGGACCGAGGGCCCGACTGGCCCGTCATAGAACGGGCTCCCAGTAAGGGAAAGCCACAAAGACAAAATAAGAAAGCAAAATCGAACGCCCCCAAGGGGTGGGAGACAGCAGTCATACTGCCTGATATACAGATAGGTTTCTGGAACAGTTCCCTTGACCCACATCAGGTAAAACTGGAACCAACCCATGATGAGAGGGCAATTTCTGTAGCCCTCGAAGTAATTCGTGACATCAATCCTGACAGAGTAGTCATGGTGGGAGACAATTTGGATTTCAGCCAGTACGGGAAATTTTTGACATCTGCGCCGTTCAAGGCAATGATTCAGCCGGCAATCGATAGGGCCGCCGAGCTTTGCAGAGAAGTACGGGAAGCGGCGCCAAGAGCACGTATAGATTGGATTGCCGGGAACCACGAAGCGCGAATGGCGAAGTATATACAACTCAACGCCGAGGGAGCGTTCGGTATTACAACCGGGAAACTCAACGGAGAACTGCGTGATAAGTGGCCGGTCATGAGCGTACCGTACCTTTGCCGGATGGATGATTTTGATATCACATACCATCCCGGATACCCAGAGTCTTATGTGAGCCTTAACGAGAACCTCATGATTATCCACGGTCACAAGGTTGTCTCAAATGGGAGCACGACGACAAAGTATCTCAACGACGCACACCAGAGCGTAATTTATGGCCACATACACAGAGTAGAGTACGCCTATAGAACCCGTAAGTCCGAAAAGGGACCACGCACCGTAATGGCCGCAAGCCCTGGCTGCTTGTGTCGGATTGATGGCGCGGTGCCATCAACAAAATCTGGAGCCGATGAATTTGGCCGGCCAATTTTACAGGGCATTGAGAATTGGCAGCAAGGACTCGCCGTGGTTCAGTACCAGCCGCCAGGAGTGGAAAATGAGTGGTTCAACTACGAACCTATGCTTATATTTGACGGAAGAGGGTTCTTTCGGGGCAAAGAATACAAGGTATAGATAGGTTTTGTCCCATGAATGCGACCCGTGCTATGATGTTGGTGGTGCCCGCACACGAATCCCTTCGCTGCGGGTCCGAACGACCTGGAGGTCGCCCCATGGAGAAACAGTGTACACGGTGTCTGGAATTTAAGACGCTTGACCAGTTCTATAGGCGGTCAGCTAGCAAAGATAAATTTCAGGCTCAATGCAAACCGTGCAAGAACGCCATTAACCGGGAATCATATGCGGCAAACCCCGCTAAAAAATTGACCCAGAATCTAAGCTGGCGCGCGAAGAATCCCGAGAGCTACGCCAAGTGCAATAGGGGAATTGGGTTACTCGGAGATGATGCGACTCGCCTATTTGCGGCAATTGCCTATTTAAAAGAATATTCGGCATAAAAATGACAACTATCATCGCTGTACAGGGAGATTCGTTCGCCATTGCTGTTTGCGACTCACGGGTCTCGGATGTCGACCAGCAGGGCTACGCGACCCAAATTGCCACTGTTCGTGAGTCATCAGGCAAACTTGCGTACGTCGGCAAGTATATACTCGGTGCCGCTGGGGATTTACGAGCCATTAACCTCCTTCACCATGCCTTCACGCCCCCAACGCCCGCGCCGAATCTAAGAGGAAAGAAACTCGACCACTTTATTACAGCTAGATTTATCCCAAGTTTACGAGAATGCTTCGAGACTAACGGGTATGCAAACCCTCAGAGGGAAAACTCCGAGCATATAGCTCAACACAACTCGGTAATCCTTGTGGTCGTCAATGGGACCATCTACGTAATCGACGGCTCGTATTCTTGGGCCAGCGATACTAGCGGCATGTTTGCCATCGGAACGGGTGCCCAATACGCACTTGGAGCCCTACGGACGCTGGAGACAAAGAACAAACTAACCGTCAACGCCGCTAAGAAAATGGCCCTAAAAGCGCTAGCCGTTGCCAGTCGTTATGACCCTTATACCGGACCACCGTTCCACACCTTCGTATCAGGGGACGAAAAGCCGAAGCCATAAATATACCGTGGGTCCACAGGGGGTCGAACCCTGATTAATTGGTTAAAAGCCAACTACTCTGCCATTGAGTTATAAACCCGTGGAGGAGATGGGGATTGAACCCACTGCCTACGGTATGCAAAACCGCCGCTCTACCAATGAGCTACACCCCCAAAAAAAATCGGAATACCAGCCAGTGCCCGCATATCCACACGTCCCTTGCGCGGGAGAGTGGCGAATCTTAGCGGGAAACCAATCACCGACTGATACTCCTATTCGACGTGACGCGCATGCCACACCGATTTGAGCCAGAGACAGGATTCGAACCTGCTGTGTCCTCATTACAAGTGAGGTCCAAGTCCCAACTTGGTCCTCTGGCAAGATAACAGTATAGCGCCGGCACAGATGGAATCGAACCACCAACTTCCTGCTCTTCAAACAGGCGCTCTTCCATCTGAGCTATGTACCGCTGGGGTGACCAGTGAGAATCGAACTTACGTGACGGGGACCACACTCCGTATTCAACCACTATAGCACTCGCGCGCCGGCAATTAAAACTCACCACGTTTCTGCGGAGACAGTTACGACCTATGTGTGGGTAACTAGTGATTGTGTGCTTAGATAGGGGAGTATTTAATCGACTCTCCAAGAAAGCACTCTCAAAATAATGCCTGTACAAAAAGATACACATAAAAATGTACCAATAACTTCTGCGATGTATATCGAGCCAAAAAGTTGGTTCAGTCAATCTGCTTGCTTGGGGAAAACAAAATTGATGTTTCCCAAAGAACACAAGGACATCACATACATCGCACAGGCCCGGGCGATATGCAAAGCATGCACGGTACGGAGAAAATGTTTGGAGTACGCGTTAGAGTTTCCGCCGGCAGATATGCACGGGGTGTGGGCCGGTTATACCAGTAGACAGCTCGCCGCCGAACAAAGAAAACGGGGAGTCAAACCCAAACGACCGACACTTGCACAAATGTGGGGAGCATAAAAATGATTACATACATCGTCTCAGCAATAGCAATAACGATATGCATCGTCGCACTTTTATGTATCGCTTAAATTGGGGTGGAGTGGCGGGGTCTAGACCGTGACCCATAAGAGTCCCGCACCCGCCACTCGTCCGTGCCGTGATGCGAATCGAACGCAATCCCTATCGGTATCCGAAGAGGAACAACCACTTGAACGGCTTGGCACCGATGGAAGGAGTTGAACCCTCGACACGCGGGTTTGGAAGCCGCTGTTCTACCGCTGAACTACATCGATACATTAAGCATATCAACAATTTGGAAGAACGACCGGGATTCGAACCCGGGGACCTTGCGGCCGTCTGTTTTCAAGACAGGTACCTTAAACCACTCGGTCACCGTTCCTCAATAAGCATACCAGCGGAACGACCAGGATTTGAACCTGGGGTACCTGCGTACGCCACTTTAGCAAAGTGGTGCGATAAGCCAGACTCTGCCACCGCTCCGTTACCGACTATATCAGGCTTAATCCTTCTTCGAATGGCATGAGTTTGGACATACGCTAAGCCCATCAGTGCGCCCGGAGGGAGTCGAACCCCCGACACTCGGGGTAGAAACCCGATGCTCTGTCCACTGAGCTACGAACGCCTAGAGACTATCTATGGGGAATGACCAAAGCGGCAGAACATTCACCACGGTTTACGAAACTCGGTAATTGCATGTAGTACAGAACACCATACCTGATAACTCGGTAAGTTTCTGCTCACACTCTTTTTGACCGCAAGGCTTTAATAGAGTAACACCAGCAACATAGGCTCCGATTACGTCAGATACTGTAGGGGGAGAGTATTGGGCAGTGCCAGGGGAGGGAATACCCTTGGACTTCCGAATGAAGTCCCATACAGCGAACAAGATGACCTGATTGACGGAGGCATCGATTTTCTTGGCGTACGTAATAATCTCATTTTTCTGACGACCAGTAAGCCTCAAATGAATGTCATAAAACCTATCGTAAAACTTAGCCCTTTGATACTCGCGTGTCACGAGGCTGAGTCACGCAGGATAAGGGTCTCCAGATACGCCGTAAGCGTCAAATCAACAGCGTCAGCCTGGTCAATCAACTTATTCTTGAGGTCGGCAGAGATACGCAGGGTCAGGGTTGTGGAAGGCCCTGTAGGGCGTACATATGGTCGGCCAGCGTTGCGCTTCATTTGGGTTTCTTGGTCAGGTATATCTTGTCGAACAAGCGATTCCATGACGCCTCAGCCTTAGCAAGCTCATCAGTGGCCTCCTTAACCTTCAGTGAAGCAGCGTAGATGCGTTCGAGTTTCTCGTTAAGTTTCTTTTTGGCTTCAGCGCGGTCCATGGGGGCGATACTACATCAAGAAAAGACGGGCGACAACAACCAGCAAGCCAATGCGCCAAACCTTAGAAAACAAGGACTCCCTAGAAAAAGCTATCCAGATGATGAAGAAAGAGTTGATTAGGAGTAGGGCTGAGAATACGAGCATTTCCGAGACTGACATGAGTAATCCCTCCGTGAATACTAGAACCACAAGCCTAGCCCCAAAATGACAAAAAAGCCAGTTTCTTAAAATGATAAAACTACTAAAACTGGCGAAACTACTAAAACCTGCAGAACTTGCGAAACTTGTGAAACTACTCAGGCTGGCAGAGTTAGCTCAACAGACAAGCCTAAACCCTGTAAAAAGCCCAGAAAGCTGGCGCGCGCGTTTGTTTTTCGGGAAAATTTTGTTGTTGGCCGTACAAAATTTCTTCGTTTTGCCGGCTGAGGCGGGTCGGCCGCTTGTTATTTGCGTTTTATGATAGTGGTGTGTTGTGGCAGTGGTGCTTTGTGCCTTGAAACACTGTTGGGGTGGGGATACCCGCCTTGTGTGCTATCACGGACAGGGGATACCCGGTCGGCAACTTAGCCTCGGCGCTGGTAGCCGGGACTTTTTGCTGTGTTGTGGTGTTGTGGTGTTGTTGTTGGCGGTTATTCAGCCGGTGGTGCGGTGATGGAGTATTTGTTTTGTTCCAGTTGTGAGACTATGTTCTCATAAACCTTGACGAATACTTCTCTGTCACCATTTGTGTGCATGCCATAAGCGGTATCACCTAATTGTTGTAATGTTTTGATGAGTGCTTCTGATTTAACTACATTTGTTTGCACACCAGAGTTTACGCTTTTTACGACACCCTGGAAAATACCCCAACTAGAATATGCATCTAAAAATGGTGCCACTTTTGTGGTGGTATCTATTGTGAGCCGGCGTACGTCCCCGGGTCTGGGCATAAACTTCTCATGGGTAGCCAGCTCCAGGAATGCCAGCCTCACGTCATCATAAGCCAAATCGCATAACAAGTCATACCATGCCCGGAAAACGAACTTCTCATCAGCCAGCATTATTGTCTGGTTGTAGGTGGCATAGGCCTGTCGGACGAGGTCGGATGTTTGGGCTTTGGTGATGGTCACCAGTCCTCCTTGACGGTCTGGCTGGCATCGTAGATTTCGGTGAATTGTTCGATGTGCTGGGAGTCCCTGAGGATGAGCTCAATGTCGTTGTACTTGGTCTTGGTCTTATTGCGTCCCATGTGGAAGTCTGAGAGGCTACAGCCGACTATGGCGTTCCTACAGCCATCGAGTCCGTAATCGTAGATAGCTGCTCCTATGGCTCTAGAACGCTTGATGTCTAGCTTGGCTCCGGCTGACTTTTTAAATTGAATTCTCCAGAAGTCAAATATCTCCTGGATGCTGGCAGGGTCTACTTGCTTAGCCTTGGTGGCCTGTGCGAGTGTCGCTACCCGTGGTCTCTTTTGTTGCGCCATTGGTGTCACTCCCTCTGTGAAGCCTGGGAAATTTAGCCGCGCCATTGTCCCGTGTGTGTTCACCGGGCCAGTATAACCTCGCTACTAGAGTTCTAAAGAATTCGTGGTGAAAGTTTATCTAAAGAAAAATTTCTCTTTATAGATATCTTTCTACTACGTTAAAGAAATCTAGAGGAGAAGAATCACTAGAAGTACTATTTGGAGGGGGTCTGGGGGAACCTTTCGGTTTCACCAACCAACTCTCCACAACTTGCTGTAGACCCCCTCAGGCTGAGGGCGGTGTTAAGCTAAGTAAGAATGTTAGACTCATTCTGTTTCACTAGCGGTCTATCGCCAGCGACGTCAAGATAGCACACCTCGCCACGCCGACGAGACATACCCCCTAAGTTTCTCTGGTATTCCTTTGATATATCACCAAGTATATAAGTGCACCATTCCTTTCCACCACCGTCGACTTAATCCGACTAATTCCCCACATCCCTACCGACCACGACCCCACTACACATCCCGGATAGATTTATCTGAACATCAAGTTACGTTGACGGAGCGTGTTCGCGCGTCGGCGGGGCTCTGTGTGCTAAATTTGCGATGTGGCGTCGGAGTTACCCCTTTGGCTCCGGCGTCACACTAATCACTCGGCGGGAAAATACGCCGTGGCACGGTGCGAAGAGTAACTCTCTAGGGTCCGTGGTAAGGCCCAGACTGGTTACTCCCCTTTCTGCGCGCCGGGCTAGTGTGATGAGCGAGACCCTGGCGTCATGAGGATGGCGTCAGGGTTTTGTTTGTCGTTCGCTTTCGAATCCAGGCATGTCGTCCCGACCAACCATCTCGCCGGCCGCGTTCTCCCGACTCCAATCCCCGGTCCTCCCGTAATTGGCTTTAGTCTGCTGTTCCGCCCACGCCGGCCCAACACCCCATGCATGTCTGACGGGGGAGTTGCCGACGGTTGAGTCACCGGGTATCTTAGAATCCATCAAATCTTGAATCTCCACGAGAGCTATCCACAGCGTCTCCATCTCCTTGCCAACCCATCTGTCCCTGGTGTATGCACGATATGAAAACACCAATGCAACAACAGCAAGCACTGCTGCGCTGATAGAAATTATTTCTGGAATCATGTTATTTCCTTCCTTCCGCACTGAGGCGTGAAGCTAGTTGTTCTGATTGTTTGTCATAGAAACGCGTCCATGCCCATTCCTCATGGTTGACTGGGGCGTCTGAGAAGTCGCTGGAGGCGAGTTCACGTCCTAATCGAAGCTCAAGGCAGCTGATGCAGAGCATCCCACCATGCTTCTTCATATCGACACTGGCCCAAACATCAGCGCCCACCACGTAATACTCACCAATGTCCTGTGTATCGACCTGGCAGTCGACGCAAGCAAATACATTTCGTCGTTTGGTGCGTGGTTTGCTCATACTGATTCTCTTTTCTAGTAGTTATTTTTAAAGTGTACCGTTTAATTAATTGCTTTCCACCACCGTCAGCTTAATCAGCATCCAGAAACTGTTCGGCGGAGGTCCGGGTGGCCGCCAGACTCGTCGAAATTATCGTTTTTTCCACAGGATGCGTGCCGGCCACGCGGGGTGGGACTCCAGCACGTGCGGGATGGTTCGAAGAAAGTGACTTTTTTGACGAGTCATCCAGGGCCCTGGCGGCTAGCTGCGAATATCGACGATTTTTTAACTTATTTAGCAGCGACTGGGCTGAGCTCCAGGCATCACCAACCAGGCGTCCCAGGTAACGACTCGAAAAAAGTGACTTTTTCAGCAACCCCGGCAGCCCGCCGGCTTGAATTCTGGTGAAATAAATGGGATTTTTCATGCAGCCACACGGGGTGGGATGTCTTCTGCCAGCGGCAGCATGAACCAACCCTTTTCCCACATCATCCCAATCGCCGAGTATCCCAACAGGTCGGCGAAGGTGTCGACCAGCGGTTCGTTCTGTGGTGTTCGGTTACCGGTAAGCAAATTTTGCATACGGGCGACCTTGTCATGACATCTAACAAGAATGCCAAATCGACCAAAGCGCGCAATGTTTTCGTGCCCGTAGTCATGCTGCTTTCTTACCAAAATTCCCTGAATTTCGAGGAGGAGGGACCGGAATGCGTCTTCAGAATTCTCGATATTTTTGAAAATTCCGAGCTTGATACCGGCCGACACAACAATCGAACCGAACAAAGTCCAGTACTCGGCCGCCGTGGCGTTAGAAATTGTCTTTTTTTCAGCAGCCGCATCCGGGTGGGGCGACGGGCCCATCAATCCAATCAAATAATCGAGATATTCCCGAATATCTTCAGGCTTGTCCCAGGACTTAAAGCTGTGGTTGAACATCCAGTAGAGGGAACGCGTTGCCGCATCGTCCCAGCTGGTTGGCTGTTCGGAATACATAAATTTTATATGCTTCTCAACATCAAACACGACACCGTCCGAATTTCGAAAGGTATCCACCACCGTCAATCTATTCGTCATAGTCCCTTACTCTCTCCCCACCTAGGTGGATTGGTTTCGTACATTGAATCTATCAGCTCGGTCATCTTTTCCATCGCGAATTCCCAAGCGTACTTCCGAGGCCCCGGCTCTAGGGTGTCCAAAAAATCAACTACTACACGAAGAGACTCAGTTGAGAACGCTGCGGTTATTGATTTGGGGTTGGATGTAGGGAAGAGTATTGGGCCGTTGTCGCCGTTGAGGGCGGCCCGCGGAACATGTATCGCCCTGATGGCCACCCGCCCAGTAGTCGCTATAAAAATTGTATTCTGAAACTCATCATTCTCGACATCCTTGAATGTCTCCTGCATGTTTTCGATGAGAGCGTCGCTGACCCCGTCGTCAATATGACCTTCCATCACAGAAGCAAGACCCGCTTCGATGTCGGCAACCACCAGAGGTCTATCCAGACTCGCATCGAGGTAGACGGTTTTGACGTTTTTTTCATTTTTTTGGGCCGCAGCTGCGGCGCCCGTGCCGAACAATCCGTTAATTTCCCATTTTTTCGTCATTTTTTTAAACGTTCCCTGGTTCCGCCGTCATCACTTCATCTCCGCGGCTTCAATCTCGTTGGCCATTTCGAGAACATCCCACCCGTAGTGGTCTTTAATCATCGCTGCTGCAATATCCATTGCTTCGTCTCCGCCCGAGGCTTCTACTGGCGTGGAATATAAAGTGAAATAATCACCAACGAATGTCACTTGGTAGTTTTTGTTGTCAGCCATAGTCTATTGCTCCCTCATAACTAATTCTATACACTCTTCGTTCTGGCATTTGAGGTCTTCTGTCTCAAGGTCGAATGTGTCGCTGTGGAAATCGCCGTTTTCATTCACCCAGTATTGCTTCTGGTCTGTGGTCATCTTGTCGAAGTCTTCTGGTAGGTCTTTATCGACATACCATGTGGCGTAGCGCGTGCTGCGAATCAATCTGTCTTCCCAGATGATTGCGTCGAATACTTTTCTCATGAGATACTCACGGTCGTGGGCCCGACTGGTTCGGGCAGCGAGCCCTCTCGGGGGAATACCATGTACCCGTCTGGGTCGCACGCAATGCCAGTAACCCAAACCTCGCGTTCGATTAGGGCTTTTGCCCCTATTACATTCTTTACTTTTAGGAGCGCGGCAGTTACTGCCTCGTTCCGCTCGTCGCATTCGATATCTGTGGTTACTTGAACCGTGATTCGATAGATGGTCATCGGACAATCTCCTTTTTTAGTAGATAAGCAACCATAACCGCTGCGACATTAAATAGCAACCCCTAAATAAGAATATTTCCAGAAAGATATTTGCCTTAATAGTTGCATTGGCGGGGCTAGCGGCGTACTAAATTCTGGCCATGGACAACAAAACGCGATTTGACAGATATATCACGGCCCTTACTCAATTCAGCCAGCGAGAAGGGCACTGCAACGTGGCCGCCTTGCATCGTGAAAAAGTCGGAAATTTAGATGTTCCACTGGGTTCCTGGGTCGGGTACGTGCGTCATCGTCGTCGAAAAAATCAACTTTCTGAGCAAAACACGGCGGCCCTCTCTTCCGTGCATGGATTCGAGTGGGGTCCACTCAGCCCTGGGCCACCGACAAACAGCAAAAGAAATCAATTAATTCGCGAAGCCCGCGGCGCAGGTAACTCCCTGAGTCAAATCGCCGATATGTTCGAGTTGAGTCGGCAACGAGTCCATCAGATAGTTCATAATGTCCCTGTCTGATTCGAAGCGCCCGAAGTACGGGTCTCTTCCACCACCGTCAAGCAAAGCGACGAAGGCTGGATTTTTTGTTGGGGGCTTGATTCTCGCGTTGTTGTTGCTCGTGATGTACACGGCGGTTGCGCGATTCATATTGGTGACCGCCGCCGATGCCGGGGCTTTCGACTGGAAAATCAGTAATTTGAGATTATCTGTGGTTGTGTTTTTGTTGCTGTCCGTGCGATGGGGTCGAAATTTCGAGAACCTTAGTCGCAGTCGTAAGAAGAATTAGATTTATTACTCGGGTGTGCGCGTAGGGAGCGTTCGAATTCGGCCTGCTCATACGCCCACCTTTCGTCCTCGGTGAGTTTCGCCAGTTCTTCTTCGCTCGGGTCGTATCTATCCGGCCATGTCTGCCATGTCGGAAGACTCGGTAGTAATCGTAGGTGTCGTTCGTGTGGCATTAGGTTTTCATTCCTTTGATTATTTTTCCGTCTTGGTCGGTCAGCGTGATGTCGTTGTAGGCGTACGACGAGCCACTCATGTCCTCGCTAATCCAGTCGTTAATCATTCCCCAAATATCTTCGTCGGTCGCATCCTCGTCATTCATCTCGTTTAGTTCTTTGCGGATTTCTTCTACATCGTAGATGAATGTGCGCGTGGCAATTATGTGTTTATGTTTCATTTTGTTCCTCTTTCTTGATGGCCAGTAGTGTTTTGTCATAGATTTCTCCAGCGGATTTTAGTATTTCGACTGACAACTGTCGCGCCGTGTCATAAACTTTCCACGCGTCGGTCTTCTGTTCGTCTGTCGTTTTAGCGACCGTTTTCCGCGCCCTAAATTTGTCAAAACATTCTCGGCATACCCTGTCGTCAGTCTCGCCAAATTCGTTCAGCGGATAATAGCCGTTGCCGTCGGGTACATCCGTACCACAATGGTCGCAGTCATATTCACTGACACTATCGCCTAGCGGAACGACCCTAATAATTTCGTTTTTCATTATTTAGCCTCTTCTTCCGTTTCGGGTTTGGCTACATCTTCGTGTTCGCTTATCTCTTCAAGAATTGCCATGATGTCAATGCCCTCATTAAATTGTAGATTTTCTAGGTCTATGCGGGCGTTCGCTGGCGTGTACTTATTGGCTGTGACCTCATCGAGTATCGCCGTGTAGTACTGAATCGTGGTCACGAGGCTCCCATGTAGGTCGTCCAGTAATTCATCGAGTGGCTTGTGGTCAGACATTGTCGCTTCCTTTTATGTCTTTTAATGAATCTTTTTCTGCTTCGGCCAGAGTGAATGGTTTGCCGTAGGCGAGAACGCCTACCCTGTTGTACTCAAACAGTTCACCGCTTCTCGACCACGGCAGTCCGCGCCTGTAATACTTAACGCCGTTGATGTAAACTTCTTCGCTCATTGTGTTACTCGCCTCCTTGGTTGTCGTAAGAACAGACTTGACCATCGCAACTGCCGTATGTCTCGCAGAATCCTGCGTAATTATCGCACTCACTATTACGCTTTCGCCTGCCGTGCTGGTCAGAATGTCGTATGGCATTCGCCAAACCCCTGCGCTTACCGCGCTGGTAAATAATCAGAGTAGAAACTAATCCCATGAATAATCCTCTTTTCGTTTAGTAGTTAATCGTTTCTTAGTTCGTGACCCATTAGTTCTTTGTAGGTGTGCTTAAGCATAGACGGATAAATTGACTTTACCTTATTCCCTTTGCGAAGATTACCCAATTGCGCTATCGCGTCCTCGATGTAAGGAACTATGGCTATTCTGTTTTTCTTGCAATAAGTCAGACATTGCATTGCCGAGATATTACTGAATCCCGAGTTGCCAGCGCAAACGCCACCGTCCGTCACCCATATCATCGGGGAGTTATGGCGTTGTCTGTGCTTAACGCCCCACACAAGTGCAGGAAAGTCTACGCCGTTGCCGAATCCAGTTTCGGGTAGTTCGCTAACCATACGCCCTTTGTCAGCGACTATAAACATATTCGTGCCACTGCCAGCCCTGTCTGTGTAGAGAGCCACTAGTGCTCCTGGCGCGTTCTCTACGATGTTGCGAATCTGCTCGTGGGTAAAGTTCATGGAGCCACTCGCGTCGATGATTACTACGCCACCACGACCGCGTGTGACCCTGTCAAAGATTCTCATCTCGGGGTCGGTGACTATTCTGTTCATTCGGCGTGGGCGCAGTCCGACATTAGAGGCAACTCGCTTTTTACCGATATTGCCTTTTGTCAGTTTGGGCATTGGCAAACGCTTCACGCGGAGTTCGGTCCAGTTAATAGCCTTGTCGTTAGGCGAACTTGGCGTGATGTTCGTAATCGGAGTACCCGACATACGCCCTTTAGTTTTATCGCCGTCATCGTCGCCGTGTTTATTACTGTGAACGCCCTCGCTTTCACTTGCGTCTGTAGTTGATGAAGATTTTGCGTCTTTTTCTGCTTTTTTCTGCTTTTTTTCTTCGCGCTTGTCGCCGTATTCTTTTTCGATATCTTTTGGGTCTGCGTCGATAAGTCTGTCTAGCCATTCGGCAAGTCGCTCCGTATGCGTGAATCCGAGAGGCGCGAGTTTGCTTTTGGAATCTTCGGCTGTACTGGCTAGCCCACCATGCTTATCTGCTTTTTTCATTTCTTTGATAGCGCGTTTACTGATGTCCAGTAGCGCGTCACCCCATACGCGGTTATGCCTGCGTACGCCGTTCAGGAATGCTTTATTCGCTTTAGAACTGGCGGTCGCGAAAGTCATGGTTACTGCTAATGGCCAGTCTTTGAGAAGTCCAATGCGCTCACCGTCAGCCATTTCGCTACCGTCCGCTAAAAATTCGTTCATGGCGAATCCTGCTTTTTGGCAGAGGTAATTCACGCGCAATTCCTCTACCGCTTTCAGCGACCTGCTAGTAGCGACCTTGCGCTCTATCCATTTTGGCCATTCGTTTGCAGGGGAGATTTTTGAGTGCATGAGTTCGTGGGCGCGTATCACTCGCGCTAGTTCGTCGTCGTTGCTCGGTGCATTCATGACGCGGTTTATCAGGTCTGTGCGTGGGTCGCCTCTACGCGCTTCGCAGTGGTCTACCGTCCACGCGCCACCGCCAGTATCCCTACGCCCGATTAGTTCAGGCGTAGGGAGTAGGTTGATGTTTACTTTCATGACGCGACACCGTCAATGCGAATCGCGTCAAGAATGCTCTCGGCTCGTTCACCGAATGTCAGTTTGCAGGCTCGCTCGTCACCGAGAGCCTTGCGAAGTTTGTCGTAGACTAAGAACGCTCGCAAAGAGATTCTACGGTCGCCAGCGTCAGCCATGCGCACCGCGAAGTCGCGTAGGTCGGGCGAGAGCCGTAGCAACGCTGTTGGGTGCGGAGTGTTGATACGAATCCGAATCGGGAATCGGTCAGCCAGTGCAGTCGGCAACTCTTCAATGCTTTCCAAGTTGGTCGTCATAATGGCGGTGAATCCGTCTAGCGGTGTAATCGTTTCGTTGGTATGTGGGTTCTCGAAAGAAGCCGATTCAGGCGAATCGAGCATTGACAAGAGCGTTGCAAAAACATCGCCTGACGCTTTGTCTATCTCGTCCACGATAAGTCGTCCACCGCTCACTCCGTTGCCCTGCCACGCCTTAGTAGCCGAGCCGTCCAGCCACTTGACACTGCCTTTGCCGTCAGGCATGAATCCACCTGTGACATCCATGTTGGTCATGTCCTCTGTGCAGACGAGCCTGAACGCTCCTGCCTCGACATTGCCCATTGACTTGCCAGCGTATGTCTTGCCGATACCACTTGGGCCGTACAAGATAATTCTGTCAATGCCGTTTTCTAGGCAGTCATTAAATGCCTGCCAGCATTCGGGAAGTTTCGTTTCAATTGTCATTGGTTCCTCAGTTCTAGTAGTAGGTTTTGTCTTGCCCTGCCCATGCTATCTAGGCGACAGACAGAATATTCTGTGGTGTACCGCCATACCAGCGTCCTCACCACCCTTCAGGAGTGATAAGTGGTATGGCGATACAAGGAGCACTCTATCGAGGCGACAGACAGAATATTCCAAGAGCCCCGGCACACTCGCCGACCGCATCGGGGCTCCCGTGGGACGAGGTGAAATTGTTATTTATTTCTCTTTATTAGGCTCGCTCTGCCTCGCGGTCGGCCTTAGCGTCACGCACTTCCCACAACCCTTTTTTGATTTTGCGGAAGGACGGAGATTCCTGTAAGTATTTAAGAGTCGTCTGATACCCGAATCCAGTCTCGACGATTAGTTCATCTGTTGAGAATTGCTGGAAGACTCTCGTGCTAGCCCACCGCATGAACGCGCTCCATTTGTCTGCCCGTGATTCGGTCTTGGGGATAGCCGATTCCTCCGTATCCACTTGGATACCGCAGTACTTGGTGGCAAGTTCTAGGAGTACCGACTCCATTACCGAATAGGTTGCCATGAACTTCAGGGGGTTGCCGACAGAACCTTCCCGTTGCCACACCTGTAGCACACGGAGACCCCGATATGTCTCGGCCATCTCGTCTCGACGCTCGTCGGAAATCAAGAATCTGTTGGGGTGAGCAGCAGCCCACATGGACTCCCACTCGGTAGCAATGAATTGGTCAGTAATGGTTTTCATGCTTGAATTCTACTTGGGCGACAGACAGAATATTTTGAGAATATGGTTTTTTTAGCCTTATCGGCCGTTTTTGAGGTCTTTCTGGACATACCAAAACACCGCTGGGGTGTGACTCTTGTCTTCTCGAAGGAACTGAATCTCTAGGTGGCGAATAGCCGTCTCGATGTCGTCGTTGATAGTCCCCCACTCCGTGTTCGTGCCGTTGTTGAAATGCCCCATGTCCAAATCTGAGCGCATGGTCTCTATCGCTTCTGTGCCGGTGCTGTTTAGTACATAGTAGTTCTCTTCGAGCAGGTCGATTATCTCGGAGAGTCGTTGGTTGCTTAGTAGTGACTCGTTCACTTGTCCTCCTTTTTCAGGAACTTATATAAATCGTCGATTAATTTGGGGGAAATTTCGGTTTCGATTACTCTTACTTGTTTATCGTCGAGTTCTCCTAGTCCACTAATGAATAAACCCGACAAGTTGTCTAAAGCGTCTACTTCTTCATCAGTAAATGGGGTTTTGCTCGCTAGTGGTGTCATGTGAAATTCATTGTTTGATAATTTCTGTTTCATTTCCTCTCCGCCCCATCGCGTAATATCGACGAGGTTGCCTTCGTCGTCCGCAATTCCTATTGCCATGCGCCCACTGCCCACCATAAACAACTGTAGCGATTCGATTATCAGTTCAAGGTCAAGTCGTGTGAATTGTCTATCGGAATGAACCGTCACTGGCACTAGGTCGTCGGGGTCAGCCATTGTTGTTGCGCTTAACCAGTTCCTGATAGACATTCGACATTTCACAAAGGTATTCGTCGAACGACATCTTGAATGGGAACTCCGTATCATCGATAATCTTATGAAAATCAGAATCCTGTGGAATATTGTTCCAAGTGTCAAGGAACCGATATCCTTCCGTAATGTATTTGCCTAAACCGTCGATGAATACATCTCCATCGTTCAAGATTATATACCTATCAATGCCGTCTAGCAGAGACAGAGAGGAACCTGAATCCCACCTGACTTCGATTTGACCGAAGTCTTCATTCTGACCAGTCACCGTACCTAAATCACCAGTTTTCAATTTGGTATGTGGGTCATCGGTGTGGACGAGCATGATTCGTCTCCCTACCTTGCTAGACAGCGTTGATGTTTTCATCGGGTACCTACTACTCCGAATCTGTTTTTTGGCTCAGGATGTTGAGGTATGTAATTGACGCTAAATCGTTTATAGCCAACGATAAACCGCAGACTCCGAGAAGGTCGAGTAAATCCATTGCGGACATTCTCTCTCCATCCTCGTCTATGTGGTCTTCGTTGATTAGGTCGGCGAGGTTATTTGCCATTTCTAATTGGGTAATCTCACTCGAATTTAGTTCCTCTAGTTGTATAATCTCTCTTGGATTTAGTCCTTTTAGTCCAGTGTCCATGATGTCTCCTTTAGAGTTTTTCGAGGATTTTTGCTGGCTTGACTTTGAGTGCCTTGCACACCTTGAGCAGGGTGTCGATGTTTGGGGAGTAATGCCCCTTTTCAATGCGGTTAATTGTCTTGCGCTCGATTCCGGCCTTCTCGGCCAAACCGCTTTGTGTCATGTCTTGACTAAGCCGTTCCTTTTTCAAACGGCTACTTAATTGCTTTCGTTTTGATGTGGTATCCATGTTTCCTTTTCCTTTGTTTGTGGTTGATATTACAGCGTTACTGCTTCTGCGTCGTCGATGAGTCCTTCAATTAGGTCGTACATGTTGCTGTTGATGAAGTCGAACCCTTGTTCTTCATCAAACGACTGTACGGCTCTGTTCCAAACATCGACTGGAATTGGTACGGCGTTTGTGTCTTTGTATGACGGATTGAATAAGTCCCTATCCCACCAAGACGCGCATATCTCTTGCTCTTGGTCTTTGTAGGTATTCAGCATGGTGATTACTTCCCTGACTTTCATGCTGACACCTTCTTCCATTCCCTCATGTCTGCGTCCATGCCATCGCAGATTTCCATCAGGACTTCATGACCGTTTTTACTTATTCGTTCCCATCGCTCTTCGTCGGGGAGTGCCTGAAATGCGTCGGTTTCAAATTCGGGATTGGATGTCGCCACATCGCCAACAGCAATGATATTGCCTTTAGCGAAGACATGCCAGCCAGCAAAGAACTCCGCTTCCTCGGTGTAGTGAACGCCGATTACGAGTTTTGGAAATAGTTCTGAGACTTTACGGAGCAACCCAATAGCAGGCGACCATGCGCTCTCAAACTTGAAGTGTAAAGAACCGTTGAGCAGGTCTTCGGGGTCTAGTTCAACATCACAAGCACCCCACTTGGTATCCCACTTGGCATTCGCCCAGTCGTACCAGTCCTTGTGGCCGTACTTAATCATGTTCTCGGCTTGCTTCCGCTGGTTCTCGTCTTGTTCGTCGCCATTGGCGAGGCTCCCAGAAATTGTGTCTGCGAGGTCTTGTGGAATCGGATACAACTGATTAAGGCTGTACTTCTCTTCGGGGTCTGTTGAGCCATCCTTGACTCTCATGGCGTTGATGAGTTCCATTATGTCCTCATCCTTGCCCGAGACTTCTGCGTATTGCCAACACCAGTTCGGCATGTCATCATCCTTTGTTAGTAGTGGAATCATACAGAAGAAGAACATCTAGTCTTAGGAGTGCGACTTCTTCTGTACTTGCTATGACCCTATCAGGCCGACAGACAGAATATTCTGACACCGTGTCCCACGATAGTCCTTTCCACCACCGTCAAGATAAGGGAGCCATTTCTGTCCGACCCAGTTGAGACACTACCTGCGAATACCACAAATTACAACCTGTTATTTAATGGGGCGAACACCTGTTCGGGGAGCCCCGGTGGCCCATGGTGCATGCGGGGCTCTTAAAAACAAATTAGTCCAGGAACACCAGTCCTACGCTGTCCGATGTCCAGCCTTCGCCGTTCCTGAAGAGGCTGCGTATGGCTTCCTTGATGTCTTTGAAATAAAAGAATATTTCGTCGTCGGCTACGCCGTACTCGTCGAACTCTCCCTCGCCTGCTGGGTCGGGGGCAAACGAGGCGTAGTAATCTAGCGTCTCGTTCTCGTCATCCCAAGACATGGTTATCTCTGCGCCGATGAGAATCCTCTTCCTCATCGAGACATTCACCACATAGCAGAAAACTAAACCTATTGCGTGGATTAGTTTAGTCATTGGCTGTTACTACATCGAGATACTGCGTGAATGCGTCTGCTGGTTCTGCGGAATTAGGGTAGACGGACTTTGCGTCACTCGTAAACCTCGCAAAGTATGCCTTCATCTTGGAACTAAAGCCGACTAGATGATAATCGTTACAACCGCCACGACCCATGTTTTCTACACGGCAGAATATTTCCTTTTTTTCGTTGATGATGTTTGCCACCCACGCCACTCCGTGAGAGTGCTCCATTTCGCTAACGATTCTGAATGCGTAGTTGTCTGCCAATTCCTCGTTCTGCGGTTTCTCGACAAGAGCCTGAAACGCTGTGGGCATGTCTGCGTATCTCATTTGTACCTGCTTTCGTTTAGTAGGCTTGTTATGAATCAGTCTAGGTCTCAGTGTATCGAGAACCCACCGCACTCCCTCAGAAACTCCACGAACTCTTGAACATTCTCGACTGAGAACCCATAGTTCCCCTCGAATGATTCGCAAGTGCCAGCACCGTCACAACCGTTACACCAGCCGAGTATGCGACCAGTCAGGATTTGGTTTTCAGTGCTCAGTTCTTTGGTTGTAAAGCCCTCTCTTACTCCGAGTTCGTCCGTACGGATTCCAGTTGCGTCGCAAATAGTACAGTCCGTTCTCGGCAGGGAAGCCATTTTATTTCGGTAATCCGTCTCGTAGTTGGCAAGAGCCCCCGAGTCAATGTCCGTCTGTAGCAGTTGTGCGAGTTTGTAGGAGTCGTCGGCGTTGAGTCCGTCTCCGTCGTTTGAGTGCCAGTGCTCACACTTGTCAGCGATGTCGGAGTACTGTTGCGTTATGAGACCTGCGAGTGGATGCCACCACCACACATTGTTCCTAAAGTACGAGCCACGCTCGCTAGTGGCGTTGTTGCCCATTACATCCATGCCCATTTCTGTACCTCTTTCGTTTAGTAGGTTTGTTATGAATCAGTTTACGACTGGCTGGCTTCTTTTACTCGCCACGCCTGAATGATGGATTCGACCTCTGCGATACATTCTCCGTCAGTGGATTCCTCGCCGTGAATCGCCACCGCACTCAGAATGAGGTCAAGAGTCTGCCCCTCGTTCTGTGGCTCTAGGTCGTAGGTGTCTGCTTCGACCTCGTTACGCTTTGCCTCATGCTCTGTCCAAGAGCGGAACTTGATGGTGATTTCATTGTCACTCATAACCACATCCTTTTCTAGTAGGTACTACAACTGTATCAAGCCGACAGACAGAATATTCTAGGAACTTGCGTAGCCAAAGAAAGTGAATGTACCTTTGGGCTGTTCGTAGCAAAGTGCGTCGCCCCACTTCTCCTCGAAGATATCAATTAGGCTCTCGGCTTCGCCGTGAAATAGCGATTTGAGAGTTTCGCATTCGGGGGAGTTTGCTGTCCAAGAACCCTCAAACAACTTGACTATTTCGTCGGCTGATTTGTCGGTTGTCGGGATTATCTGAAATCCTGGTTTTTCGCAAATTGTTCCCGTGTAGCCACCGTGACCACACTCCCAATATGCCTCATCGACCAATGACCTGAATGCGCCCTTAGCGGTCTTTGAGACTGCGCTACACCTAAAGTTATCCGCTCCCATTATGTACTCCTGTTCTAGTAGGTGATGTAACTCTAGTGGTACGACAGACAGAATATTCTGTTCGCACTCCGTGAGCCCCGGCGGTTGGCTCGCTCATGTCGCCTTCGCCGTTAGCAACGAACGCATATCGAGCAACATATCGCCAACCCTGACAGACGAAACGACCTCGCTCTGCGTCATCTCTTTCAACGCCTTGTCAATGATAGCCAGCGCCTCTGCGATTACTGTCGCCTCATCGTTCGTGGCCATTAGTGGTGGTAATCCCATATGACTAGGTACTGCTGAGTGGGGTCACTCTCTATCCGCTTATTCAGGTCGTCGGTTTCTGCCGTGTAGTCCTCTATGTCGTAGAAGTGTTGTTCACTAGTGAAGTCATCGTGGACTATGGATAGAAGTTTCTTCGCACGAAACAATGCCAAACTATCGGACAATGCCTGCTGTTTTTCGTCTTTTGTTAATTTGTTAGTTTCTGCTGAATAGCGATTAGCGAAACTGTACCGCTTATTCGTGACGAGTTCTTCAATGGTTAGGTCTTTGATACCCTCTAAGTCACGCTCAATTGTGTCTTGTGTGAATTGTTTGTATTTTGCAATTGTCGTCTTGAACAGTTCAGGGTTGTCCCCGTAGCAGAGAACATTATTGGGGAGTTCATCACTCCAACGCCCGCCGTGTTCACTCCAGTCCGACCAGCCTGCGCTGTATTCGTTCCAGTTATTCACTTTATCTACCGCTTCTTTTGCTGACTGTGCGGTTACTGCCAAGAGTATGCCTGTGTGCATTATGCGCTCTCCGTTTCTAGTAGGTACCAGTAACACTACCTGACCGACAGACAGAATATTCTACAGCCGACCCTTTCCACCACCGTCAAGGTAAAAGGGTATCCTATATGGGGGCGCGCACTACAATTTCGGGTCAAGTGGTTGTGGTGCGCGCTCTCCATGCGAACATTTTTTTAGGAAGCCCCGCACGGATGGGGGCCAGGCGGGGCCCTTGGGGAGCAATGCGCTCTTCACTCCTCGCCCTCCATCGGGTTGCTCGCCACCTCACCGAACGCCAGTTGGTACAAGTCACGCCCTGCCTTCCAGTCTGACCAGTCGCCGTCACTCTTGATGTCTACCTCGTCGCCGTAGTAGTACTTCGCACGAATCAGCGAAGCGGTAACCACTGCGTCGTAGGGCTTCTGTGCCGTCTTACAGAAGTCGAAGATGCTCGGCTCGCCTTTGTCATGGTTGCGTTGTTCTACTCGGGCAACCCACACAAACGATTCGTGAGACTCTTCGCCAACGCCGTTGAACGCCACTCGGCTCTCTGTGAACTCGGGCTTGCCCTCTCCGTGAGCGTCGCCTAGTTCTATCCCTAAGAATCTCACCGCCGTACAGATACGCTTGATGTCAAGCGCCAGTGCGCCGTAGGATTCTTTGATGTGGGGCTGGTCTCGTGAAGCAAGTTGCCTGTACCAATAATGCGTATATCCCATTTTATTCTCCTAGTTGTGTGGTCGGGCAGTCGGTGTATGGATTCTCTTTGCCTTCGTTGTCTTCACAAGAACAGAAGTTGTAGATACCCACTTGCGTCTCGTGAGTCAAGTCTGCCAACTCACCCCAACTCATACTCCCACCTTTATCTATTGCTTTGCGCCATTTATCTATGTACTTGGCTGTCACTGACATATGGGTTTCCTTTGTCTAGTAGTGAATAAGTGGGAACGGGTTTTTTGGTCTAGACCTCAACCCTTTTCATTGAGCGCAACTGCTATGTGCCCACTTGATACAACCCTATCCCACCGACAGACAGAATATTCTGGGCGACCCTCTAATCAAGAGCGAAGTGCGGGGCTTTTCAGAGACCGAACAATGCCCCACTCGCCCAAGGGGTTAGGCGAGCAGGGCTATTGTCGGGGTTCGGCTACGCCGTGATGAATAATTCTTTCACCGCGTCAGCGAGCGAGCCTCGCGCTTGGTCGTTGTCCGAGATTACCTCGTCAGGTGTGTCCTCAAAGCGCAAGACACTTGCCACGCCCTCGGCACACGCCAAGACGAGAAGTCTCACGCGCCGTTTTGCTGGGTGCTCTGACGGTGGACCGTCAAAGGCTTCGGGGTCGCCATTGTCTATCGGCGCCGCCCAACCGCAAGTGAGTACGGCTACATAGTCGCTAACTTTCGCGACCTCTCGGCTGTCCTCGCTGTCAAGCAGGTCGTAAACATCGCTATGTTCGCCTGCGAGCGTGAGAGAGACTGTCTCGCCCCCCTCAATGACCGCGAACAACATAGCGCGCTTCATACCGAACGCGTTACCTGTCTGACTCAATTTGGCGAGTAACCCCTCGTGGATTATCTGTTCCGTGTTGAGTGCTTTATCAACAATGCTGGCTTTCACGGGTGTGTCCTTTCGTTAGTAGGTACTCACCACGCTACCCTACCGACAGACAGATTATTCTGACCCGTTCCGAGAGCCCCGCCCAACTTGCATTTTTGGGGCAGGTCTTTGGACTACGATAGGTCAATGATTTACGACTTGAGTGAGTACCGACGCCGGGGCTTCGGGGTGCGGATTTTTGGTGTGGCTAAGTCTGTCTCGCTGGTGTGTTCTTTGCTGTCGCAAGTAGAGCAAGATATTGCTCAGATACGAGCCGACAGATTTCGCCTGCGCTTCGCTGTGGTTCAGGGGTAGAGCCTTAGCCCTACCCCCTCACCTGCGGTTTATTTCGTGGCTGTCTTGCCGAGTGCCAATGACACCCTGACCTGCGTATAAAAGGTCGGCTCAACACAACCCTGTTCCTGCTTCGCCGTAATCACGCCCTGCTTCACGGCTTCGTCAAATGCCTTCGTGTCAATGGCAGACTTTGTAACCCTGTCAAAGATTTTCGGCGTGACTAACTTGCGAAGTTTCTCAAGAACAAAGTTCCTGCGAACGCTCTCAATGATTTTGATTTTTTTGTCACCGACAAAGATTTCGTCTGTGCCTTCGTCGCCTGCGATTTCGCAGAGTAACGCTTTTGCGTCTGTGACCGCTTGCTCGGCTCGCTCTTGTGCCACAAGTGCGTCAATGTAAACGACACCTGCGCTCTCAAGTTGCGTCAGAGCCTTTGGTCGGCTGGTGGCTGTTGCGGTCTTGCCCATATGTATTTCCTTTCACTAGTAGTTGCTACCTTGTCGGTAGGTGTAACCTACCCTATCGGCACGACAGACAGAATATTCTGATTTTCGCATATTTCTTTTGAGAGCGTATTTCCGTGTGCCTACACGGTTTTGTGGCAGGCGGGGCTTGTCGGAGACGAAAGAGAAGGGGTGGCAGGTTGCCCCACCACCCCTTTCCTACCTGTTACTACAAGTAACGGCTGACCGCCGAGTAGGTGCTCGTTGAGACAACTTCCTCGTCTGTCATCTTGAGCATACGGATAGCGTTCTCAAGTTCTTTGTTACCCGTTTCGTAGTCGGTGTACTCGTTCCCCCGACAAGAACTGTGGGGGTCTTGTGGTGCTTCGGCTTTTACGCCGATAACACTCTCTGCGATAAGGACAGTTACCGTGAAAGCGTGAAAGCCCTTGTCGTTATCGCTTCGCCAGCGATTTGTAGACGAGACTTCCTTGACGGTGGCTTTCCCTGTCTTGATGAAAGCCAGCACCTTCTTGTCGGCGTTTTCTGTCGCCTTCTTGTAGGCTTCACAGTCCTTCTCGTACAGTTCGTGGTCTTTCTTGCGTTGCTTGAGAACTGCCTCAAGCGCGTCAATGACCTTCACGGTCTTGACTTTGACATTTATGCCCTTCTTAGCCATTTGTGGTATTCCCCTTCTGTAGTAGGTACTGACCACACT
>Ga0209702_10003187_pt1 | contig 26414 bp, 27 predicted proteins | sample FRY01_FD_187210 | JGI IMG/M metagenome (GOLD analysis project Ga0209702, IMG submission 187210) | Freshwater microbial communities from Lake Fryxell liftoff mats and glacier meltwater in Antarctica - FRY-01 (SPAdes) (version 2) | ecosystem: Environmental > Aquatic > Freshwater > Ice > Glacier... | reverse complement strand
CTGGCAGCGGATAAAAGGGAATAACATCAGCTCTTTCACCTTGAAAACCAGCATTTAAATGTTCTAACATGACGAAAACTCTAGCACGCTTTATTTTAGCACTAACATAAATGTTGGCTTGCATTAATCCAGTATTTCTTTTTGAATCTTGTAGATAAAACAATCCCGATTGAGGCATATAAGCATTTGCCCTAAAACTTGAGCAACCAATGATATCAATACCAAACCGATAAGGTGTTTTTTTAGCGATTCTACCTTCTCTGAAAATGCTTTCTTGATATTGAATTAGTGGTAATCGAATTAAATCGGGACCGCTTGAATTTTGAATTAAAATTCGACTCACAAGAGACCATTTTTTAATATCCAAACGATGTTCAATGGTTGCAGCTAAAATATTTATTGCTTGATTTGTTTGTTGAGGTAATTTAGATTGATTTAAAACAACCCAATTTCCAATAACACGGTTCGCTAATTCAAAGTGCAGTTTTTGCTTTTGCAATTCAATTTTACCAAAGATTTTAAGTTGATTAATTTTTTCTGTGTTTAGCGTCCAAGCTGAAAAATTCGAGGTAAAAAGTTGGTATTGGTAAGAAGCTTCTTTACGGAATGATTCGAATCCGGTGCTTAATAAAACGTTACTATTCGGTTTGCTCCTTAAGCTTGCATTTAGTTGAATATCGCCGCTATTAAATCCCGCAAAAAAAGCTTCCGAATGAATAGTTAATGCCAGCCATTCCTTGAAATTAATTTTAAAGAATCCCCCAAAACTTAGATTATTACTTTGAAGATTGTAAGGCGCCCATCCAGCGAGAGCGATATTAGAAGAAACATCAAATAATTGTTGTTTAATAAATCCTTTCAAATCCCATCCACTGTTAACGGTGGTATCATTTACCGAACGAAGTGATAAAAGGGCTAATTCATTTTCAATAATTCTATTGGTATAATTAACATTGGCTTGGTCTGTGAGAAATGGATTAGTCGCATAATATGAGCTATCTGGACTTGAATCGATATAAGATTGCTTCTTAAATTGATAGCTATGAGTTAATTGCGCACGAATTGTTCTTCCTGACTCAACAACTCCATTTGTATCAACGTTGGGCTTTTGGATATCATAAAAATGTCGAATCAAAAGACCATTACGTAGTATATTAGTGCTTGCATCACTCAACCAAACAGGATATAGTTGACGATTATTTTCTGTTCCATCTTGAAAAAGCGAATCGCCAACGGCAGTTAATCCGCCATTTTCATAAGCAGTTCCTTTATGATACGTTAAAGCAAATAGTGCCTGATACCTTCCTTTTCCTGGTCTGTACCAAGCATGAAAACGCAATGCTGAATGCTGCGCTGTTTGGCGCTGGTAGTAACCTTCTGAATTAATACGTTTAAATTCCAAACCGAAATTTAATTTACGTCCTACATTTTGAGTGTGTTGTAAAGTAAAATAAGCTTCCTGCTTTGATCCTTGCACATAGGATGCTTCCGTATAGGGCGATTGTGCATCATAGAATTTAGTTTGGGACAATTCAAGCATATAGGCATCATAAGCATGAAATCCCCAATCAAACCCAGCACTGAATTGGGGATCAAAATTGAGGTCTAATTGAGCACTTCCATTATTACCTAAACTCGAATTAATATATTGACGATTGAATACGGGAAGATAAAATTGTACTCGGTCGAGTTTGAATTCCATATCCTTGAGGATGGTCTGCGATGACTCAGTTATTTCTAAACCAGCATATTGTATCCGTGAAGAATCTCTGCCCACGCTAGTGGAATCAAAACCCGATGCGGCATTCTGACTATTAGGAGTGCCAAATTGAGCCCAAGCATTTTGTGAAATAAGGAAAGATAGAATAGCGACAAGCCAACGAATCATGAGCGCAAAAGTAAGTTATTGCGTAAGAATTCGTAAACATGAATTTTTGAAACGTTATTATGCAATTGCTTTGGGTTTGGAACTCGCAAGTTTACCAATGGTTAAACCTTGAACAAGAATAGAGAAGCATACTATAACATAGGTTATTGTTACCCAAGTATCTCGCTGTTGATCTGGGTGAATTGATAATGCCAAGGCTATTGAGATACCACCTCGTAGCCCGCCCCAAGTTAGAATAAACAATGTTCTTTGAGTTAGTTCTTCTTTTAGTCTGATTATAATTGATGGAACCCAAACAGAGAAATAGCGCGTTACTAAAGTAATTCCAATGAGTATAAATGCAACTAATAGTAAGTTACTGTTGGTTTCAAGGATTAATAGTTCCAAACCAATGAGGACGAATAAAATAGCATTTAATATCTCATCAATTAATTCCCAAAATTTATCAACATATTCGGCAGTGACAGATGACATTCCAAGATTTTTACTTTGATTTCCAGTGATTAAACCAGCTGCCACCATGGCAAGTGGACCAGAAACGTGAACAAAGTGAGCTAATGTGTATCCTCCCATGACAATGGCAAGGGTAATGAGCACTTCAACCTGATAATTGTCAATACTTACAATTAGTTTGAAGCCTAAATATCCAATAATAATTCCCAGCAAAATACCGCCGATCGCTTCCTTTGCAAATAACGTCGCAATACTTCCAAAATCGAGCTGTACTCCAGGTTTGGTAAGTTGTAAAATCGTTATAAATACCACAACAGCAACACCATCATTGAATAGTGATTCACCAGCAATTTTGGTTTCTAGCGATTTGGAAACACCTGCAGTTTTAAGAATGCTAATGACCGCGATTGGGTCAGTTGGAGAAATTAAAGCTCCAAAAAGCATCGCGTCAATTAATTCGACACGTATTTCAAATGCATTTAAAAGGTAATAAGAAGAATAACCAATAATTACTGTACTCAAGACAACGCTGATTGTAGAGAATAAAATAATGCTCAAACGTTCCGCTTTTAAATCAGCAAGTTTTATGTGAATAGCTCCTGCAAATAGCATGAAACTTAGCATGACTTCTAAAAGTAGGTCACTGAAATTTATACTTAACAACATGCTTTCAACCCAGTTTCTAAATTGAGGAAAAAAATGACCCGTTATTAATATGACAAACGAAAAAATAAGTGAAACCACCATTAAACCGATGACATTCGGTAGCTTGAAAACTCTGTAATTAATATACGAAAACCCCGCAGAGAGGGCTATTAATATTGAAAGTAGGTGAAAAAAATCCATGGTTTATTGTTTCATTTTTAGTGTTAATTCAGGCGCCTCAACCAGTTGAAAAGTTGCTGAAGCGAATTTAACTTCGCCATTTGTTGCTTCAATTCTTTCCAAAATCAATGCGAATAATTCCATTTTTGGTATTAATATAATTATTAGAAAGTATCCAATAAAACTACCGAATTTTTTCGCCCTATATCGATTGTCCGAATCTTTTATTTTAGTAAATAAATATTTCTGTAAAGCTTTAACTATTAACCAAATAACTGCAACGCCGATAAAAATAGTTGCAAGTTTTGCAATCGTTGGATCGCATAATATTTCAACAATTTTTTCGTCCATATTAATTTTATTTTTGATATTCAAAAATGAACAAGCTTTTTTTACTCTATTTAAATATTTAAAATAACATAATTATTGAAGCAGTAAGAGCGCAAGAGATGAACATAAATTTTTATCAAGAACTGATTTGTACACGTTGGACTTTTATTTGCAGTAAATGCACTTAATTCTAAGCATATAAATTTCCAATTCCAACCTTTTCCTCTTTTAAATTCCGCTTAAAACTAAGCATTATCCTCAAAAAATTTAGGATGAAAGTTTACAAAATAAACTCGCTCTGTAGCTCTCGTAACTGCTGTATATAACCACCTTAAATAATTTCGATCCAATAATTCTTCCGTCAAATAGCCCTGATCAATAAATACACATTTCCATTGTCCGCCTTGCGCTTTATGACAAGTTACTGCATAAGCGAACTTAATCTGCAACGCATTCATAAACGGATCCTTTTTTAATAATGCCATCCGTTCTCGCTTGGTGGGCGTGTCAATATAATCTTGCTCTATCAAAAGTCTCAGCTCTTTTTGCTTTGCGAAGGGCATACTGGCTTGCTCAATTTCCAGAGGATTTAGCATTAATCTCACCTCCAATTCAGGTTCAGAAGGATAATCAATCAGTCGAACTTCTGCATCCGCGAAGCGAAAACCATCACGATCATATTTTTTGCCTAAACGCTGAATTTCCATGGTGTCGCCGTTTGCAATAAAGCCAGGTCCGCTCGTTTCAGGCAACCAGAAATAATTATTCTTAACCACCATAATATGGTCGCCACTACTAATTTCATCTTCTTGCCAGCGTATCCGAGCTCGAATTTGTCCATTATATAAATTCGCCGTCTTATTCGACCGAGTCACCACTAAAACTTCATCGGTACCAAACTTGTCGTACGCTTCATTTAGCGCATCTTCCAGCTCCATTCCGCCGATGCATTTCACATCATCAAATCCTTCTGAAATAAGTTTTGGAAACGTGTCGGCTCCACCATCAATCTGATCGCGAATTTGGGTCGCATTAAATAAAATTCCCGATTCAAGTCGCTGACGCATAACCTCTAACAAGCGACATTCATCGACTTGTAAATAGTGGTTGTCTCGTAAATATTTGCTATCCAAAGCTGGACTTTCTTCCATTCCTACAGGCGGCAACTGAGCTGCATCTCCTATTAATATGAGTCGGCATTCGATACCTGATGTTACATATTGCAACAAGTCGCTCAATAAATTATGTTCCGATTCGAAATTTTCTCCCCCAATCATCGAGGCCTCATCGACTATAAAAACGGTATTCTTATGCTTGTTTTGCTGCATCGCGAAGTGCATTCCACTATCGCTACTTTGGGTGAAGTAAATTTTCTTGTGAATCGTAAATGCCGGCTTTCCCGCGTAAGCGGACAGAACCTTAGCAGCACGACCAGTAGGAGCGAGGAGTACCGTTCGAAGACTCGTTGTCGGAAGTGTTTTTACCAAAGACCGAACAATACTGGTTTTACCCGTTCCAGCGTAGCCTCGAATTAAGAAAACGCGATTAAATTCAGGCTTCGATAAATGCTCCGTTAGGGCACGAAAAAGGTCCGACTGGCCCCTTGTTGGAGGAAAGCCAAGATTTTTTTCTAATAATGATATGAATTCCGACTTTGTCAATCCGTGCTTTTGGGCTAAACTTGCCCAAATATAGAGCCCCTAATGGCGCATCCAACACCATTCATAAGATATTCAGACCCAGGTTTTCAATCGGACCGCACGCGCATGCAGGAATTGCGTCTGCAACTGTCTGACCAAGAGCTGATTATTGCTGTATATGATCCTTTGGCCGACCACTTTCCATTGATTGAACGTTTTCCGGTTGCCAACTCATATAATAAGGTGAAGCCACATGAGGCTATGGCTAGAATTCTTCAAACCCATTCTTTGACGCGTTTGGAGTTTAAGCGAATTGAGGTTATTCCCGTTACTCCAACGTGGACGCTTATTCCGGGAGCTTTATATGATGCAGAGAGTGCTCACGCGATGTTGCATTTAGGAGCAGAAATAGCTGAAGATCAACTAGTTTATGCCGATTCAATTGCTGGAAACGATATAAAACTTGCGTACACTTGGCCTGTTCAGTGGAAACAAGTGGTTGATTCTCAGTTTCCTGATGCTGTTGTGAGACATTTTGCTGGAATTTTGGCCGATTCGCTTTTGCGGATGCATATGAAAGAGTCGGTTTTGACTGCTCATGTTCAAGGTTTTCAGATGGATTTATTAGGATTGGTTGATGGAAAAATTCATTTATACAATTCTTACAGCTTTAATAGCCCTGAAGATTTCTTGTATTTTATTGTTCTAGCCTACGAACAGCTTGAGTTTAATCGCGAATTGGTGCCATTGCAATTAACTGGAGAAGTTGAAGATGGATCAGCGATACATCAATTATGTTATAAATATATTCGTGAGGTTAGATTTGTAACCCGACCAAGTTCTTCGTCCGTTCCTGATGCGGAAGGCGATATGGGAACTTTAGCACCTCATGCTTTAATGAACCTTTTACACCCTTACGATGCGGATCATTAGTGGAAAGTGGCGTGGCAAGCAGATTCAGGCGCCAGAATCATTACTAGTTAGACCAACAACAGATAGAGCTAAGGAAAGCTTGTTTAATTGGTTGAATTTTCGAATCGATTTTGAAGGCATTTATGTGCTCGATTTATTCGCAGGAACAGGAAATATCAGCTACGAATTTGTATCCCGCGGAGCGGAAAAAGTGGTCGCGGTTGACGAAAATATTGGTTGCACTAGATTTATTAAGCGAACTTTTGAACTTCTCAAAGCCACAGGATCTGAGGTTTTGCAACAAGAGGCGCGTATGGCAATTCATCGTATGCACTTAAAATTTGATGTGGTTTTTGCCGATCCACCTTACGATTATCTCGATCACGAAATCATTATTCGTAATGTGTTTGAAAAAGGGATTTTAAAAGAGGCTGGCTGGTTAATTATGGAACATCCTGCTACATTTGATGGCTCGGAGCTTCCAGGTTTTGTTGAATCGAGGCATTATGGGAAAGTGTACTTCTCATATTTTCAAAACATTAGCGAGTAATTATGGAACGTATTGCATTATTTCCAGGTTCGTTCGACCCATTTACAATTGGTCACGAAAGTATTATTCGCAGATCGCTCGATTTGTTCGATAAAATAGTCATTGGTGTTGGTGTAAACTCCACAAAATCAGGATTATTTACACCTGAGCAACGCGTTAATTGGATTAAGGAAGTATTCAAAAATGAACCTAAAGTTTCTGTTGAAAGTTATTCGGGTTTAACCATTGAATACTGTAAGCAAATAAATGCGCGTTATATTTTGCGTGGATTAAGGAATTCGACTGATTTTGGCTTCGAACGCGGAATTGGACAGGTGAATAAAGCCATGAACCCAGCTATTGAAACCGTGTTTATTTTGGCTTTGCCAGAGCATTCGGCAATTAGTTCAACCATAATCCGCGATATTATTCGAAATGGAGGAGATGCTCGTCAATTTGTACCCCAAGCAGTTAGTCTTAAATAAATATTTGACTTGCTTGATGCTGTTTATCAGTAGTATAGCAATATCGCAATCTGCGTTTATTCGCCTCTCGGCGGATGTCTTGAAAGGTAAAGAAGTGCAATTGCTCGAAAATAGAGGTGTCGTGCATAATTCGGTGCATGTTTCCAATTTTGCATTCGGTTCAGATGGAATTATTTCAATTCCTGTTATTTCACCCATCTGGCCCGCAGTTCGCGTGATCTCGTATGGCGATGCTAGTTTAGAAATCACCTTAGTTCAAAATGACACGATAGAATTAGGATGGGACAAAGAAAAAAAAGTCTTTAAAATTCTCAAAAACACACTCTTAAACGAGAAAATAAACAACATCAATGACCTGGTAAATCAGTTAATCATCGATTATTCTGCGAAAGGACCAAAGGGGATGAATCCTTCCAAAATGTTGCTTGCTGCCGATTCGTTAAGATCAACTTCATCTGCAGAAAAGAACCACTATATTGCTACCTATCAGTGGTTTGCCTCTGGCGATTTGGAAATGATTTCAGGACGGTTTTCTCAGGAAGCCTTAATAAAGTCAGTATTTTCAGGTAGGAAAGTTGAGCCCTTGCATCCCGCTTGGCGGAACACGTTCCATTTAATTTATGAAAACTCGTTATTGAATGATGTAGCAAAAGGAAATGCAGATTTACTGAAGTCAAAGCTGTCTCAAGGTCGCTGGTCTGTTTTATATGACTGGGTTTCATCAGATTCCACCTTGTGTGATTCTATCTTGTGTAAATGGGTTACGTTAAAAAATTGCTATGATTTGTCCTTTCAACAATCATTTAATTTACCTGATTTATTCAAAGTGGTAAATGATGGCAAATCCTATTATACCTATGATTCAGAAATGATTTCAGAGATGAATTCTATTCTAAATTATTGGAGTCCCAGAATCCGCGGTAATTCATTTCCCGATTTAGAATTCAAGAGTCTGAATGCCAATAAATTAATTCATTTGAGCAATTTCAAGGGAATGCCAATTTATGCAGGATTTTTACCCGATATAAGTACAAGTTCTATACTCATTTTGAGTCAGTTCAAAGCTTTACAAACTAAATATGGTAAAGAAATTCACTTTCTGCTTTTTATTCCTACCCAAAACGCGAATTATAGCGCTTTAATAAAACAATATCCAACCTTAGAATTTGCTGATAAAGAGGCTGTTGATGAAAGAATTGCTGAGCTATTTGGTCGAAATGATCAAGTTGGATTTGTGATGTTGAATAGAAAAGGTGAAACATATCAATTTCCTGCCGAAGGACCGGAAACAGATGTTGAGAATGCTTTTTTAGGGTTGATTAAGGAATAATTATCGTGCTTGAAAGGCTCTTATTACATCAATAATTGACGGATAAGTATCATTGACAACTTCATTAATTCTTTCAGGTAATAGCCATTCGGCGCTGCTTATGTCTTCTTCGGTTTGAGGTTTAGTAGCCATGGCTTCAGGTGTTGAGAAACTATACCAAGTTGTTTCTTTGAGAACATCTTTTCCCTTGTGTATATATGTATGCCAAGTTGAACATAAGAACATTTGGTTTTCTAAAGGTTCAACTCCTGTTTCTTCAATAATTTCTCTCGAGGCGGCAACTTCAATGGCTTCGTTTTCTTCAACTTTTCCTTTCGGTAAATCCCAACAACCTAAACGACGAATAAATAAGATTTCTCTGTTGGGAGTTTCGACAATGCCTCCGGCTGCTCGAATAAATTTGAATCGGGTTTTCAACAAGGGGAGCGCAAATTCAATATTTATTCCTGTTAAAAGTACTGTAGCCGCTTCATTATCAGATTTTTGAACCCAATCCAAGGCTTGAAAGAGCGTGTCTTCGCCCGTTCCATCAAAAAACTTTGGCTTATCAGCTTGTATTTGAATGTCTTGCAAATTGTTGAAAAGTATGGCTTTTCGGTTCAGGTAAAGGGCGTATTTTTGTGTCATGCTTTTTAATCCTGATACTGCAGCGCAGCTTGCAGATTACTTACTACAAATTAAAGCCATTAAACTTCAGCCTACAAAGCCTTTTATTTGGGCATCTGGTTGGAAGTCGCCTATTTACTGCGATAATCGTTTGACTCTTTCTTATCCTAAAGTTAGAACCTATATTCGTCAGCAACTTACAAAAGCGATATCTGATAATTTTGAGGCGCCTGATGTAATTGCTGGCGTGGCAACGGGCGGAATAGCTGTAGGAGCCTTGGTTGCCCAAGAACTTGGTCTTCCATTCGTATATATTCGTTCTCAGGCCAAAGGGCACGGAATGGAAAACATGATTGAAGGTAAGGTCGAAGCAGGGCAAACTGTTGTTGTTGTTGAAGACCTTATTTCAACAGGTGGAAGTAGCTTAAAGGCAGTAGCTGCTTTGCGCGAAGAAGGATGCATTGTGAAAGGGCTAGTTTCTATTTTTGATTACGGCTTCGACTTGGCTAAAAATAACTTTAAAAAGGACAAATGCACATATTTTAGCCTTAGTGACTATGACTCGCTGTTAGAAGAAGCGGTGAAACATGGATACATTACAAATGAAGAATTAGAGCCTCTTCGTGCTTGGAGAAATCAACCAGAGAGCTGGGGACCATCCCTGAAAATCGCATAATTAATCATGAAATTAGAAACGAACTGGGAGTCTGTTCAGGCTTCACAAACGGATGTATTTGCATTCTTGAGCGATATGAACAACTTGCAAAAGTTGATGCCAGAGCAAGTTGGCAATTGGACCTCAGATACTGATACGTGTCAATTTACGATTAAAGGAATGGCTGATTTAGGAATGAAAATTACTGGTCGCACACCAGAATCTCTCATTGCTATTGCATCGCATGGTAAATCTCCTTTTCCATTCACATTAGACATACATATAAAGTTAGCTGGTGATGTATCAGAAGCCCAACTAAGTTTTAACGGGGAAGTGAATCCTTTCTTAAAGATGATGGTAGAAAAGCCTCTTGGGAATTTCTTTAACATGCTTTTGGACGGACTTTCTAAGCAGTTTGCCTAAGATTTAACCGTCTTGTCCATAACTACAGCAGGAGATCAATTAGGACGCAAGTTTCAGAGTTTTAAAAAATGTTAAATTCTGTTAAATTTTGCTTGCGTATTCCGAAAATATCAAGGACTTTTGCAAAATAAATAAATAAAACCCATGAAAAATTTTTTGAAAGCAGCTGCATTCTCAATGATCGCAGTATTTTTTGTAGCATGTTCAGGTTCTGAAGGTCCTGAAGGAAATGCAAAAGCATATTTAGATGCATTTACTGCAAACGATTTCGACAAAGCTAAAGAGTTCGCAACTGAGGACACGAAAGACAAGCTTGATTTCATGAAGCAAATTTCTGCAATGGTTGGCGAAAAGGCTGCTGAAGAGAAGAAGAGTTATTCTGACTTAAAGTGTACTGTTAGTGGAGACACTACAGCTGCATGTACTTATAAGTCTGGCGATAAGGAGGAAACTGTAAACATGAAAAAAACTGGCGAAAAGTGGCTAGTTCACCAACCAAAGGAAAACCCAATGGGTGGTGCTGAAGAAGGTGGCGACATGATGGATGCTGGAGGTGAAATGATGGATGCTGGTGCTGAAATGATTCAGGACGGAGCTGAAGCTGTTAAAGAAGGTGCCGCAGAAGTTGAAAAAGCTGCTGCTGACAAAAAATAATATTATTTTTGGAGCTTAGCTGTGCGAAAACTCCATAAAATATTCCTGATCACAGGAGCCCTTTTTCTTGTATTACTTTGCTTTGTTGCATACAAAGCGTTTTGGGACCCAGAAAACACAAAACAAGTTTTCTACCCAATGAGTAATCAGGAAAAAGGGCTTCTTCATTCTGGTGATATCATTATGCGAAGAGGCTATGGAATGTTTTCTGATGCATTAATCTCCGCACAAAAGCAAAAATATTCAGTATCTCATTGCGCTATGATTATCGAACGTAATGGTAAATTATCTGTGGCTCACGCGCTTTCGAGTTCAGTTGCTCCAATTGACGGAGCACAAGAGCAATCACTTCAACGTTTTTTGAACGAAAGTGTACCCAACTCGGTTGTGGTAGTGCGCTTCAAAACCTCCCAAGATACTATTCAGCGCATTGCAGAAGCTGTGAAGTTTTACTGCGGTAAACATATTCCCTTTGATCACAATTTTGATAAAGCTGATACTACCAAGTTCTATTGCACTGAACTATTCCAGCATTGCTATAAGAAAGTCTTAGTTAGAGACATTTTTGAAGCTCAACTTTTAGGAAGTACTTCGGGTGTTTATGATTTATCTACATTTCAAGACAGCACATTTTTTTATCCAATTATCGACCATAACAAAAAAGAGTCATTAAAAAACAAGAAATAGGTAGTTCATCCTGTTCAAATCTGCTATATTCGAGGCGAAAACAGGTATACCTTTCTATGAAACATTTTTTGTTAATGTGTTCTCTATTGTTTGCATGTATTGCACAAGCTCAGAACGACGCTGCAATTGAAGCTTATAATCAGGGAATTACGCAATATAATAACAAGGATTTTGCAAATGCTCTTCTCAGTTTTAACAAGGCTCTTGAAGCAGATTCTTCATTTGCAAAAGCATGGTTTAATCGCGCAGTCTGCAAAACAGATCTAAAAGACTATGCTGGAGCAATCTCAGATTTTACGCAAAACATTAAACTCGATACCAATGCCGATCGTGCTCTTTTTAGTAGAGGTCAGGCCAAGTATCTAAGCAGCGATAAAGAAGGAGCGTTAGACGATTTTAGAGCTGCTGCTGAAAAAAATGCCCAAGATGCTGATGCTCGTTATTATGCAGGTGGTATCTGTTACGAATTAAGCAAATACCAAGAAGCAATCAAGGAATTTACTTTTGCAATTAATTCTAAATCAGATTTTGCTGAAGCGTATCACGATAGAGCTGGTGCGAAACGTCAAACTGAAGATTATGACGGAGCAATAGCAGATTATCGTGAAGCAACCCGGTTAAGACCCAAAATGGTGATCGCATACAGTAATCTCGGTGCAGTTTTGCGTCAAAAAGGAGATGTTCAAGGAGCGCTTGTTGAGTTTAATTATGCTTGTCAAGCTGGTCCTACTGAGAGCGCCTCTTTTGTAAAACGCGGAAGATTAAAATACGACATGGGAGATTTGGATGGTTCGATGCAAGATTTCAATAAAGCAATTACCAATAATCCTAAAGACGCATTTGCATTCAACAATAGAGGTTGTTTAAAGAATAAACAGAAAGATTATATTGGGGCGGTTGCCGATTTTGATCAGGCCATTAAACTTGATTCTAAATATGGTTATGCATACATGAATCGCGGTATCGCCAAAGAAAATCTAAATGACGCAACTGGTGCTTGCCGCGATTGGCGAGAAGCTACACGAAACGGAGTTGCCGTTGCTAACCAATTTGTTGACGCTGAATGCAATTGATATTTCCAATGAAGAAAATTTATATACTAGTCCTTTTCCTTGCATTACCTTTTCTTGGCTTTAGTCAACAAAATGTGGATTTCACAAAATCTAATTTCCCAAATGATAAGTCGGGATTAAAAGATGCCATTCGAAATTTCGATTCAGGTGATAGTTACTACCTCGCTGCTGATTATTTGAAATATTTAGCAGTTGATTTTTATCTAAAAGCGAATTCTTTCAATCCCAATAATGCGCTTCTAAATTTTCGCTTAGGGCATGCATACTTGAACTCTCCAAATAAGTTCAAAGCCCTTGATTACCTCAAGAAAGCTTATCAACTTAATCCGTCTATCGACAATGAGATAACATTTTATCTTGGAGAGGCCTATCATTTAAATCATGAGTTCGACAATGCAATTGAATACTACACTAGATACAAGTCTATTCCAGAAAAGAAAAAAGGGCTAGATCCTGACAAACGAATTACAGAATGTAACGAAGGAAAACGTTTAGTTGCCAACCCTGTTCGCGTCTCTATTGAAAATCTTGGTCCAGTTGTAAATTCTAGATATCGCGAATATGCAGCAGTAATTACGGCTGATGAGTCTGTGATGCTTTTCACCTCTCGACGACCAAATACGACAGGTCAAAGCATCGCAGATGACGGAATGTATTTCGAAGACATTCTTTCAACCACAAAGCAAAACAATGCTTGGACGACTCCTGTGAATCTTCCTGCTCCAGTTAATACCAAACTGCACGATGCAACCATTGCACTTTCAGCTGATGGACAGAAACTATTCATTTATACCGATGAGAACGAAGGAGATATTTTATTATCGACACTTTCAGGAGATAAGTGGTCAAAACCAGAACAAGCTGGCGGAAACGCCATAAACACTCGATACTCTGAAATCCATGCTTGCTTTTCTTACGATGAAAAATCTATCTATTTCGTGAGTAACAAGCCAGAAGACAATTATGGTGGGTTTGATATATATGTTACTCGTTTAGGAGCTGATGGCAAATGGGGCAAAGCGGAAAATCTTGGTCCTACAATTAATACTATTTATGATGAAGAGGGTGTTTATCTTCAAGCTGATGGTAAAACAATGTATTTTAGTTCAAAAGGTCATCGTACCATGGGAAGTTACGATATCTTCAGAAGTATAATTGAAAACGGCCAATGGTCTGAACCTGAGAATATTGGTTATCCAATCAATTCTGCAGATAAAGATGCATTTTTCGTTGTATCAGCATCTGGTAAGCATGGCTACTACTCTTCTGCGCGGATGGATGCTATTGGTGAAACAGACATTTACCTTATCTCACTGCTTGGTCCTGAAAAGGAAACTGTAATGAATACAGAAGATCAATATTTGTTATCAAGTAATATTACTGAACGCGAGGCGGTTATTGAACCCAAGGTTGATCGTAAGTTTTCTGCTAATGTGACAATCTTAAAAGGAATTGTTACTGATGCAAGTACCAAAGAACCTCTGAATGCGATCATTGTAATTACCGATAATGAGAAAAATGAAATCGTTTCAACGTTCCAATCCAACTCCAAAACTGGTAAATATTTAGTTTCTCTACCTTCTGGTAAAAACTACGGTATTGCTGTCACTTTAGAAGGTTATCTGTTTTATTCTGAAAACGTAGACTTACCCAAATCTAAGGCCTATCAAGAGATTGAGAAAGACATTGAATTAAGTCTTCTTGAGGTTGGTAAGAAAATCGTACTTCGAAACATCTTTTACGATTTTGATAAAGCAACACTTCGTACTCAGTCTATTGCAGAAATTGATCGTTTAGCAAAGCTTTTAGAGGTAAATTCTAAAATGCGGATTGAGATTTCAAGCCACACTGATAATGTTGGTTCAGCAGCATATAACGAGAAGCTATCAACCAACCGAGCACTATCGGTTGTTAACTATTTAGTAGAGAAAAAAGGAATTAGCAAGGGCCGCCTCGAATTTCAAGGATATGGTTTTAGGGAGCCAATCGCTCCAAATGATTCTGACCAAGGACGACAGTTGAATCGACGTACTGAATTCAAGATTCTATCTAAATAATTATGCATCAAATTATTGAAACTGGGGATGGAAGTCTTTCCCTGTTTCATGAAAGCTTGAATGAAAGTTACCATTCTATTCATGGTGCCGTACAAGAAAGCAAACATGTTTTTATTAAAGCAGGCTTAGAACTAGTTGCCTCAAATAAGAGCGAAATTCGCATTCTAGAAGTTGGTTTAGGAACTGCTCTTAACGCTATGCTTTCAATCGACTTTGCTGCTCAAAATCCGGATATTATCATTCATTATGTTGGAATTGAGGCGTTCCCAATTGAATCAGGCTTGGTTGAAAAGCTAAGTGTGCCTTGGAATAATCAACACCGCGAGCTTTTTCTTCAAATTCACTCCATGATTGATGGCGAGCAATTGCCTCTTGCAAATAATTTTTTGATGACGACTCATCATCAAACATTTTTGGAATTTCAGGATACAGATAAGTTCGACTTGATTTTTTATGATGCATTTGGACCTCCCGTTCAACCCGAAATGTGGAATTTTGAAAGCCTTGAGCATTGCGCCGATTTAATTTTACCACAAGGAGTTTGGGTGAGTTATTGCGCAAAAGGAGTGGTTCGTAGAACTCTAGCGCAAAACGGTTTCATTATGGAACGATTACCAGGACCTCCCGGTAAACGCGAAATGCTTCGTGGAACATATCAACCAATTTAATTACCTATTTTGTACGACCAAATTCAAACAATGAAAACTACATTCTTATCGATTGCCTTATTATTTGTATCGCTAATTTCGGTTACAGCACAAAAAGCCGATTATTATGGAGAGAAAATCAAGGCAAATGGTGCTATAAGCACTTCGGAATTCGTTAAACAAATTGAAGGGAAAGATAGCCTCGCAGTTAAAATGAAAGTCAAAATCAACGAAGCCTGCAAGAAAAAAGGCTGCTGGATGAATGTTGATTTAGGTGATGGACAGTCAATGATGGTGCGTTTTAAAGACTACGGATTTTTCGTTCCAAAGGATGCTGATGGATCAGACGCAGTCATTGAAGGTCACGCCTTCCGCGAGGAGGTTTCTGTCGATATGCTTCGTCATTTTGCTGAAGATGCAGGAAAATCTAAAGAGGAAATTGCTGCCATAACTAAATCTGAAGTGAACCTTTCGTTCGAAGCATTTGGAGTAATTATTTATCAAGACAAGAAATAATTCATGCGTCGATTGCAAGTATTAGCAGTTTTAGCATGTGTATGGATTGTCTTTGCTGCAGCTAGTTTTCAGGCGAGCGAAAGCCCTTTAAGCAAGCTCATGCGTGAAATGACCAGTGATATGAAAAAGCTCAGGACTGCGGCTCTATCTGGAAAAACATTCACCAAATGGGGCAAATCGTATGATAGAATTCACACGGCTAAGCCAAGTGCTGAATCTAAAACGGGCGAATATTTTGAAGAGTATGCTAAGACCTTTCTTGCACAGGTTGAGCGCACAAAAACAGCAAATCAACCTGTTACAATTAAGCCTGCATACAACTTATTAGTTGGAACCTGCATTCATTGTCATGAAAAATATTGTCCAGGACCAATTAGTATGCTCCGAAAACTCACCATACCGCAATAATTTAATATTCAAATAAAAAAGGCAGCTTTCAAGGCTGCTTTTTTTATTTAGGGTTCACTCAAAAAGTCAGAAACACGTTAGATGCGAGACAAGAGGATTTTTTGACGTACAAATAGTACTTCAAAATACTGGTCACAGAGTCACGAGTTTGAACTATAAAGTCAGGAGTCTGAACTATAGAGGTTTCTGATTAGGCGCACGAAGACCGAAAAAGCACAGTTTACTTTTGTAAATGAGCATTTTTCGGACTAGTGCAACGACATCAGGAGACTCTATAGACTTTTGTAATGAGTATTTTTCGGACTAGTGCAACAACATCAGGAAACTCTATAGACAGACTCTATTTAATCAAGTTGAAGTCCTAAACGTTGCTTCAATAATTTAATAGCTGGATTCTTCTCTTCTAAAGCTTTTAATTTCTCATCTGCTGTATAAGGCCTAGTTTGAATCGACATTTCAGACTTTATTAATTCGAGCTTTATCGAATAGTTTTTCAAGCGTTTACGCAAATATCCCATCAGCTCCGTCTTCTCTAAATCGAGCTCTCTAAGTTGACTTTCGTTTTGCACTAGATATTGAATTCTATGTGCTTCAACCAAAACAGGGTTGCTTAAGGTGAGATTGGCTGCCATTGCTTTGCGTCCATCATCATTCAGTTTTTGACTGTAATTTTTCCACGCCACAAGTAGGTCCTCTAATTCAAAAGTATCATTTGGAAAGTCTTCCGTTAATGAATGATGCTCAACCTGATTGTCTGCTGTTTCGTTTGGATTCGGTTCACTTGCAACTGAGGCATGCGACCTAATGGAAACGGTCTTAAGTGTTGGTTTTCCTTTAAAATTTAGGACTGGAGTTTTTATAGGCTCCGGAACTGCAGGAGTTAATTGAGAAGCGGTAGTTGTTGCAGCAATATTTTTCGTTGGTTCGGAACTTAGCTCAGTCTTTTTTTTTTCTTCCTGAACTACATTTAATTGACTAAGCTGCATCAACAATAGCTCAATGGATAAACGTTGATTGCGGCTTGCACGCAGCGACATTTCTGTCTTCGAATTCATATCTAGGGCGCGTATCAGCAAAATTGGACGCCATTGATGAGCTTGAGTTTGATATCTGCTTTTTACTCCATCGCTCACTTCAAGTAATGGAAGCGTTACAGCATCCTGACAAACGAGCAGATTGCGGAAATGATCACCTAATCCCGCCAGGAAATTACCTCCATCAAAACCATTCGAAAGCACATCATTGAATTCAACAAGAGCGGCACTAAAATTTCCAGCTACAAGCGAATCAACCAATCTGAAATAAACTTCGTAATCTAGAACATTCAGGTTTTCAATCGTTTGCAAGTATGTAAGCTTTTCTCCGCCAGAGAAACTTACAATTTGATCGAACATAGACAAAGCATCACGCAATCCACCATCCGCCTTTTGGGCGATAACATGCAAAGCCTCCGTTTCAGCTTCAATTTTTTCTTGCGAAGCAACCCACGCTAAATGGTTCGCGATAGAATCTACTCCAATTCTGTTGAACGTAAATACTTGACAACGAGAAAGAATTGTAGGTAAAATCTTGTGACGCTCTGTTGTTGCTAATATGAAAATAGCATGCGCAGGTGGCTCCTCCAAGGTTTTCAAAAACGCATTGAAAGCCGAAGTACTGAGCATGTGAACCTCGTCAATAATATATATGGAGTATTTTCCAACTTGAGGTGCAAATCGCACTTGGTCAATTAGAGAACGAATTTCGTCAACACCATTATTTGAGGCCGCATCTAATTCATGTATATTGAAGGATGCATTCTCATTAAAGCTCTTGCAACTTTCGCATTCGTTACAAGGTTCAATATCTGAAGATAGATTTAAGCAGTTTATAGTCTTGGCTAAGATTCGAGCACAAGTTGTTTTACCTACACCACGAGGACCACAAAACAAATAAGCCTGAGCAACATGTTGATTGCGAATAGCATTTTTGAGTGTACTGGTAATGGTTTCTTGTCCCACCACCGAGCGAAAGGTGACTGGACGATACTTGCGGGCTGAAACGATATAATTATCCATTGCTGCAAAGATACCCAAGGGAAGGAGCTAATTGGGCAGTGTTAACAAAATTTTCTGTTCGTAAAATATAGCGCGAGTCACAAAGTATCAAAATTATGCGCTATATCTTTGTCTTCGAAACAATTGTAAACTTCAATTGTCTATTTATAAACATTAAACAAAAATATTATGAAAAAAAATATTCTATTTGCATTGCCTCTAGCCTTTATGCTAGCTTCTTGTGGTGGAGCTGAAAAACCTGCCGATTCGACTCCCGTTGACTCAAGCGCTACAGCTACCCCTGAGGTTTCTGCAACACCAGGTGAAGTTCAGATGACTATTAAAATTACAGGTAATTCAATGACTGATATGGCTTATGAGCCCGGTTCAGCATCGGTGAAAGCTGGTGACAAAGTGACTGTTACTTTAATTAACGAAAACAAGGCTGCAGGAATGCTCCACAATTGGGTTTTAGTAAATCTTGGATCAGGTCAAGAAGTGGCAACAGCAGCAATTGCAGCCGGTCCAGATAAAGAATACATTCCAGAGAATGCCAACGTTTTGGCTTACAGTAAAATGCTAAATCCTGAAGAAACTACCACGTTTGAGTTCACTGCTCCAACTGCTGGGTCGTATAATTACATTTGCACATATCCAGGACATTTCCCTAAAATGGTTGGTAAATTAGTAGTCCAATAATTCATAGAAAATAGTTTGAGAGCCGGATTTAATGTCCGGCTTTTTTTATGCAATGACATAGCGTAATGCTCTGTTTAATAGGTAAATACGATATATCTATTAAGCTAACAAATAATGTTGCACAACTTTTACGTTTTTATGTAGAATTCTTGAATGCATCTTTTATGTTTGTAGCATGAATCGTCTTTTTCAGTGGACTCATCGTTTTCCAATCATCCGGAACAAATACTTCCTCGCGGTTGTCGTGTTTTTGGCTTGGATTATGTTTTTTGATAAGAACGATTTAATCTCTCAATATCAAGATCGTCAAGCTCTTTATGAATTGCAGAAAGAGAAAAAGTACTATCAAGAAGAAATCCTTAATACGCGTCGTCAACTTGATGAATTACTTTCAGATAGCAAGTCTCTAGAGAAATTTGCTCGTGAAAAGTATTACATGAAAAAGCCGAACGAAGAAATTTGGCTTGTCATTGATAATTCTCCAAAGCCGCAACCAAAGTAAGTCCCGTTTTCTGGCGTTTGCTACATTTGTGTTCCCAGATAAGACCTCGTGAACACACTATTCGATCAATTTCCATCAACTTCAGCAGCCGATTGGCTCGAACAAGTTAAAAAAGACCTTAAAGCTGATGATCCTAATCGGCTTATTAACAGCGTTGTTGAGGGAATTGAAGTACCTGTTTATTTCTCGCAGAGCGATATAAATTCTGCATTTCCACTTAATAATCGTGTTAAGCACTATCCCGATTTTGCCTACGCAAACGACTGGGAAAAACGCGTCAATATTGAAACTTACGATTTAAAACTAGCGAACAAACGTGCCCTTCAATCGCTCGAACACGGCGCTTCATCGATTGGTTTCACGGGTATTGAAATAAGCAATCAAGAAGAGTTACGATTAGTCCTGAAAGGTATTCAGTGCGATATTGCCGCAATTCATTTCGATTGTGATGAAGCCACGCCGTCTTTGCTTTTTATGTATGTAGATGAGCTTATCCGCATGAATATTGATCCTCAAAAGGTAAAAGGTTCATTAGGTTGGGATCCACTTGGGCGCTTCATATTTAAAGGGAATTTTGAGTATTCACTGGAAGAAAGTATGCAATTGACCGCTTCGTTGATTCAAACTTCGGAAACCCAAATGCCAGATTACAAGTGTATTACCGTTAAATCTGCTGATTTTCATAATGCAGGAGCTACCTCAGCTCAAGAATTAGCAATTTCCTTAAGCATTACAGCAGAGTATTTCGATGGTCTGCAGAAGTACACTTCACTAGAATCTGTGGCCAAATCAATTCAGTGGAAGCTCGCGTCTGGCAGCAATTTCTTCCTTCAAATTGCAAAATTTCGTGCCGCTCGAATTCTTTGGGAAATGTTGCTAAAAGGCAATGGCTTGGATGCTCGTGATTTACCTCTTTGGCTTCAATCTGAAACGGCACTTAGAAACAAAACACGCTTCGATGCACATTCTAACTTATTCCGTTGCACAACTGAATCAATGTCAGCCATTTTAGGTGGTACCGACGAGCATTTAGTGCATCCTTTCAATGCTCATTTTGATCAGCCCGACGATGCCTCTCGCCGCTATGCGTTGAATATTCAGCATGTATTAAACGATGAAACACGACTCGATAAAGTGCTTGATCCTTCTGCAGGTGCGCCGTACATCGAATTTTTAACCAATAAAATTGTCGAACAAGCTTGGTCACTTTTTCTTCAGTTTGAGGAGAAGGGTGGTTTTGTTACTTCCGCTCGCGCGGGATTGATACAGGATTTGGTGCTTACAAATCGTGCTGCTATTGAGAAAGGCATTCGAACTCGCAAGCAAGTCATAGTTGGCATTAACCAATTTGCCGATGCAAACGAGAGCTCGACTCAAGAATCTGTCTTTCAACGCGATCCACTCGATAAACTTCCTGAAATTAAAACCTTGGAGCCCTATTTCGAAGCTGCTAGTTTTGAATCTGTCCGACGTCTATTCACTTTAGAAGGCGCGCCAAATTCATACTTACTTGTTTTTGGAGATGCAGCCAAATGTAAGGCGAGAGCCTCATTCGCAAGTGATTTTATGGCCGCGGCTGGATTCAAATCCTCATTGGGCGATGCTTCTGTAGCAGTTGTCGACCAAATTCACAGTGAAGCTGCTAAAAATGCTGAGTTAATAATACTTTGTGCTGCTGATGAAGATTATCAGCAAGCGGTGAACGATTTAAATGCATTTGGATGGCCTGAGAAACCAGTTCTTATTGCAGGTAAACCGAGCAATCTGGACGATTTAAAACAAGCTGGTGTCTCCGACTTTATTTTTGTTGGTTGCGATGCCATCTCTGTTTTCCACCATTTACTCGAAGTGCTTAGTTAGGGTTCATTAAAAATACCCAAAATGCTACTTATTATGAATTTTACAATGCTTAATTTTTAATACACTGTTCCTGATTTTAACAAATTGATCAGATTGCATGCCTCACAAATTTTTTTTATTATTTTTTAGAATTTGGCTTAGCCAGTAACACACCACCTGCTTCGTTAAGCGTATTTTGAAGTACTATTTGTACGTTATAAAATCCTCTTATCTTGCATCTGACGTGTTTCTGACTTTTTATTGAACTTTAGTTAATAGCCTCAAAACGATTTTATTATGCGTCCTGAATACTCCAAAATAGCTATCCCAATTCATACATCAGAGGAAGCCAATTCTCGCTCTTGGCAAACTCCCGAGGGAATTGAAGTAAAACCTGCATATTCTCTAAAGGATATCAAAACGGTAAATCATCTTCGATTTTCTGCAGGGGTAACTCCATTTTTACGTGGACCATACTCAACTATGTATGTAACTCGTCCTTGGACCATTCGCCAATACGCTGGTTTTAGCACTGCAGAAGAAAGTAATGCCTTTTACCGGCGCAATTTGGCTGCTGGTCAAAAAGGACTTTCTGTTGCTTTCGATTTAGCAACGCATCGTGGTTATGATAGTGACCATGAACGAGTTGTTGGCGATGTTGGAATGGCTGGCGTGGCCATTGATTCTGTAGAGGATATGAAAATTCTCTTCGATAAAATCCCACTCGATCAAATGAGTGTTTCTATGACGATGAATGGTGCTGTATTGCCAATTATGGCATTCTTTATTGTTGCAGCGCAGGAACAAGGAGTTGATGAAGCATTGCTCAGTGGAACCATACAAAACGATATCCTTAAGGAGTTCATGGTGCGTAATACATACATCTATCCACCCGCTCCTAGTATGAAAATTATTGCTGATATTTTTGCGTATGCAAGTCAGCGAATGCCAAAGTTTAACAGTATTAGTATCAGTGGCTACCATATGCATGAAGCTGGCGCCACTGCCGATATTGAGCTTGCATACACATTAAGTGACGGCTTGGAATATGTTCGAACTGGTTTAGCTACTGGTTTAAAGATTGACGAGTTTGCTCCTCGACTTTCATTCTTCTGGGGAATTGGAATGAATCATTTTATGGAGATTGCTAAGATGCGCGCGGGGCGGATGTTGTGGGCGAAAGTCATTCAGAACTTTGATCCCAAATCGGTCAAGTCGCTCGCTTTAAGAACGCATTGCCAAACAAGTGGTTGGAGCTTAACGGAGCAGGATCCATATAATAACGTTGCCCGAACTTGTGTTGAAGCTCTTGCTGCAGTGATGGGCGGAACGCAGAGTTTACACACAAACGCTCTTGATGAAGCGATTGCATTACCAACCGACGCATCAGCAAGAATTGCACGAAATACGCAGCTTTTTTTACAACATGAAGCAGGAATTACTAAAGCTGTAGATCCTTGGTATGGAGGCTTTTATGTTGAAAAACTTACCAGTGATTTAGTGGATAAAGCCTGGGCATTAATGGAAGAAGTTGAGGAGCTTGGAGGAATGGCAAAAGCAATTGAAACAGGTATTCCCAAGATGCGCATTGAGGAGGCAGCTGCGCGCAAACAAGCCCGAATCGATGCTGGAACAGAGGTGATTGTAGGAGTGAATCGCTATAGAGTTGAAAACGACACAGAGCTTCAACTGCTTGAGGTTGATAATTCTCGTGTGCGCTTAAGTCAAATAGAACGACTTAATTCAATCAAGATTAGTCGTAATTCAGCTGCCGTCAAAATTGCTTTGGAGGCAATCACAGAGGCTGCTAGAACAGGGCAAGGCAATCTGCTCGAGCTAAGTATAGATGCCGCGCGTAAAAGAGCAACCTTAGGCGAAATTTCTTCAGCATTAGAAGTGGTATTTGGTCGCTACCAAGCAAGTATCCGAAGTATTTCTGGTGTATATTCGAGCGAAGTGAAAAACAACGAACCTGTCATAAAAGCGAAAGCCCTAGCCGATCAATTTGCAGAATTAGCGGGCCGAAGACCACGTATTTTAGTTGCTAAGATGGGACAAGATGGTCATGATCGCGGTGCAAAAGTCATTAGTACAGGCTTCGCTGACATGGGCTTTGATGTTGATATTGGACCATTATTTCAAACCCCAGCAGAAGTTGCTAAACAAGCTGTCGAGAATGATGTACATATTTTGGGGATTTCCTCATTGGCAGGCGGTCACAAAACTCTAATCCCGCAGGTAATTGAAGAACTCGCAAAAGCAAAGCGAAGTGATATTGTTGTTGTTGCTGGTGGCGTCATTCCGCAGAAGGATTACGCGTTTTTGTTTGATGCTGGTGTGGCTTCCGTATTTGGACCTGGAACGAGTATTCCAGTTGCCGCCGCAGAGATTTTGGATTTGTTGATTGAGGCCTATAGATAGGGTTTACTCAAAAAGTCAGAAATGCGGCGGATGCAAGGCACAGACATTGAAGATGTATATTTAATACTTCGAAATGGCTGTAACGAAGCAAATGCCGTATTTCTGGCTAGCTTAAATAGTAAATAATGAAAAATTTAGCCAATCTTGGTGCAAGGATTTTTGATGATACTCAATTAAATTCATGCATTAAAAATCAATAATTTAGCAAGATATAACCCATTTTAAAGGCTTTAAGTGCTTTTGAGTAAACCCTAAATAGAGGAGTATTTAAAATTTCAATCGATGCTTGATGATTTCAAAAGAGGTTAAAAACTACTTATCTACAAATGACTCAGTTTTAGGAAAAATAATAAAAGAGATTTCCGAAATTCACATAGAATCGACGAATGATGTTTTTTTCGATCTCATGAGTTGCGCAATTGAACAACAAATTCATTATCGAAGTAATAAGAAAATTTTCAGAAAGCTTTTAGATAAAGCAGAAATTGAGCATTTGAGTATTCAGAATTTCTCTCAATTTGAAGAAAAGGCTCTCTCAACAATTAAATTAAGCCAAGCCAAGCTCCAAACCATTTTAGGGCTTTTTCGGTTTTTCAATACTGAAAAGATAAATTGGCATTTATTGGATGATCAAGAAGTTATAGAGCAACTATCATCCATAAAAGGCATTGGAAAATGGACCATCGATATGATTCTTCTATATACCTTGCAAAGACCAAATGTTTTCCCAGCTGATGATTATCATCTAAAGCAAATAATGATTCGTCTGTATAATTTGAATCCTAATTCAATGCTAAAAAAACAAATGTTGGATATTTCGAGTTTTTGGGGAGAGCATGCGTCTTCTGCGGTAAGAATATTACTCGCCTGGAAAGAGCATCAAAAGCATTTTAGAAATGGAAAGGATTGAATGTCCTAACTGTAAAAGAAAAATTAGAAGTATCAATGCATATCATTATTGCAAGGAGGTTTCTGTCGACGAATTATTTTTTAAAAAATCGGATGAGATTTTATTGGCTTTCGATAGAATATTGCAACAAGTTGGTGATTGGAAGGATGTTGAAATAAGCGCGACAAAAAATTGTATCGTTTTCGTGAGGAATAAAACGTTCTTAGTAATTAAGCCAATGAATAAATGGTTAGAGGTTAAGTTTTATAGTCATGAAATTATTGAAGATGAATACTTACACAAATCAACTCCTTGGAATCGTAAATTTGAGGGTGTTTTTAGGTTTGAAAACGAACATCAAATTCAATTAAGGTTTATCGATTATTTCAAAAATTCGTATTCAATTTCTTAATGAATGATTATATTGAACAGCAAGCTGATTTTGACTTTGAAAATATTTTCAATACTAATCCTTTACACTTCATGCAAGACTATCAAATTTCCTGAATTTAATTCTGCAGATTTTAATGGAAATCAGATATCAAATCTAAATTTCACCAAGCAAAATACACTTGTAATCTTAGGTCATTTGGGTTGTCCAGCATTTATGCAGCTTTTGGCCGATTTTCAATCCAATAGAATAGATTCAAGTTATCAAGTGATTGTTTTTTTAGAGAATACTCGTCAACAATTAATAGAGTTTAACTCTGAAGAAGTGAATATATGGTCATCAACCCGTAAACATTTCCAATTAAATCAAATAGCGGGGATAATTATACCTGAATGTACCTCCGATAATATTGTTGAAAAAAATGGCCAACATATTATTTTATCCCAATGCAGAAAAATATCCAGGAAATTGAGAACTAAAACATCTCCAACAAGTTATTTGGTCAAATCAGACGGGTTAATACATGCCAAGTTTGAAGGTTATTTCATGGGAAAAGGAGCTAAAGAAAGACTCAAGGAGTATTTTACAAAGATTGGAAACCTAAAGCCAGAGAACATTAATAAGTGAATCTCTGTTGGAATAGCACTATTGACCTCTAACTTAGGGTTCAAAATTTTCTAAAGCAGTCCCCTAATCCACTTTCTTAATCCATTCTCTTCCTATTCTCCCTTCTTCCTGTTTTTTCCCTTCAACCTAATTCCCAAACCATGCTCGATGTTTGTTGTGCCATTCTCATTCGTGATTCAAAAATGATGATCGTTCGAAGGTCGCCTGAAATGCGTTTAGGAGGAAAGTGGGAATTTCCAGGAGGTAAAGTCGATGTCGGAGAATCTCCAGAAGAATGCATTGTCAGAGAAATTAAAGAAGAGCTATTAATTGATGTACGCATTTTAAAAGCGCTCAAACCTGTTTTTCATTCATATTCAAGGGGCGATATTCGTTTAATTCCTTTTATCGTGGAATTAATTTCCTCTCATGAGCCCCAACTTACAGAGCATGATGCAATTGCTTGGGTTAGCCTAAAGGAGATTACAGGCTATGATTTAGCTGGCGCTGATATTCCCATCCTCAATCAGCTTGAGAATGAACGGTTCTATTAAAAGGTTTGAGAATGCTTTATTAGATTCTTATCAATATACCTTTCATGACCCTAGAATGAGCTTGTCGAATTCCCTTTCTTGACCCTAGAATGAGCTTGTCGAATTCCCCTTTCTTGACCCTAGAATGAGCTTGTCGAATTCACAATTCATCTTTTTTTGAAAGAGATAAAACCTTCTGGCGACCTTATTGTTATTAATGCTAGAAATAGAATAAAGCTGCACACGAAACCATCTTGAAATCCGTTTCTAAACCAAACTCGTAATTGATGGGAAACATCGACAATGAAAAATCAAGGCAACCAAATCGCTAAAGAGCAGGTGAATAACACCACAACTGTTATTGGACTGCAAAAGGAGTC
>Ga0209702_10003186_pt1 | contig 26415 bp, 24 predicted proteins | sample FRY01_FD_187210 | JGI IMG/M metagenome (GOLD analysis project Ga0209702, IMG submission 187210) | Freshwater microbial communities from Lake Fryxell liftoff mats and glacier meltwater in Antarctica - FRY-01 (SPAdes) (version 2) | ecosystem: Environmental > Aquatic > Freshwater > Ice > Glacier... | reverse complement strand
TGATGGTTGGGGAGAGTGGTTGGATAAAACTGGGGGAGCTTGGAACAGTTTCACTAATGTTGGCAGCATGCCGCTGGCGCTACTGGTGACCTATGGCAGCCTGCTGGAGCAATATAGTTATATCAATCCTGAATCCGTGACCCGAGTTTCCTCAAACTGTAAACACCGCTCCAATGTGTCGTGCGGAGCGCATTTATCCGCCCTGCAAACGGAGTTTGAGCATCTTGGACGTCTGCAGCGCGCCGATTTCAGCGCTTTTGGGGGTTCCCAGTCGCAAAGCTGCACCGCCAACCCAGCGCGCAGCGCGGTGCAGGCGCACCGATCCCTTCGGGTCATTTCACCGATCAACGCTCAGCCCTGTTTGTCTGGGTTTGCCCTGTCCCAGCGCCAGGATCCGCCTTCAGGCGGTGATTGGGTTATCCAGCTCTCGCCAGTGCCGCTCGAACACCGCAAACGCCGCGTCGTTCGCCCCCAGGCCAAGCACCCACTGGCGGGCGTGGCGGAGCATGCGCGCGGCCTTGAACATCAGCTCTTGCATCACCGTACGAATGCGCCTGCGCTGGGCTTGGTGGCGCACGGGGGAGTCCTTCCCGTGTAACGTGTGCTGACCGATCAGCCGCAACAAATTCATCGCCACCGCCGCCAGCGCGCACACCAGGTAGTTGGTGTCGAACTTGCCGGAGGGCAGACGGACCAAATCCATGTCGGTCTTGAACTCCGAGTGGAACTGCTCGTGCGTGCCGTGATCGGCGTACAGATCGATGATCTGTTGCGCGCAGAAGGTCTCGGTATCGGGCAAGGTGGTGCTCCAGCCCTCCAACACATACTCGGGCAGAAGCATCTGCTGGCCGCGCTTGTCGATGGTGCGCTCGGTCAGGCGGTAGATCCGCCGGGCAGCGAGCGTTTGCTGGGCGTGTTTGAGCTCAACCGCATCGCTCCAAAGGCACTCGCGCTTGCCCTCGCGCAAGATGGTCCAGGCCGTGCTGGCCTCAGCCACCCGGGCTTTGGCAATCGTCTCCACCGGCGTCTTGCGCGGGTTCCACTTGATGATGAAGGCGACGGCCCGCTTGAGCTGCTGCGCTTGCCTGTCAATCGCACACATCAGCTTGGCCGAGTCAAAGCCCGAGTCGGCACGAAACAGCAAGGGCGCGCCAGCTCCATTGGCTGTGCCCGCGCTGAGGCGCGCGGCCAGCGGCAGCACGCGCTCGATGTTGTATTCGGTCTCGCAGGCCGAGTGTTGGGTGCCCGGGCGCAGCGCCAGCTCCAGGCAAAAGCCTTGCGTGCCCAGGTAAGCCGCCAGCGGGCAGTAGCCATCGACTCCGGCGTAGGTGCGCCCGACATGCTCTTTGGCGGTGCCGCTGTTGTCCATTGCGAAGGTGTCCACGTCCAGCGGCAGGTAGCCGCAGGGCAGCAGACCGAAGTCGATGGGAATGCCTGCGATCCTCACACTGAGCACGGCGGCGTTGATGCGCTCAGCCAGCTCGAATCAGTCACTGGCGTGGGCATCCAGGCGTTGGCGCAGGGTAGGAGAGGACGGCATGGCGCGCAGGTGCAGCGCGCGGGCGAAGAAGGCGTCGGTGCGCTGGGCTTCGATGGCATCAAAGTCGTTCTTGCCCAGGCACAGCAGGCCGGGGTAACTCTTCAAGATGTCGCTGTTGGCGATGCCCGCGCGCACCAAGAAGGCGGGATCAACAAGGGCGTTGAGGTTGATGCGTTTCAGGTACTTGCCGATGAGTGCCAAGCCCGCTTGGCTGCTCAAGTCGTAATCACATGGCGATGCTGGAGCAAAACCCTGAGCGCGTGATGAGCTACTTCCAGGATCGCCGGGTGCGCTATGCCGCTTAAGACTTCATCGGGCCGGAGCAATAGGCGCTCAATCGCACCGGGCCTTCCTCTAAGATCGCCTGCATACCCGATCCCCGGGAGCATCTCAACGGCAAGGAATTTTGTGTTCAAGAATGTGACGCTGTACCGCATCGCGCCAGGCTGGGCGCCGACGCTGGAAGCCATGGAAACCGCGCTGGACGCGCTGCGCTTTGTGCCCTGCGGGGCCTCTCAAGACAAATCGGTCGGTTGGGCAGAGCCCCGTGGCGAGGCGCATGGCCCGCTGGTGGAATCGGTGGCTGGCCAGCGCATCCTGAAGTTCGTGATGGAGACCAAGGCTGTGCCCGGCGATATCGTGCGCGAGAAAGCGCAAGAAGAAGCCGACCACATCGAAGCCACCACCGGCCGCAAGCCCGGCAAAAAAGAAACCAAGTCCCTGCGCGAAGACGCGCTGATGGCGCTGCTGCCCATGGCCTTTCCACGCCGCAGCAGCGTGTGGGTGTGGATCGACCCAGTCAACCACCTGCTCACCACCGACGCGAGCAGCCAGGGCAAGGTCGATGAACTAGTGACCTCGCTGGTCAACGCTTTCAACGATCTCAGCATCACACTGCTGCAAACCGCCGTGACGCCGCAAACAGCCATGACCAACTGGCTGTCTGCCGAATCGCCCGACGACTGGCCGCATGGTTTCAACGTGGAGCGCGAGTGCGAACTGAAATCGGGTGACGAAGAAAAGAGCGTTGTCAAGTTCACCCGCCACAACCTCGCCACCGATGAAGTGCGAAAGCACATTGTTGAAGGCAAGCTGCCCACAAAACTGGCCATGAGCTGGGAAGGGCGAATCGGCTTCATGCTCACCGACGCCATGCAGTTGAAGAAGATTTCGTTCCTCGAAGGCGTGTTCGACAACCGCGCCAGCAGCGACGAGAGCGGCTTCGACACCGATGTGGCGCTGTCCACCGGCGAGTTGCAAAAGCTCATCCCCGAGCTGATCGAGGCGCTGGGCGGTGAACTGGCCTTGAGTGCCGCTCCACCACGCGCACCCGACGCAGCTGCTGCAACAGATGCCAAGCCCGCCGCATCCCGGCGCGAAGCGGTGACCGCTGTGGGCGACAACGGCGACTCGCCGTTCTAAAACGCATCCACCAGCTCGCTGCAAAATCCGCAACAAATCCAGCAAGACAGGTTTTTCAGCCCCATGCTGACCGCTGTCGCCATCTCACTGGGTGCCTCGCTGGGTGCCCTGGCGCGCTGGCAGCTCGGCCTGTGGCTCAGCCCACTGCCCAGCCACGCGGCCCTGCCCTGGGGCACCCTGGCTGCCAACTGGATCGGCGCCTATGCGATAGGCGCAGCAGTGGTGTTCTTCCAGAGCCAAACCCAGATCGACCCGGCCTGGCGGCTGGCGATCGTGACCGGGTTCCTGGGCGCACTCACCACCTTTTCAACCTTCTCGCTGGAGACGGTGAGCATGTTGCAACACGGGCGCTGGCTGCTGGCGGCGATCACAGCGGGTCTGCATGTGTTCGGCTCGGTGCTGCTCACCTGGGTCGGCATGCGCAACGCCGCAGCCTGGTTCGCCAGCACCTGACTACTGCACACCCGCTCGCCTTGACCTGCCGCAAGGGTTAAGGTGTTACCCAGAGAAAGCATTGGGCGCATGTTCGACAATAAAGCGTCTGAGATTTAGGCAGTGAGCGCCATGACAGTCTTGCTCGATAAAACACAGGCCAATTTGCAATCGCAGTGCGAACACGCGCCCAGCACGCTGAAACGTTGCGGGCAAGCTTGCACTGAAAACGAAACACACGACGAACATGAAACAACTGGACGACTTCCGCATGCGCATGGGCCAACACGAGCTGGTGCCCATCATGATCGGTGGAATGGGCGTGGACATTTCCTCGTCCGAGCTGGCATTAGAGGCAGCGCGTCTGGGCGGTGTGGGCCACATCAGCGACGCCATGATCAAGACGGTGACCGACCGCCACTACAAGACCAAGTACGTCAAAGCCAAACAGAAGCAGTACCAGTACAACGTCAACTCGGCTGACAAATCAGACGTGAAGTTTGACTTGGGGCACCTGGCAGAGGCCACGCGCATGCACGTGGAGAAAACCATGTCGCGCAAAACCGGCAGCGGTCTGGTGTTCATCAACTGCATGGAAAAGCTCACCATGAACGCGCCCAAGGAAACGCTGCGGGTGCGGATGTCTTCGGCGTTGGATGCTGGCATCGACGGCATCACCCTGGCTGCCGGGCTGCACCTGGGCTCGCTGCCGCTGATCGAAGACCACCCGCGCTTTCGCGACGCCAAGATCGGCATCATCGTGTCTTCGCTGCGGGCGCTGCAGCTGTTTTTAAAGAAGAACAGCCGGCTCAACCGCATGCCCGACTACATCGTGGTGGAAGGCCCGCTGGCGGGCGGCCACCTCGGTTTTGGCATGGACTGGGCGCAGTACGACCTGGCCACTATCGTGATCGAGATTTTGGCTTGGATGAAAACCGAGCAGCTCGAAATCCCGGTTCTCCCAGCCGGCGGCATATTCACCGGCAGCGACGCGGTGCGTTTTCTGGAAATGGGCGCGTCAGGTGTGCAGGTGGCCACCCGCTTCACCGTGAGCAAGGAATGTGGTCTGCCCGACGACATCAAGCAGGAATACTTCAAGGCCAACGAGGAAGACCTTGAGGTCAACGAAATCTCGCCCACTGGCTACCCCATGCGCATGATCAAGGCCAGTCCCGGTATCGGTGATGGCATCCGTCCGAACTGCGAGGCCTACGGTTATCTGCTGGACGCCCACGGCAAATGTGCCTACATCACAGCCTACAACCGAGAGGTTGCCTTGCATCCAGGTGAAAAGCGCATATCGGTGAAAGACAAAACCTGTCTGTGCACCCAGATGCGCAACTTCGATGTCTGGACCTGCGGCCAGAACGCTGGACGCCTCAAGGACACCTCCATCCTCGGGCATGACGGCAACTACCAGTTGCTCACCACCGAGCATGTGTTCAACGACTACCTGCTGAGTACCGAAGACCGGGTGCGCCTGCCCGAAGCTGAAGTCGAAGCCGTGACGGCCTGAGACGCCACATGTGCCTGAGTCGGCAGTGTCCTGCCGTCTCAGTTTGAGAAAAATCTGCTGATTGGGTGACAAGCCTAGGGTTAGACCCAAGGCCACACGCGCAACACCATGTTTCACTGTTGACTGCAATCCACCAACAGGAGACAACGATGCAGGTTCAACTCCAGGTAAACGGCAGGGCCGTGACCGTCGACGCGGCACCCCACACGCTGCTGGTTCAGGCGCTTCGCGACAACCTCAAACTCACTGGCACCCACATCGGCTGTGACACCGCGCAATGCGGTGCTTGCACTGTGCTGATGGATGGCAAGGCGGTTAAGTCTTGCAACATGCTGCTGGCCCAGGCGGCTGGCACCGACATCGAAACCATCGAGGGGCTGGCCGCCGCCGACGGCACCATGCACCCAATGCAGGCCGCATTCAAAGAATGCCACGGCCTGCAATGTGGCTTCTGCACCACCGGCATGGTGATGAGCGCACTCGACCTTTGTACGCGCCAGCCGAACGCAGGCGAGCAAGATGTGCGCGAAGCGCTAGAGGGCAACCTGTGCCGCTGCACAGGCTACCAAAACATTGTGAATTCCGTGCTGCAGGGTGCAGCGGCCATGAAAGCTTGAGGAGACAGACATGGGTGCATCCGACTTCGCCAACCTGCCCCACATTGGGGAATCGCTCCGCCGCAAGGAGGACTATCGCTTTCTGACCGGTGGCGGTCAGTACACCGACGACATCGTGCTGGCCAACATGGCCTTCGCCTACTTTGTCCGCTCGCCCCACGCCCACGCCAAGATCCGCAGCATCGACAAAACCGCTGCTCTGGCCGCACCAGGCGTGATCGGCATTCTGGACGGCCAAGACGTGGCCGATGCCAAGATCAACGGCCTGCCTTGCGGCTGGTTGATCACCGGCACCGACGGCGAGCCCATGAAGGAGCCGCCGCACCCGATCCTGGCTTTCGAAAAAGTGCGCTACGTGGGTGACCACGTGGCGATGGTGGTGGCCGAGACCTACGAGCAAGCGCGCAACGCGGCCGAAATGGTTGAGGTGGACTACGAGCCGCTGGCAGCGGTGGTCGATGTGCGCGATGCAAAAGCCCAGGGCGCACCGACCATTCACGACGCAGCGCCCGACAACCACTGCTACAAGTGGGCCATTGGCGACAAAGGGGAAGTCGACAAGGCCTTTGAAAGCGCCGCCCACGTGACCAAGATCGATCTGGTCAACAACCGCCTGGCGCCCAACCCGATGGAGGCTCGCGCCGCCATTGGGCAATACAGCCGAGCCACAGACGACTACACGCTCTATGTGAACTCGCAAAACCCCCATGTGGCACGTCTTCTGATGACGGCATTCGTGATGGGCTTGCCCGAACACAAGGTGCGCGTGATCGCGCCCGATATCGGCGGTGGCTTCGGCGCCAAAATTTTTCTGTACGCCGAAGAGGTGTGCCTGACCTGGGCCTCCAAGAAACTCAACCGCACCATCAAATGGACCTGCGACCGCTCGGAGGCATTTTTGAGCGACGCGCATGGCCGCGACCATGTGAGCCATGCTGAATTGGCGATGGACAAAGACGGACAGTTTCTGGCATTGCGGGTGCACACCGACGCCAACATGGGCTCGTACCTGTCCACCTTTGCATCAGCTGTGCCCACCATTCTTTACGCCACGCTGCTGGCTGGCCAGTACAAAACACCTCAGGTTTATGTGGAGGTGGACGCTTGGTTTACCAACACCTCACCAGTGGATGCCTACCGAGGCGCAGGCCGCCCGGAAGCCACCTACCTGCTGGAGCGCATCGTGAGCCGCGCGGCATGGGAGCTGGGCCTGTCGCAAGACGAGATTCGCCGCCGCAACTTCATCACCGAGTTCCCTTACCAGACCCCGGTGGCGCTGCAATACGACGTTGGCGACTTCAACGCTTGTCTGGAGAAGTCCAACGAGCTGGCCGACGTGGCGGGCCTGGAAGCGCGCAAAGAAGCATCAAAAGCCAAAGGCCTGCTGCGTGGTTTGGGCTACTCAACCTACATCGAAGCATGTGGCCTGGCACCGTCCAACGTGGCCGGTGCGCTGGGGGCGCGTGCTGGGCTGTTTGAATGTGGCGAAGTTCGGGTGCACCCCACTGGCAGCGTGACGGTATTTACCGGTTCCCACAGCCACGGCCAGGGGCACGAAACCACATTCGCGCAAGTCGTGGCGGCGCGCCTGGGGCTCGACCCCGAGCAGGTGGCCATCGTGCATGGCGACACCGGCCGCGTGCCGTTTGGCATGGGTACCTACGGCTCGCGCTCCATCTCGGTGGGCGGCGCGGCCATCATGCGGGCGCTGGACAAAATCGAGGCCAAGGCGAAGAAAATCGCGGCGCACCTGATGGAAGCCAGCGACACCGACATCGAATTTGTCGGTGGTGAATTCAAGGTCAAGGGCACCGACAAAATGGTCACCTTCGGCCAGGTCGCACTCACCGCCTACGTGCCCCATAACTACCCACTCGACAAGCTGGAGCCGGGCCTAAACGAAACCGCCTTCTACGATCCGACCAACTTCACCTTCCCCTCTGGCGCTTACATCTGCGAGGTGGAAGTGGACCCGGCCACGGGTGTGGTGCGCATCGACCGCTTCACCGCGGTGGACGATTTCGGCACCGTCATCAACCCGATGATTGTCGAAGGCCAGGTGCACGGCGGGGTGGCACAAGGCATCGGCCAGGCGCTGATGGAGCACTGCGTCTACGACCGCGAAACCGGGCAACTGGTGACCGGATCGTTTATGGACTATGCGATGCCACGCGCCGACGATTTCCCCAACTTCACCATCGGCCACGTCTGCACCCCCTGCACCACGAACCCGCTGGGTACCAAGGGCTGCGGTGAAGCGGGCGCCATTGGCTCTCCGCCCGCCGTCATCAACGCCGTGCTGGACGCGCTAGCGCCTCTGGGCGTGAAAGACCTGGATATGCCCGCCAGCCCGAACCGGGTCTGGACCGCCATCCAAAACGCCAAAAAATGATCCCCGCGCACCGCCTTGGGCGTCACCCCCCAAGGGACGGCACTGGCTGTCTGGCAAAGCCAGCCCGGCGGTGCCCTGGGTGGGAGCCGCTCTCACCTGTTGCGTGCCCCGCATCTGCAGCAAATCATTTATTTCAGGAGTGAACCATGTACGCATTCGCCTACGAACGCCCTTCCTCACTGACCAATGTGGTGGCCAAGATCGCCGCTGGCGGTCAAGCCTTGGCCGGTGGTCAGACCCTGATCGCCACGCTCAAACAGCGCTTGGCGCAGCCTGAAAGTCTGATCGACCTCGCCGGTGTGGCCGAACTCAGTGGCATCCGACGAGACGGCAGCACGCTGGTCATCGGTGCCATGACCAAACACGAAACGGTGGCGGACAGCGCCGAGGTGAAAGCCACGATTCCCGCGCTCGCAGCGCTTGCGGTCCAGATCGGTGACCGTCAGGTGCGTGCCATGGGCACGCTAGGCGGCTCAGTGGCCAACAACGACCCGGCCGCCTGCTACCCCAGCGCATTGATGGCCCTGGGTGCCACGATTGAAACCAACCAGCGCAAGATCGCTGCCGATGACTTCTTCCAAGGCATGTTTACAACGGCCTTGGAGCTGGGTGAGCTGATCACAGCGATTCACTTTCCGGTGCCACTGAAAGCGGCTTACGCCAAGTTTCGCCAACCCGCTTCGCGCTATGCACTGGTGGGCGTTTTCGTGGCGCAGACCGCGCAGGGCGTGCGTGTGGCGATCACCGGCGCAGGCAACGGCGTGTTCCGCCACGCCGGGCTGGAAGCCGCGCTGTCCAAGCGCTTCACGCCCGAGGCGGTAGAGGCCGTGACCATCGACGCCGGCGAGCTCAATGCCGACCTGCATGCCAGCGCCGCTTTCCGAGCCCAACTGATCAAGGTGCAAACCCAGAAAGCGGTGCAGCAGGCCAATGGTTGAGCCCGGCAACAGCCGCGACGCGATTGGCGGCTTGACCCACGCCCTGCAGGGCGTGGGATATCACGCACCACGCCAGCTCGCCACCTCGGTCTTTCTGGCCATGCGCTTGCAACGCCCGCTGCTGCTGGAAGGCGAGCCAGGCGTGGGCAAAACCGAGCTGGCCAAGGCACTTGCCAAAATGCTGGGCCGTCCGCTGCTGCGGCTGCAGTGCTACGACGGTATGGAGCAGCGCGAGGCCTTGTATGAGTGGAACCACACCGCACAGTTGCTGCACATGCGCGCGGCTGGAATGGGTGCCCCCACGTTTGGCACTGACGCGTCCTCCCGCCACCCCGAGGTGGCGCCCGCCGCCTTGGGGCCGCCTGGCGGTGGCGGTCATGCAACGGCCGAAGAGATTGAGCGCGAGGTGTACCAGCCGCGCTACCTGATCCGCCGCCCGCTGCTACAGGCGCTGCAAGCGCCAGCACCGGGTGCGGTGTTGCTGATCGACGAGGTGGACCGGGCTGACGAGCCGTTTGAGGCCTTCCTGCTCGAATACCTGGGCGAGTACCAAGTGACCATTCCCGAGCTGGGCACCATCAAAGCGCAGGCCGCGCCAGTGACCATTCTCACCAGCAACCGCACGCGCGACTTGAACGGTGCGGTGAAACGCCGCTGCCTGTACCAGTGGATGGACTACCCCGAGCGCGAGCGCGAACTCGCCATTGTGCAAAGCCAGGTTCCCGAGGCTGGGCCTGCGCTCACCGAGCAGATCACGCAATTCGTCTCGCGCTTGCGCTCCATGCCGTTTGTCAGTGCTTTTCAGCGCAGCCCAGGCATTGCTGAGAGCGTGGAGTGGGCCAAGGCCCTGGTGGCGCTGGACACGCTCATGCTCGACCCCGAGGTGATCCAAGACACCGCGGGCATTTTGTTCAAGCAGCGCGAAGACGTGGCCGCCCTGCTGCCGCTGATCGACCAACTGCTTCAGCCCGAGGCGGCCTGAAGCGGTGGGCTGCCAAGACCATGCAACTTGGAGACGCCCGCAGCGGCAAGCTGCCCGACAACATTACCGGCTTCGGGCGCGCCCTGCGACGCGCCGGTGTGCCGGTGGACAGCAGCCGGATCACGCTGGCCATTGACGCCGCGCAGCTGGTGGGCGTCGAGCGCAAAGACGATCTGCACGCCGCGCTTCAGGCGGTGCTGGTGAGCCGCCAGCAAGACATTGAGGTGTTTGACCAGCTGTTCGACGCCCTCTTTCGCAACCCCGAACTCGCGCAGCAGCTGCTCGCGCAAATGCTGCCCCAGGTGCGCCAAGGCAAGCCACCGGGCCGCAAGGCCCGGGTGCAGGAAGCGCTGGCCGCTGCCAAAACGCCATCGGACGGCCCACGCAAGGAAAACGAACTCCAGCTCGACGCGGCCATGACATCGAACGATCAACAGCGCCTGCGCCACGCCGATTTCGCCACCCTCAACGCCAGCGAGTTTCGGCTGATCGAGCGTCTGGTGCGCGACGTCCCGCTGCCGCTGCCTCCCGTGGCCGGGCGGCGCACCCGCGCTGGTCTGCGCGGGCAGCGTCCTCACTGGAGTGCGGCCTTGCAGCAAGCAAAACGGTTCGAGGGTGAGCTGCTGTGGGTGCCCAAACGCGAGCGTCGGCCCCAGGCGCTGCCATTGCTGGTGCTGGTCGATATTTCGGGCTCGATGGAGCGCTACGCGCGCCTGCTACTCGCCTTTTTGCACAATGCCACCCGCCAAAACCCGCGCGCGGTGTTCGCCTTCGGTACCGACCTGACGGACCTGCGGCCCGCCTTCCGCCACGTTGATACCGACCACATGCTGGGAGCAGCCAACGCGCAGATCGCCGACTTCGCTGGCGGCACGCGGCTGGGCGCGTCGCTGGCCAGCTTGCGCGAGCGCCACGCGCGTTGCCTGGTCGGGCGGCGCACCGTGGTGCTGCTGATCAGCGACGGTCTGGACACCGGTGAGCCGGCGGCGCTGGACCACGAACTGCAATGGCTCAAGCGCCACTGCCGCCAGCTGCTCTGGCTCAACCCCTTGCTGCGTTATGGCGGTTACGCGCCGCTGGCCAGCGGCGCCCAGCGTCTGCACCAGCACGCCGATGGCATGCTCGCGGTGCATAACCTATCGCGTCTGGAGGACCTGGCGCAGGCCATGGCACGGTTGATGAAACGCTGACGCCACCGCCTTTTCCCTTTTCGACGGAGATCCTCATGGACATGCAAGGACAACGCGCCCTCACCGCCAGCCAACAGCAGGCCTGGGATGCACTCAACAATGCCGAGGTGCTCAAGGCCTGCATACCGGGTTGCGAAAAATTCGAACCTGCTGGCGACAACGCCTATGCGGTCACCACCGCGCTCAAGATCGGCCCGGTGGCAGCGCGCTTCAGCGGCCAGGTGCAGCTCACCGACATCGTGGCGCCGACCAGTTACAAGCTCAACTTCGACGCCCAGGGCGGTGTGGCCGGCTTCGGCAAAGGCCAGTCTTCAGTGGAACTCAAGCCTTTGGGCAGCGGCTGCGAGTTGCACTACACCGTACATTCCAGCGTCGGTGGCAAGATCGCACAGATGGGCCAACGCCTGATCGACGGCGTGGCCAAAAACCTGGCCGAAGACTTTTTCAAGCGGTTCGAGGCCGAGCTGCAGCGCCTGTATCCGGCTCCTGAGGCGGTCATGGCCACACCCGCTCCAGCGCCTGTGCCCGTGCCCGTGCCCGTGCCCAGCAGCGGTTTGCCCGCCTGGATTTGTCTCGCCATTGTGGCTGTCGTGGCGGTGGCGGCTTGGTTCGCTACGCGCTGACGCCTTTGTTTGGCCCGGCCGCTACCAGCGGGCCTTGGAGAAAATAGCAATGGAAAATCTCGATCTCATCGTGCTGCGCAGCCTGCTGCAATGGCGCACCCGAGGCCACAAAGCGCTGCTGGCCACGGTGGTTCACACCTGGGGCTCATCACCACGCCCGGTGGGTTCCATCATGGCGCTGTGCGAAAACGGCGCGGTGGTCGGCTCGGTGTCGGGCGGCTGTATCGAAGACGACCTGATCTACCGCTACAGCCGCGCGAACCAAAGCGCAGCGTCCGCACCAGCCGCCGGCAGCGGTATCACACACGAAATTCCCAGCGGCTCACCTGAGCGCGTCACCTACGGCGTGAGCGCCGACGAGGCGCACCGCTTTGGCCTGCCCTGCGGCGGCACGCTGGAGCTGCTGCTCGAATTCAACCCCAACGCCCAGCTGATCGCCGAGCTGGTGAAGTCCCTGGGCGCTGGGCACATGGTCGAGCGCCTCACCGAGATCGCCACCGGGCGGGTCAGGCTGCTGGCCTGTGAGCGGCCCAGCGGCTTGCAAGACGATGGGCAGTGGCTAAAAAACTGCTTTGGGCCTGAGTACCGCATGCTGCTGATTGGCACCGGCCAGCTCACCGAGTACCTGGCCACCATGGCGCTGTTCAGCGGCTTCGCGGTGACCGTCTGCGATCCGCGTGAGGAATACCGCAGCAGCTGGGGTGTGGCCAACGTGACGCTGGACAGCGGCATGCCAGACGATGTGGTGCGCGCGTTTGCGGTCGACAAGCGCAGCTGCGTGATCGCCCTCACCCACGATCCCAAACTGGACGACCTGGCTCTGATCGAGGCGCTGGAGACCGAGGCGTTTTATGTCGGCGCCATTGGCTCGCGACGCAACCACGAGGCACGCAAGGCGCGGCTGATCGAGCACTTCGGCCAGACCGAGGCCAGCCTGGCGCGCCTGAGCGGGCCGATCGGCCTGTACATCGCCAGCAAGACGCCGCCGGAGATTGCGGTCAGCATCATGGCCGAGGTGCTCGCGATCAAAAACGGCGTGGCACTCACCCCCACGATGCGGGTGGGGCCGGCGAAAGAAGCGCTGCAACCGCGCAGCGCCGAGGCTAGCGCACCAGTCTGCTTTACCGCTACGCGTGTCAGCTGAATGCTGGGCGCCGTGGTGCTCGCCGCCGGTGCCGGGTCGCGCATGGGCGGCGTCGCCAAGTGCCTGATCACGGTTGCTGGCGACACCCTGTTGCAGCGGCTGCTGCGCGCGGTGCAAAGCCTGGGCCCAGCGCAGACGGTGCTGGTGCTTGGCCATCACACGCGGGCGATCCACACTGCGCTGCGCCAGACACCTGCGCCCCTGCCCTTGACGCTGGTGCACAACCGCAAACCGGGTGACAGCCCAGCGTCCTCGCTGCGCCTGGGTCTGCACGCGCTCAGGCCAGAGGTGGGCACGGTGATGGTGCTGCTGGCCGATCAGCCGCTGCTGGTTGCAAGCGACCTGCAGCGCGCTTTGCAAGCCTTCCAGGAGCGCTCGCCCGTGCAGCGCGTTGGCTGGCCAGAGCACGGCTCGGAGCCCGGTCACCCGGTGCTGCTGCAGGCCGATCTGGCGCGCGAATGGCTGGCGCAAGACCGGGTGGGCCTGCGGCCCTGGGCGCTTCAAAACCCGCAGCAGGTGGCAGCATGGGCGCCGGGCAATTCGCACCACACCCGAGACCTGGACACACCCGAGGCACTGGCGCGCTTGGCGCGCGACACAGGCCAGCCCTGGGCACTTCCCCAGACCGGTGCCAAAACCCATCACAGCTGATGCAATCCACCGTTTTGTTGGCCAAGCTCGGGGCGCGCACCGCGTCAAGTCTGCCATGAACAACACACCCCTCACCTCCCTCGCCGACGTCCGCCTGGCCCACATCGCGCAAGCCAGGCAGGGGGTGCTGCAAGCACACCAGCCCGGGCCTAGCGGCGGGCTCGACCCGATGATCGAACGCTCCTGGCGCCGCTGCCTCGATCTGGGCCTAGAACCGCAGCACGCAGTGAGCTTTCAGCCGATCTCGCCCAGCGCGCTCGACCACGCGCTCGACGCCAGCCACAGTCTGCTGCAAGCGGCGGCGCCCGTGATCCACACCCTGACACGCGCCACGCTGCACACGCGCTATTTCGCCATCCTCACCGACGCCCAGGGCACCGCCTTGCACGTCTACGGTGCGGTGGACCGCAGCGATCCTCTCGCCGCGGCGATCGCGCGGGTCGGCATCGATCTGTCGGAGGCGGCCGTGGGCACCACCGCCATCGGCACTGCCCTGGCCGAGCAGGAAGCGGTCTGGCTGCACCGAGGTGAGCATTTCTTTCAACACACCAGCGTATTCAGCTGCGCGGGCGCCCCCATCGTCGGGCCAACCGGTGAGCGCCTGGGCATGCTCGACCTGACCGGAATCAACGTGAGCGAGCAACCGGCACTCAAACACCTGGTGTTGCAGTCGGCGCGCAGCATCGAGAACGCGCTCACCCTTGCCCAGCCGCACCACCTGCTGCTGCGGCTGAATTGGCCCGGTCGCGTGCTGGGCGACGACAGCGATGGCCTGGTGTGCCTGGACACGGAGGGTTTCATCACCGGCATGAACCGCCCCGCCACACAGATGCTCAGCGCGCCATCCAGCAATGGCGCCCTTCATGCCGACAACGTGTTTGCCGTGCCCCACGCCGAACTGTTCGACGCTGAGCGAATCCAGCGCGGTGCGCTTGAAGTCCCGCTGTGGTCGGGCCTGCGGCTGCTGATGCTGGCCCAGCGGCACCGCGAAACACGCCACGACGAACACGCCACCCACCGTCTTGGCCCAAGCAGCCACGCCGTGCCTTTGAAAGACCACGAACGCTCGATGATCCGCAAGGCGGTGGAGGACGCGCGCGGCAATGTCGGCGAAGCGGCGCGCGCGCTGGGCATCAGCCGCGCCACCGTTTACCGGCGCCTACAGGCCAAAAAACCCTGAAGCGCGTGACGCTTGAGCCGCTCAGACTGGTGGCTCGAAGCCACAGCGGGCAACTATTGCCTGCGCCTGGAGCGCCAACAGCGCCTGACCAGTTGCCTGCACTGGCGCCGATGCGCCCTGGCGCACCGTCGCATCGCAGGCCACTCCCACCTGTAGCGCCGGCGGCACCGACACCACCCAAAGCCGGGGCACCTCCTGGTGCGCCGCCACGGCGTTGGTGCAGCAGCCGAGGAACACTTTGGCCTGGCCCAGGTCCATCGCCCAGGCATAGGTGCCCCAACCCACTGGCGTCTTGGGTGAGTCGGCACCCCCGTTCAGCTTGAGCGCCTGGGCGCCCAGCTGGGCATAGGCACCCGGCACCAGGGCGCCGGCCTGGCGGAACAAGGCCCACGCACCGTCAACCGACGGATCGGCCTTCGGGGTTGGGGTGGCGACCCGGATGGTGGGATCGAGCAGGGTGTCGGGCAAAGTTGGCGGCCTGTTGCTGACGCGGTCGCTGGTCAGTGCACACAGGCTGTTGCGAACGAACACCTGGTGTGGTCCCCAGCCACCGCTGGCCGCCAGCCGCTGGGAACGTTCGGTGCTGGCCGAGGCAAACACCACCGCTGCCTCACCCTTTTCGATGCGCTCGCGCAGAAAACCGGAGGCAACGTATGTCAGCACCACCCTCTGACCGGTGCGCGTTTCGTGGAACAAAGCAATCTCGGTCAACACCTGGCGCAGGCTGCCGGCGGCACAGACCGCCACAGGCGCAGCCAGTGATTCGGTCATGACCGGGCCAAGACCCGCGCAGCCCGCCAGCACGACCACCGATGCGACCACAGTCAGGGCCATTGCGCGGGGCACGGCGTGGCCTCATTTCGTGGCGTTCGGGAAAAACAGCTGCTCGCCGCCGATCTTATAGCTGGCGATCAGCGCCTGACCGGCTGGACCGGTGACCCAGTCGATGAACTGTTGGCCTTCTGCTGTCTTGACCTGTGGGTGCTGGGCGGCACTCACCAGCATCACGCCGTACTGATTGAACAGCCGTTTGTCGCTCTCCACCAACACCGCGAGATCGCCCCGGTTCTTGAAATTGAGCCAGGTGCCGCGGTCGGATATCGCATACGCACCGCTGCTGGACGCAATATTGAGAGCGGGGCCCATGCCACAGCCGCAGGCCTTGTAGCCGCTGCCTTTGTTGGCCTCGGTATCGGTCATTTTCCAGAAGCGCAATTCGGCCGCGTGGGTGCCACTCTTGTCGCCACGCGAGATGAACAGCGCATTGGCCGTGGCCACTTTTTTGAGTGCCGCCATGATGTCGTTGCCCTTGGTCTGGGCCGGGTCGGCCTGCGGACCGATCAGCACAAAGTCGTTGTACATCACGTCTTGGCGCTTGGCCGCAAAGCCATCGGCCACAAACTTGTCTTCGGCCACCCTGTCGTGCACGAACAGCACGTCGGCATCGCCCCGGCGTGCGATGTCGATCGCCTGACCAGTACCGAGCGCGACCACCTTCACGTCGATACCGCTCACCGTCTTGAACACCGGCAGCAGGTGGGCAAACAGCCCCGACTGCTCGGTGGAGGTGGTGGATGCGACCACGATGCTTTGTGCCAGAGCTGCGCCGCTGACCAGCACGCCAGCGGTGCCGAGCACCGCAGCAGTCAGACCGCGAGACAGTGCCACAGTGACACAAGGATTCGATTGAGGGCAAATTTCACAGACTTTCTCCTTGAAGAAACAGACAAGCGCTCGGGCACACAGCCTGTAGCCACGCGGGGTTAAAAAACTGGTGCACCGGCAGGTCGGCCAGCAACCGGCCCTGTTCCAGGTAAATGACACGGCTTGCCAGGCGCTTGACCTGGCCCAGGTTGTGGCTGGCAAAGATTAGGGTGGTGGGAATCTGTGCGTCGGTCTGGGCGCAGAAATCGGCAATCAGCGCTTCCACCTCGTGCTTTGCATGGGGATCGAGGCTGGCGGTGGGCTCATCTAGCAGCCACACCGCCGGCCGCAAGGCCCAGGCGCGGGCCAGCGCCAGTCGCTGCACCTGCCCGCCAGACAAGGCCCTGGCGTTGCGCTGCGCCAGGTCGGCCATGCCCACCCGCTGCAGCGCTTCGCGCGCCCGCTGCGCTGTGTCTCGCCATGGAACGCCCTGCAGCCACAGGCCCAGCACGATGTTGTTGAGGACGCTTAACCGAAGCAGATACGGCCGTTGAAACAGCATCGCCACGCGCATGTCGTTTGGCGGCTGCCGGGTGCCCGCAGACAGCGGCACCAGACCGTGCAAGACGCGCAGCAAGGTGCTTTTGCCGCATCCGTTGGAGCCCACCAACGCCACCCGTTCTCCAACACCGATGGTCAGATCGACACCGCGCAACGCGTGTATCTGACCGGTGATGCCCAGGCGCACCTCCGCCCGTTGCAGCGCCAGGCAGACCGCGCCGGCCGGCCCTGGGCTGTCGGGCGCAAGCGAAAGCCCGGCCGCTCCTGGCATGCCCCTCATGCGGCCACCATCAACGGCGCACCGCCCTCGGCGCGCTCACCCCAGCGTCGCAGCAGCGACACCAGGGCATTGAGCACCAGCACCACCGCCAGCAGCACCAGCCCCAAACCCAGCGCCAGCGGCAGATCGCCCTTGCTGGTCTCCAGCGCGATGGCGGTGGTCATCACCCGCGTGAAACCTTCGATATTGCCGCCCACGATCATCACCGCACCCACCTCAGACACCGCCCGGCCAAACGCGGTCAGCAGCACGGTGAGCAAGGCATAGCGCTCGTCCCAGGCCAGCAGCAGGGCGCGCAGGCCATTGCCCGCGCCCAGGGAACGCAGCTGCTCGCCGTGGCTGTTCTCCGCGTCTTCCACCACCTGGCGGGTGAGTGCGGTGACCAGCGGCAGCACCAGAAGCGACTGCGCCAGCACCATCGCCTGGAAGCTGAACAGCCAGCCCAGAAAGCCCAGCGGGCCCGAGCGCGAGAGCAACAGATACACCACCAGCCCCACCACCACCGAGGGAATGGCCAGCGAGGTGTTGAGCAAGGTAAGCAAGGCACCACGGCCCGCAAAACGCGACGTGGCCAGCCGCGAGCCGAGCAGCAGGCCAACGCCGCAGGCGATGGCACAGGCCGTGGCACTCACCGACAGCGAGCGCACCACCACCGTCCAAAGGTCAGGGTCACCGGAGGTGATGAGGCCAAAGGCCGTCGCCAGGCTGTCAGAAAAAGTGTTCATACGTTCGAAGCAAGCTTAAGCCCCACCCCGAGCCGTCTGGCCCCGTGAATTCCCCGTATGAACCGCTTTGCATAGGCAACGCCACCGCTCGGCTGCGGCTTGCGGCACACTTGCCGACCATGCGAAAAATCGAGTTGTCTTACGCGCTGACCGCTGCCGATCCCATGCGTTCTCGACAAGCTTTTTTGCTGCGCAACCCGATGATGGACGTGCTGCACGCGGTGCAAGGCAGCGGATCGATTTCGGGCGCTGCACGCGAACTCGGTCTGTCCTACCGCCATGTCTGGGGCCAGCTCAAGGACTGGGAGACGGAACTGAGCCAGGGGCTGGTGTTCTGGGAGCGCGGCCAGGCCGCGCGGTTGACGCCCTTTGGCGAGCGTCTGCTGGCTGCGGAACGACTGGCGCAGGCGCGGCTCGGGCCACAAATGGAAAACCTGCGCGCCGAGTTGGAACGCGCCTTCTCCCAGGTGCTCGATGGCCCCGCGCAGGACAGCGCAGTGCCAGTGATCACGCTCTACGCCAGCCACGATCACGCCCTCACCGAGCTGCTGGCCTTCACCGCTCAAGTGCCCGAGCACAAACGCGACGGCGCGCCGCTGCACCTGGACATCCATTTCTGCGGCAGTGTGGACGCGATCCGCGCGCTCAACGAAGGGCGCTGCAAATTGTCCGCGTTCCACATGCAGCCGTTCGCCGCCGCCGGCAGCCTGAGCGCGCGCACCTACCGTCCCCTGCTGCGCCTCGGTCTGCACAAGATCATCGGCTTTGCCCGGCGCTGGCAAGGTCTGATGGTGGCGCCCGGCAACCCGTTGCAATTGCAGACCATGGCCGATGTGGCGCGGTTGCAGGCGCGATTCGTGAACCGCGACAAAGGCACCGGCACCCGGCTGCTGCTGGACGAGCTGCTGCTGCAAGGCAAGCTGTTACCGCTGGACATCAGCGGCTTCGAACGCACCGAGCGCTCGCATGGCGCGGTGGCGCTGGCGGTGGCCAACGGCACAGCCGAGGTCGGCCTGGGCACCGAATACGCCGCACGCCACGCTGGACTCGACTTCGTGCCAATCACCGAAGAGCGCTATTGCCTGGTGTGCTTGAAGTCCACCCTGGAGGAATCGCCCATGCAACGCCTGCTGCAACGCCTCAGAAGCCCCGAATGGCAAGAGCGCCTGAGCGCCCTGCCCGGTTACACGCCGGACCACTGTGGTGAGGTGGCCGCAATGAAACGGCTGCTGCCCTGGTGGGTCGGGTAGCCAGCGCACCCACCCCAGGCGGCATGTACCCCCAATGCCGATGTCGACACCTGCGGCCACATCCAACCGCACCCGCTGGTGGTGCTCCAGGCCATTGGTCTGGCCCAGATTGGCGCTGGTGGTGCGCTGGCTCCACTGACGCTGGCCGTCGGTCTCCACCGTGATTTCGTGCCCGGCGCTCGCGGCGGCCGGAGGCATCTCAATAACCAGGGTGGCGTCCACCTCCACCTCCACCTCGCGGGCGCGAGACAACAGGCCGGGAATGGTGGGCACGGCAGCGGAGTCGCTGCCGGCGTCGGTCGGCCCGCGTTCTGGGATCGGGTCGCAGGGTTGTTGGGCTTCATGGCGCCGCACTGCAAGCCCACCCTGCGCTGGACAGATCGGGCTGAGGAACCCGACAGGCTCAGCCGAACGGTGTCGCGCACCGCTGATCGGATGCAGGCGTTGACCGGCTTCACCTGCCGCATGTGCAGCGACATGCTGAGCGCGGCTATATGGTTGTGGTTGCTGTTGCTGTTGCTGTTGCTGTTGCTGTTGCTGTTGCGGCTGAGGATGGTTCCCGACAGCGGCAGGAAGTCGTTTTCCTCGTGGCGGGCGTGGGCGGCGTACTCGGCGACCAGGCGGTGCAGGTCGGCGATGTCGAGATCGGTGCTTTGGCCTTTGGCCAAGCGCTTCAAGCCGCTTTCCAGCGCTTTCCACAGCGCTTCGACGCGGCGGTGTTCATCGGTCAGGCGCTGGGCCATGGCCTCGCCACGGCCGAATTCGTCGCCCGGCTGGGCGCTGGCGAGGACAGCGAGAAACTGTTCGCGCTCTTCTTCAAAGTGTTGCTCAAAGGTGGCTTCGCGAAATAATTCCAGTCATTGCTTGGCGATCTGTCGCGCTCAGTCCGCCGGCTCCAACAGCGCAGGCATTTGACCGAGCGCGTTCCGGCGCCTGAGGATGCCGCTGCGGTGGTTGTTGAGGTTGCTGATGGCCGCAGCGGCGTCGGTGGCTGGCGCAGCGGTCCTGGGCATGGCGTTCATGGAGTTTCTTGGTTGGATGCTCTGTCAGTTTAGAGGCCGCCATTGGCCGGCGGTTGCCCAGCGGTTGGCCGGCATCAAGCCCCTGACCGGCCGGTATCGTCAGGCTTCACGCTGCCGGCTACCAGGCTGGAGACACCCGCTGTCATCAGCAGGGAGATGCCGACCAGCACCGAAGCTGGCGCTCGACCCTGGCGGTGGCAGCGGTGGCGAGGGTGATAACGGTAATTCCGACCAAGAAGCTGAAGTTGCTTCGGATGGCGCTCTTCACTTTCTGCTGTTCCAGCGCCAGCACATCGACCCGCTTGTTGGCCATGGGCTGCAAGCTCGCCACGCCTTTGCTCGCGGCCTCTTTCTTGCTGTGAAAAAAACATGCAGCTGTTTTCCAGCACCTTCGAAGCACAGGAACAGGCCGCCGAGCATGAGCAGTGGCCTGTGGCACAGGGCGCCACCGCGCTGCTGCCCAGCGCCGCCGGCACCAAGATAGCCTTGTTGCGCAGCGAGCCCTTGGCCACCGCACAGACCACCGGCAGCTCGCGGCCTGCCTTGACGCCGGTGACCTGCTGGGCGTGGAGCGCGAGATCATCACCCAGCACACCAGCGGTTTTTTTGGTGGCCAGCTGTGTCGTGGTGGCCACGTCGTCGGCAGCTGCCGCGCCTTGGCGTGCCGCCACCTCGGTCATCGCAGCCATGTCGTCCAGCAGCGAAGCGATGTTGTCGCTCAGGAGCGGCAGGCTGGAGGCGGCCATCGGCTGGGCGGTGTTGGGGCAAGGCGTTCAGGCCGCTGGCCAGACCAGCAGGAAGAGCGGGTCGTCCGGCTCGGCGCCTTCTTCGGGCAGTCGCTCGGTGCGGCCGGCAAACGCAGGTGAGGTGCGCCAGGGGCGGGGGATGTGGCAGGCGTCATCGCCCAGGTTGCGGGCGGAAAACCCACGGTGGCGGCTGCCGGGGCCGATGCCGCTGGAGGCGTGCAGGCTGAGCATGTGAGAGGCCACGCAGTGGCTGGGCGCCAGTGCCCAGGCGGGCCGGCGAAAGCGCTCAGGCTCGGCGTCGATGGCGGGCAGCTCGGCCAGCCTGCCTTCGGGGAACCACCTGGCCTGGTGGTCGCGGAAGGTGCGCGGCACATACCAGGTGCCGGTGTGGGAACCAGCCACAAAGCGCAGCGTGCTGGCCAGCGGCACCGGGTCAACCGGTATCCAGAGGCTACGGTTTTGCCGGCTGCTCACGTTGTGGTGAGGCTGGTCTTGGTGCCAGGGCGTGGCCTGGCGGGTGCCGGGCTCTTTCACCAGCAGGTGGTCCTGGTGGATGCGCACCACCTCGCTTTGCATCAGCTGCGAAGCGGTGTGCGGCAACGCCGAGCGTTGCAAAACCTCGGCGTAGGCCGGGTTGTTTTACCAGCTGCAAAAGTCTTCGACAAAATGACCGGGGTCGTCGCGCTCGCTGGCCACCAGCGCCAGTGGGCTCAGGTGGGCTCAGGTGGGCTCAGGTGGGCCAGGCTGTGCTCGATGACCTGCTCCAGCTGGAGCAGGTCGGCGGGGTTGAGGGCGCCGCGCAGCACCACAGCGCCTTCGCGGGCGAAGGCTTCGGTGGTACTGGCGTCGAGCGGGTGGCGGCGCGCAATGCCCATTGCAATCAGCCCACCCATTGGCGCGCGTTGCGCCAGACGCGCATCCAAGGGCTTTGCTCGCTCGGGTGGCCGCTGGTCCAGCCCATCTGGATGTTGCGGAACACCCGCTCAGGGTGCGGCATGAGGGCGGTGAAGCGGCCGTCGGCGGTGGTCACGGCGGTGAGGCCGCCCGGGCTGCCGTTGGGGTTGAACGGGTACTGCTCGGTGGCCTGGCCGGCGTTGTTCACAAAGCGCATGGCGGCAATCGCCTTCGCTGCGTCGCCACGGTGCTTGAAGTTAGCAAAACCCTCGCCGTGAGCCACCGCGATTGGCAAGCGGCTGCCGGCCATGCCTTGCAGGAACAGGCTGGGCGATTCCAGCACCTCGACCATGGAGAGCCGCGCCTCGAAGCGCTCGCTCTGGTTGGTGGTAAAGCGCGGCCAGGCCTCGGCGCCGGGGATGCTGTCAGCCAGCTCGGCAAACATCTGGCAGCCGTTGCAGACACCCAGGCCAAAGCTGTTGGAGCGCGCGAAAAATTCGCGGAACTGGTCGGCCAGCACGGCGTTCAAGGTGATGCTGCGCGCCCAGCCGATGCCGGCGCCCAGCGTGTCGCCGTAGCTGAAGCCGCCGCAGGCCACCAAGCCCTGGAAGTTGCTCAGGTGGGCACGGCCCATTTGCAGGTCGGTCATGTGCACATCGACCGCCTCGAACCCAGCCTGACTGAAGGCGTAGGCCATTTCCACATGGGAGTTGACGCCCTGCTCGCGCAGGATCGCGACTTTGGGGCGGCTCAGGTTGAGGAACGGCGCGGCCACGTCTTCCGCCGGATCGAAGCTCAGCGCCAGATGCAGACCGGGGTCTTCGGCCAAGCCGGCGGCGGCGTGTTCGGCGTTGGCGCAGGCTGGGTTGTCGCGTTGCTGGTTGATCTTCCAGCTCACGCTGTCCCAGACCTGGTGCAGGTCGAACAGCTTGGCGCTGAAGATGGCCTTGGCGTCGCGCCAGACCTGCAGCGCGCCCTTGCCGGCGTCGATCGGCGACGACAAGGGTCGGGTTTTGCCGATGAAGTGGCTGTGTCTGGACAGGCCGTGCTCGCGCAGCGTCTGCATCACCGCGTTGCGCTCGGCGGTGGCCACCTGGATCACCGCGCCCAGCTCTTCGTTGAACAGGGCTTTCAGCGTGAGATCGTTGCGCCGCACGCCAACCTGCTGGCTCCAGTTTTTGGCGTCGCCGTAGTCGGCCCGGCTGTCTGAAATACCGTCGCCTTCAGTGACCAGAAGGTCGATGTTGATCGCCACGCCGATATGGCCGGCAAACGCCATCTCGGCCAAGGTGGCAAGCAGGCCGCCGTCGCTGCGGTCGTGGTAGGCGAGGATTTTCCCCTGCGCGCGCAGGGCGTTGATGGCGTTGACCAGGCGCACCAGGTCTTGCGGGTCGTCGAGGTCGGGCACGCCGTCGGCCACCGGGCAACCGGGCTGGCTCAGCGTTTCGCCCAGGATGCTGCCGGCCAGGCGGTGTCGCCCCTTGCCCAGGTCGATCAGGATCAGCGTGGTGTCGTCCACTGCGGTGCTGAGCTGGGGCGTGAGGGTGTGGCGCACGTCGGCCAGGGTGGCAAAGGCGGTGACGATCAGGCTCACCGGTGAGGTGACTTTGTGCTGGTCGTCGCCATCGGTCCACTGGGTGCGCATCGACAGGCTGTCTTTGCCCACCGGGATCGAAATGCCCAGCGCTGGACACAGTTCCATGCCCACCGCTTTCACAGTTTCATACAGGGCGGCGTCTTCGCCCGGTTCACCGCAGGCGGCCATCCAGTTGGCGCTGAGCTTGACGCGGGAGAGATCGATGGGTGCGGCGAGCAGGTTGGTGATGGCCTCGGCCACCGCCATGCGGCCCGAGGCTGGCGCGTTCAACGCCGCCAGCGGCGTGCGCTCACCCATGGCCATGGCCTCACCGGCAAAGCCGGCGAAGTCGGCCAGCGTGACCGCGCAGTCGGCCACCGGCACCTGCCAGGGGCCAACCATCTGGTCGCGGTGGGTCAAGCCGCCGACGGTGCGGTCGCCAATGGTGATGAGAAAACGCTTGGACGCCACCGTGGGGTGGCTGAGCACGTCGATCACCGCCTTTTCGAGATCGACGCCGTTGAGGTCCATCGGAACAGCCTGGCGCTCTGCGGTTTTGACGTCGAGGTGCATCTTGGGTGGCTTGCCCAGGAGCACGTCCATCGGCATGTCAACCGCATACGAGCCGTCTTTCCCCAGAGCGGGAATGGGCAAGTCCACATCGCCCACCACCAAGTGGCGTTCTTCTGTCGCCACGCCGACCACCGCAAACGGACAGCGCTCGCGCTCGCAGAACGCCTGGAATTGCGCCAGCGATTCGGGCGCAATGGCCAGCACGTAGCGCTCCTGGCTTTCGTTGCACCAGATTTCTTTCGGCGCCAGGCCGCTTTCTTCCAGCGGCACCGCGCGCAAATCGAAGCGGGCGCCGCGACCGGCGTCGTTCACCAGCTCGGGCAACGCGTTGGACAGGCCGCCGGCGCCAACGTCGTGGATAAACAAAATGGGATTTTTCTCACCTTGCGCCCAGCAGTGGTTGATCACCTCTTGCGCGCGGCGTTCGATTTCGGGGTTGCCGCGCTGCACCGAGTCGAAATCGAGCGCTGCCGCGTTGGTGCCGCTGGCCATGGAGCTGGCCGCGCTGCCGCCCATGCCGATCTTCATACCAGGGCCACCAAGCTGAATCAGCAACGAGCCGGCGGGGAAGTCAATTTTCTTCGTCTGCCCAGCGTCGATCACGCCCAGGCCGCCGGCGATCATGATGGGTTTGTGGTAGCCGCGCAGCACGCCGGCCACCGCCTGTTCGTACTCGCGGAAGTAGCCGAGCAGATTTGGCCGGCCAAACTCGTTGTTGAACGCCGCCCCGCCCAGCGGCCCCTCGGTCATGATTTGCAGCGGGCTGGCGATGTGGTCGGGCTTGCCGCCCGGCTGGTCGCTCATGCCGCCCCAGAGCTTGGAGACGGTAAAACCGGTCAGCCCAGCCTTGGGCTTGGAGCCGCGGCCGGTGGCGCCCTCGTCGCGAATCTCGCCGCCGGCGCCGGTGGCGGCACCGGGGAATGGGGAAATGGCGGTCGGGTGGTTGTGGGTTTCCACCTTCATCAGGACGTGGTGGGTGGCTGGCTCGGCGCTGTAGCTGGGCGAGGCCGATGTGTTGCCCTGCCCGGCGCGGGCCACGAAGCGCTCAATCTCGCTGCCTTCCATGATGGAGGCGTTGTCCGAATACGCGACGATGGTGTGTTGCGGCGCCATCTGGTGGGTGTAGCGGATCATGCCGAACAGGCTTTTTTCTTGCAGCGTGCCGTCGATGGTGAACTGGGCGTTGAAGATTTTGTGGCGACAGTGCTCGCTGTTGGCCTGGGCGAACATCATCAGCTCGACATCGGTCGGATTGCGCTGCAAGCCGGTGAAGGCGTCGATCAGATAGTCGATTTCGTCGTCGGCCAGGGCCAGGCCGCAGGCTTTGTTGGCGCTCTCCAGCGCCACCCGACCACCAACCAACACATCCACCTGCTCCATCGCCGCTGGGTGCAGCTTGGTGAACAGCGCCTCGGCCTGGGCGCGCTCAAGGCTTGCCGTCTCGGTCATGCGGTCGTGCAGCAGATCGGCCACCGCGCGCAGCTGGCCGGCCTTCAGCGTCGGTTTGCTCAGCAAGCCGGTTTTGAGGGTGATGCGGTATTCCACCAACCGCTCCACCCGGTGCAGCGCCAGGCCGCAGTTGTGCGCGATGTCGGTGGCTTTGGAGGCCCAAGGCGACACGGTGCCCAGACGCGGCATCACCCACAACGCCGCAGCGCCGGCTTTCACCGCCGCCGCATGCGCTACCGTGGCCGGCTCGCCGTAGGTCAGCAACTGGCCGAGGCGCTCCAGCGTCTTGGCATCGGGCTCGGCGTCGAAGCTGGCCAGGTGCACAAAGTGGGCGGTCAGGCCGGTGATTTTGTTTTCGGAGAGGGCTGCCAGGCGGGGCAGCAGTTGTATGAGTTTGAACTCGCTGAGCGCGTTACCGCCCTCAATAAAACGCAGATGCAGGGTCACGGTAAAGGCCTTGAGACAGAGCGCCATCAGGCGAAGTAGAAACCGGCAATTTTATCTGGGCACTCAACCGGCAAAGACCTTAGCGCCAGAGCCCAAATCTTTTGCGCCAGCGAACGCAAGCAGCGCGTTCTGGCGTGAACCAAGTGCAAGCAGCGGGAAGAGGAGCAACGCCCAAACAGCCAAGCTGAAGAAAAGCCAGCGCCATGCGGCTGGGCATGGAGGTTGGCCGCCAGACCCCGTGTGCGCCGGTCCGCGCTTAGTCGGCCTTGGTTTGTGCCGCAATGCCCGGCGACAGCAGGGCAAGAATGCTCTGGGCGAACTGCGCTGCCCGATGCGGGTCTTGGCCGCTGCTGCTCACCATTTCATGGCCCTCAGCCGCAACGCCAATGCCCGCCCATGCAGCAACCTGCTCGGCTGTCGCGCTCACATACGCCATCTGCCAGCGCCCAAACACCGCGCAGGCAATCTCGCCTTCCTGCAGAACGGTCACCGTCCCGTGACGCAAGTCTTGCAATATCTTGACCATCAGCTGCTGCACGTTGGCCCTGTCGCCCTCCAGGATCTGCAAAAAGACGCCATCGCTGTAAACCAGCGCACCTGTGATGCCCCTAACAACATTCT
>Ga0209702_10003185_pt1 | contig 26415 bp, 21 predicted proteins | sample FRY01_FD_187210 | JGI IMG/M metagenome (GOLD analysis project Ga0209702, IMG submission 187210) | Freshwater microbial communities from Lake Fryxell liftoff mats and glacier meltwater in Antarctica - FRY-01 (SPAdes) (version 2) | ecosystem: Environmental > Aquatic > Freshwater > Ice > Glacier... | reverse complement strand
AAAACATTCCGGGATGAAGTTTTCTGACCTGATCTATAACTCCCACCGAATCCTTTATCGTGACCTTACGCCCTGCCTGTGCCAGCGCAACCGCCAATCTTAATTGCTGCGATTCGGTAATCTGAGTTGTTCCTTGCTTATACGCAACGCCCTCAAAGACAATCGTTTCAGATGAGGAAGTACTTCCTAGGTAATTCTTCAGTTGAAACTGAAAATGTTCTTCATTGACCTGGTCTGTGGCATTACTAATACGAAGTGGATAGCCGACACTTTCGGCATATTTTCCTAACGCACGGTTATCTCTCGGAAAGCAAGGCCCACCGAAACCGAAGCCATAACCGAGGTACTTCCCTCCTATTCTAGAATCGGAACCTACCGCTTTCAGAATACTATCGACATCGGCCCCGGCTGTTTTTGCCAGATCACCGATGGAGTTGGCAAACGAGATCTTTGTGGTGAGAAAACAGTTGGTCGCCAACTTGGTTATTTCTGCACTCAATGGGTCCATTCTGCAATAGACTGGTCTGCTTTTCACGAACTTCTCATAGATGGCCTGAATCCGGTCTCCAACTTCCTTACTGCTTTCTCCGATCAGCACTTGGTCGGGAAATTGCTGATCGCGGATGATGGCTCCCTGCGCAATAAATTCGGGATTGTAAGAAACGGTGTAACCGAACTTCCCAAGCTTTTTGGCAAGTTGGGCGCAGTAACCCGGCATGGTGGTGCAGCCGATGTAAATGTGTCTTTGTTCATCTGATCGTCCAAGTGCCATCAAACGGTCTGCAACCCGCTCAATTTGCGAATGGTCGTAACCACCATCGGGCAACGAAGGTGTGGCCACCATCAGAAAAATATCTGTTATATCATTCTCTACTATGCACTTCAGGTCTTCTGTCAATTTTAGATCAGATGCTTTATCCAGCAGTTCTTCCACTTCTGGTTCTGAACTTCTAAACTCGCCACTTCTAAGCTGATTCAGATAAGAAATGTTTGTTTCAATTCCCCAAACGTTGAAGCCAGAACGCTCTAGGTTAAGAGCAAAGCAAATACCAAGTTTGCCAACTCCGATGACGGCAATTTTTCTCATTAGTTTAATTCTTGAGTAGCCCCATCAGGGCTTATGATATACTCCTTGAATTTATCATTAACAAACCCCCAATCATCATTATTAACTTGAATCAGTTGCTTTTCTGAAAGCATCTTTCGAGCTAACGAACGTATGGAACTCCAATCTACCATAGGCCGATTGAGGTCGCTGTAAATTTTCGCTATTGGGTCTGACAATTCCCATCCTGAATCATGGGAAATGTGATATGTGACCATATTACTTTCCAATATTTTCTGTTCCAATCCGACAGCCGCAGCACAAATAACGCCAAGAGAATCGATGTGAATAGAATACGCGTCCAGTTCGTAATAGCCCTTAATATCCTCCCACCCTTTTCTGCTCATCATTGTAAAATCCCCACATGCATCAGTATCAAGTATGGCCAGCTTTTCATCGATTGTTTCTTTGCCGAGCCAACGCTTTATTTTTATGGGCAGCGCTATTAATCCTCCTAACCTAGGGATGCGAAAAACCCATGATCTCGTGTCTTCTATTTCGGGATACTGGCTGCTTTTCCCAAGTCGTTGAAGCACATGGGATCCGGCATACGCAAGAATGTCATTGACAGTCTGGTCTTCATCTATTTCTCGAGGAATATCACACCTGTTTGCCCGGTAGAACGTGTTCTCGTTCAACTTTTCTGATGCAAGGAAAGACATCAGCTTATCGCTAAACAGCAAATCTACATTGGTGCAGATTACAAAGTTGCCTTTGGCCCTTCTAATTCCAACATTCTTAGCAATCATTTGGAACAGCGGCATTTTCTTTCCTACCGTATAAGAATTATGCACATCACTATCAACAACTACATATCTAATCGTCAAATAATCATCAACATCTGGTTTGGGCAGCACTTCGTGAAGCAATGGTTTTCCGACACTCGGGTTCCACTCAACAAGAATCAATTCTGATTTAAGCTTGTACTTTTTAGTTTGATAGCATAACCCTCTAACGAAAATGCGCATTCGCTTAAGCATGTCGCCTCCATGATTATCGTTTCTGGATGCAACTACAAATGATATTTGAATTGACCCGTTCAAAACTCTTGGCTCTCTAGTGTTAATTCATTCAGGCCCCAGTTTTTATCTGGAAGATTAAAGTTGCCCTTAAAAAGGCCTCTCGTTTCAGCTAATAATCGTTCAAACATATAATCCATATCGGGGTTGGAACTGGAAAAATCATATCTACGACTGTGTTCCTGATGAAAGACGAAGCCTTCCATTTCTACAACATCAATTGCCTGCGACAGACACGTGAGTATATGCATTGAGTCTGTATGGGTCGATATCCACATATCTTCATGATAGTGACATCCAGTGTGCCACTTTGCTTTGCTTAGGAGAGCAAAGTCTCCGCTGGCATTAAAAAGGAACTCGAACAGGAATATTCTTTCGACATGAAAATCATACCTCGCTACAATTTTGAGCCAAATGGTAATAAACCACTTTCTGCAATTATCGACCGACTTGGCCAAGAACAATGCCTTTGAAAAACTTACGCTACCGGTCATTTTCACGCTGCCTGTACTCAAGAATGCTGAAGTTATATTGGCTGATATAGATGCTTCAGTAAGTTTAAGTGAACTTGGGGCCACAAAATCCATTCTTACTGAACGGTATAACTTTTCCGTGTCTAATTTATTCTCTGATATCTCACGAACTACTTTCTCAGAAAGCAGAATGTCTGCGTTTGTGCAAAGAATGAACTGGCCATTGGCTCGCTTAATTCCAACATTTTTGGCTATGAACTCTATAACAGGTACCGTTTTCCGCACCTTGTCATCAATGAAAGAATCATGGGTCGCGTTGGGTACCTCAACAATTTTGTATCGAACATATTCACGGTTCTTTGGCCATGTGACCATTTCTGTCAAGGGTTGATTTGTTGGTATTGGATTCCAGTTTACGAGGAGTATTTCGGTGTTAATCTTATACTTTTCGAAGAGCGCAGTATTCCAATTAATGAAGTTCTGTAGCCGTTTATTAAAGTCCCCTCCATAATTATCGTTACGGACTGCTACAACTACGGAGAGATAAGGTCTATTTGAACTGGCCTCGGTCATGTTTTGGGAGAATTAACCCGTAAATATCTTTTTGCAAAGAAAGTATAAGTTGATGCTATTCGCGAATTAGATTCTCTAAGAAATCTGCGTAGAAAAGATGACCCTTTTCGTTGAAATGACCGTCTTGGTGATTGTACATGTCTGGTGTCATTTCAGGTTCATGATATGAAATGCCTTCGAAAAGGTGAGGATTACTTTCAACGCCTTCTACTTCATTTCCATTAAGGTTAGGGATAACACTTAGAATGAAGGCCACATGCCGTGCTTCGCAAAACTGCCGAATCCATGCTATTTCCTCATTACAGTAGGGTATTTCAGGACGGGGAGAAGGCATGAAATACTGATGTTCTACCAGATTCAGTTTGACCAACACCTGCCATAGTACGGTTCCGATCACAGTTTTGGCAGCCAACCGATTTACCAATGTTGTTTGCGGAATAACCATGTTGCGAATGATATTGTCGTATGCCTCCTGCATGTTGTAAAACTCAACTCCATCCTGAAATGCAACCAAGTTTCCCGCATTTGTGCTGTAGTGAATGGGAACACCGCTTTCGGGCGCACGCTCATAATAAGTGACATCGTTTCCCATATAGAAATTGAGGATTACCACATCTGGTCGAATAGAATCGAGGTAGGTTTTGGCAATCTGTTTGTATTGTGCCACATCTGCCCCACTTATTCCTGTGTTGTGCACAAGATAGCCACGGGATAAAAGCGTATTTGCAAAGATGCTGGTCTTGTTCTGAGTTGAATGTCCCCATGTGAATGAATCTCCCAGCAACAATACTTTTTTTCTTCCTTCATTTTGGGGGACATTGAACGGAATGCTGTAGAAGCCATCTGAGTTGATGGGATGCTGATGGTAATTGATGAGAATGGAGTCAAACTGGTCCGGAGTGGAGGAATGGATGGCTTTTTCGAATCTTTGTCTGAATTCGTTCTGTACTGCGGTGCTATCAAGAAGTTGCAAATGGTCTGGAAATAGAATAGCCACTTCGGTCACTACTTCTTTCCCGGAAAGTTGGCGAAGCGAAAACTGTTGCACATCTTCTCTAAAAGCATGAGCAATCTCTGAAGTTACTGCTGTATCAACTTTGAATATTCCATTTTCATCAGAGATGCAACCTTGGAGCATATAGAGACTATCAACCGGGGTCATCCATCGGCTTTGCCGAAACTGACCCGGAATCCTGCCACTTGAACGCAATGCTCCTTCTGCCAAAAATAGGGTCAAACAAGTGGAAAGCAGGACGACCACGATATTCTTCGTCATTTATAAATGCTCATTAAATAGTTTTCTGAAAGACGTTCGTTAGCTCTATCGGGATCCAGAGGTCGCTCTACCACATAAATATCCACAGAGTCAACATCTGACAAACTTGGCACATGAAGTTGCCAGCGTTTCCACATGGTTCTAACTCGTGCAGAATCTAACCGTACCCCTTGCTCGTTCTTTTCTATAATGTGATACTCCTGTCTTGAAAAGTCCTCCCACCTAAAATTGACTTTCTTTCCCTCTTCTCGAAAATTTAATCTGGCTAAGTCCTCATCAACAATTCGATAATCGAAATACTTTACTGTTGATGGTAGTATATCGCAATAAACGGGGTAAACGGAAAATGGATATGAGTCAATCCTAAAAACTCCATAAAGGATATTCATTCCAAGAACAACTAAGGGTAACACAATTGAAAGTGAGTCGAAATTTGGGCGCTCAAAATTGCTCTTAAATTTTTCAGAAACGACTCCACTCTTCATCAGAATCCAATTCCAAGGAATGAAGACAATATAAAAGGCTTGGAGAAGGACCGAAAAAGAAATGTACATAACCTTGCCTATGAAATTATGCATGGCAAGCCCTCCAAACACACTAATCCACCTTGTTTTTTTACTAAAAAGGAAACCAATGTAAAGCATTTCGAACATTATAACAAAAAGACCTCCAGCCTTTAAAAGGTTTGGCATTTTGTCAACACGCCAACTTGAAACTTCATCGTAATTCTCAAACCATTCTATTTGAACTACAGAAACAATGGAGTCTGATAACGCCCAATCAAACCCGCCTACCCAAAGTTTATAAAACCCAGCAAAAAAGTAGATAATGCCAAAGTGCAACCAAATAATTCTCAAATGAAAACCATATTGAGCTTTAGCTTCCGGCATCAACCCTTTCTTCGTTCTGGCGTCAGCGCTAAGAACATCTGCACAAGGACTGGCGGCAAGAATCCAACTTATCCAGATAACTATTTGCTCGTGCCACAACTTCCCAAAGAAATTCGGGCTGGCAACAACATAGAACACAACTAAGGAGTTTAAGAGCAGAAAAAATCGTGTCTTATAACCAACCACAATTGTCAGGGAAATGAAAGCTCCTAAATAACACATGAACGAATAGATGTTATAGCTCACTGGTGTAATTTTTACCAGCCAATCGATACCTGGCAAACCAACCTTTTCCAGTGTTCCAATGTTTTGTCCATGTCCAATCTTGAAAATAACCAAGTAGAGAAATATTGAGTACGAGAAGAATATGATTCTGGTTAAAGCAAGCGAGTATGGAAGTATTGGTTTGAACAGAAACCGTTGAACAGCTTCAGCCAAATAAGCCCTAGCCAACCAAGCTGATATACCTATGAAAATTGCATTTGAACCCAAAAAAACTCGCGCCAATAAAATCTGGAAACTGACGGCATTGGGACTATATGGACATAGGAGATAATAGAATAATAAAGAAGTAAGAAGTGAAGCGATGAAGAAAACAGGAACCTGAGAAACGCTTAAGCTATTCTTCAAAAAAAACGTTGTTTTTAAACGTTTTCGCCAGAGAAAATTCATGCCAGCACCTGCTAAAACCAAGGGGAAAACATTCCTGATAATCCAACCTATGATAAAAATAAACCCAGCATAGTTTGGGTAATACTGCTTGAGGTCATTCTTAGACGCCTGCAATAGGTAAGTCAAATTATTTCCAAACACGCCTATCTCAAACGTGTATCCATAAAGTTCATTTTTAAAATAGAAGTGCCCTATCTTAAGAAACGAAAAATTAATCTCAAACTGTCGGCTATAGACGAACCCGATAAGTACGAGTAAAATTTGCAGCCAGAGAAAAGCTCCCATACCTGACCATGAGCGCAGCACAGAACCTGGTTTAAATTTTTCTATCACACGAAATTTGATTAACTAAACTTTGAGCCACGCTTAACCTGACTAGCAATCCACTCAAAAGTTCTTTCGGTGCCTTCCCTCAAGTTTAAAGTGGGTTTCCAACCCAATTTAGCTTCAATTACCGAATTATCTGAGCAGCGGCCGCGCACACCCGTTGGCCCACTAATGTTTTTAATCTTGATGGCCTTTCCGCTGATGCGTGCTACAAGTTGAGCAAAATCGTTAATCGAAATCATCTCCTCTGAACCAATGTTCACTGGCCCTACAAAATCACCTTGCATCATCAAACGCACCGCATCCAGACAATCATCTATATATAGAAACGAGCGGGTCTGCTTACCATCTCCCCAAATTTCAATCTCACCACCATCTTTTGCTTCGGCCACTTTGCGGCAGATGGCCGCAGGGGCTTTCTCTTTTCCGTTGTTCCAAGCACCTTCTGGCCCATAGATATTATGGAATCGGGCAACCCTGACGGAAAGACCATGGTTTCTGGCAAACGAGAGATATAATCGTTCGCTGAAGAGTTTTTCCCAGCCATATTCGCTGTCAGGTTCAGCAGGATAGACCGAATCTTCCTGACACTTTGGGTTGTCTGGGTCTAATTGATTGCGTTCGGGATAAACACACGCGGATGAGGAATAAAAAATGCGTCCCACCTTCTTCACCACACATTCGTTGACCGCGTGTAAGTTGATGAGTGCAGAATTGTGCATCACGTGGGCATCGTTTTCTCCCGTGAAAATATAGCCGGCACCGCCCATATCTGCAGCCAACTGATAGACTTCGTCTGTTCCTTCATCAATCGCTCGCTCTACTACGGTCACGTCTCTCAAATCGCCAATAATAAAATCATCTGCTAGCGTTGGACTGTAACTTGGTTTTACGAGGTCAACGCCTCTAACCCAATAACCTTCCAACTTCAATCTTTTTACCAAATGGCTTCCAATGAATCCACCTGCTCCCAATACCACTGCCCTTTTCATTTGCTAATGCTTGTGCTTATCAATTAATGCTGTCAATCGTTGAATGTGTTCTGCCACAAGCTGATTGCTCCTGATGGACTTGGCGGCTGCAAGTCCTAACGAATTCATTCTGTTCTTATTTTTGAACAAATCTATCATTTCGTTTGCCATTGCTGCATGGTCAAACTCCTCTACCAAAAGTCCATTTATTCGGTGTTCTACCATCTCGGCAATGCCTGCATGACGTGTGGCAACAATGGGTAATCCAGTTGCCATGGCCTCCATAATAGCAACAGGGGTACCTTCTTTATCTCCTCCTTCTGGTGTGGTAACCGAATGCTGAATGAAAATGCTGGCCTTCTTCATTTCGCTCAGCACAACTTCGGGTGGCTGGCTTCCCATAAGTTCTATACGCTTATCTAACCCAAGCCCTTTGATCAGTGTTATACAAGACTCCAGTACCCCGTTTCCGTCATCAGCTCCAATCATTATCAACTTGGCTTCTGGTAATTTCTTAATCACTTCGCTAAAAGCAAGAATTGTAAGATGCGGGGCTTTGGTCTGACAGAAACGACCGACTGAAAGAAATATTGGTTCATTGAACTCACGTTGAAAGAATCCGAATTTTTGGAGATCTACGTAGCAAGGCAAGTAAACTATCTTTTCTTTCGCACAACCTAGTTTTTCAAGTTGCTTACAAATGTCTTGGCTCACTCCGATTACCTGCGCTGCTTGGTCAAAAAGCTGTTGGTACTTTTCCTTATTCTCTTCAAGTGCCGATTGATGCCAGGCATCATACCCATAAAAAATGACAACCATTGGAATGCCACACTGCTTAGAAATCTCAACAAGTCGAGCACCCATCGTTCCAAATTCGGCAAGAATGAGTTGGGCTTTATCATCCACCAACCTCTTGGCAACAGCAGCATTTTCTACTTGCGCGGTATCTGTATTGAATAATTGTCCTGTACTGTAAACCGCTTGCTGTAGGTAAAATTCGTCCGAAAACAAATGCTCCATTTCTGAAACATGCAGCGGAGCCGGCCAGCCATGAAAAGGAATAATATGGTAGGGCAGGCTTTTCAAATGACCGCTAACAAAGGTTTCTGTGTACTTGTTGAAATTCTGATTGAACACCGCAACAACTCCTCGTTCTTTACGCACTTTTCGTTCAAGGTCTTTTAAACGCTGCTGATAATGCTCGCCCCAATTTCGTTCCTCACTCCAGTTCAAAATCCATTTCCTGAAATAGTACAACGACCAATTAAATGCGAGAGATGCAAGCTGAAATGGGGTCTTCACCATCCGAACCAACCGATAAAAAAGTCGCCTCCCACCTATTTCCAAAACCGGATGTGTAGGAATATCTGAAAAGAGCAAAAGAAAAAGGAGAACGACCAACAGATACTCCTGGTCTTCTACAAAAAGAAAAACGCAGGACAAAAGCCCCAATTGGAATGAAACGAACGAATCCAGTCTGGTCTTTGAGAACGAAACCGAGAAGAATGGTAATGAATGGTTAAGATGTGACGCGCCAAGAATAGCGACAACAACAATAGCCAGCCACGGCAAGTATTCTGCGTTGTGAAGTAACGCGGCAAAAAAAGCGATGGCACTGAAAACCTCCACGGGAAACAGAACCCGTTGCACGAAGCCTCTAATCTTAATCGGCTGAATAATTATGGCAATATTCGGGGTTTTCGTTTTTCGGTCATTCTCCATATCCACCACATGATGATTGAGTATGTGCCTAATTCCCAAGGCAAACATCCAGACCCCTAGGAATAAAAAGTGAAGCCATTGATTTGGATTACCGTTAAGTTCTGCCGTAAGATCAAACGTATGCCACGCAAGTATTGCGGGAATAACAAAGGCATAGAGCGAATCGGTAATAATGGCTGCAAACGGATAATTCTTTAGCCTTATGGGAGGAATCGGATACGCGAACTGAAGAAACAGTTGCAAAGCAATGAGCCCTAAACTAAAATAGTCTGTTTTGAAATAGACGAACCACGGAAAAAGCGTAATACCAAGAAGCCCAATGAGAATAAATGGCCGCCAAAAAGCTGAGATTCTATCAACCAAATTCGTTTTCCCGACCTTTCTATCATAAGGAATATCTGCCCAATCGTTTAGGAAATAGCCTGTAATGCCAAAACCCGTAAGTGTGATAAAGGAAAAAAGAAGCAGCCGCCAACCTTCAGAAAAAGAAACGTGCCAAAGCGCCAAATAGAAAAGCAGCAGCGAGAAGATGGCACCTGCCTTCGGTCGCCACCATTCGGTAAGCCTTCTTCTCTTATCTGCGTTGTTTCTCACCAGCGAAATATTGCTGTGACCAAAGATGCTGAATTAAGAATGAATCCAATCTCAACCAAGTCTGCTGATTTTCATCATTATGGTTTGCGTTCTGCCTCGTACCTTTACAAACAGTGAAACGAAATATCATTCATTCGTTTATAATTGAATAAGGTTTCGTTAAATAAAGTCTGAAACCAAATAAGGCGCAATATGAATATTATTGAACTTGTAAAGGATATTTTGAATCCTCAAAAAGAGTATTCGAATTTTGATGGAAAAAACTGGAAGCCGATTGGTCAAACAGTTATTCAAGATGCCAGTATTCAGCACAAATTGGAAGAAGATGGCTATGCCATTGCTCCGCTGATGGATCAGAAGCTTATTGAACAACTTACCGCCATTTATAAAAAGCATCATAGCAGTGAGCCAGTAAATGGTGGAATGTTTTACAGCCTATACTCTCAAGATGTCGAGTACAGAAGACAAGTTCATAAAGAACTTGAGGAAGTGCTTGCCGATACGTATAAATCGTTGTTCAAAGACTTCAAAACGGTCATCAATTCATTCATAATCAAACATAACGGGCCCAAGAGCGAATTCTATCTACATCAGGATTCAACTGGTCTAAACGAATGGAAGTATTCTCCACTCAGCGTTTGGATGCCATTGCAGGAAACCTTGATTGAGAATGGTTGTATGTGGGTCATTCCAAAGAGTCATAAATGGTTTTCTCCCTATCGGGGAATTTCCTTTCCATCCATGTTTGATGCGGACCAAAATGTGTTGAGGCCCTATCTGAAACCAGTTGAGGTGAAATTAGGAGAAGTATTATTGTTTGACAATCGCATGGTTCACCTTTCGGGAGCCAATCACAGTCAAAACCCGAGAGTTATAGTGATGTCTGGCATTTTTCCAAAGGAAGCAGAAATGATTGCTTGCTATCGCAATGTGGAGGACAGCGGTCCAGTTGAGATTTACCAGCAAGATGAGGATTTTCTCCTAAAAAACTTGAACTTCTACATTGACTGTACCGCACGACCAAAGTTGGGAATGAAAATTGCCCAATGTAAAAAGGTGAAATACAGCTATTCAGAAACCGAACTCACCGAACTTTTGCACACTAAGCAGGCAAACAGACTAGACCTCTACAGACCGGACCTTACGGAAGTCCATTGTGATATTATTCAAGAACCCGTGTAATAGTTGGATATGGATTCTCGTCTGCTTAAGAATAAAGAACTGGAGGTCACATTGGCTTCCGATGGAGTTATCAAAATCCCATTTCTGACCGATTCAGAATTGCAGGAAATCAAAGACCTCTATTCCGATGTTCACGGAAACACGGACCCTCCATCCATGTATGATGGAATACACATGACCATTTGGCATAAGGACCGTGCATATAAAATGCATATAAACACAGAGTTGAAGCGTATTCTGACAGGGGCTTGTGAGCGAACCTTTCAGAATTATCGTGCCATTTCGCAGCAATTCATAGTAAAACGAAAAGGGTCGGATACAACATTCCCAATTCATCAGGATTGGAGTATCGTTGACGAATTCAAATACAAATCATTCAACTTATGGATTCCGCTGCAAGATGTGGATGAGACCAACGGTGCCATGTGGATTGTAAAAGGTTCGCACAAAATTGAAAGGAAAATTCGGGGCGCGGGTTATCTGTTCCCTAACTATTATCCAGTGCTAGATGCCTTGCAGCCACGGATGACTTCTTGTTCGATGAAAGGAGGGGAAGCCTTACTGTTCTACCACAACACATTGCATGGTTCTCCTTACAATCATAGCGAAGGACATCGAGTTGTCACACAAATCTCAATCATTCCTAAAGACGCCCCCTTGAAAATATATTTTCAGAAAGGCGAAGGTGCACCGCTCGAAGTTCACTATCCAGCAGATTCATTCACATTCTACTACGATAAGATTCGGGAAGAATCGGAGGTGAGACCACCGACAGGAAGAGCAACAGAAACTTTACCAAGCTTGGTTGTAGAACCTGCCACGATTGAAGAGGTTTTGGAGGCCATTGGAGAGCACGCATGAGGTCGATTTTAAGAAATTCGGAAATCAGCAACCTGCTAGACTCAAAAGGTGTTGCAAGCATTCCATTTTCGGAGCCTACTTTCATCGATTCTCTGAAAGAATGCTTTGACCAAATACATCCTGTTTGGAACGAAACGATGAACACTGGTTACTACTTCTCCATTTATGGTGATGGCTCAGATTACCGCAAACAAATTTTTGAAGTCTTCTACCCGATTCTTAAAAACCAACTTGACGACATTTTCAGTGATTACAAGGTTTTAGCGATAATCGCCCAAGTTAAAGGAGTTGGCGCGAATTCATCGGTGAATATCCATCAGGACCTTACGGTGGTTGACGAGTCGAAATACAAATCCTACACCTTATGGATACCCTTGCAAGATTCAACCGAAAAAAATGGAGCAATTTCATTTTTAGAAGGCAGCCACAAAGTATTTCGTAGTATCCGGGCTCATACCATAGATTACCTATTCGGCAATGCAGAAAGTAATATCTACGAGAACTCAAAGCAGTACCAGATTGCAAAGGGCGAAGCACTGATTTTTGACGCGGCAACGATTCATTTTTCTGGGCCGAACATCTCCGAGAAACCCAGAATTTCGATTGCCGTTTCAATTGTTGCGAAGGAGGCTGAAACGCAGATTTTTCATTACGATAGATTCAAACCATTTGATGGTTCGCTGGACCGATATACCGTGCCTGAAAATTTTTGGCAGCTCTACGAAGACTTCTCAACTGAAAGGTCCGCCCCACCATTGTTTGGGACCCACAAAGGTGTGGCACATGGCGCACAGGTTTTACCTTACGCCAAGCATGATTTCATCAGACTGTATGATAAAGAGCTATGAAACCTCCAGTTCCAATATTAGCAGATCAAGGTCTTCAGACTGAGTTGAATAAAAATGGCTACATCGTTGTAGATTTTCTCACTTCAATTGAAGTACAACGTTTATCAGACTTGTTTGAAGAAATGAATGCAGCTAGGGATGATATCCCGTACGATAGATTGTACACATGTCTTCACAACTCCGACCCTGAATACAGAAATTCCATGAGCGGCAAAATTCGGGAGATTATCAACCCAAAAATTGCCACACATTTCATTGATGTTAGGAATACGGTCTATACTTTTCAGATAAAAGGTATTGGCCCAAATTCAGAATTATATGCTCATCAGGATTGGAGTTTTACCCGAGAAGAAGAAGGCTTACGAACCTACACACTTTGGGTTTCGCTTGTTGATAGCAATGAAAGCAACGGAACACTTTCAGTTCTTCCTGGTTCACATCTCAAATTGAACAACATCAGGGGAGCTGGAATCGAACCCGTTTTAAGCAAAAAGCAACATGAGGTTGTTCCACTGCTTACACCTCTTTCAATAAAAGCAGGACAGCTGGTTCTTTTCGATAGTGCGCTTCTCCACTACTCAGCCCCAAACTTGAGTGACTCGATTCGCGTTTCCGTAATGACGAATATATTGCCGAAGAATGCGGATGTGTATCTCTATTTTCAGAACAAAGAAAAATTGGAATTAGCTGATGAATATCAAGTGCCAGATGACTTCTTTCTGCATTATAAAGACTTCAAGGCCGAGTATGAAACCCCACCAACCTTCGGCATAAAGACAAGAACCCTTGCAAACACAAATGGAAGTATCAATTCTCTACCGATAGATTACTTCAAGACCAAACCGCCCAAATTCTCGAATCGGATTGCTCATTTAGTAAAAAATATGTTCAATGGATTTCTTTGAGTATTCAAATTTCGATTATCGGAACTGGCATCGACCAGAACACAAGGTGATTAAAGACGACACCCTCAGGGCAACTATCTACAAGCAAGGCTACGCAGTCATTGAAAAATTCATAGATCAACAAGTGATAGATCAAATCCTTTCTTTCTATGAAAACAACCATTCTATTGAAGCGAAGAATGGTGGAATGTTTGTGAGCATTTACTCTAAAGACCTGTCTTATCGTCTCAATATTCACAATGAACTTTCAAAGAAACTAGGCACTCTGATTGATCAAATATTCGATGGTCACAAGTCGAATGGTTATAATTTCATAGTAAAATATCCAGGAACCCGCAGCGAAATGTTCCTACATCAAGATATGCCATTTGTGGATGAAATGAGATATTCTGAGGTAGGAGTATGGCTACCCTTACAGGCCGTGAGGGAAGAAAATGGATGTATGGGTATAATCCCTAACACTCACTTTAGCATCCCTCCGACCCGCTCACTACATAACGAGTTGCCGTATAGCAGTATTTATGAAAGCTTGACGGAACATATTGTCCCTCTCTGTTTAAATGCTGGCGATCTGCTTCTCTACGACCCAAGATTAGTGCATAACTCATTTCAGAACAAATCAGCCAAACCGAGAATCGCCATTGCCACCAGAATGAGTCCAGCGGAAGCAGATTACATAATAACTTATAAGGACGAAAATGACCCTTCTGGTCAATTCGAACAGATTAAGGTTGAAGATGACTTCTTTCTGACTTTTGATGACTTTATAAGCGGAAAGATTAAAAGGCCAACTGGCCAATTACTGGGTCATGTAAAAATCAAAGATAATCTAGTTGACCGTAAGGAATTCTTGGAATTCTGCAAAATAACAGGAATACAAAAGCGTGTTCGGGCCATTACAAACGGACCTCATTTGGACAGCGTTTCGATAACAGAACCGCGTCATCAAGAGAACAAGACCAAGTTTTCTTTCCGTAATCTAGTGTCAAACCTTATCAAATTTAAATAGTTAAGATAATCATGTCTCATAGGGTTAAGGATACAAAATCTTCATATCGGCACAATGAAACGGAGTTTCAGCCTGCTTATCCTCCAGTATTGAAAGCCGCTAAATCTGAGGAGCATCTTTTAAAAAATGGATATGTTGTAATCCGAAATTTCCTACCCAATGAGGCAATAGTCGCCCTTCTTGAGTACAACAAAAACAATCAACCGGATTTTTTCAATGATGCCATCCTGAACACGGTCTGGCACACGCACGATTCTGAATACAAGAACCGAACTGTTGAACTAATAACTAAATGCTTTGAGAAACAATGCCAATTTCATTTCAAGGATTTCAGATTACTTGGTGGTGCATTTGTCATTAAACAACCTGGTCCAAAAGCAGTTAGTGCTCCGCACTTTGACCTTGGCATAGTGGATGAGGAATCGTTTCGTGCCTTTAGCATTTGGGTTCCCTTAACCAATGTTAACCGCCAAAACGGTGCGCTGATGGTTGTACCGAAAAGTCATATTTTCAACGGAATATTCAGAGGCCCGAACATACCGAACCCGGTAACCGAGATTCAAGATTGGCTATGGGACTCTGGTAAAGAAATAAGTGTTCAAGCGGGCGATGCTGTTGTCTATGATCACCGACTCATTCATGGGTCTAGGGCTAATGTGACAGATGATGATAGGATTGTAGCCTCTTGTACTCTCACTTCAGAGGATGCTAAAATGGTCCTTTATTATTTAGATGATGAGCGTACGAGTGTAAACGCCCATGAAGTAAACCAAGAACACTTTTTTAATTCAGATCCATCAAAACCACCTGTTGGAACGCGGCCAATTAAGTCGTGGCCCTATTTAGGCAAACAAGTGTCAAAGGCTGATTTACCGTTCGTATCAAAACCACCTTTAATAAGTCGGATACGGCTAAAATTGCTACAGTGGCGGCAAGGGAAATGAAAGCACCAAAATTAACAAGGAATTAATTTCTAATGACTGAGATACAAAATGCAGTCGGAACCGGAAAGTAATAAACACGTTGAAAACGGCATTGACGCATTAATTAGTCCATTCTTTAAAACCGACTGGAAACCTGCGCCCTACCGTCAGTTAATACAGGAAGAACACAAGCAAGCGCTCCACGATTCTGGTTATCTTGTTCTGAAACAATTCTTTAGTTCACATACTGTTGGAAAGCTAAATAAGCTATTTGGTGAACATCAGCACATAGGCGTTAACGAAATAGGAATGTTCATGAGCGCATACTCAAAAGACATTGTTTATCGCAAAGAAGTACATCGAAGAATGGGTGTAATCATTGAACCTGAACTTAACAGCATTTTCACGGCATTCAAACCTGTGATATACAATTTTGTAATAAAAGAATCGCGCCCTGAGCATGCACTGCCAGTTCATCAAGATTTAGCATTATTAGATGAGAATCTTGCTTCTCCGATAAATATTTGGACATGTATGGTGGATACGGACATAAACAACGGGCCCGTTTGTCTGAGACCAAAGACCCAATACTTTTTTCCTCTACATCAATCAAAGAATTCCGATGCCGTTCCTATTGTCTTAGAAACGGGTGATTTGTTGGGCGTGAATTCATCGAAGAGTGGGATTATGATATGGCGCAACTAACCCTTGATGATTTTGGCGTTAAACCCACCAAGAACAGGAGTGTTCTGGGTCGAATTATAAAATTGTTGAATCAATAAGGAATAAGCACTTAAGGCACTTCATTCACCACCACTGGATTTATTGTTTTTCTTCCAACTGAAATTATGGAGTATGGGCGCGGGAATGTTGGCCCAAGGTTCCTCAAGCATCCAACTGCTCTGCTGTACTTCAAATCCTAGCATTCTGTGATAGGTGGCAATCAATTGATTGTTTTGGATGCATACCAAGGTCAGATTGTAACGTCCAGTATTTAAAAATCTTCGTGGCAATACGGTTACCTCATTAATCTTAATGTTTGGTTGATCAAGAATTGATTCGTATTTCTCATCGAAAACTGGAGAACTTGCAAACAGCAAGCTTTCATTCATGTCAAACAGCTTCCAAACGAATGAAATGTTCACCCCCGTTTGGTTGAGCCTATAGTCCAAAGAAATTTTTATCTCATCATCATAAGTGAACAGGTCACATACTTTTCCATTCTCATTTTTCAATCTTACGGTCTCAATATCAAAGTGAGTATTCCTAACAAGAATCTGGTCTTTGCCATAGTGTTTCGTAATACTATCCACCGTGAGCCAATTGGGGTCAATTATCTTTGGTTCGTTAGGATGATCTCCCAGATAATGTAGGATAGCCTTCCGAATGCTCTTATTATCAGACCTGACGGTAGTATCCATATAAATGATACGGTCACAAAAATTTTCAATCTCATTGAGATTATGGCTCACCAAAACTATTGTCTTATTATTTCGCTTGTAATCAGTCATCCAATCGAACGACTTTTGGCGGAAAGACATGTCACCTACACTCAATACCTCGTCCAGCAGCAGAATATCAGTATCGAGTAGAGCGAAAATGGAAAAGGCCAATCTTAGATACATGCCAGAACTATAAAACTTTATAAGTTTTTGCATGTGACCTTCCAACTCGCTAAATGCGACAATCTCGCCAAACTTGTCTTGAATTTCCTTTTGGCTGTGCCCCATCATTCTTCCAACGAAAAACACATTCTCCTGTCCACTAAGATCTGGATGAAGGCCCATCCCAATTTCGAGTATGGATGCCACAGAGCCATGGAGAACAGCATTGCCTGAAGTAGGTCTGACAATACCTGATAGAATCTTCAAAAGAGTGCTCTTACCTGCGCCATTAGGCCCAATGATGCCGACTGTTTCTCCTTTGTTTATAGAAAAAGAAATTTCCTTGAGCACTTCAGTACCATTATAGCTCTTAGATATTTCTGAAACCGATATGGAAAGATTCTGATGCAATTACGTGACAGCCTAAAATGTTAGCAAAAGTATCACTTCGAAGCTATTTAATCACTGGTCAGCTCAATCCGCAATGAATTGTCTTTTGCAATTCCAATGTCTACAGGTTAATGAGCTTTTTATAAACTTCTTGTGCAAGGCTATCAGATATCCAGTATTGAGGCTTTTCATATCCAATGATTTCAACTCGTTTAGGATTACATCTATCAACAGCGAGTGTATCGAAGCAACTATTCACTGTTGGAAGGAACGCACATCCTTCTTCTCCCCATACTGGAGATTCTCCAAAATAAGATTGCAGACTTCGGTCATGAATTTGTTTGTTGTTCAACCGTTTTGTGTATTGCTGGCATAACTTTCCATCCTTTCCGTAAAAGTTGATTTTGACGAACAATTCTGCACACTCTGAAAATCGATGTGGCGCAGAGGAATTATTCCATGAAAAAGCATACTCTTCAGATTTTGGAATTCTTTTCAGTTCTATATCATCAAATGTCTGTTTGAGTAGGGGAAATTGAGTTTTTCCATCTGCATCATGCCTCCAGTAATAATAATGGGTGAATTGACCTGATTGCGCTTTTTCCATGTGACAGCTGTTACAACTCATCTTTTTGAATAATGTTGAGTTGTTCTTATTATCAGCCATGCCCTCTACCGTAATTTTATGACAGGTTACGCAATTCAAATTGGAAGAGAAGAATTTTGAAGCAATAGGGTTGCAAGGAGCCTCCAGACTTAAATTTCGCGCAAAATCCTCCGTGGTAACCATTCTGTCACCTTTCTGGTGACACGTGAGACAATCAATCCCAGTCAATCTAGAATCACCAAATGGTCGTGGTGGTGGCAGATTCCAAGCCTTTGGATATGATTCAGAAGTAAAACTACCAAGGTCTTGAAGAGTATCCAAACCGTAATAATTGGTTTCGAATAAATTTTTCGAAGAGTGACACGTCACACATGCAGCCTCTGAAACCTCCTCCAAAAATTTATGATACTGTCGTGGAAAATATTCAGATGTTTCGGCCATTTGTAAATGCTCCTGAAGCTTGGTATATGACTGAGAATGTGGACCCAACAATTCATTATGAGTCTCGTTCTGATGGCATGAAGCACATTCGGCCAACTTGATTTTTCGCTGTTCAGCAGTCATCTCAGGAAAAACCTGTCGCTGAACTTCTAAACCATCTTCGTCTCCATCTCTTTGTGGAGACCTTTCTAAGGCGTCATTGCACATCCACAAAAATATTATGCTCAAAACAAGTAGAGTAAGAAAGGATTTTCGCCCCATGTTCAGATAGCTTGCTTCAAGAACAATCTCAACCTAACTGCTTCTAATAGTCGTTCGCTAAATCTGACGTGCATTGGAATTGAAAATGGCTTATTCATTAACTGTCTTATTCCAGTTGAATTCGATTGAAGAACACCGAATCGAATCCAGCTGAGATATGCTTGTCGGTAGCAGATGTTAAACAGTATGAACTCTATTCTTCTGAGCCAATTGTCATATGCTTTTCCAGATCTGCCCACAATGCCAGAAAGACTATAGAATTTTCGAATGAATTTCTCTGACGATTCGTAAAGATCCTTCTCATAAAGGCCTTCGGCAAGATAGGTAAGATGGTTACCGTCAAACCTCGTTATGTCTTCAGTGGTATACGAGCCAGACCTCTTCATCGCCTTGTAAAAATAAGTGCCAGGGTTGTAAGTCAAGAAAGTGAACTTAACGTATTCAATTCCAATCTCATTATAAAAATCCATCATCTGGTTGAACGTTTGTTCACTTGCCCCATCAAGTCCGATGATGAATCCAGAAGCAATATTAACCCCATTCGATTGCGCTTTTCGAATAATTCTACGGTAATTATCTGGATTGTTCGTTTTATGCTTATTTACCGATTTTAGGCCTTCTTCGCTAAGACTTTCCAACCCACAGTAAATCATTTTGCACCTGCTTTTTTTAAGAGCCTCAAGTATCGTTTCATCATCCAGAGTCTCTAAACATAATTCGCCCATCCAGCCTGTAACTCCTGATCTTTGTATCTCTCTACAAACATTGATTAAGTGATCCTTGGAGGTTCCAATGTTGTAATCAACAACGTTCAGGAATTTACCGTTCATCTGCTTCAGCTCCTCGGATAAATGTTGGAAATCCTTGTATTTCACCCCAGGTTGCATGGTATGCACCATACAGAACCGGCAGAACTTGTCACAGCCTGTCGATGTTTCCAGTGGCACGCCCATGAATGAATGATATCGACCTGCTTTAAATTGGAGGTCAAGCGCTGGCACAACATGTTTACCATGAAAATTTGTACTGCCTTCGTATTTCTTCTTAGGTTTTCCTTGCCGAAGATCTTTCAACAGTTCGTCTATACACCCCTCTATTCTGCGGGTTACTATTATATCTGCATGCTTCGAACTTTCCTCAGGAAGCAGTGACGGAAGTTCCCCGCCCCACAATACGGTTATATCTGGGTTACTGGCCTTGATTGACTGAGTCACATGAATCGCGTGGTCGTAGTTTTGAGAAGACACTTTAATTCCAACGAAACGGATGTCATGCAAATAATCGTTAACTGAAAAATCCTCCCACCTTTCCTGATTAATGTCCAATATTTTGACAACGAAATGTTCGCGTAAGTAAGCAGCCAGAACAGGAAGTCCTAAAGACAGCACCCCCTTGGGGAACACTGGTAGGTCGATGAGCAAAAAACCAGGATGAGACCCAGATTCGTTACTAGAGTTCATCTTGCTTTTTACCATGAACTTTCATATACATCAAATTCTGAAGAAAATACTTATCTAAACCGTTGCTCAAATCAAACTCAGGTTTAATACAGTGAAGTTCGAAAAAATCGATGGGAAAAACATAGTCGTCCCAGCCTTCAATTTTCGCGATTCCTGTCAGTTCCTGAAATTCATTCGAAATGGTCAGATTTTCAAATTCTGCGATTGCGAGGTCAACTGTTTTGAGCTTAGACAAAATCCAACCTTCCTTACGGATGTGTCGAAGCACTTCATACAGATCGGCAATGTTGTAGCGATAAGCGTCATTGATCTTCTTGATTTCACGTTCAATGGCCTGAACATGGTCTGGCAAAAGCGGTTCGCGCCTAAAAAGGTCTTTGATATAGAGCAGCCCTCCCGATTTCAACACTTTCCAAGCAGAATCAATGGCTTTTGAATGGTAAGGCGAATGACCGAAGGATTCTAAAAAATAAACCCGATCAAAATCGTTTGCGCCTACAATTGCTATCAGGTCGTGGTAATCGCCCAGATAAACGAATACTTTATCCTGCAAACCAGCGGCTGCGATGCGCTCTTTTGACCGATCAAATTGTTCTTGGCTGATTGTCACCGCGTGCACTTCCACTCCTGCATGCTTCGCAAAATGGATGGCCGGACCGCAAACGCCACAACCGGCATCAAGCACTTTCATCCCTGGCTTCATTTCCATTACTCCAATCTGATAATCGAGCAACTTCGCCACATCGGTCGTTCTAAAAGCCTGTATTACTTCGCCATATACTTTTAGAAAAGCATCGTTGTAGTGGTCGTAAAAAGCACCTACATCCTTTGGAGAATGCGTGGCGGCTGATTTTTGAATTTCAGCTTCGTTTTTTTTTTTGAACAGCTTTTCGAACATGCTCATCTGAATATTTTTTGAAACCAAGCTCGTAATCCACTATCCATTATCGGTTCAGGGATTGACATAGGTGCTTCGACACCGGCCAAAGTATAAAACTCTTCTTCATTCAGTTGGTGCGGCTCAAAATCAACTATGCCAATCTTACTCAAGTGACCAGGGCCTTTTCTCGCTTCGTCAGCCATATAGTACTCCTTTTCGCCAACATATTCCTCCACCACTCCGTTGTTGTTCCAATAGAAACGCATTTCCGGGTTCGGAGAAACAAGACTATGGGTGGCGGCAATTCTTACACGCCCTGATGTGTTGGGTTTTGAGGCATGTCCGAGAGCGTGGTCAAACACAATTGCTTCGCCCGCCTTGAGATGAATGGGCTTCATGTATTTCCAGATTGTATCATAAATCTGACCAAAAACGCTTGGAATGGTTATGTGCCGATAGCCTCTTACGTAGTTGTGACTTCGCGGCAGAACATACATGCAACCGTTCTCATCATTCACATCTTCCAGTGCAACCCAAATGGTGAATGAACGAAAACGCGATTCATCTACTATACTCCAATCCTGATGCGGCTGCAATGGTTCTGTCTGGTTGGCCGATTTGCATATAAAAGTGCCTCCCAATGTCATTCCATCCTCAATGTGTTCCTCAATACTTCGCTTGAATATAGCTTGAATAGCATCGCTAATTTTGTGAATTGAAGCGTTGTCCTTGATGTGAGACGTTACATATAGTCCTTCAACCTCCTGTTCAGAATGATTTTGCCAAAACAGGTCAATCAAAGCAGCTACTTCCTCCGTATTCAGAAAAGGTAACGTGATATAACCTTCGGTGAATAGTAATTCGTTTAGGGCGCAATCTCTAAAAATTGGCTTGTGGTCAATCATCAACTCCCAGACGTAAGTCGATAATGTATCTCCTTCAGAATATTCACAGGAGTGTACACTTTCCAAAAGGATAGTTTATCCAGTGTGCTGTCGACTGGTTCAACAATTACCTTGGGTTTGACAGGATCAACTGCTGGCATTTCCAGCCCTGCGAGTTCATGGAATCTCTTTGCATCAACTGAAGGAAAATCATATTCAATACTGGCAACCTTTTTCAAACCGACCGGATGCGTAAAAATGTTCTCAGACATGAAATACTCAGGATTGCTCTCGTATTGTTCAATGGTTCCCTTTTCATTCCAGTAGAAAAACATCTGTGCTTTATTTGGAATGACTCCGCTTGCACAGGCAATTCTCCATCCTGCCGAATTATTAGCTTTTGACGCGTGGAGTAGCGAATGGTCGTAGATCAGAGCTTCACCAGCTTTGAGGTAAAGTGGCTTCATGTTTTCCCAAACCAGATGATGCACGCTCTGATAAGCGCATGGAATACTTGAATGTCGGAATCCTCGAACCCAATCATGGCTTTTCGGCAATACTTCTATGGCTCCGTTATTCTCATTCAAATCGACAAGAGGAATCCAAATATTGAACGACCGGAATTCATTCTCATCCACAATATTCCAGTCTTGGTGAGGCTGGAGCAGGCTATGGTCACTTTGTGTCTTCACGATAAATGAACCTCCTAGAAGTTTGCAGTCGTCAAAAAGCTCATCTACCGGATTAGAAATTGCCCTAATGATTACTTCGCTCATCGAGTTTCTGAACTCTGGACTTTCGTGATGTGCGCTTGCATAGAACGGATTAATCTCAGAATTGTGAGCAGCATTAAAAAGTTCAGTTAGACCTTTCACTCCTGCATCATCCAACAACTGAACGACCACATATCCTTCTTGCGCCAATTGGGCATCAAGTGTTGGATTTTTCAAATACTGTCTGGTCATTCGCTGTTATTTCTTGATTCGACTTACGAGCTCCCTGTAAATATTTCCAGGCGTGTAGGTTTCCCAGAATGTTCGTTCATCAACCCATGGTTGCTGTACATTTTCCACCATTTCTTTCTCCAATATTTGTTCTTGAACTTCAGGAATTTTGGGTTCAACAAACTCGTATCCCGCTGTTTGTTTCATGGTTCTGAGCACAGATTGAAGTTCATTGCCACTGAGCATCGGCACTGAATACTCGACCATTCCAATGCTTTTTCCAACTGTCGGCCGCTTATAAATATCCTTAAAGAAATCCTCGAAATGAATGAAGAAATCATCGTCCATCTCAAACTTCTCAATCAGATTATCTGCCGCTCCAGCTTCTTTAAAATGAAAGATCATCTGCGCGCCTTTAGTCTTTACCCCGGACGTTATCGCTTTTCTAATCTTGTCTGACCTATTAGGAGGAGAATAATGAATGAGCGATTGATTCAATACTACAGCTGTTCCAGCAGGAACGATTACTGGAATCAACTGATTCATGGCTTGCTGATAATCGTGGTCGAAAAAGTAGCGCATGGTCGGAGCTCGAAGTACCGGATATGCTGGATAATGACTGCCAGGCAAGACCATTAATGGTCCGTTCTCAGGGGTAATGTCACATAGTGGCACCCAAACATTCAGCGCAATCTGTCTGCTCTCATCAACAACAGTCCAATCCTGATGTATAAATAGGTCTGAATCAGGCGTTGGCATTTTGAAAAGGTAAGCACCTCCGAACGTTTCGTAATTCTCAAAAATGCTATCATACGCACGTTTAAAAACCACTTTTATCTCTTCACTGACGCGTTTTTTGTACTCAAAATCACTTGAGTAGCTTCCAGCATAAAACCCATATTCCGGCAGCTCGGGATGCACCTCATCAAAGAGTTGGTCCATGTGGGCAATCTCTTCTTGATTTAGAAGAGGAACCACGAGAAATCCCTGCCTATCAAATAACTTTTGCTGCTCTGGGTCTTTGAAAATTGGGGGTACTTTTTCCATTTTGTATTAGCTTTCTGTGAGTCTGAATCTGATTTCTTTCACAATGTTTATTGGAGTATATACCTTCCAAAAAGGCAAGCTCTCTTTTGAATCCGTCTGAATTGATTCTAATTCGGAAGGTTCCGTTATAAGTTCCTCACCTATTTCCACTTTCTTGGTGGGTGTGAATTCTCGCAACCGTGGTTTCCCGAACTTATTTTCCAATACTTCAATTGTCAACTCCGGGAAATCATAAGCCACAACTCCAAGGCTTTTCCCCATTCTGGGACGATTGTAAATGTTTGCTCCAAACTGTTCGTAATTGGTCATGAACGAATGATCCTGCTCAAATAGTTCCACTCTATTCTTCCACTCAGGATTCTCTTTCTCATGATAACAAATCATGAAACGGGCGTCTGTATGTGTGAAGTATACATTTGACACAATCCTCACCTCATTCCCCAAATTTGGAGGTGAAAAATGAATAATACTCTGATCAAAGATGACGGCCTGACCTGCTTTCAGGTAGTAGGCAGTCATGTAATCCTTTATCTCCTCCTGTATCCCATCGTAAAATCCGCGAAGCGTGTGGCCTCGATAGGTTGGAAAAAAACGGTGGCTACCTGGAAGTGCATAGAGAACTCCATTCTCATCGGTAAGGTCAACAGTTGTTGTCCAAATGTTGATTCCAGTAAATTCTGCCTCATCCACAAGCGTCATGTCCTGATGAACATGGAGATAACTGTCCTGTCCTGGTGATTTCACTATGAAACTACCATTGATAACCTGAAAATCAACGAGCAATTCGTTGAATCTTCTGTCTCCGATGCGTCTCAGTTCTGAATCTGTCGTTTCCCGATAGTTTTTGTCTTGCGAGAAAGTGCTAGGAAAGAATCCTTCTTCATCTTTAGGGTGAAGTATTTGATAAAGCGCTTTAACCTCCTCAATTTCTTCGGGCGTATAAAAGTCAACGATCACGAAACCGTTTTCTTCAAATTCCGCTTGCATGACTGCATCGCGGAAAACCTTTTTCATTTTTGGAAAATTGAACATGGTCTGAAATTAACTTCCTGTGATTCGATACCTTATCTCGCGGACCACATTCATTGGTGTGTACACCTTCCAGAACGGCAGTTGATTAGTCAGCTGACCCTCTTCGACCGCGGCTGGTTGAGACTGCTCTGGTTCTGGTTCGGGAACTTCTTCTTTTTTTGAGCCGTCCATACTGTAATTGAACAGTTTGGCCATATGTTCAGCCAATTCAATATTGAAAACGTTCCCCGCATCTTTTATTTGTTGTAGTAGTTCGTCAGAATCTAAATCTGGGCAAACATAGGGCAACTCTTCAACCACATCATATCCTTCAATGCTCTCTCCCGCATCATACATTTTCGAAAGCTTGGAGTTGTCATATTTCAACAGGAAATCATCGTCCACATTGTATTTAAGTAACGTGTCTTTTTTGCCATTCATTTTCAGGTTGTAATGGCATATTTCAGAATCCGCCTGAGTAAAACCTAGCCCGATTGCAATGCGAGGGTCGTCCGTAATATTCGGAGTTGAGGCGTGGAAAGTTCTGTGGTCAAAAATGAATGCTTCTCCCGGTTGCATCTCATACATCTCCAAATAAGGGAAGATGGTGAACAGATGATTCATCAATGGCGTTGGCACCTGCGGTGATGGGGAAGGCCTCTTATTATCGAGCATCACGTGACTTCCTTTAATCACTCCCATGTAACCATTTTTCATGTTGGTTGGAACCAGCGGAATCCAGCAAGTCACCGAGTAATGCTCTCCCTCATTTTCAACAAATGACCAATCTTGATGTGGAGGAACAACGCCCTGAGGATTCTTCTCTTTCACCACAAAGCTTCCTGCAATGACCTTGGCATTATCAAAATGAGGCAAGGCTTGCGGTAGCGCAACTTCAAAAATCTTCTTTCTAATTCGTGCTACTTTTTCCTTGTCATCATCCTCCATACTCATATTGAAACCATAACCAGAGCGATCCCTCAGGTTCTGATCATGGAAATATTCGTAAAGTTCTTTTACCGCTGTATCATTCAGCATTGGAAATTTCACGTAGCCGTTCTTTTCAAAAAAGGCTTGATGGTCTGGGTCTTTGAATAGTGGTTTCATCTTAGATAGTTTTTTCTGCTCATCAAAACGTTTTCCGTATAGTCTTGATGCAAAGGTAGGTTCGTCCATCAACTTGTGTTTGAAATTGGCGGTGCCAAGCTCAGGCAACCCAGTAGGGAATTGCCAAGGATTGAAGTTCATATAAAATTCTTTGTCGACATGCAAAACTTTCACTTTTCCATCTCCATCATTTGGATTCATGTGATGATGAATCGAGGGAAATTCTTTTGGAATACAAATAAGTTGAATTGCAAGTCTTAGACCTGAACTACGATTCGGTGCAGAATAATGAACGATGCTATCATCCAGTATGACTGCTTTGCCAACAGGAATCTCAATTGGCTTCAGGTATTTTTCTACAATCACACCGCGGATATCTTCCAATTCCCAAGGAAGCATTGGACCGCGCATCTCTCCAAATCGTTTGTG
>Ga0209702_10003183_pt1 | contig 26432 bp, 20 predicted proteins | sample FRY01_FD_187210 | JGI IMG/M metagenome (GOLD analysis project Ga0209702, IMG submission 187210) | Freshwater microbial communities from Lake Fryxell liftoff mats and glacier meltwater in Antarctica - FRY-01 (SPAdes) (version 2) | ecosystem: Environmental > Aquatic > Freshwater > Ice > Glacier... | reverse complement strand
CCCCGCCGCACCCCGCCGCACCCCGCCGCACCCCGCCGCACCCCGCCGCCGCCCCGCCGCACCCCGCCTCCCGACTCCGGCCGCGCCTCGGAGCCGCCGGCCGGAAGTTCCGCGCGCCAGCATCCGCGGCACGCTTCGGGCGGTTCGGCCGCCCACGACCACACCCGTGAAAAACCCGGTCTGGCCGTCATGCCTCTGGTCCTCCGGCCGGCGGTGCCGCGCCCGGCCGCGGAGCCCCGCGCGGCGGCTCCCGCCAGAAATCAATTTCCTTTGTCCGCGGACGGGCAAATGATGAGCCGCATGACGACACCTGTTCCGAATCGCCGGCCACACCGTCCCGCCTCCGGCAAAAAACCCTGGGTGTGGCGACTGGCGGGCTGGATGGCGTGTCCTACCGCACTGGCTATGATGAACCACACGATATCGGCGGCCCCGGACGCCCCGGCGGGCGCAGCGAGCGCAGCGACGGCGGCCCCGGAAGACCCCTGGCAGTGGCTGGAGGATGTTGGCGGCGACACGGCGCTCGATTGGGTGCGGGAGCGCAACAAGCTGTCCCAGGCGCAGATCGAGGCCGATCGGACGTTTGCGCCCCTGCGCGCCGACCTGCTCGCGATCCTCGATTCCGACGCCCGCATCCCGGGAATCTCCAAGCGCGGGGAGTTTTACTACAACTTCTGGCGGGACAAAAAAAACCCCCGCGGGCTCTGGCGTCGGACCACGATGGATGAATACCGCAAGACCGAGCCGGCCTGGGAGGTGATTCTCGACCTCGACGCTCTCGGCCAGGCCGAAAATGAAAACTGGGTCTGGGGTGGCGCGGACCTGCTGCGGCCCGCCTACGACCGCGCCCTGATCAGCCTGTCCCGAGGCGGCGCGGATGCTGAAGTCGTCCGCGAGTTCGACATCCCGGCCAAAAGCTTCGTCGCCGACGGTTTCACCCTGCCCGAGGCCAAGGGCGGCATGGGCTGGATCGACCGCGACCACGCCTTTGTGCAGACCGATTTCGGCCCGGGCTCGATGACGGCCTCGGGCTACCCCCGGATCTGCAAGCTCTGGAAACGCGGCACCCCGCTGGCGTCAGCCCGAGTCATGTACGAAGGCCAGCCGACCGACATGTCGGTCGCCGCGATGCACGACGATGCGCCGGGCTTCGAACGAAATTTCGTCAGCCGCGCCCTCGCGTTTTACAACAATGAGCTGTTCCTGCTCGATGCCGACTTCAAGCTGACCCGGATCGACGTCCCGAATTCCGCGAGCAAAGGCGTGTTCCACGAGTGGCTGACGCTGGAGCTTCGGGACGATTGGACTGTCGGGAACCAGACGTTCCAGGCCGGCTCGCTGCTGGTGACGCGGTTCGACGACTTCATGGCCGGGAAACGGGAGTTTCGGACCGTCTTCGAACCCACCGCCAGCACCTCGCTGGCAAGCAGCACTTTCACGCGCGACTACCTCATCCTCAACGTGCTCGAGGACGTAAAAAACCGGCTCTATATCATCGACCGGCGCACCGGCACGTGGAAGCCGGAACCCCTCGTCGGCGCGCCCACCATCGGCACCGTCGGCCTCTCGCCCGTCGACGCGGACGAATCGAACGCGTATTTCCTCACCGCCACCGACTATCTGACGCCGACGACACTCTCGCTCGGTGAAATGGGCCAGGCCCCCGAGCGCCTGAAATCCTTGCCGGCGTTCTTCGATGCGACCGGACTCCAGATCACCCAGCATTTCGCCACCAGCGACGACGGAACCCGCGTGCCGTATTTCATGGTCGCCCGCAAGGAGGTGGCCCTGGACGGGAGCAACCCGACGCTGCTTTATGGTTACGGAGGCTTTGAAATCTCGCTGCAGCCGTCCTACAGCGCGGGCGTCGGCCGCGCCTGGACCACGCAGGGCGGCGTCTACGTGGTCGCCAACATCCGCGGCGGCGGCGAATACGGCCCGCGCTGGCACCAGGCAGCCTTAAAGGCCAACCGGCTCCGCGCCTACGAAGACTTTGCGGCCGTCGCCCGCGACCTGTTCGCGCGCAAGATCACCTCGCCCCGCCGCCTTGGCATCCAGGGCGGCTCGAATGGCGGACTGCTCGTCGGCAACATGGTCACGCTCTACCCCGAGCTCATGCAGGCCGCCGTCTGCCAGGTCCCGCTGCTCGACATGCGCCGGTACAACCAGCTCCTCGCCGGTGCCTCGTGGATGGCGGAATACGGCAATCCCGACCAGCCGGAGGAATGGGAGTTCATCCGGAAGTTTTCGCCCTACCACAACGTCCGCGCCGACCGCAAATACCCCGCAGTCCTGTTCACCACCTCCACCCGCGACGACCGCGTCCACCCCGGCCACGCCCGCAAGATGATGGCGCTGATGGAATCCCAGGGACACAACGTGCTCTATTACGAAAACATCGAAGGCGGCCACGGCGGTGCGGCCAACAACGAACAAGCCGCCCAGATGCAAGCGCTCGCCTACACCTTTCTCCGCCAGAAGCTCTTCGGGACGGACGCGAAATAGGCGCTCCTTCAGGGTTACGGCGACGCCTGCAGTTCCGGTACCGCCTGCACGGCGATGGCGCGTTCGTCCGGCGGGAGCGTCTCGATCCACGCCCGCGCCGCCTCGGTGAGGCCGAGCAGTCGATGGCTCTCGTGGATGGGGACGCCGGCGGCCGCCTCCTTCGGGGGATCGCTCGCGAACTCCACGGCGGCGAGCGCGGTGCGGCGCTGCTCCCCATCGGCCAGCGCTTCCGCCCACGCCCGTGCGGCTTCCGGAGCCGCCTTCGCCCAGCTCCGGGTGAAGTTATCGGTTGGGAAAAAGCGACCGGCCCCCTCCGCGGCGAGCAGCCGGGTGGCCAGCGCGCCCGGATCGTCGGCGCGCAGCAGGCGATGCAGGGTCAAGCTCAGCAGGTTCTCGTTCAGTGTCTCCGACAACTGCGCGCCATGGGCCTCTAGGGCCTCGACCAGCGCTTCAGGATCCGCGCGGTGCCAGGAATGAACCGAATGGACCGGCAGTGCCCCCTGCTCCGACAACGACAAACCCGCCAGGGAGGCCAGCAGCGCCGGCTCGTTCTGCGGGTGCTCCATGAGACTGGCAATCAAGGCATGGCGATCCGGCTGGCCCTTGGCTCACTCCATCGCCTGCGCCGGATCCGCCTCCGCCATGGATTGGGCGACCGCGGCCCGCACCGAACGGCGGGACGGATCCGGCAGCGCTTCCGCGCGTTCGAGCAGCCAGGCCGGATCGGCGCCGGCGAGGGCACGGAGCGACGGCCCGATGGCCGGCGCCGCCGCGGCCAGTTCGGGCCGCGCCAGCAGGGCCATCGCGGCCTCGCGGTCGTGGGAAACCAACGCCTCGAAAACGGCAACTGTGCCCTCCAAAAGGCGTTCTGCGGGCAGGAGACCGAGGATGGCGTCCGACCGGTCGGGGTCGCGCCGCGCCCATTCCCCGGCGACGCCGGCCACCAGATCGCCGTCGCGGGCCGCGCACCAGGCGAGGGCGGCCTCCGGATCGACCGCCACCCAGCGGCGCAGGAGGGTGCGGCTGGCCAGCCCGCGGGCCGAGTGAGCGGGCAGCCGGTGCAGATCCTCCAAAAATCGGGCGAAGGATTCCGGCGGAACCGCCTCGGCCAGGGCAATGGCAGCGGCCATTTGCGCGCTCACGTCGCCGGCCGCCCAGACCGCGGCGTAGCCAGCTCGTCGACCTGGCTCCATCGGTCGAACACCCGATCCCGCAAACGCGACGGCCCCCTCTCCCGTGGCAGGGTCATCGCCCAGCGCATGGCCGCCTCAAAATCGGGCTCGCCGCTTTTCAAGAGATTCATGACCAACGACGACGAGATTCTCGTGGTTGATCGAATGGTTCCAATCCGCCGCCACCGTGGCCCCAGCCGCCGGATCGACCTGCATCAACCCGGCGGCCAGCCCGGCCATGGCATTGCCGTCCCCGAACTGCGGGTAGCGCTCGATCAGATCGCGCGCCCGCAGCGGGTCGCTCTGGGCAATGGCGCGCAGCACCGCGCTCCCTCTCCATGGATCCTTCTGCTCCAGCGCGGCGGTCAGGGCGGCGTCCGGATCCACCTTTCCCCACGCCCACCATGCCGCCGACCCTGAATCTTCCTTCCGCGCATAGGCCAGCCCGCCCGCCGCATCAACACTCATCCAGCGCAGGAAAATCGCATCGCCCAGCGTCTCCTCGATGACGCCGTTCCGGTGCCGCATGCCGCGGTGGAGGCGCTCCAAGTCGGCCGGCTGGGCCGTGGCCAGAAACCGCCCGAGCCGCGCGGCCTGTTCAAAGCCCTTGGCGGCGAGGATGCTTTCCACGCTCTCGGCCGGACGGACCTCCCCGGCTCCGCGCGGGGCCGCGTCGGCGCCCGCCTTCCGCGCCGCGCCCGTCGAACTCAGGCTTTCAGACGGAAGCGATGCGGCCGCGCCCATGCCCGCGCCCCGCGGACGCGGGCCGCGTTCCTGCGCCCGCCACACCCGGGCTCCCGCGCCGCGCCCATGCCCGGCCAGCACAATGAGGATCAACGGACGGGGGGGCGGCATGGCGGAGCGAACATGCCTTAGGCGGGGCGGCCACGGCAAGCGCAAAGCGCCGCCAGCGCGCGAGCAACCCCGTGGCGTTGCCTTCCAGGCCACGAGTCGGGCGGGCGCCGGTGCGGCACCCCAAATCACGCGTTGGCTGGAAGCCGACGCCACGTCCCCTTTCCTCCCGGCTTCTCCTGTTCCAGAGTGTGCGACCATGTCCACCCCACCTCTCCTCACACCTGACCGCTGGTCGCTCGATTCCTGGTTTTCCGGTTTCGGCAACCCCGACTACACCGAGTTCAAAACGGCGCTCGCACGCGACATCGAGCGGCTCCAGACCCAGGCCGCGGCCCTGGCCGGCGAGGCACCGGACATCGTGCGGGTGATTGTGGCGCTCGAAGCGCTGGGCGACCGGATGTGGCATCTGTCGGCCTATCTCGGGTGTTTGTCGGCGGACGACGCGCACGACGAGGCGGTGAAGACCGATGAGGCCTGGATGGCGACCCTGGAGGCGGAGGGGGTAAAGCTGCGGGCGTCGCTGCAGGCGGCCCTGGCGGCGCTGAGCGGGTCGGCGTTTGCGGCGATGCTGGACGATCCGGCTCTCGCCCAGGCGCAGCATGCGGTGCGGCGGATGCGGGAGGAAGGCGGCCGGCAGATGCCGGCGGAGATGGAGGCGCTGGCGGCCGATTTGAACGTGAACGGCCTGCATGCGTGGGGGCGGCTGTACGACACGCTCACCGGCCGCATGGAATTTCCCATGACCTTTCCCGACGGGCACGTCGAGACCGTGCCGATGGCGCGCCGCCGCGCCTTGATGTCGGAGCCCGACCGGCCGCTCCGCGAGGCGGCCTTCCACGCGGGGCAGAAGCCGTGGCAGGAGCATGAAGTGACCCTGGCGGCGGGTTTGAACGGCATCGCCGGGACCCGGCTGAGCCTGTATGCCCGGCGGGGGATGGCGGATTTCCTTGAGGCCCCGTTGTTCGACGGGGCGATGAGCCGGGCCTCGCTGGAGGCGATGCTGGAGGCGATCCACGCGAACCTCGAGCTGCCGCGCCGCGCGCTTCGGGCGGCGGCGAGGCTGCAGGGCACGCCGGCGCTGCATTTCTTCGACCTCGAGGCTCCGCAGATCGCCGCGCCCGGGGAAAAGTCGCTCAGCTGGGCCGAGGCCTGCGCCACCGTCGAGCGGGCGTTCAGCGCGGGCTATCCGCGGCTCGGCGCGTATTTCCGCGGGATGCTCGCGAACCGCTGGATCGAGGCCCAGCCGCGGGCCGGCAAGCGACCCGGTGCCTTCTGCACCGGCTCGCTGCTCAAACACGAGGAACGCGTCTACATGACCTTCCACGGCACCGTGCACGACATGGTTACGCTGGCCCATGAGGCCGGTCATGCCTGGCATTCGTGCGTGCTGCGCCCGGCCCGTTCGCTGGCGGCAGCCTACCCGATGACCCTGGCCGAAACCGCCTCGACTTTCGGCGAAATGATCCTGCTCAGCAGCCTGAAGAACGACCCCGGACTCACGCCGGAAACCAAGGCCTACCTGCTCGACCAGGAAATGCTGCGTGCCCATTCGTATCTGCTCAACATCCCGATGCGCTACGCCTTCGAAAAGTCGTTCTACACCGAGCGCGCCGCCGGCGAAGTCTCCGGCTCGCGCCTGCGTGAACTCATGAACGAGGCCCAGCGCAGCCTCTACGGCGACACCCTGCTGCCGGACGGCACCGACCCGATGTTCTGGGCCTCGAAGATGCATTTTTTCATCTCCGGCGTCTCGTTCTACAATTTCCCGTACGTCTTCGGCTATCTCTTGAGCCAGGCGTTGTTCGCGCGATTCCAGGTCGAGGGGGCGTCCTTCCTGCCCCGGTACGAGGCCTTTCTCCAGTCCTCCGGCAGCGCCAGCTGCGAGGAGGTCGCGCGGCAGACGCTCGGCGAAGACCTGACGAAACCTGAGTTTTGGGCCACGGCGGTGCGGGCGATGGAGCCCGCCCTGCGGGCGTACGAGGCGGTCGTCAGCGCACCTTGATGCTGGTGACCGACTCGAGGATGACCGTGATCATCATGTAGGCGACCATGCCGACGAGCAGGGCCATGAAGATGGTGACGATGTGCGGAATAGCGGCCTGAAGGCGGACGATCTTCTTTTCCAACTCCTTGTCGTATCGTTCGGCGGTCCGGCGCAGGGCGAGCGGGAGGTCGCCGGTCTGTTCGCCGACGGTGATCATGTCGGTCATGAGGGCCGGGAAGAAGCCGACGCGTTTGAGGGCCTTGGCAAGCGAGCCGCCCTCGCCGACCATGCCGATGACCTGGTCGAGCAGGCGGCGCACGTAGATGTTCTGGGTGGCGTCGCGGGAGAGTTCCATGGCGCGGAGGAGCGGAAGGCCGTTGTCCACGAGGTTGGCGAGGGTTTCGAGGAACTGGACAAAGAAGCGCCCGGTCAGAATCGGGCCGACAAGGGGCAGGCCGAGGCGGATGCGGTCCCAGGATGGGCGGTAGGCCGGGTTGGTGGTGACCTTTTGAAAGATGAACATCAGGGCGGCGATCGCGAGCAGGAGGATCCACCAGTAGCCCTTCACGAAATCGCCTGCCCCCATCATGATCTGGGCGGGCAGGGGCAGCGGTTTGTTGGAGCTTTTGAGCAGGCTGGCCAGCTGCGGGATGAGGAAGGTGACGAAGAGGCCGGAGACGAGCATGCCGGCCACGAAGAGGAAAGCCGGGTAGATGAGCGCGGTGATGACGCTGCTCTGAAGCTCGGCGATGCTTTTCAGGTACTGGGACTGGCGTTTGAGGATGACGCCGAGCGCGCCGGAGATTTCACCGGCGGCGGCCATCGAGCAGTAGAGCTCGCCGAAGTTGGGGGAGGACGAGCGCAGGGAGCCGGAAAAGCTGCCCCCGTCCCGCACCTTCTGGCGCAGCAGGGCGGAGACCTGTTTGAGCGCCCCGAGTTCGTCCCGGCTTTCCATGATGCGCAGCGCGGGCTCGAGCTGGAGGCCGGCGCTGAGCAGGTCGCTCAGCTCCTCGGTGAATAAAATGACCTGTTTCCGGCTGAGGCGCACCGGCCCCTTGGGAATGGCCGTCGCCGAGTCCGATTTGGCGGCCGCGGCGGCGGCCGGCTTGGGCTCACCGGCTTTTTTCTGATCTCCGGCCTTCGCCTCCCCGGGTTTTTTCGCGGACGGGGCGGCCGTGGCCACGCCGCCATCGGCGTCTTTCACCGCGATGGAGACCGGCTGCAGGCCGCTGCGGTCCAGCCGCCGCATGGCCTCGCCACGGTCGTTGGCGGTCAACTCCCCCCGGGCCAGGGAACCGTCGGGTTTGAGCGCGCTGTAAGCAAAGGTGAGCATGAGGTCGGAAACGTCAGACCATCCTGTCGCGAAATGGTTGAAAATCATCCGCGTTTCTCGCGATCCGCCCGCAGGGGTCAGCCGGCATTGGACGGCCAGCGGGCCAACTGACCGGGAAAAAGGCACTGCGCGCAGTCGCTGCTGTCCCGCAGGCAAAAATCCTCGTAAATCTGTAAAAGCGCCTGCTGATGAAAGAGTTTCTTCTGCACCACGGAGGCGTCGCGACGGCGGCCGAGCAGCCGGAGGGCGGCCCGGCGGGATTTTTCGTTTTCCAGCACGGCCGGCAGGGCGGCGTACGCCGGCCACCACCCCGGGTCCGCCTCCGGGCGGAGGAAAAGGTACGGGAAGGCGAGGTTGGCGAGGATTTCGTGGATGCGGGAGACCCCGATGAGGGCCATCGGCTGAGCGGACCGGGCGCTGGCGAGCGTGTAATGGCCGTCCCAATGAGGATGCCGGACGGCCGCGAGACCGGCCGCCAGGGCCGCGCCCGGGGCCGCGCCCCCGCGGGATGAGGGGTCGAAGGCGGCGCGGATTTTTTTCCAGTGCCGGACGATCTGGGCCAGGGTGCCGAGGCGGCGCTGCGGGTGGTTCTGCGGGCGCGCGCCGGCCAGCACCCACGGCGGCGGCGAGACCCCGCAGAATTCCCCGCGGTGCTTCCACCAGGTCTCCCACATCCCCCGCAGGTACTCGCGCGAATCGGGCGGGGCCTTTTCGTAAACCTTCGCCTCCAAAAAACCCGCCGCGCCGAAGAGCAGGGCCTCCGCCCCAGCGGCATGGGAGGAAAGCACGCGCAGCGGGAGCCGCTGGGCCAGCATGGTCATCGCCCGCTGGTTGCGGCGGTAGCCTAGCGCCGCCGCCAGTTCCTGAAACAGCGCCTGATCCCATCCATGGAGGACGGCCAAGCGCGCAAGGCGGCGGGCTTTGCCCTCGATCCGCTGGCGCGCCGCGGCCTCGAAGAGCGATGCCATTTCCGCAGCGGGCAGATCCTGCAAGGGGAACGAACAGCGTCCGCATTTGGCCTCGGCCGGCGGCGGCGGCGGGCCTGCGGAGGGAAAGGAGGAAAGGTCGATCCGGACCTGGGCCACCTCGCGATGGCGCGGGGTGCGGGTGAAAAAGATCGCGCCGGCCGGCTGCTCGAAGAACACGTGCAGCACGACCTCCTCGTAGGCCGCGTTTTCCGCATGCCCATGGCGCTCCCAGTCGCGGGCATCCCAATCCAGCTCCAGCGAGCCGGTCCGCAGGCGCCCTCCGATCCGCACCGCCACCTGCGAAAAATCCGGCCCGGCCGCGTGGTTCCACATCCCGAGCTGCACGATTTCGACGCGCTGGCCGCCGATGGTGGTGAAGTCGCCGCCAAACTCGCCCGCGAACCACCGGCTCTGCAGCTCGGCCTCGGACGGGCGCGGGCCGCCCGCCGGCAGCAGCGGACCGTCCTCGCCCACGCGGCCGTCGCCGAAGACAGCCGCTCGCAACCCGCGATACGCGGCGGCAGTCATGGCTTTTTCGGTGCGCCACCTGGCGGCGGCGGGGGCGGCGGCTGCAGAGTGTTGAGCCACATGCGGGCAGCCTCCGTTTCGGGCTCCTTCGGAAATTCGCTGATGATCCGCCGCAGGTCCATGACCGCGCCGTCGATCTGGTGGTTGCGGCGCTGCATGTCCGGCACTTGCAGATAGCACCGGATTTTGTCCCCCGGGCGCGTGTAGATCTTCGCGGCCATTTCGAAGGCCACGGCGGCGCGCTTCAGATCGTCGGCAAAATACATCTGGGTCAAGACGCCCAAGCCTTCCCAGAGCACCCCGCTGTTCCGCCGTCGGGCGGCGGCCTCCACCGCGCGCATCAGGGGTTCCTTGTCTTCCGCCGCCCCGTGGGTGGCGATCAGGGCGTGGTAGGCCTGGAAATCCTCGCTGCCCTGGACCGGGCGGGACGCGTCATTGGCGGCGAACGGGCGGTACAGCGGGTCGCCCAGCACCACGTTCATCCATGAGAGGGCCGGAGTGGCCATCCACGCCGCCTCGGCGAGGGTGTAGCCTTTGAGCAGCCGTTCGCTGAAGATGTGAAGGTGGGTGGTCAGGCTGAGATACGGCTCCCAGGTGTTTCCGAGTACGGCGGCGGCCCCTTTGGCGAGCAGGGGCCCGCACCAGTCTGCGTTCTGTCCCCGCAGGGTTGTAGCGCTGAAGCTGTGGAGGTGGGTGGCGACCGCACCCCGGCGGAACCGGAACGACGGGTTGAGCATCGGGCCGTCGGGCGAGCGCACATACCACCCCAAATAGACCGCCGCGTCGTTCATCGGATAGTTCGTCGGCAGGGTCTGCGGATGGGCATCGATGATGACCGGCCACCCGCCGACCCCGAAGGCGCGGCCGGCGGACAGGATCCAGGTGTCGCCCTCCTCGTAGCCCTTGCCCTTGGCGGCGAGGTCGAGGTACACGCGGCCCCAGAGCCCGGTTTTTTCGGTGGCGATCGCATCGGCGATCATGCGTTCGCAGACGGGAAAGCTGGGGCCGTCGATCCGCCCGACCAGCATCAGGGCGGGCATGCCGGCGGTGGCAAACGCCTCGTCCTTGCGGAAATACGGATTGTTCAGCCCGGCGGCGGTTTTGGCTCCGGGCACCCCGAGCAGGGTCAGTTCGGAGTCCACGCTGGCATTGTTTTGCTGGCCGGCGGCCGGCGGTCCCGGCTGGCCGGTGGCCGGATCGCGCGGGGCGTCGGCGGCGAATTCCTCGCTGAGGCGCAGCGGCACGCCGGACATGACGGCGAGGATGCGGCGGCTGTTGGCAGTGGCCTGCGGGCCGTCCGGACCGTCCCCCATCGTCATCCACCCGTTGTCGGTGAAGATTTTGCGCAGCGGTCCGGCCAGCGTGCCCTGGTATTCGGCGCGGGTGATGGTTTCCTCGGATGACAGGACCAGGCCCACCAGGTTGCCGGCCGGAATGCGCCGGGCCTTCGCGTACGTTTCGGCCAGACGACGCGAGTCCGGCATCCCCGCGTTAAAAATCACCACCGTGGCCTCGCGGTAATCGGGGCTGGGCAGCGCCCGGGCCGCGGCCACCCAGGGAAAGAGCAGGACCGCCAGCAGCAACTGCGGGCGCGGGCGGAGGAGCATAAGTTTCACAATTAAATGAGGGGAAGAACGAGCACCAAACCATCATACGCCAAACGCACGTCGCCAGGCAGATTTTCCTCAGCCTCCGCATGGCTCACCTGGCACTGGAAATGAGTGAACCAGGTGCGGGCCGCCCCAACCTCCCGGGAAAAGGCCAGCGCCTCGTCGAAGCTCATGTGCGTGGGGTGCGCGGTGAAGCGGAGGGCGTCCACAATGAGCACCTCGACCCCGGCCAGCGCCGCCACCGTCGCCGGCGGCGCGATTTTCAGGTCGGGCACGTACGCGGCCAGTTTGCGCCCGCCGCGGCTGAACAGAAATCCGTGGGTCTCCACCTTGCCGTGGCTCACCGGCAGCGGCGTGACCAAGGTGGCCCCCAGGTGGAACGGTCCATCGAACGGGCGCGGCGCGGGCTTGAAGTAGCCCGGATACCGGTTTTCTCCATTAAAGGCGAACTCGAACATCCGGCGCACGGCGGCCAGGCAGTCCGGACTGGCGTGCACCGGCAGTTCCTCCTCCGCCCCGACCGTGAACCGCCGCAGGTCGTCAAAACCAGCGACATGGTCGGTATGCGCGTGCGTCAGCAGCACCGCATCCAGGGCGCGCAGCCCCACCCGCAGACATTGTGAACGGAAATCCGGCCCGGTGTCCACCACCCACTGCGCCTCCGGCGTGGTGGCCAGGATCGACGACCGGAAGCGGCGGTCCCGCGGGTCCTCCGAATGGCAGACCGCACAGTCGCACCCCACCATGGGCACGCCCACCGAGGTGCCCGTACCCAAAAACGTGATCGTGAGTGCGCCCGGGGCGATCGCATCCGCCATGGCCCTCTCTGTAATGGCGACCGGTCCCGCTGACGAGCGGGAGTTGCCCGCCCGCGGGGAAATTTCCGGCGGCGGCTGGGGAAGGCGGATCACCCGTTGGTCGGCCCGGGGCCGGCGACTTCCGGCTTGCGGCCTCGGGCCTCGTTTGCATCCGGCAATCCCGCCGCAATACTCGGGCCATGCTTGTTTCGCTGCGCATCAAAAATCTCGCCCTGGTGGAGGACCTGACCTGGGAGGTCGGCCCCGGTCTCGTCTGTGTCACCGGCGAGACCGGCGCGGGAAAATCCATGATCGTGGGAGCGCTCAAGCTGGTGCTAGGCGAGCGGGCCGACCGCTCCCTGATCCGGACCGGGCAGGAAAGATGCACCGTCGAAGCCGTGTTTCAGCTCAAGGACGCCGCCGAACTCGACGCCCATCTGGCGGACGCCGGCCTGGATCCGTGCGAGGGCCACGAACTGCTGGTCAAACGCGTCATGACGGCCGCGGGACAGAACCGCCAGTTCGTCAACAACAGCCCCGCCACCCTGGCCAGCCTGAAAGACATCGGCCACCATCTGGTCGATCTGCACGGACCGCACGACCACCAGTCGCTGCTCTCACGCGACCGCCAGCGTGCCATGCTCGACGCCTTTGCCGGTGCCGCCTCCGGCCTCACCGCGCACCAGTCGGCCCATGCGTCCTGGCGGGCCAGCCGCCGTGAATTGGACGAGCTGGCCAGCGCCGAACGCGCCTCCGGCGCGGAGATCGACCTGCTGCGTCATCAGGTGGCGGAGATTGAAGCCGCCCACCTGAGGCTGGACGAGGAGGAGGAGTTGCTGCGCCGCTACAAGACCGCGGCCAACGGCTCGCGGTTGCTGGAACTCGCCGGCTCCTCGCTGCAAAAACTGGCTGACGATGACGATTGCGTGCTCGCGCACCTCCGGCAGCTGCAACGCGGGTTGCGGGAACTCGAGCGGCTCGATCCCACCCTGTCGGCCACCCTGCAGAGCGCCGAGACCGCGCTGGTCGAGCTCGAGGAGCTCGAGAGCGCACTCCGCGACTACAGCGGGCGCATCGAACTCGATCCGGCCGCGCTCGCCGGGCTCGAGGAACGCATCAACCTGCTCGAATCCCTGAAGCGGAAATACGGCGGGAGCGTGGAAGGCGTGCTGGCCCACTTTGAAAGATCCTCGCTCCGGCTTTCCCGCATTGAAAACCGCGGAGAGGCCCTGGCCACCCTCGAGGCCCAGGAAAAATCCTGCCGTGCGGCGGTGGATAAAACCACCGCCGTCCTACGCAAGGCCCGCGAAAAAGCCGCCCCCAAACTCGCCCGGGAAATTGCCGGTCATCTGCTCGATCTCGGCTTCAAACGCGCGCTCTTTGAGATCAAGCTCGAGCCGCTGCCTGAGCCTGGACCCCAGGGCGGCGAAGAGGTGGATTTCGTCTTCGCGCCCAATCCGGGCGAGGCCGCCCGTCCGCTGCGCCTGGTCGCCTCAAGTGGGGAAATGTCCCGGGTCATGCTCGCCGTGAAGAGCGCCCTCGCGCGCCAAGACGCCATCCCGCTGCTCGTGTTCGATGAGATCGATGCCAACGTGGGCGGGGAAATCGCCACCAGCGTGGGCCGCAAAATGGCGGCCCTCGGCGTCTCGCACCAAGTCGTCGCCATCACTCACATGCCCCAGGTCGCCGCGCTCGCCGGCGACCACTATGAAGTGACCAAGGAGTTCGAAGGCGGCCGCACCACCTCCAGCCTGCGCCCGATCACCGGACAGGCCCGGGTGCTCGAGATCGCCCGGATGCTGGGAGGCAAAGAAAAGTCCGCGCTGGAACATGCGCGGACTCTTCTGGAAGCTCGACAGGTGAGCCCGGCTTGAAGTCAGGTCATTTTTTGAAGAAGCCGCCGTTGGGAACGACGATCAAGTCGCCGGGCTGGAGCAGCAGATTGCGCTCCGGCGTCTGCGAGACATTGCTGAGATCCATTTCCTGCGTTTTTTGGCCGCGGACCAGGCGGACTTTTTTCATGTTGGCGAAGTCGTCGGGACCGCCTTTTTCGGCGATCGCCTCAATGATCCGCAGGCCCGGACGAAAGAGGACGGAGCCGCCCTGCCGCACATTGCCGGTCACCGAAACCATCTGCACCGACGTGGACGTCTCGTTGCGAGAAACGTTGATCGCCGGATTGGTGTAAATCTTCGCGACCTTGTAGGAGGATTCAATGTTTCTGGCCAGCGCCGTGGGAGTGAGCCCCGCCGCCCGGATCTCCGATTTCATGTGCTGCAGCCGGATCGTCCCATCATTGGAGACGATATACGGGGGCAGAGCCATCGATGTCTGGTCGGCGGCGGGCACCCCGCTGATGGTGATCTTCACCTGATCACCGGGCTTGAGGGGGGTCTCGCCAGTTTGAGCCTGCAGCGGAGCGAACAGGGACAGCAGGATAGCGAGGGTAACTGTGAGAAAGGCGGGTATGGATTTCATCATCGTCAGAGGGGGTTTGAGGATGGGTTGAGGAATTAATACTGGTCGTCGTCCTGGCCTTTGTCCTTGGACTTGGACTTTTTGGCGCTGGCCGTGGTGGCGGAGGCCGCGACGGTTTTGCCGGATCCGGTGTCGCTGGATTTCGAGGACGGACGGCCCTTGCCTTTGGCCTCGGTGTTGGTCGGCGAGTAGTACGTGTAGTAGCTGGTGTAGTACTGGTACTGGCTGTCGCTGCGGACATCCACGTTGTTGAGCACCACGCCGAGCAGGTCGCCACCGACGTTTTCGATCGCCTGTTTCACGCGGAGCAGCATCGAGCGGGGCAGCTTGCGATGCTGGATCACGATCATCGTCAGGTCGACTTCGGACGCGAGCACCGAGGCGTCGGAAACGCCCAAGATCGGCGGCGAGTCAATGAGCACCAAGTCAAAGCGGTTCTTCACGTCGGCGATCAACTCGGACATGCGCCGCGAATTGAGAATGCCGGCCGCGTCGGCGGGCAGGATGCCCGAGGGCATGAAGTACAGGTTGTCGATCGGCGTCTGCAGGATGACGTCCTCCAGCTGCAGGTCGGTGGTCAGATAGTTCGTCAGGCCCACCGAGTTGTTAATGTCGAAGAACGTGTGCAGCTTCGGACGACGCAGGTCTGCGTCGATCATCAGCGTGTTGTATCCGCCCTGGGCGCAGATGTAGGCCAGATTGACCAAGGTGGTCGACTTGCCCTCGCCGGCCCCACCGGAGACGACGGTGATGGCATTGGCATCGGCGCTTTTCCGGTTGAACTCGATGTTCGTTCGTAAGATTCGGTAGGCCTCGGCGTCGGGGCTGATGCCGCTCTGTTTGTGCAGGATGCCGACATCTTTGGGGATGACCGCGAGGACCGGCACGCCGAGGTAGCGCTCCACGTCATCAAGCGTTTTCACGCTGGTATCCAAATATTCGAGGAAGAAGGCGAAGCCGAGTCCGAGGATCAGGCCGAGCACCGCACCCAGGCCAAGCTGGAGTTTGGCATTGGGCTTCGAATAGGTGACCGCCTCGGTCGCATACTCATGGATCGTGGCCGGTTTCCGCGGCATCAGATTGACCACCCGGGCGCGCTCCTGCTCGTCAATCATCTTTTCAAGGATTCCCTGGGCGGTGGCGTACTGGTCTTTGGCCTGTTGGTATTGGGCGTATTTGCCGCGGTCGAGAATGCTCGCATCTTTTTGCTCGTTGGTGATCTTCTCGATGTTGGCCAGCGCGCTTTCGGTCATCGCGATTTTGTCCTGCAGGTTATCCCGCAGCTGTTGGACACCGTCGGCCAGCTGCTGTTTCTGGACGGCCATGCCGGAGCGGATCGAGACGATTTCAGGGTGGTTCTCTCCGAGACCGCTGCTCTCGAGCTGGGCGGCGGACCGTTGATCCTGCAGATACTGCGTGTACACCGCTTCGGTCTTGGGATCGAGCAGGTTCAGGTTGGCGGCGGCACTGATGAGCGACTCCCCTTCCTTGTCCTTGATCGATTCAAGCTGCGCCTTGAAGTCGTTGACCTGGTTTTTGCGCTCCAGCGCCATGCGCTGGGCGTCCATGAATAAGGTCTCGCTGCCGCCCGTGGATTCACCGCCGCGGGTGAAACCAAGTGGGGTGGACGCCTGAAGGTCTACGATTCCCAGCTCCTGCACGATCTCGAGCATTTTATTGCGGGCGCGCTCCACCTCCTGCTCCTGGCCCTTGCGGGTGTGGGTGAGGGTTTGGAAGGCCAGCTGCACACGGTCGCTCTCGATGAGTTTCCGGCGCTCGATGTAAGCCATGGAGACTTCGTTGGCCAGATCCTTGGCTTCGATCTTGTCGGTGCTCAGAACTTCGATCTTGATCAGATCGGTGCCGCGCTCTTCCGAGGCATCCACCATGCGCTCAAGTTTGGTGTACGCTTCATCGAGATTGGCCACGTTCCAACGCTTCACCAAGTCCAGCTTTTGGATGACCTGGGAGAGGGTTTCCTTGGACGTGATGATTTTGAACTCCGTGGGCAGGAACGTCATACTGCCCAGCATGGCCTTGCTGCCGGAGACCCCATCGTAAAAGTCGCCGCCGCCGGTGACCCCGGAAGACCGTTCGATCTCCATCACGACGCGCCCCGGATATTTCTTCGGCATGATCGCCGTGACGACGGCCGCGGTCATGAACACAAGAAAGAAGGAGAGCAGAATGACGCCGTAACGATTACGGATCACCTGCCAGTAGTCGAGCGCGTGGAGCCGGGCTTCGCTTTGTTGCTGGTTCATAGTCGCGGGATTATACGGGTGAAGGAGGACTCGGCAAAAGATTTGGACGTGTAGAAAAAAATTCCCCCGGCGCGAGACGCCGGAGGAATCAAAGGTGTTGAACCGAAGCGGTTATATACAGCGTTGCTTTTTAGAAAGTCGCCGTCAGACCGAGGGACAGACGATGCCGCTCGTATTCGCGGTAGAAGTTGTCTGAGTCGGTGTTGGTATATGAATACGTAGCGTTCAAGCCGATGTTGCGCCAGAGGCGGTAGTCGAGGCCAGCGCTGCCGGCGAAGGTGTTGTCGGTCTGGTCAGGGAGGTCAACCGGGCTGTCTTCGAAGGTTTGATGGAGGTAGTGGAGGGCCACATTGCCGGAGAGTCGCTCGGTCAGCTGGTGCTGGACGCTCAAGCCCGTCTTGTAGGAGTAGCCGGACTGGAAACCAGCCATGTCGCTGTCGTCACCGCCGAGGTAATGGTACCAGCGGAGGGTGGTGTTTTTACCAGCGCGGTAGTTCAAGGCTCCTTCGAGGTACGGAAGGACGTCGTCGCCGAGTGATCCGTCGTAGTTGCGGAACTGCGCACCGACCCGCAGGCTGCCGGCGAGCAGAGGGCTGAAGGAGTGATCGACACCCGCGAGCAGGTAATGGGACGTGTAATCGGCCTCTGGATTGTCGTCGTAATCGGCGATTTGGAAGCGATAGTCAGCGGTCGCCGTGGTCAGGCGGGAGATCGCATAACGGAACTGCTGGGAAAGGATGTGCGAGAGGTGATCCATGTTCTGGTTCACGTCTTCTTCGTACCAGATGCCGGTCAGCGTGTAGCCGGAGACGGTCGAGAAGCGGGGTGTCCACAGATACGAGACCGACAAATTGTTGTATCCGTAGAGGTACTGGTTGGTCCTGCGGTTGATCGACGCGCCAACGAGGAAGTCAGGCTCGGTTTCGTAGGCGAGGTAGAACGAATCGCTGATGGTGAGACGCGGCGAAATCTGGGTCACGTAGTCCAGATTCAGGCGGGCGTTGTTGTAGAACTCTTCCGAGTTCGGTGCCGGATCGAAGTACCAGATGTTCGAGTAGTGGGCCCCGACGTTCAGGTGGTTCCGCTTGTCGCCGGCCGAATACACGAGGCTGACGCCATTTTGCCAGTAGCCGGATTCCGTCTCATCGAATGAACTGGTGTTCATGTTTGAATCCCAGCCAACCGAGGAGGCAAGGGTGACGGAGAATGGAATCTTCTCTTCGTAGTCCCGGTTAGCACCGATGCTGAGAAGTCCTTGACCCTTGGAGGCTGAGACCGAAAGGCCCAGGGCCAAGGTGGCGATGGCAATTTTTTTCATCTTGAGAATGTGGAGGTGTGGGGAATGAGAAGACCAACCGTGGGTGTATTTATCGTTTTTGGCGCGAACTGGCAACCGTTATTTGCTTAGGAATTGAGGTTTTTTGTCTTGAAAAGCGTGGTCAACGAACAAACCACGGGGTCTCCGCGGAGACGGATCCAGTGACTGGGCCTGTTTAGTCCTGTGGAGTGTCCTGTGGAGTGTCCTGTGGAGTGTCCTGTGGAGTGTCGTCGGAGGCGGTGGCGGTCGGCGGGGTGATGATCACGACCCGCGGGGGGCGGGGCGTCCGCGGGTGGCGGTCGCTTAATTCGGCCTTGAGAGGGACGCGGCGGCCGTCCGGAGCTACATAAAAGAGGTGTCCGTCCTGGTCCCGACGGAGCTGGGAGGATCCCCCGCTCCCTGGATACACCAGGTAAATGCCGCCGATGGCCACTGGGCTGAGACCGAAATCGGCCGTGTCGCTGACCGTTTCCGTGGGCATCACGGGATTTTTTGCAGGGACGGGGTTTTTGCCTGCGTCCTGAGCGGCGTCGGGCGCAGGCGCGGGCGGGGTGCCTGGAACCGGCGTTTCCGGCGTGGAAGGTGCGGGTGGGCGGGCGGCATCCGGTCCGAGCGCCTGGCGGACGGCGGCCTCGATCTCGGCGACGGCGTCGGGGCTGGCGGCCCTGGCGCAGTCTGCGATGAGGGTCGCCTGGGCCGGGGCGGAGGTCACGGCGATGGCGACGATTTGTCCGACCAGCTTGGGGCCGGCGGAGGCGGCCACGACGGCCGCCTTGATCACTTCGCAGGCGCAGGACTCATTGACCACCAAGGCATCTTCCACAATCACGAGGACGCGCTCAGGCCGGGCGGCGATGTCTCGGGAAACCTGGCGGGCCATGGCGGCGCAGCCGCGATCCGCCGCCTGTAGGGGCATCAGGGCCGAGCCGGCGGCGAGCGCGATCAGCGCCGGGCCGCGGAGGGCCGGGAGCAGGGAAGAGAGGAGCACGAAAGGGTTGGGGCTGGAAATGGATGGAGCGGGCAGCGGGAATCGAACCCGCATGGCCAGCTTGGAAGGCTGGAGCTTTACCACTAAGCTATGCCCGCGTTTACAGATTTTATGCAAATTATTTCAATGCTGTCCAATTAGCAATGAAGAATTAACTATCTGCATCATTTGCCCAGTTCGTGTGTGTTCACAATGTCCGGGGCGCGCGTCACTGCAACTGGAAACCGCTGGTGCTGGCCGGGCGCGGGGCTCCGGGCGGCCACTTGCCGGCTCGTCTGCCTTTCCGGGCTCAGGCGCGGTCGAAGACGGTGTCCATGGCGGCCTCGAGAGCGGTCAGGGCGAAATCGAGCTCGGCGGGGGTGGTGCAGAGCGGGGGCAGAAGCACGATGGTGTCCCCGATGGGCCGGGTGAGCAGGCCGAAGGAGCGGGCGGCCTGACACACGGCAGGCCCCCAACGCGGAGCGCGGTCCTGGGCGGGGTGGCCGGCCGGGATCAGTTCCACACCGGCGACGAAGCCGCACTGCCTGACCTCCCGCACCCGTTCCGGATGTCGGCGGCGCAGCGACTCGAGGGCGCGGGTGAGATGTTCCATGGTGGGAGCCAGCCGTTCCAGCACGGCTTCATCGCGGAAGATCTGCAGACTGGCGAGGGCGGCGGCGCAGCCAAGGGCATGACCGGAATAGCTGTGCCCGTAAAAAAATGTCCGCCGTTCGTCAACCGGCCCCAGAAAGGCCTGGAAAACCCGGTCCGTGGTCAGCGTGGCCGCGAGCGGCGAGTAGCCGCCGCTCAGCCCCTTGGCGAGGCACAGGAAATCGGGGGTGACAGCCTCATGCTCGCCCGCGAACATTTTTCCGGTCCGGCCAAACCCCGTCATCACCTCATCGAAAATGAGCAGCACGCCATGGCGGTCGCACCAATGGCGCAAAGCGCGCAGCATGCCCGGGGGCCAGAGGCGCAAGCCGGCCGCGCCCTGGATCAGCGGCTCCACGATGACCGCCGCGAGGGACTCGCGCTCGGAGGAGTTCAGCGCCTCCAGCTGATCCACATCCCGCAGATTCAGGACCGGCAAACCCAGCCGGGTCGCGGTGCCGGCAAAAATCGGAATGCCCCCGAGCGAGGCCGCCCCCAGGGTGTCGCCGTGGTAGGCCCGCGCGAAGGAGGCCACCACCCGCCGCTGCGGCTTGCCCTCCCATTCCCAGTACTGCCAGGCCTGGCGCAGGGCGCATTCGACCGCCGTCGAGCCGTCGTCCGAGAAAAAAACCCGGTTCAGGGTGCCTGGGGGAAAGAGGCCGGCCAGTTCGGCGGCCAGCCGGACCGCAGGTTCATGGGTCGCACCGAGAAACGACACGTGGGCGACCCGGTCGAGCTGCCGGCGAATCGCCCCGGTGAGGGCGGGATGACGGTGCCCGTGCAGGTTGGTCCAGATCGAGGAATTGCCGTCGAAATACCGGCGGCCCTCGGTGTCGTGGAGCCAGACTCCCTCGCCGCTTTCCAGCACCAGGGGCGCGTGGCCCGGCGCGCACCACTCGGCCATGGGCGTGAAGGGGTGCCAGAGGTGCGCCTGATCGAGGGCCTGCAGCTCCGCGGTGGTGCTCCTCATCGCTCAGCGGGTGCCCTCGCGCCTCGGTTTGGTCAGTCCCCCGCCCTTTTCGTCAGTGGTCAGCCGATCCTCCGGCGGCAGCTGGCAGTCGATCTCGTGGACCACTTCAAAGGGCAGTTTGCGCCGCTGGTATTTCGCCCACAGCACGTCCCGCAACGCTTTCAGCACGGCCGGTTCGTACGGCGACTGCAGGGTGACCCACGAATCATCAGTCTTGAGCCGGGTTTCGATCTTCCATTGGCGGGCAAAGCGGCCGGCCCAGAAGAATCTCGGTCCGTCCTCGGTGCGCTCGCGCCATTCGTATTCAGTCATGTTAAAAAAAGTCGGTTCAACGAGCCGGTTTTTCCCAGGGGCGGGCGGCGTGGGGGTCGCGTTTGCGGCCCGCCAGATCGATCAGGGCCGGGCGGATGGCCTCCGCCGTCCAGGCGAGGGTGTCGCCCGCCGCGTGCTGGGCGGCCTCCAGTTCGAGGCGCATCGCGGCCACGCGGGCGGGATCGCGCGGGGCCAGATTCAGGGTTTCGTCCGGATCGTTATGGAGATCGAAAAGCTGGGTCACGTCCACCTGGGGATACCGGATCAGCTTCCACCGGTCAGTCCGGACCGCGCGCATGGTGTCGGTGAAGGAGAGCAGGAGCCGCGAGCGCGGCGGGGCGGCGGCGACCGGGTGCCAGAGCGGGACCAGGCTGCGGCTTTCGACCTCGCCCGCGGCTCCGTCCACCGGCTGTCCCGCCAGCTCCAGGACGGTGGCGTGCAGATCATGCAGATAGACCAGCGCGGCGGACTCGCCTCCCGCCGGCACGCCGGGCCCGCGTACGATCAGCGGCGCGCGCATCGAATGTTCATAGAGGTTTTGCTTGCCGAGCAGGCCGTGGCTGCCCAGGGCGAGGCCGTGGTCGGAAAGGAACAGGACGCAGGTGGTAGCGGCCTCACCCGAGGCGTCCAGCGCCGCGAGAATGTCGCCGAGGCGCGCATCCAGGTGGGTCATCATGCCGTGATACGCGGCCAGTTCCCGGCGGACCTCGGCCGGATCCCTCGGCCAGCCGAGCAGCTCCTCGTCGCGCACGGTCAGCCAGCCGTTGTCGAAAGGATGCTGGGGCAAAAAGCTGGCCGGCAGCGAAAGGGCGGCCGGATCGTGCAGCCGCGCGAAGGGGACCTCGTAACGGGGACGCCAGGGGCTCGCGGGACCCGGCTCGGCGGCGGCGGCCGGCTCCGGCTCCGTTTTCGGGGTCCGCGGGTCATGCGGCACCGTGAAGCTGACCCAGGCAAAAAACGGTGCGTCCTGCTCCCGCTTCGAGAGAAACCGCACCGCGGCACCCGCGATGGCGTCGGTCGAATACGCCTCGCTCGGCTGCGCCGCGCCCAGCCGATGCTCCCGCAGCGTGGCCAGCGAGGGATGAAACTGGTCGGTCATGCCGCCGAGAAAGACCGCCTCCCCGGAAGCGAAACTCCGCTCGCAGGATTCTCGTCCATTGTGCCATTTGCCGGCGAGGAACGTCCGGTAACCCTGCGCTTCCAGCGCCTCCGGCAGCGTGACCTGCCCGCCAAGGTCGTTCTTGACCGCGAAATACGGCCGCCCGGACATCAGCATGGCCCGGCTCGGCATGCAGACCGCACCCGAATTCGACCCCAGGCAATGGGCCTCGCGGAAGGAGAAGCCGGTCCGCACCAAGCGGTCGAGCACCGGGGTGATCGCCGGCGCCCCTCCATGGGCCCGGATGCCGTCGGCCCGCATGTCGTCCGCCACCAGGACCAGGAAGTTCGGCCTGGCCGCGCGCAGCGAGGGCGCGAGGGCGAGGGCGGCGAGGAGGCAGAAAACGCGGAGGCGGCGCATGCGGACGGGGGCAAGAACGGGGGACGGGGACGGACCGCAAACGGCGGCCCCGCTGCCAGTATGACCGCCCAGCCGTTTTGTCATTGGCCAATTGGCGGTGGCCAACGGTCATTTGTGCTTTATCGACTTCCCGGGAGCCCTCACCCGACACCCCGTCTGCAACCCGGGGCATCCCTGCGTCCGTCTCTTTGCGTCATTGTGAACTCCGAACCTCAACCCCCGGCGGCCGGGGCCCCTCGCCTCTCCGCGCCGTGGGTCATCCTAGGGTATTTTGCGGGCACCCTCCTGCTGGGCGCGGCCCTTGCGCCGTGGCTGTGGCAGGCGGCGCGCGCCCTGGCCAGCTGGACCGGGCAGGAGGGCTGGGACCGGCTGCCCGTCATCGGGTCTTGGCACGATAGCATTCAGCGGGCGGATTTCACCCGTGTTTTCAATCGGGCGATCCTGGTGGCGGCGCTAGTGTGCCTGTGGCCGGCGGCGCGGCTGCTGCGGCTGCGGCGCGGCGCGCTGGGACTGGAGCGCAACCCGGTCCGCGGACGCGACCTCGCCGCCGGGTTCGTGCTGGGTGCGGGGCTGCTCCTGGCGATGGGCGGCGGGTATCTGGCGGCCGGGGCCTTCACTTGGCGCAAAAGCATGGACGTGGCCGGAGTGCTGCAGGATTCCCTCATGCGCGCGGCGGGGGCCGGGATCGTCGAGGAGTTGTTTTTCCGCGGGGCGCTGCTCGGGCTGGTACTGCGGGTCTGGCCGCCGCGGGCGGCGGTGATCTTCGTCAGCACGGTGTTTGCGGCGGTGCATTTCCTGCAGGCTCCGCCGGAGCTGGTGATCCGCGACGGCATTCAAGCCGGCACCGGTTTCTGGCTGGTGGGGGAAATCCTGCGCGTCTTTGGAAACGCCAATTTCCTGCTCGCAGAGTGCGCCACCCTGTGGGTCGCCGGCTGGATCCTCGGCGAGGCGCGGCTGCGCACCGGTTCGCTCTGGCTTCCCATCGGGCTGCATGCCGGATGGATCTTCGGCATCGGCTTCTACGCCGGACTCACCCGGGCCAGCAAGGCGGTGCGCCGGGACGAATATCTGCCGTGGATCGGGGAAACGTTAAAAAGCGGTCTGGTGCCGCTGGCCATGCTCGCACTGACCGGCACCGCCATCTGGGCGTATCTGCGGTGGGGTCGGCCGCAGTCCGCCGCGGATCGCCACGGGTCGCGGCGGTTCTGAGGGACGCGGTGGGCGCGGTGGACGGTTCTCCTCGTCCGCGTCCGCGCTCAAGCGCGGACGTTGGGCGCTGGGCGGGGGCGTCGACTCGACATCGGAATGTCGAGCTACGGGTCGAGCTACGGGTCGAGCTACGGGTCGAGGCCGGCGAGGCGGCGCAGGGCGGGGAGGTCGCCGTATTTGAGCGCGCCGGGGAGGAAGGCGGCATCGCGGTAGTCGGTCACGCTGGCGAAGCGAAAACCGGTCTGTTCCACCTCGGCGCCGGCGAGGGCATCCTTGGCGAGGAAGGCGGCGGCGGCACCGATGACGGCGGCCGGACCGCGCGCGACGAGCCGGACGGATGTGGCTGGGTGCTGGTCGCGGGTGCGGCAGAACTGTACCAGCGTCAGGACGTCGTGCACGCGCTGGGCGAGCAGGGGGTGGTTGTAGCCGTAGGTGTAGGCGGGTGCCTGCCGGGGGTTTTTAACCAGCGGATTGGCCGTGCGATCCGGGGCGAAGAGGCGCGCGAGGGCGACGGCGCGGCCGGCGCGCACCTCGGCCAGCGCTTCCGCCGAGGGCGTGTCCGAGCCATCCAGCCAGACGACGACCTCGCCCTTCCAGCTTTTCGGATACAGAAAAACGGCGGCCACCTCCTCGCCATGAGTCGGGTTGACCACCGGGCCGCTCATTTCGACGTAGTCGCCGCGATCGGTTTTGGTCGCGGTGGCGGCGTCCCAGAAAAACGTCGTGCCGGTTTCCTCCAGGGTGCGGCCGAGCACGACCTGCCAGCCGGTGGCGGCAAGTGCCGGACGGGTGGCGAGCTGTTCCTCAGCATCGTCCGACCACAGGCGCAGCAGCCGTTTTTCGAAGGCCGGGCCCACGGCGTCGCCGGAGGGCGCGGGATGGGCGTCGTTCCAGACCGTCAATTCCGCGCGGTGCAGGCGTCGGAAATCCTTTTCCACCAAGGCGTGCGGCGGCAGGCCGAGTCCGAGGTGCTGATTAAACCACCCGTACATGGCGGCGCGGCTCGGGGCGTTAAAGTTATGCCCGAACTCGGTGCGGTCATGGAGCGCCACCCGCCCCGGCGCGCCCAGGCGCGCCCAGTGCGTACGCAACTCCGGAAATCCCTTCGTCGAGATCTCCTTCGTCCAGTCATTGGCCGAGGTGATCATCATCGGCTTGGGCGCAAACAGCGCGGCCAGCTCGATGTTGCCGGTGCCGACCCGCAGGCCGCTCGCATTCTCGCAGGTGCAGCCGCCCTGCATCGCGGTCGAGACCATCACCGCGGGAAAAATGGCCGCCGGCCGCGGATCGACCGCGCCCAGCAGGAACGTCTGCGTGCCGCCGCCGCTCGCTCCGGTCACGCCCAGCCGCCTGGGATCCACCTCGGGCAGCGATTCGAGGAAATCGAGCGCGCGGATGGAATTCCAGGTCTGCAGGCCCATCACACTCTGGTACCAGCCCTCGGCCCGCGGCGAAAAAAGCCCCCAGCCAGCCGGCTCGTCCAGTTCCGGGCGCTGGGACTTGAACAGATGCGCAACCTCCATGCCGATCTGCACGCTGTCCGCATAGCCCAGCATGTCGTAGTGGAAAACCACGACCCCCATGCGCGCAAGCTGCACACAACGAGCCTGCAACGGACTGCGGGCCGCGTCCGCAAACATCTCCGCGCCGGCCTCGATCTCCCGTTTGACCGCCGCCTCGCTTTCCTCCATGAACCGCCCGTCCGGCCAGTGACCGTGCGGGCACAGGACCGCCGCCCGTTTTCCATCCGCTCCCGCCGACCCGACCCCGGCCTTGGGACGGTAAAGGCTGCCGGTCACATAAAACCCCGGCGCCGATTCGAAAAAAACACGTTCCACGGTGTAGTCATCGCGCTCCACCAGGCCGTGGATGACGGCATGAAGTGGCGCGCGCGCCGGCATCGGCCAGAGACCCAGGCTGGCCTGGGTCTGCTCGCGCAGCCGGTCCGACCGTTTGGTCCAGGCGGCGGGGGCGGCGGGCGGAGACCATGGAAACGAGCCGTCGAGGTCCTTGGGCGGCAGGAGCCGGACATCGGCAGCCGAAGCGGCCAGGGTCAAGGCAGCGAGGCAAAGGGGGGCGCGTACTTTCATGCCGGCCAGCCTAGGCCGGAACGATGGATCAGATCAAGCGCGGAACACCGCGCCTCGCGGTCGGGTCTCCGGAGGCAGACCCGCGGAAATCCAAAAAAGCACAGCCGGACGCAAAGTTGGATTGTCCCGAAGCGGCCCCCGGTGGCAGCATAAAGGCAGAACCGGACCATGCCGAACACTCCACCCAACGACGCCAAGCTCCGGGCGGACCATGCCCAAACCGGCCCTGTTCATGATGAGCTGTCGGTCACCGTGCAGATGAACCCCGCTCAGGATGACCCGGTGGTGGGCACCCATATCGGCCGCTCCAAGGTCCTGCAAAAAATTGGTGAGGGCGGCTGGGGGGTCGTGTACATGGCCGAGCAGGAGCAGCCGGTGCGGCGGCGGCTGGCCCTCAAAATCATCAAGCTGGGCATGGACACGAGGAGCGTGATCGCGCGTTTCGAGGCCGAGCGGCAGGCGCTGGCGATGATGGACCACCCGAACATCGCCCGCGTACTCGACGCCGGAGCCACCGACACCGGGCGCCCGTTCTTTGTCATGGAACTGGTGCGCGGGATCAGTGTGACCGACTACTGCGACCAGTACAGCCTGTCCATGCCCGACGGGCGCATCTCCGAAAGTTGCAAAATCAGTTCCAAAAGAAGTGGAGGGTGTCGTTTTTGAAGGCGACGTCGACTGCGAGCATATGGGCCAGACCGCTTGGGGACCAAAACTGGCCGCGACGTTTCAATCGGTCTTGAAACTGACTGCAGGTTGATTCCATGGAACCCGATCCAATGGGGGCATTGCGGGCGGCCAAGTCGGCGTAATTGAGGTGGTTGCGGTGGTTTTTGAAGTAGTTGACTTCCCGGTTGACGACCGCATCGGCTGGATTGGTGGCGAGATCCTCAAGGGTGTGG
>Ga0209702_10003179_pt1 | contig 26470 bp, 28 predicted proteins | sample FRY01_FD_187210 | JGI IMG/M metagenome (GOLD analysis project Ga0209702, IMG submission 187210) | Freshwater microbial communities from Lake Fryxell liftoff mats and glacier meltwater in Antarctica - FRY-01 (SPAdes) (version 2) | ecosystem: Environmental > Aquatic > Freshwater > Ice > Glacier... | reverse complement strand
CGCTAAGTTAGTCACATAAAGGATCGCAGTACCAGCGCCCGCCGTCCTAGTTATATTTACAGTGTAGTTACCCGAATCTGAATCAGAATCAAACGCCGCTGAAAAGTTACCTGTAACTGTTGCAGTACTATTCGCAAGTATCGAATCACTAGAAACATCGGTATTAAGTACCAAACGTCCTGCTGTATTTCTTACGCTCACTGACCAGGTTTGACTGGCTTGTACAGTGTAGGAAAATCCAACTCTCATTTTTGTGTTGCGAATTGCTGCCGGTACTGTGTAAGTCCAGCGTACTCCAGAGGTCGCAGATTCTACCGCTGTTGTTGTAGCGGTTAGTTCAAAAGCTGTAGGGATTGCAGTATTGAGCGGACTATTTGCACCCGATACTCGCGCTGTAGTGTGGGAAGTGCCGTTAGTTACGCCTGTTGTTGCGTCGCTTGATGCACTCGGGTTTGTGATTAGGTTTAGAGTACCTGAACCTGATCCACCATCTGCCCATGCGGGAACACCCGATACAACTCGAAGCGATTGACCGTCTACGCCGACTGCTATTCTAGTTCCAGCGCCAGATGCGCCGCCTCTAACTAAGTCGCCTGCTGTTGTCATGGGACTAAGTGCATTAAAGCCTGCCGCTTGAGTTGTTTGTCCCGTACCGCCGTTAGCTATCGGTGTTGCGCCTGATAGCTGAGTAGCTGCTAAAACCGTGAGAGTGTTGCTTGCGCCCGCGATCGTCTTATTAGTTAGTGTTTGAGTTGAATCAACATTAACCGAGTTTCTCCAAACCGCACCGTCATATAACCTCGTGGTATTTGTTACGGTATTAAAATAAATCCTGCCGCTTATCAGCCCTGTAACCGGATCAGCCGCAAACTTCTCAACTACAGCGTTCTTTAGTTCGCCGTTAACTTCTAATGCCGCCGCTTGCGTTGCGAAAAAACATACCAATAATAAAATTCTTAACATATTTAAACTCCCAAAAGAATGAATGTGCCAGTTTTTGAAAAGCCGCCGAAATCTAAAACTACACTCGTAGCACTTGGTGTCGTTATCGTGCAATCGATCTGCTCAAAGTTATCTGCCGCCGGTTTCTTAAGCTGCCAGATCATATCCCTAGCATCAGGAAACCCAACGAGGGTTATGGTTTTCGAAGTCTCGGCAGATAAAACAACGCTTGTTTTACGCGAGAAAATAACGAATTCGGCAGGCGTAGTAGTAACACCATCTGCAAAATATAATCTTCTGATTTCACCTGGCATATTTAAACACTCCCATATTTAATTGCTGTTATTTTTGTTTTTTCAATTTCCCTAGATACCCCGATAACCTTTACATCCGCTGTTCCACCCGAAACGGTATCAGACACTAAAGTTATATCATCATTGATACTCGTTTCAGAATCTATTGTAGAAGTAGAAAACTGGTATAGGTAAACAGGATTTGAAACAACTGAAAGATGCGCGGCTATTCTGCCCGATATCGCGTCTAAAATATGAAACAACTGCTTAGGTCTATTTATATCGTATAGGTAGCGCGAAACTATGTTTTCAGATGAGGTGAATGAATTACCAATGCCGTTGGGGTCGGTCTTATCATTTACATTCTGCGCGATAACCCTAGTGAAAATATCTTGATAGTTAACTTCAAAGCTAACAGATTTATCTAAGACGTAATCATCTGTTCTTGTCTCTGTTGGTACGGGATTTTTTAAAAGGTGATATTCTGCCTTACCATCTTCGTTTGAAAATACAAAGCCAAGAGAGGAGTAACATAGCTCCTCAGCAAGTTTTAGGTAGGAACCGTATTCTGTTTCCTGAAAGTCAGGAATAGAAGTTAAAACACCAACATTTAAATCCGTATTTGCCTGCGTAAAAGTCGATGAAAGAACCTCTATACCAGAATTTTCTGCCATCCTTTTCATAACTGTGCCGTGTTTATGAAGCGGTATATCAGCAGTATTAAGACCTATTTTATAAAAAACTTTGTGGGCATTTGGATCGAGAGTACCGATCCCCGGTAAGTAACCCCTCGATTCAAAGTTATTGTAGAAATATAACTCTATAAATCTATTTCCGCCGGATGTCGTAAAATAATTATAGGCATAATCTCGAAATTGTAGAGGTCTATATTCTACGCCCTCCGGGGAAACTATAATAACAGATAGGTCTAATCGGTCAGATAAAATTACTGCTGCCGTAAATGCAGGCGTCACAGTTGCATCGGTTCTCACTATTACATCAAAAAAAGTGAAATTATCATCTATTCTTTCGACTATTCCAGATAGTATGACGGCCTGCACCATTCTGGCTGCATCGCCTAGCTGGACATCCATAGTTGCCCAGACCGCAGGGGTAAATGAAAATATAGAGACATTACCGGAATTCGAAGCGGCAAAACATGCTCCCCATTTAACATTTCTAAATGATTGGTTTGCGCTCCCGTCATGCATAACCCTACATAAACCCCAACTTCTATTTGTATTGACTGCAATAGTTTGATCGTAATTAATACATACGGCCTCGTGCATGTGCTCTGAATCTAAAATAGATGATCCAAAAACAAATCCAAGCGGAAACCCAGGCTTTAATCTGTATCTGCTGAATTGACCTATAATAAGCGGGCAAACTGTTCCATGCGATAATGGGTTCATGTTGGGAAACGATGCCGCTGTTTTATAAAAAAAACATTCATCGGCAGTATCGCCGAAATATGCAGGTTGATCTAGCTTGGCAACAGTATCAAAAATACTGATAGAAACTGACCGATTGCCAACGGTAGGAGCCTGGCATTTTCCTGTATAGACCAGCTTTATGACATCTTCAGAACCTATGCAAAGCCAGATCATGGCCGGTGAATCTTTGAACGAATCGTTTTCGGTCATGTATTTCTGGAAATCAAGGTCGGTATTTACTATCTCAAGCGAGATACTTTCAATTGTAAAAACGCCGTAAATTATATTAGGTATGCCCTGCTGAATAACTGGAGCGGCTTCAATTCTAGGTTCCCAAACTCTAAAAGGAGTTGCCGAATCTGTTGGTGTCTCGTAGGTTTGTTGGCCTTCCGAGCTAGTCATAAATATGTAGTATTTAATTACGATTACATTTGTTGTTGTACTAGGCGCTGCCGCAAGCTTTATTTCTATCTCGCCCGTGGTTTCGTTGTGATACCAAAAGTCATTTGTTACTGGTGCGGTAGTTGTTTCCGTAAGAGTGACGCCGTTTCTAGTTACCGATGAGATAGCGTAAGGCATAGTCATCGAATAAATCCCGCCGCCTTCTGCGCCCAGTAAGCTGGTAACGTGCCTCGAAGGATTTAACCGGACTAGATACCACCTAGCCGACGACCTCTTTAATTTTTCAACTGCAAAGGTCATTAAACCGGCTCTCCTCGCAAGGATACAAGGGTATATTTAAGCGCAAGCGCACTCGTAAGCAGAAAAGAAACGTAATACGAAAGAGTTTTCGTATAATTGCTACTGCCAATCGATACGTAGAAAGTGTTTCCTAGTCCGATCCATGGTTTTGTGGGGAACGTAAAACCTATCTGGCCGTACCAGTTTGCGCCAAGGTTTTCTATTAGAGATAAAACAAAGAAATCAGATGTTGCGACCAGCTTTGTTAGTGCCAGATCAGAATATACAAAGGCTTGCAATCGGTCATTTCCTGGTACTGTTCCATGGATGTAGGTAGTAAGTAAGACCTGGGTTAATTGCTGTTTATCGGTAACGCTAAACCCAAACGCCGGTACAACTTCCGCCGTATCTGCAATTCTAAAGGTGTCGAAATCCCTAAACTGAATGATCGCCATTAGCCGATTACCTCTCTAAACGAGACTGGTAAACTAAAGTAATTATAAAGAAGATGCTTCTTATCTAAGTTGCCTTGAAAGGTAACGTATTTTGTAAATTCACTTACATTATCCGATATCTCAGTCAATGGATCAAGAGCAACAAAAAACGGCTTAGTGTTTCCAGCGTATTCAAATAGGTCGGATACTATTTTTCTATCTGCCGGGACCGTCCAATCGATATCACCTTGTATAGTCCAGTATTTCGGCTTCTCTCTAAAGAATAATGAGCCGCCCTCGCTCTCACTTACATTACTTCTATCTATTTTAACTGCTCTAAAGCCGTTGTTTATGTTTCTCTGCATCGATACAGCGTCACCGAAATAGATCACTCTAATATCAAATACACTCGGTCCATTTGGGTTTGCTCTATCTTCAAAATCTACGCGCCAATATCTATAGCTAGTGTCGGCAGATGTCAGGAATTTAAAGATACCGTCCGCTGTTGGCACTACTGTTTCAGATAGCGGGGGACTAGAAAAATCATCTAGGTTGTTACCCTTAATCGTAACGGTCGCGGTCTCTGGGATAGGGAAACTACTCGATAAGGAACCGATCGCTATAAAACAGTCAATAGGTGCCTGGTTAAGTAGATCGAATTTAATCCATTCTGTTGTGTGTATTCTGATTACATCTGCAACAGTGGACACGCCTACGCTAGTATCAGTTGCTCCTAGAAATCCAATCATATCCCAGATTGCATTTACGGTTTGCGATAACCTCAGTATGGCGGTACCTGACGACCTGCCTACCGTGAACTTGTAGGTAGTAGTTGAATAGCTAACGGTCCAGTTAGTAGATGATGCATTAAGACTGGTTTGAATATGTGCAGCAAGTAAAACACCAGTTGCGTATACCGCACTTGTGAGAGCTACGGTTTTATCTGCACCGTCGTTTATATAGATGTTGAGGTTTGCCGAGGTAACTTCAAACGCGCCCGAAGGTCTCCATCCTGTAAAGCGGTACGAATCAAACGCGCTAGTAAGCGGGAAACCGGCCAACTGTGACGATACCGTTCTAGTAGTTGAGCGGGCATCGCCGAAATTATTGTACATAAACTTAACGGGTTCACTCATACCGTAACCCTCTCGTTTCTTCTGTTCAGATCAAGGATAGTTCTGCCTAAAACCTTCTTATCTATCGTGACCTCAATTGTTTGTGGACTAGCCATACCCATGTTAGCTGCGATCTGTCTGAGTAGTGCGATAGCTTCTTGATTACCAAATCCCGCACCGCCTGCGCTTGATAGAAATTCTTTTAGATCGCCGTTTGTACTACTATCTACTACCCGCTCACCAGAGGTAAGACGCGCTGGAAATGTATCGTTAGGAAACCCACTTGGTACTTCTGTTAACCCGCGAGCAAAGCCGGGACTACTGCCGGTTAGAGCTATGGTAGTGCTCCCCGCCTTTGGTTTTTGTTCTTGCGCTATAACGGCCTGCTGCGTTTTTGTTGTCGAAACCTTTTCAGCATATGCGGTTTTAAATGAGCTAACACTTGATGCATTTGCTGCATCTTCACTTATTTTTATTTTGGATAGTTCTGATTTGTAATCAGTTGTAAATTGCTTAATTGCCGTTGTTTTTATTTGTAATGTACTTTGAGCCGATGTACCTATGCCCGCATCAACTTTTTTAGATTCATTTAACTGCTCTAGTTTTTGATCGGTCCACTTCTTAAATACCTTGGATGATTCGCCGCCTAAAACGCCTTCAAGTGTTGAAAAGGATTTGATTGCGGCTTCTCTACCCTTTGAAGCCTCGGCGTCCCGTCCGTAATTCTTAGCCCTTTCGGACGTGGAAGCCCTAGAAGATGTAGCTGTTGCGTTATCTGCCTCAGCTATTTTAAGAGCGGCACCGTCTACCTTATCTTGTAGGGATTTAAAACCAAGATTGAATTTTTCTTGCGCTTCAACATTATTCGCAAAAAACATCCCGAATTTTTCAGAGGCCGCCTCAGCTTTTACTGCTGCCGCCTTAGCCGCTTCGCCGCCAAACAGTGCAGCGTCAAGCTTAGTTGAGAGCCTGTTTAATTCAAGCATACCCAACACCAGAACGCTTGCTGCATTAGATAACCCCTGGAACGCTCTTATGGTAAAACCCAAAATAGGCATGGCAGCGGTAAGACTAAAGGCTAATACTTCTACTCCAAGGGTAACGAAGTCGCTTAATGATTTTTCGTTTTCATTAACTTCAGCTTGCATCTTTACGAAAATATCTGTGACCGCTTTTATAGTTGCAAGCAAAGCAGGATTTTCAATAATAATCTTGCCGAATGATTCTTGTAAATTACCGAAAGCGTTTTCTGCTTGCTTTATAGAACCTGCATATGTGTTGATCTGAGCCTCTGCTGAACCGCCGAGTGCTGCCTGTACAGCCCTTATGCCCGCACCGCTGGCTAGCGCTTCTTTGGTAATACCCCTTAATGCTTCTCTCAAAACGGGTGATCGACCAGTAATGCCTTCATAGGTTTTACCAAGTGCTTCAACTGAGGTAGCTAAACTATCTCCCGTAACGGCAGATAATTCTGTTGCCGCTCTCACGAGATCTTGTGACTGTGAGTTAGTAAGTCCCATTGCCTTAGCAACAGCTAGTTGACTGATAATTAAATCATCGCCGTGAGTAGTTGTTAATTCCATCTGGTCAGCGAAGGCAGCAAAATCGGTCATCGCCTTGTTGGAAAAACTGCCCGTTGCTTTTAACTGTTGAGCAAGCGAAGCCATAGCCTGTTCCTGCATAACAGCGGCTTCTATACCAGATTCGAAAAAGTCGATTACTTGTTTACTTGCAAATACTGCTACCGCTGCCGCCGCTGCCACTTTTAAAAAAGTAAAAGCCGAGCCGACATTTTTTCCCATATCACCGGCTTTAGATTCGAAATCCTTGAGAGACTTTTTCGCGCCTTCGGTAACTACTTCGACTTCTAAGACTGCTTTATTAGACATTTCGCTTACCTTTCTTGGCCTTCTCTTGTTGGATTTCTTGCAGCTTTAAATCTATCGCTATAAAGGCGTCAGCGTTATCAGCGCTTAACAGTGCCAGGTCCGAAGTAAACCCTAAGCTTGCTAATCTTTTTCTTGAGCAGTAATCATGAATAATTAAATTCATCGGACTATCGTATGTGTGGCCTCGAAATATTGCAGCCGCCGCCCGCCTTAACTCGGCTGCAACAGCGGGTTTCCGTAACGAAACTTCCCGATCAATTCGTTAATCATTTCCTGACCGAGTGCGCCGACCTCAGAATCGTACTTAACAGATTCGTAGCTATCGAATATAAAACCGTCATCGATTCTTTTTATATTAATTTCCACTATCCAAGCTGGTAACTGGTCTTTGATATTTTTTATACGTGCTTTGGTTTTTTTCAGAGTGAGTGCATCTTTTTCAGCTTCAGACATTTCCACGCCTTCGATGCTTTTTTCCATATCGTAATCAGCAATGAAAAAGAAATCGTTTCGTTCGTCATATGTTGGGACGTTTAAAATAACGTATCCTTCATATTTTCCTTCAGAACAAATCGAAGGCGTAAACTTTTTAGTCGGTCGCATTATATCTCCGTAAATATTTGGATATCAGCTAGTTTTTTAAAGAGAAACTAGTCAAAACTCTTTTTTTATAGCTGGCCTAGGTAAAATTCAGGCGTTCCAGTGTCAGATACAAACGGCTGTAAAGTCATCTCAAGAGAAACTAAACCGTCATCGTTTGTAATCATGATCGAAGTGATTTTAGATTGCGGTGCGTAAGAGTAAACCACTGAGCCAGGTAGCCAGTTGCCGCCTAGTTTCGCTCCCATAGTGGTTTGGAAACGGATAGCATCGCCTTTTCTAAACCGCGCCATCTGCTTAGCATCGTACTGAGTAAGAAGTGCGGTAACAGTTATCTCAGCTTCTCGGCTATTGATAATTGCAGCACTTCGACCAGATTCAGAGCAAATATCTTCGATTTTTCTCACGCCGTTTGAGAGTGTAACGCTAACTTCAGAAGGGTTAAAGCAAGCAAAATCAGTTTGATTACCAATCATAACTTCCTGATTCTTAGCAATGATCGACTGACTTGGATCAAATGAAGGCGTATGCGGCGCTGCATATGACTGAGCGTTGTCAGAAGTGTAACCAGTCGCGGGAGCTGCGCCTGTATCGTCGGCAGCGACTAGAAACCCTAGCTTAGTGCCAACGCTGTTGGCCGCATTTACGCCGGTATTCCAGAGCAGGGATAAAACCGCACCCGTAGAAGTGATCAAGTACCTGCCAGTCGCGTCAACGTATGTGCATGAGTGAGTTTCACCTACACTTGCAGCGTTCATTCCAGTAGTAACCGCTTCTGCTAACTCGTGAGGGTCTTTGTACCACTTGGAAGCAACAGCGGCAGCAAATGTACCGTCGTCATTTGTGAAGTCGATAAATGTCTGAGTGGGAGAGATAAAAATTGGATCAAAGAAAAATGCAAGCGCCTCAAATGAGGCAGTCGCGTTAACCGCTTCGTTAGCCGTTAGAGAGAAACTAAAGTCGTTAATCAAAGCGCCGGAAACAGCCTGAACCGCGCCGCCGTTACCGCCGTACCACCAAAGAGACAGGCTCTTATGCAAAGAGTTTGCAGGTGTCCAGTAGACCGGTCTACCAAGTCCGACCGCTGTTCCAGGTGCGTTAGGTAAATTAAATGAAGGAGTAATGTCGTCTGTTGCTACGCTGTGAACCACTCTTACGCGAAACCCGTTGACCGGATCTTTGATGAGCATACCGTAACCCTGGCCAACCAAAGAAGCCGCACCTGTTACTTTTATGAGCGAAGCTGTAGAAGCTGCCGCTGTTGATCTCTGAGTGCCTTCAATTGTCTGAGTACCGAAAAAAGATTCGGCGATATCTCCCCACTGGGGTTCAGTGCCTTCGACGCCGCTACCTTTTAGATAAAAAGAAAGCGAAGCGGTAGGATTTTCGCCGCCTTGAATAGACGCTGCCATACCGATAGATGATTTAATTTCTAGGTTTTCGATCTGATCGAAGTTTGGCTCAATAGCGAAGTCATCTTGTAGAGGAACGTAGTCCGTTGCAGCTTGCGGCGCTCTCAACAGATTTTGAGTTACCTCAGTGACTACGCCTAGTACCGAATTTCTGCTGGAAATAGTAGACATTTATATTCTCCTAAGGTGTTAAATCTTCGAAATACTCGAAAGCAAAGTTTGACTGCAAAACAAAGTACCTGGAATTTTCCAACAATAAATATTCAAGTCCATTGTCCGATGTATATCTTGCGCGTGCGGCTTTATTATTTAAGCTTGGATCGCGTTCAATCGCTCTGATAACTTGAAACTGGTCTTCTAAAATATCTTTTTCTATTTCTTCCCGACGTGCGGTATCGTGCTCGGTAGCTGATACTTGCCTAGTGATTATGATCGCTATCTCGCGGTCTATAGATAACTGGCAGCTAAGTTGACGCTCGGTATTAGTTCCAGGTCCAAAGGCAATACCGAAACCGTTTTTTAGAATTACGTTTGCAGTCTTTTCTATCTCGTATGGGTTAGCTATTTGACGCGATGAGGTAAGAACGGACTTAATAACCGTTTCAAACTCATTTCTGATATCTGTTATTTTACTCATCAATTACCTGGTAAAAAATGTTTGAGCATGTCTTTTTTCTTGCGGCGAAATAAAGCCGTTTCCGTCTCTGTCAGTCTCAAAATACTTGAGATCAACTGCCTTGATAAATTCTGCCGATGCGAGTTTCTTAGCCTCACTATACGCTGAACCTAGCCCGCCGTAAATAATTTCTGCTGTTTTATGTACGCTGGCTTCAAGTAGCAGAGACCAGTCAAAGAGCTGTTCACGCCGCATGATTATATTCTTTTTCCTTAGCTCTCTTTCTACCGCCTCGGCAGCGGAAAAGCCTTGCTCTAACCAGTCGGTTTTACCGGTCTCGAAGGCGTCCATTAGATCGACGTTGCGAAGGTCAGGGTAAAATGTGTGAAGGTCATTGTCCGTACTGTACAAGTTGCCGATGTAGGCCAGGGAAGTAAGCGGGTTTAAGTCTGCTGAAAAAGTCCAGCGCGACCAGTAGAGATCATAAATATAAACGCTCGATAGTGCCGGGATATCGTGCGAATCTTGCTCCACTCCCCAACCACGGTTATCCTGGTCAAGTGCGAAGGAAATCATTCCAGATTGTGCAAGTGTTGTGCTGGTGGAAAAGCTGGTTTTCGTTTCATCTACCAAGTCCTTGGTAGCGGTCCACTGTGATCCGTCCCATACGGCGATAGAGACAGTGGAAGCGAGGTCGTTAACTGTACCGATTTTAAAATAGCGGCAATTAAACGGTAATTCTGTCCCGATATAGAGCGTATCCGTTGCTGCCTTGTAGTCAAATACAACATTACTAGATGCTCTAAAATCATTTAAAGACCGAGATATATCTTTCTTCGTACCGTTATCATCCCAGATTAATCGCTGTTTTCTGTTCATTTGCCTCACCGTTTTTTATTATATTTAATGATTGTTTTTTACGGTAAATCGGGCATGTCACTAACGATTGTTGCGCCGTTAAATGGATTGCCCACTGTTTCGAGTGCAGCTTTAGCATAAATCAGAGGTTGATATTCTGGTCAAGAAGCGACTTAAATAAAAGGTTAGCTAATAAACCCCCATCGGCAATTACTAGCTAACCTCTCACCAACTGATTACGGTTTAATGTAACCAATAACGAATTCGATTCGACCTGCTGTAAGTGCTGCCGTTGCAACAGTCATCAGCAACTTGTCGTTTACTGCCATTATGATCGGAGTAGGCAACACGTTTGGCGCGCCTTCGACCGGTAGAGGCAGGATAGTTGCGTTAGCTGTTAGGTTTGCAACCGCGCCCTGAGTTACGTTCATAAAGCGCGATGTTGCACCGGTTATGCCGTAGATAACAGTTGCAGAACCGCCGGATGTACATGCAGCTTTAACTGTCAAATGTGCGTGAACAATCAAAATGCGTGAGCTTGCGATCATCAGATCATAAACGCCAACCGCGCCGGTATCGGCTGCAAAGTCATAAGAGACTCGCAGGTACTCTAGTTGGTTTGGAAACCCTGGCTTCTCAGATGTATATTCTCTTACTACTGGCATATCAATTCTCCTTTAATGTGTTTTTAGAAACTTTCTTGATCGGAAGTGTCGGAATAATCCAAGCGATATGTGCGCCGCCTTGAGAGTAAATAGAGACTATCCGGTAAGGCAGTTTGATCTGCCTTAGCTGAGCCTTCAAATCTTCCGGAGAAGAACCTGAAAGATGCTCTATGTTTTTATTCTCGCTTAAGCTATCGCCTAGAAATTCCATTAAGTTAATCCTTAAGAGTTATAGATAGCGACACACTTGTTCGCGCCGTCAATTCCAGCCTTAGCGCCGACAATCAAACGGATAGAGATAACGTATCCGAATTGTTTGTTGCTGTGTAGGTCAGAGACTTTGATTTCCGGCATTGCTTGCATAACAAGATGCATAAAATCAGGATGAAAAGCGAGTGCCATATCTTCTGAGCCAGTTATGAAAGAAGGCTTAACAGTAGCGCTTAAAGAGTTATCCTCGAGCATGTTAAAGCCGAAACGTTGACGAGCCATCTGGCCGCCGATAACTGGTGATTCGCCGCCAACAAAGTCGGCAGATGTCAGGGTTTGAGCGTTTAAAAGGTCGGTCATGTAACTTGGATCAGCAAGCAACCACCAGCCGCCGTCCTTTGCCCATTTTGCTTGGCTAGCAAGCTTGCGGACATTGTTAACTTGGCTCGCGTTGAAATCAGTTACGCCTGAAAGTCTGTGAGCAGGTGATGCAGAGGAAGGCAAAACCAAGCTGTAAAGATATTTGTTGAGTTCGATCTCAACAGCTTCCATAAGACCTTGACGGATTTTAGAATCTTGCTGTCCGATTTGAGACTGGAGTTGCGCCAAATCATCAAACTCGTAACCGGCAGAAATTACCTGGTCAGCTACGATGTCGATGTTGCTAGTGCTCAAAGTCTGAGTTTGAAACACTTCGTGATTTGATCCAACAGTGCGGCGTTGCGCGGTTGGTCGGTTAACTTGGGATACGCGAACTCGGTCGCCGTACGCTTTGATTTCGCCTTGGTATGCTTTGTTAACCAGTGAAGGCAACAAAGTATTTTCCTTCAATTGGTCCATAAAGACTGGAGACCAGAAAGCTTGGACCTGGTTTTGAACGTCTGCTAGTAAAGTTACACTCATGATCTACCCTCTCGTTATTTTGGTATTGTTACACGTCCCTCTCGCACGGCAGACCATTTTACCGGATCGTTATGCTTAAGAGACTTCCACGCTTCATAGTCCATTTTAGAGTTTGGGTTACCTTGCGGCGCGTTACTTGGCATATTGTTTTGACCGCCCGCTACCTTAATGGTTTCGGGAAATGTCTTACGATATGCCTCTACTGTTTTTGCTACTGTCATCTCATCTACCATCTTAGTTGTTGGGTCTAAGATGATTTGATCTAACGGTATTAAGTCCCAGTAGTGTTGCGGCAATTCCCCGCCAAGCGTTTTTAAAAAAGCGTCTAGTTTCTTAGCTACTACTCGCTCATTTTCTATTGCAGAAAGTTTCTCGTTAGCTGCCTTAAGTTGCTCATCCCTGACCTGAGCCAACTTCTCGAAATCTTTTTGACGCTCTAGTTCAGTGGTTTCCCGCTGGGATTCTCGCGCTTTGATTTCTGCTAGCTCACTCTCAAGCTGAGAGTTTCTTTCGGCAGTCCGTTTTTTCTCTGCTAATAGTTTTTGATGAGTTTCGTAAGCGACTACATCTTTTTTGGCCGGATCATCTCCACTGGAAACGATTGGCGGGATGATCCCACTGGGATCGGTTGGCGTACTCATACTCTGAAATCTCCTTTGATTAGATCATTTAGTTTTTGATTTGACAAGAGCCGAAAAATATTTCCTAAAAGTCTTTGCGACCTCTGCAACCTCATCGCTTGCCAAGTCCATGAACGGCCTGGTCTCTGATACGTGTCCCGCTACTTCTTTATTTCTATTGGTGTCGAATGTAATAATGATACCTTTTTGAGTTTTTACACGCACTAAACCGTTTAGCATCTTACCTGAAAAGGTTAGGTTTGATTTACGAGCCGAGGCAAACGGCGATAACCTGCCAGAGTTTTTCTGCCGAAACTTGATATATGTCTTGGACAATGGTTTGAGTTTTATCTTGCTATCACCGCTCACTCCCTTACCTGACCGAGTACGCCGCCTAATGATATCGATTGCGATATTACCTATAACTAGAATACCGCTACGGTTAGCGTCTTTGATTACTGACTTCAGCTTGCTCGTAAAATTTGCTACGCCCTTATCAAAACTACTCATAGCTACTAGTCCATTTAGTCGGCGGTAAGTGATAGCCAAGATAATCCAAAATAGATTGCGCCTTTTCTTTAGTCATCCCGAACTTACCCGCAACATATTCACAAGCTAACTTATGAGCCAGCGTGTCAGTGCAGCACTCGTATAAACAGTCTTTGTAGAAATCTAGGAAGTCGTTTTCAAATACTTCCATTAGTGATTTTTGTCTGATTTAAATTCGCCGCACCATTCATCTTTTTCCACTGTAGGAAAACCCACGCATGGCGTGAACCCGTCATCGGGATCGTGTACAACTGTGATGGTCGGCGGATACCTACGGCAAAAAAAATCAACAAAGTAAATGCATTCGCCGCACGTCATTTAAACTCCCTCAGTATGTCTTGTAGTTCTCCCTTGTTTATACCAAGAAACGGACGGGTTTTGCTATTACCATCTGCTTTGTCATTTGACAGGGTGCCGTTTTCAAACCCGATCAGGATATTATTTCCACGTGCTGACAAAATCCTTAGCTCATCTAACATCTCGCCCGATAGCTTTAGGTTTATTTCGCCCGCTGATTTACCTGCCCTCTTAAAGACTGCTGACTTGACGTAAGAATCAGAGTAGGCAGGGAAGTTAAAGCGCCTACCTGACTTGATACCTACCCCTGACAATGTTCTATCTCTGATGTATTCCAAGATGTTTTCAGCGATAACGTCTCGGTCATCTTTAGATAGGTCTAGGTCATCAGGTAATTCTATTTTCGTTTTCATCCACGCCAATGTTAATTACCTCGTTGGTGTCGATCTCGCTAAGTAGCTGATCAATATCTTCGTCAGTCATTTCTGGGTTAAGCTTTTTAAGCACAATCTTTTTGGTAGTGAGACCAGCCTTAAGTTCCTCGATCGATTCTTTTACTAGCTCACTTCGTTTTTGCATCGATAGCTGTTCAGGAAATTTAACCGTTACAGTTGAGGTCGGACGGTAGAACGTGCGGTTTTCTATCAGTCCAAGATTTGACCAGATAGGATGCATTTTGTGCAGTACTAAGTCCCATAGTTCTTCCTCAGCATGTTTGAAGTAAGGCACTTGCTCTTTGCGGTCATCGGCGGTATCTGCCTCATCGATCATCTTTGAAATACCAGATGAGAAGTTTGTCCCGTTGATATCACCGATTGATCCCGGACGTACCCCGCGTGAGTTAAGCCAGAAAGCAAGCTGCGAAGCGATTAGGTTTAGGGAACCGTCGACATCCATTTCAGGTTTGATCGAACCGATTTGCGGTTTAGATTCTATTCCCATTTCAGATTTGAAAGTCCAGAAAGCGTTCGGTGCCATCTTCAGACCTTGATCCGAGACATCGATACCGTAAAGAATCGAGAAGGCTTGGAACATGCTCGCGTAATTTGTATCAGCTAACAGGGTAGGAATTAAGATTGCCATACGCTTAGTATCAGTGTCCTGAGTAGGCATTATGCTATCAGGGGAGCGGTTCATATAAACGTATGGGATCGCGCCGTAGAAGTTAACACCATCCTGGTTATTTTCAGGTGCATATAGTGCGGTAATGTTGCGCTTATCTTCATCGAAATAAATAAAGTTACTTGCTGAGGTCGCCTTGAAGTATCTCCTAGCTTGGCCGGTTGGTGTTGCCTGGTACTTGCCTTCGTAGGTAACTACTACCGAGGGAATTGTCGGATCAGATTTATCGTGAGAGATAACTAAAACCCTGTGAGAAGGGATGATTCTTAGCTTAGGGATACCAGGCTTCATTGCATCAGGTTTGTATAGGTATGGTTCCAGTAGTGCGCGCTTAGTTAGATTGAAGTAGGCGTTAGCCATACCCATGTTTTGATCGATCTTAAAACTCTTTGAGTACCAATCGAATAATTCTTTTTCTGAATCGCTGCCTTCCACTATCCGTTGCGGCGGGTTTGCGTAAACCTTAGATAGCTTATCCATGATTCGTTTGAGCATGTTGATCGGCGGGATTCTAAACTGTGCTTGCTCATAGCTCTGAGGCGATAACTGCCTAGCTAACTCGGCTTCCACATATGGGAGCAGAGAACCATTATAAATATTATATAACTCGTAGTTGTGATGTAGGTAGTCATCGTATTTTTTCACTTCGCCGACTAGGCTAGCAATATCCATTTTAAATCCTAAAGCTGAATTGTTCGCTGATTACGGTCAGCCATCAGAACAGTTGCGGCATAAATGCCGTAGCCTGCTGCCGTTGTTATGTGTTGATAGTCTTTAGAGTCGTCTTCAGAATAGTAAGCTTTCTTCAGTAACTCCACAAGCCGGAAACCTTTGTCGAGTGTTGGGCAGTCTTTGTAGACCAGTAGACGGACATTGTTTTCAGCGTTTTTACAGTAGGCGTTTACTTTGTTATGCCTTAGCCTGAGTGTTGGGTTAGATAACGGCACTACCTTTTTAAACTTGAGTGCCTTGCCCGCTTCGGTTTTGTAGTTAGATAAGAAGTCCACGATGATCTCGTAGTCGTCTCTTCTGTTTCTCGTATCCCTATGCTTACCCGAGGCATCGCCGTTCACTACGAAGTAAGGGCACTCCATATCTAATAAGCCACGGTTAGCCATTTCATCTAGGCTATCGGCGGTCCTCATACCCTCGATTACTATCTCGCGTCCGAAATGAAATGTATCGTCGATGTACTGAAATAGAACAGCAGATAAGGGTTTGCCTACCCCAATGTTAAAGTCCCAAGAAATATGAATAGGGAAATCTTTATCAAACTCGTAAGTTTCGGGTACGAAGTTATCAGTGCTGTAAGCGTAATAGATTTGATCTTTGCCGATCTCAATCCATTCACCGTCTAGGTAGCGGCGCGCCCGCCTCGCGTCCATGTTGGTACGAAGTCCCTTGATGTACATCGTATCGAGATAGGGGTTATCCTCGGTGCGGGAATAAAACACGTATCTGGTTGGATGTTGGACGTGAATGTTTGGCTGAATGAAGTAATCATATAGCCAATGCGCGGGTGAGTCTGGGTTAGTAGCTACTATCAAAACGTTTTCATATACGCCTTTTACTCGGCGTAACCGCGCTTTGATTTCTTCAAACCCTTCCTTGTCATCTTGATTATTTTCTGTTCCTTCCTCAATAAGAATCATCGAAAAGGATTTAGACCTTGAGCGTTTATATCTTTTATCTGCCCAGTAGATCGACGATATCTCCGAGCCATTACTAAACTGAATCGTCGCGTTGGTATGGTTAGCGCTGTAGTCGCGTCCTTCTTTTAAGAAGTAACCAAGTCCTTCTTTATTTTCTTCTCTCGAATCGCCTTCGATATGTTCCAGTATCTCGCGGAAGATAGTTGACTTGATGTCAGGTAATGCGCGACGCACCATAGCCACATGTGCGCGTTTGTTAGAGAGACAATGCGATACAGCAAGATGCGCGAGTAAAATACTTTTTGCAGATCCATACGAGCCTGAGAGTAGTATCTCTAGATTTCCAGTTGAGTAATCGAAGTCGCGGCGAACTAAGTTGATGCAATCTTTTTGATATCCGAAGGGTACGAATCTTTGTAAGCAAGCTTTACTTTCAATCGTTAACCTCGGCAGCAATTTGTTTCTGGTAGAGTTGCACTTTAGTTCTTAGCGTTCTTAGAGATATGTCTAGGTCTCGTGCGGTATGTGTTTTGTTTCCCAGATTTAATTCCAGCACTGTCATGATGTGATTTCTAATTACTAAATTAAGTGCGTATTTCGCGGGTAAAACAGGCTTATTTATTTCTTTCTTTAACTTACGAACCAACTGAACAGAACTATTTGTTTGTCTCGCGATCAATCTACTTGAGAGTTTATTTTCTTTTAGTAGCTCGATAATCCTATCACTCTTGATCATCGGATTTCTTTTCTAGTTTGTAGTTCAAACTAAAATGAGCGTTCTCGACTGCGATCTCATCTTTAACTTTTCCGATCACTCTATTTAGTAATCCGTCGAAGCTATATAGCTCGCCCTTTTTCATACCGTTAGCGATAATAGACGCTACGTGTAGCTCAATCATCTTGCTCTTGGGATTATCTATAAGTTCTTTTAGTTCTACTTTAGTCATATTAAAACAGCGCGAGACTAAATCTTCTACTTCGCTTTTTGAAAGCAAACCTTTTTTTCTTCCCGAAATGTTACCTGACTGGCCGGGTTTAAAGTGCTTTAGGTTTTTATTTTGTGGTCTTTCGGTCACACTGTTACTTCTTTGCAGCTAGTGTTGCGATCTTCCCGCTGAATTTCTCCCACCGTTCAATGATAACAGAACAGTAATGAGGATCGATTTCTAAACCGTAGCACTTGCGGTTTGTCTTTTCGCAAGCGATTAGTGTTGAGCCGGAACCGAGGAAAAGATCGACGACTGACTTGGGATTGCCGTAATTTTCAAAACACCATTCAGCCAAGGCTATTGGTTTTTGTGTAGGGTGAACACGAGCCTCCGACTTCTCACTTGCCCTTATCATACCTTTCCAAAGGTGTCGAAAAATTCGCACACTAGCCTTGTGTTTGTGTTTCACCCAGGCCAATTCACAATCGCTGTTCAAATCAGATTGATTTTCTTCAACTCTTTTGTCCCAGACAATCCAGCAAGGAGAAGGAGGCAAATCGTAGTAATTACCACCCCATAAAATAAGACAGTCGGCGTCCATTAGTTCTATCGCCTTATTAGCGACCTCTGTTGTCTGATCGCCCTCAATCTGCCTGTACTTATGGTTCTTAGCTATTCCCTGTTTCTTAAATGTCTCGCGATGCTCCACGCGATCACATGGAGCATTTATCCCATACGGCGGATCAGTGAAAACCATATCAGCCTTCTCACCATTCATCAGCCTCTCAACATCTTCCTTGCTAGTGCTATCCCCGCACATCATCCGGTGCTCACCGAGCCTCCATATCTGCCCTCGAAGTACACCGCGCACGTTTTGCGCTACCTCTGGTATCTCATCGGGATCGCTCAGCCCTTCTTTTTCAGGTGTGTCCCAGTCGCCAACATCGAACCCGATATCGGCAATGTCAAAACCATCTTCTTGTAAAGTCTGCAAAGCTTTGCCGAGGATGTCGTCGTCCCATGTTGCGAGTTCACTTGTGCGGTTTAGTGCGAGTGCGAGCGCCTTAGCTTTTTGATCATCAAGGTCAACGTAGTGGACACTAACTTCTGACATACCCATTTTCTTCATAGCTTCAAGTCTGCCGTTGCCGCCGATCACAACATTATTTTGACGCCGAACTACGAGAGGCTCAACTTGATCAAACTTTTTTAGTGAGCCGATGATTGCTTTGATATTTTTTTCGTCGTGCTTGCGAGCATTATCGGGATCAGTAATTAGGATGTCGATATCGACGTGCGAGATTTCCATGCGGTCCTTTGGGGAAGTCAAGTTGATTTTTCCAAGTGTCTCTTTTTTGAAACATGTCGTCAAGGAATTAGTAGGCAGCACTTTCCTGTTTACTTTTTATTCAAAACAAACAATAAGAGTTTTCAACATACTAATTTATAAAGGATTGAAGTTATGGTTTTGCAGAAAATTGATCCGGTCTTATCTCGGCAGATAGCAGAAAAAAACCAGGCTGATAGAATGATAGCACTAAAGGAGAGACTTCCAGAGAATAAGTATCTGGCCTTAACCAGAGTACCGCCGCGCTATATAGGAAGGCTAACGAAAGCACTAACCGGGACAAAAAGTAAAAAGCTTTTAATCCGGTCCATGTGTGAGCAATGCGTAGGCTGGGAAGATGCTCATGAGAGGATCAAAAATTGTTCGTCCCATCTTTGCGCCCTGCACCTAGTCAGGCCGCACCAAGATAATCCAATCTGATAGAAATCCTTAGCAAGCCCTGCCAGTGAAACCAACATGGAATATGCAAGCTATGCACTGGTATGGGTAATGGCTACTCACCTTGAATTCCTGAGCCCAGTATTAGACTACCAGGTGAGAGCAGATGTATGGCCGTGAGGCGAGTGCTCTCAGAGGCGATGAAAAACGGGTAGGAACTGACACAGGATAAATTTTAGCCGCCAATATAAATATCTGTTTTAATTCATATAAAATAGATTGTGCTAATATTTTTTAGCACAGTGTCAACTGTTTTGAAAAAGTTGACACAAGCTAACTATCTGAAATTTTTTATTTATTCACCCTCTGTGTTATAATAATAATAATAATAATATATATATATATCTACTACTCTATCTATTTCTCCTTCTCTATTTCTACTTCTCTATAGGTGTATGTATATGTTGAAAATGCCGACACATTGACACAAAACCCCCGCAAGCTTAGAGCTGCAAGGGTTTGACGTGTGTTCGTATGTGTGTTTATGGCTTCTTTGTGTGTCGCACTACTGAATAGAGCTAATCGGTATAGATATACATTGCAGTGCATTTATTGAAGAAATTCGTTTTCTACATTTGACCGCACCTGGTATGCGTTCGAGCGAGCGCTTCCAAGAACCTGACCAGCGCGTTCCTGAGAAGATTTCTTTTTCTAAAGTTGAGTGGTGATTAGCCACATGTATGAAATCATCTTCGATCAAAACTCCATATGTTTTTATTTTCTCAATTTCAGAAGCAACAGAATGTTTATCTTTTAAGTTACTTATAACTTCGCCGATGTTTAGATCAGACCTATTGCCAGAAAAATCAACTATTGAAATCTTTTTGGTTAGCAAATGATTTAGGCACTCGTAATGATCAGAAGTGTTTTCGTCGTCTTCAAAACCAAAGTGTTTACTTATAAATTGTTCTGCCTGTTGCGCCGTTACCGCACTATCACTTACCAAAGCATAGTAGCCAGCTAGTAGCATGCCGTACTGTTGGCCTACCCTCTGGTTAGATTTCAGCGAGATAGCTAGCGAGAAAACCTTGTAGCTATCAAGTATAACCGGGATCATGTTACACATGCGGCTAAACAGGCGCTCGCCGTAGTCCTCAGTTATATGGGCAATTACCTTTTTGACTTCGTTCCATTGTTCATTATTTGAGCCGTGCGGTTTTAATTCCAGAACGGAAAACCTAGAAACGTCTGCGTCATTTTCGAGCACAACACGTATTGAAGAAACAAGAGCGGCAAAGTTAACCGTAAAATGGTTTGCAGTGCCTGCGCCGCTACCTTTGACTATGTGGCCACTGGTCATGCTCCACGACTGCCTCAGAAGCTCGATTATCGCCTCTGTGCGCGACTTTGTAGCGAACGAAGTGGTTTCAAATTCATCAAAAATAATTGGTATCGAATCCGCCTTGATCGATTGCCGTACTCCCGCCTCGGTAGTACCGCCTTGCAGATATAGCTTTGAAGGCTCAAAACCGAGCGCTGGACGCACAAGAGTGTCCATGACCGTGGACTTGCCTGTACCTGATCCCCCGGTCAGCCAGACGTGCGGTCTGACGGGCAGGGAACCGGCAATTCTTGAAATGGCAATCCAACCGGCGAGCAAGTAGCCCGATTTTTCTTCCTTCCACATGAGAGAAGTACATGCTTGCGTAAGATATGAGCATTCATTTGTGGATAAATAGTTATCCACAAGATCGGGTATTCTGTTTTTGGTAAGCACATAAACGTACCATGACTTAATCGCGCTCATAGCCATTAGCTTACCATTTACGATCAATTTTGATCCGAGGTTTATGACGATCCGGTTTTTATCTATCCATACCCCTGAGCCTCTGATTCTGAGTGAATCAAACTGGCCCGCCGATTTAGATAGCTCGATTAAATCTGACTTGGCCCTAGTCCACGAAACATTTCCTTTCGAATTTGGATAACAGGCCTCCCAGTAAGAGAGCGGCATAAGTTCGAGGATAAACTTTTCAGAAAAAGAATCTGTCCTGACCACTGACTTGCTTTTTATGCAGTAAAAGAAATGAGAGCCACCGTCAAAACCAAGTGGCAGGTATCCGTCCTGTTCGGCCTGGGTTTCGAGCGCCGATAGAATCTGGTCTCTAACTATGTCTAAGCCCTCTGCAACATGCAGATCATTAAAATCGGTTTGCTTTTTTTGCCTGTTGTCAAAAACCGGGAATACGGTTATAGCTCCGACCGCACCGGCAGTGTGTTCAGCTTTAGTTCTTCCAGGGTTTCCCTCTGTTTCAAAATCATCGTCACCAGCGATTATTAGAGTAGCAGAGGGGAATTTTTTTCTGAAAATTTTGGCAACATGTAAAATGTTGTTGCAGTTAAATGTCACGACGACCGGTATTTTTGTAGCCTGGTAAATACTCGCGGCAGTTGCAAACCCCTCAGCTAGTATAACGGTATCTGTTACGTCTCCGATCTGAAAAAAGCATCCTGATACTTTTTGGCCGGTAACGAAAAACTTAGAACCATCTGGCAGTATTTTTTGAGCGCCGCAAATTTTGCTGGTGTCGTCTCTCATCGGAACGACAAGGCTTCCTTTGGATATCCCTGTGCCGTGGTGAGTTATCTTTTTTCTTATGAGATATTCGAAGTCGTTAACTTCTAAACTCATTTCAGACACTAACTTTTCTGCCGCTATCTCAGCGTCTAGTTGTTTCTTCTCTCTTTCTTTTTCGCTCTTAGTAAGTGCTTCATTAATTTTATCTTGCACTAGTTTTCTGTCATCTTTATTTAGTTTTTTATCCGGTTTAAGTTGATGTTGCTCGTTTGTTTTCCAGTCGCCGACTACACATATAGGAATTACTTCGCCTTTTTGGGTATAGATTTGGTAGCCTACAAACCAACCGTTCTTTTTTCCGTTGCGGTCAAATCTGTGAAAATTACCGTCAAGCGGCGGAACATCAATAGTAAAACCAATTGACTGTAGAAAGTCTTGAACACTTAAAAGCATGGATTTTCCTCAGAAGGGATTTTTATTTAGTGAGAGTTTTTTAGACTAGGTGTAGGAAAATTGAAACACTTAAAGATGCTAACAAGATACTAACAGCATATCCACATCGGCTAAGTCTCTCGCCAGTATATATATACCGCCTAAACTTATAATCATTTTCTCGAAGTTTTTCTGTTTATCAGATTGTTTTGATTGGCCGGTCTTAGCTTCGATTGCTAGGAATTTACCAGGTTTAATAATGCCGATGATATCTGAAGAACCTGGCAAGCCAAATGATACAAATCTATTTGCTGTTGCTATTGATCCGGTATTATTTTTCCATATCTTAAGGTGAGGCAGACATCCTAATTTTTCTAAGATGCTATTTACCAGAATTGAATGTTGCTCGCTTGAGCCTTTCGAGGATATGCGGCGGGATTTTTCTAAGTGGTGCATATTGATCTGCTATGTCTTTTCCAAACTGCTCTAACAGTTTGAAGTGTACCCAAGCTTTTTTGTAGCCTTTTCTTTTTTGAGTATCGTATAAATGCCCGCGCTTGGCAATTACTTGTAAATGGAAATGATCCGTTGTTTCTTCGATAGCTGTTTTTATTTCAAGTTTGCCACTTTCTGATCTGCCGCTTCTCTCGTTTTCAAAACCGCACAAAGGGCAATTTATATTATCTTTTTTATAAACTGCGAAACAACTACCGCACCGCGATAGCCCTGAAATAACCGTAGCCGTTTTCTTGAGCGGATCGAGTGAGCCCTCTCTTTCTTCTGTGATAAGACCGTGCCTTAAAACATTTCCGCTATGATCTAATATTATAAAATCTTTTTTGTTTTCACTTATTCTTGAACCGCGACCGCATTGCTGAATATAGAGCGAGTAGGATTTAGTTGGCCTAGCAAGAATGAGGCAAGATACTGCCGGTATATCGACGCCAGTTCCAAAAATACCAACGTTTGATATTACTTTTATTTCGCCTGATTCAAGTCTTGAGATAGCGCCTTGTCTCTCCTTGTCACTGTGATCTGATTCGATGTGCTCGGCCTGAATACCGGCAGAATTAAAAGCTGCAACTATAGACTGGCTATGAGCGAGCGATACCGCGAAACAAAGTGTTGGCCTATGTTCCGCGCTTTTTTTCCATACCGATACGATATCGCTAATTGGGTTATGGGTATTTAAAATTTCATCAAGTTGAGCGACGACAAAATCACCCTTATTGGATGTCTTAACGCCGGTTAAATCTGGAATAGAAGGGCAGAAGTATTTCGGCGGTACCAGAAATCCAAGGTCTATTAATTCGTTAAACGAGGTAGAGGTAATTATTTTATCTGCTATGTGCCTTAGTGATTCGTTACAAAAAGGTGTTGCCGTTACTGCCAGAAAAAAGGCGTTGGGGTATTGATCGGCTAACCACTTATAGCCTTTCGAAGTGGCTTGGTGCGCCTCATCTATAATAATTAATTCGGCAGGGAAGTTTATTTTCCGTGAGTAGAGGGTATCGATACTGCAAACCTGAATATTTTGACTTGGTTGGTTTCTCCAGTGTCCAGCCATTAAAACGCCGTGCGGTACGTTTTCGTTATCGAGCCGCTTGGACGCTTGGTCCACAAGCTTTCTGCCTCTTACGACTATGATAGCTTTTTTGTTTTTGAGAGTTATTGATTTTAGGATATGGCAGAACACGATGGTTTTGCCGCTGCCGGTTGGCATGGACAGTAAAACTTTTTTTAATCCGGTGGCATATACCGACCGGATTTTTTTCACTGCATTTTCTTGGTAAGGTCTTAGAATGGAATTTCCGGATCTTTTTTAACTGCGCTAGCTCGGTTGGCAGCAAGTGCGCCTGAGATATTAAATTGAGCGGTTAGTTTTTTTCCGTCCTCTGCTGATAGCTTTTTAAAACTCATGCCGCCTAGCTCGTTAATAAAAGAAATTTGTGTCCTAGTTTTGCCGTTATACTCGCTGTTTTCTACTACTATTTCTAGTTTTTTATCAGTAGGAAAAGCCGACGTTGTATTGTCATATAGGTAACTCAAATCAGGGTAAACATAACCGCACGTTGTTAGCGTTTTAGCAATGATTTCCATCATTTTATCGCTGTTTAGTGGTCTTGACCACCACAAAGTATGGCTATCTCCAAACTGAAATCTAAGCATGATAAGCGCGTGTTGTTCGTCCTTGGTTGTAGAAACCTTGTAATCAATAATTGAACCGATGTACTTACCTGGCCTAAGTTCTTCCATAGCATTCTCCTTTTACGTTGTTTTTTCTTCTAAGATTTTTAGTAATTTATTTTTATATGATTGCAGTTTTGCTACATCATTTTCCACTTTTTTTGATTCAGTGATTATCTTTTGTTTTAGCTCTTGATCTTGCAGTTCTTCAACAATTTCGAGAATGGATTTTAAAACAGTTTCGGGCAGTTCAGAAGTTGCTGTGTCGCAAGCGTTTGAGAAGTCCTCATAAGATAGCGGCATACTAAACGGCAGATTAAAGCGGTTCTTTGCGTCAAATCCTGGTCTGCGCTCGGTATAAATCACACGTACACCGTCGCCGTATGCCCTGGTTTTTGAGCCATCTTTTTTAGAGAAAACTTCGAAGTTTGCAAAAAGAACTGCATCACAAAATTCGCGAAACAGAGCCGCCGATTTCTTGTACAGCTTTAGACAGTAGCGGTCGTATTCAGATTGAGTTGAGGGATCGGTAAATTTAATAATTTCAGAGTGAGCAATTAGGATGATATTCATCCCTTTTTCTTCTCTGATTCTAGTTAGGATTTTATTAAACTTGATCCATTCGTTTACAGCTTCGACGTAACCTTTGCCGTAGCCGCCTGCCGCAAGATCAATTGACTTTGTACCGTAGCGGTCGCATATGTGCTGATTTAGTAGTGGCTCGATCCAATCAAGAGAATCGATTACCAAGGTTTTATACTCGTGATCGACCGTGAGTAATTCGCCTAGTTGTTTCTCGATATCTGTCCAACTGTGCGGCGTTGGAAACCTGGAAACGTCTAGGTTATCCGTACCCGATTCTGCACCAAGGAAAATAGGCTTTGGTGCCTGCGCTCCGAAGCTGGATTTACCTGTTCCGTCTGTTCCATAAATTAGAACTAACCTCGGCTTTTTAATTTTTCCTTTCGAAACCTTTGAGAGAAAACTCATTTAAACCCCTTCATAAATGTTAGTACCCTATCTAGTTGGTGTGCCGGTATTCGCTTGCGAGAAACCCACATGTGAATAGTAGCCGTTGACTTATATCCTAAATAAGCAGTTAACAATGTTACATTATTGTTAACCAACATAAAACGCTTAAGTTTTTTTATATTTTCCATGTTTACTCCAAGTTTAAAAAGTGTTAATAACCCATTAACATTGCCTATGTAAAGGAAATTTTATGCTTTTTTTTCTAAGTTACTTGATATTTGGTCTGATATTCGGTTGGTGTTGGTACTTCAGACACGTTCGGATCGGCGCAGAATCAGGCGAGTACCTTTTCTATTTAGTGCTAGTCATCGTATGGCCATTCCCCTTTGCGACTGAGGTAATGTACATATGGAAAAGATAACTAGACACCCAAACACCATCTGCATCAAGTGTAACGAGAGGTGGTTACAGGGCGATCACCCTTACATAACCATTTCAATGTGCAGCGACTGCGTAAGCTCTTACAAAACTGGTTACAGGAAAACAGACGCTAACATAGCAGACGACATGGTATATGAACGTATAAATAGCCAGCGTAAATTTGAGCGATATAAACCGTTGTCTGATTACCTGAGAAAGAAACCCCATGGCAGCAATTCCAAAAATACACATGATCAAATTGACAATGAACGGTAGAATATTTCTGGTCTGTTCTAAAGACGCGACGCAAGCTGGTCGTGCAACAGATGATATTGAAAAAGTGACTTGTAAAATCTGTTTAATGTTGGTGAAAAAGGAAACGAAATGAATGATGCCATTAAATGGTCCCAACCAATAGCTTCTATAAAATGCCCTAAGTGCGGCAGTACGCTTCTTTTAAATCAAAGAGGAGAAGTTTGGTGTTCGTTTATCGGCGGGAGAAAAGAGCCGTCTTGTGCATACAAAGGAAGAATAAAAATAGAGGAAAGAAATGACACATAAATTTGAATACCGACATGACGACATGGACGATGACTGGGAAGCGTTTAAAGGCAATGACTGGACTACGGAAGATGTCGCAACTACGGTAGCAGAGGAGTATTGGGACTGCGGCGACCACGGCGACGCAAATGATTTTAATCTTATCGTAGAAGTGCGCGATGTTGAAACACCAGACAAAGTTGAGAAGTTTAAAGTAACGGCAGATTACTCGGTTAACTTTTATGCCTCATTGCAAAATGAGGAAACGAAATGACTAAGAACATGAAACTAGATGATACGTTCACAGTAGCCGAATTAATTACGGTTTTAGATTCTGCGCGAGAAGATCTTAAGGCTGAAATAAAAGAAATAGAAAACGAGGAGCATTTCGACAT
>Ga0209702_10003177_pt1 | contig 26479 bp, 20 predicted proteins | sample FRY01_FD_187210 | JGI IMG/M metagenome (GOLD analysis project Ga0209702, IMG submission 187210) | Freshwater microbial communities from Lake Fryxell liftoff mats and glacier meltwater in Antarctica - FRY-01 (SPAdes) (version 2) | ecosystem: Environmental > Aquatic > Freshwater > Ice > Glacier... | reverse complement strand
TTCGTTTCCGGCAGCGTGCCGCCGACGCAGAACATTTTCGACTGGCTGGCCTGTTCAATGGCGGTCGTCAACCATGCGAAGGAGTCCGATGATTCTTTCAGAGTCCAGTCGCCGGTTTTCCTGGCTGCTGTTTTCTTGGCCGGCTTTTTCTTGGCCAGCGTTTTCTTGGCCAGCGTTTTCTTGGCCAGCGTTTTCTTGGCCAGCGTTTTCTTTGCTGACATTTTCCTGGCCACGCTATTCCTCCGAGTCTGCGTTGAATGTAATTTCCGGGTTGAATTTGACTTCCGCGTAGATCGCGGCGAGTGCAAGCTGAACGTTGATTGTCGGCAACTCAATCACGGCGTCAAGTCTTTGCAGGATCTCTCGTTGAGATCCTGAATCGCATCGTCGATGGACAACGGCTGTCGGAAAATCCTGTTCCAGCAGAATGCAAACCTGCAGTGATGGCAACTTCATGTAAGCCTGGAGTTTTTCACCTCCATCGATTCTCCGTGTACTCTGCGAAAGGACCTCAACCACGATGCCTGGGGCATCCTGAAATTCATCCGTACGAATGTTTTCGCCACAAACGACGGAAGCATCGGGATAATAGAACGAAACACCGGCAGCCGTTTGAATTCGCACTTTGCTGTCGGAGTTCAACGCTCGACAGGGCGTCCCTTTAAGCCGCGATCCCAGTTCTGTCAAGACATTGCTGGCAATCAAGTTGTGGGCGTACCTTCCACCAGCCATCGCATAAATCTGGCCATTAACGTATTCATGTTTCCGGCGAGCCACGGCTTCTCCTGCCAGGTAATCGGCCACCGATACGGAACGCAGCTTCTCTGATCCGGTGAGGTTCATATTGAGGTACTCCGAGGGAGAAATTATTTTTCTGCCACAGGCTTGCGAGGCCGGGGTGCGGGTTGAACGGTTGCAGGGGAGGCAGTTGTAGCCTGCGTTGAATCCGGGCGCTCTGGAGCAGCCATTGCTCGCTCACGCAATGCTTCGGCGGAAATGAGGTGGACTAACTCCTGGCCAAGTCGGTCCATTTCCATGACGATGGAATCGATGCGTCCGGCGAGATACAGATACGCAGCCATCGCCGGGATTGCTATCAGCAGTCCCACGGCGGTGGTCAGAAGAGCCAATGCAATCCCGTTCGCCAACGTCTGTGTTTGTCCCATCGCCCCGGCAGTTGCGATATCGTTGAACGAGCGAATCATGCCGACCACCGTTCCCAGTAATCCGATGAGAGGACTGAGAGTCGAAACCCCGTTGAGGACTCGCAGCCCTTTCTTTAACTGCGTCACCTGACGTTCACCGCCGTCCAGCACAGCCTGTTCAACTTCAACGCTCGGCCGGCCCCATTTGCGAACACCGTGCATAAAGATATCTGCCATGGGACTCTGATTCTGATGGCAGATCGCAACCGCTTTGCTTTTGTCCATGCGCCCGGCACGCAGATGCATGAGGAAACGCTCAACGAATGCTTTTGGGATGACGCGTCGCCGTCGCAGAATCACTAAGCGTTCCACGACAGACCAGACGCCGATCACCGACGCAATTACGAACGCCACCGTAAACGGTCGCCCCATCGCGTCCGCAATTCCTAAAACGTCGGTCGGGATTCCGGACGGGGGTTCGGGCTTTGAATCTCCAGCACCAACCGCCGGGGCAGCGGCATTCGTTGCGCCATCCACAATCGGCGCATTGCCAGAATTTTCCTGCGCCATCGAGCGGCATGTCAGCAACAATGCAAAGGCGATAATCGCCATGACAGAAACACGAATTGTCACAGAATTCCGTTCCCTGGTTTTTAAAGTATTCACGGGCTGATGATTCACGATGTTTGTTCAGTGATTCTAAATGAGGATTCTAATCGAACGAATTTGTCATTGTGCTACGGCCCCGCAGCTTCAAGTTTCTTTAATTCCTCGCTCGCCTTATTCACCAAATTGGAAGTCGGAAATTCTTTGATCAGTTCCTTAAAATCCCGGATAGCAAGATCGGTTTTCTTCAAAGCAACCTGACAGGACGCTCCCTGAAACAATGCCTGAGCCCGCAGTTCATCATAACCCTGATAGTTCAGATAGACTTTGAAGTATTCCTTTGCCGCGCTGTCGTAATTCAATTCCATAAGATAGGTCTCAGCGATCAAAAATTGACACCGAGCGGATGTTTCCGTCCCCTGTGATTGGTCATCACTAGTCACAAGCTGAAAAAACTGCCGTGCCTTTGCAAAGTCCGGCGGAGCCTGTTGTTTCCACCGTCGGCCCTGAACGTCATTCAGTTGAAACGCAAACAACGACTCCGGGCTACGCTGCTTCAATTCTTCCTGCAAAACATCAATCTGCAGATAATCCTGTTTCGCCAAAGCAGCTTCAGCCAGCACAACCCAAACTCGATCAATCCAGTCTTCCTTGCCAATCTTGCCACTGACAATATCCTCACGCAATGCGCTGAGTCCATTGATGGCTTCATCCGGTTGCCCCTGCTGCAGCAATGCATCACCTGTAAACTGGCGAACCTGCGGAGCCAGAGGACTCGGTGAGAAATCCGCCAAAAACGTTCTCGCTGCGACAATCGCTGCCTGCCAGTTTCTAAGCGTCATCTGTATCTCAATCACATGAAATAACGCCCTTTCCTTTTCAACGTCGCCATATCGAGTGTCAGCAACTATCGCTTCCATTTCTTTCAACGCGGGTTCAAGTTGTCCTGCCTCCAGCAGACTTTCGGCCAGAGACAATCGAGCCTGGCCCGCAAACCGGCTGTCTGGAAATTTTTCCAGCAATTGTCGGTGAATCGCGTCGGATCGTTCAAAATTCTGTGCTGAAAAGTGCATCCACGCCCATTCATCCAGCAGAGAATCCAGATCCTGAGCGTTTGGAAACAGGGCCGTGAGTTTCTTCCATGCAGCGTCTGCGTCGTCGATACGTTTCAGCTTCGCCAATGATCTGGCAACTTGCTTCCCGGCACTGTATGCATACTGCATCGGAGGCGTCGTTTCGCCCTCCGCCGGAACCGCCGCCGCATCCTTCGCCAATCGATCAAACACGGATTCGTAGGCCGCCAAAGTCCGCTCGACGTCACCCTGCTCTTCCACGCAACGCGCCTGCATAAAAATTGCCAGCGAGGATTCTTTGGAGTTTGGGAACTCGGCTGCCAATGCAGCAAATGACTTCTCGGCTTCCGGGTATCGCTGTGATTTGAACTGGCTCCAGGAAATCCCGGACCAGCCTGCCTCCCGCGTCTCGGGATTCTCGGGTGCCGATGCGGCCAGCGAGAACAGAGCCTGAGCACTCTCCGCTGCGTTCAGTTCCATCGCGACCTCAGCAGATTGCAGCACGGCAGTCCATGTTTGCGGTTGATCGGCATTCGTTGCCGCGAGTGACTTCAGCACTTCAATCGCTTCCGGTAAACGATTCAAGTGACTCAATGCGACAGCTCGCGTACCGAGAATGTCCGCGCGCTTGACTGGATCTTTCGCTCGCAGCAGGAACTCATCGGCAAACTTCAGTACGTCGTCATATTGCTTCAGTTGCAGACTACTGATCGCCGCCAGCGCCAAAGCCCCTCGCATTTCGTCGAACTCATCGGAATTCAGGACGTTGGTCATCAACGATGCCTGCTGCACAACCTGATCGTACTTTTTGCCATCATAAAGCGCTCGGACCAGGTAATATCGACATACAACTGCAACTCTTTCCCCTGGATCCTGCATTGCTTCTGTCGTCTTGAGCAATGTGTCCGCCGCCTTGTCCAGATCGCCACGTTTAAGAAACAAGCGTCCAAGCAAAACCTGTTCACGAGGCTTCTTTGCGACGTCTGGAAACTCCTTGTTCAAGCGACCGAACAGCCGTTCGGCGCGTTCAGAATTGTCCAGCTCCAGATGCAGTTCAGACGCGTTGAACAAACACTCAGCCGTACGACTTGATTCTGGCCAGCGATCTGCGATGTCTTCAAACAATTGAGCCGCCAATTCGCGCCCTGCCCCTGTACGTTCCATCTGAGCCTGTTGAAACAGAATGTCGGCCGCCAACGGAGAATCCCCAGCAGCCTTGAGAGCTTCAGCAAATTCCAAACGCGATTCTTCAACTCGACCAAGATCTCGCAGCGACATTGCCGTCATCAGAATCGCCTGCGCTGCGGCCGTGGAATCCCTTGGCACCGCGCGGAAATGCGTTAACGCCGCCTCGAACTCTTGCATTCGATATCGCGACATACCGGCACCAAGATTGGCTGACGCAACCTGCACAGCGGTCGGATAAGATGCCAATAAAACGTCGTATGTCGCTGCAGCTTCGGGATACTGTTCTGCTGCAAACTGAATGGCCCCAATACGCATCATTGCACGTGGTGCCAGCGCAGAATTCGCTGCTGCCGCCAGTGACTTGTATTGCTGCAGCGCTTCCGGCAACTGCTTTAATCCCTCCATTGCAATGCCCAGACTTAACTTCGCATCCGGCAGCACCGACGCGTTCGTCGCTTCTGATTTTACAAGGACACTCAGGATCGCTTGGCCCTTCGCCCATTGTTCCTGCGCGACGTACGATTCTCCGAGAAACAAATTGGCCCAGTCAGCACGACTATGCCCTGGATGCTTTTCAAGGTACAATGTCAACTGTTCAATTGCAGCCGAGTAGTCGCGCAGATAGTAGCTGCATTCGCCAAGACGATACCGTGCTTCTGCAGAATTTTTGCCTTCCGGGTCCGCCTTAAGAAATGCCTCAAACTGTTCTCGCGCCAGTGCGTATTTTTCCAGCGAATCAAGCGTTAGCGCAAAGTACAGTCGAGACAGATTTGCACGAGGATGTTCTGGAAACTCTTTTAGGAACTGGCCAAACGTATCAGCCGCCAATTCAAACCGCTGAGTCCGATAGAGGCCAACGCCAAGATTGAAATCATCGCCGGCTTTGTCGGCCATTGCGGACGCAGGGATCAGCAGACATGCCAGCAGAAATGTGGCAACATAATTCGCCTGTCGGCACATGATTCCAGGTGCGATCCTGTCCGCGCGAGAATCAGCGAGAGCCGTTGGGACGACCAGTTTTTTCAAAGGTTCTGTATGCATAGTTTCATAGCTACAAGAAATTTTCGACGCAGGTAGTCCAGAATATCCCTGGACCATCGTCTGGATTCGTCCTTAGCGACAAAATTCCATCAGAATCCATTCCGCCCTCTATGTTACGCACGGTATTCCCATTTTCGAAGTCCGTAGTCCGTCATTTTGGTATTCAGGCAAATCCTTTCTGTCAGAATGGATCTCAATGGCGAAACGGGCACTCCGATCTGCCGCTGATTCCAATTGCGGGGTGTATTCCTGGCTGCCGCTTTTCCGGGAATCAGTCACCACTGGTAGCAACGATCCGCTCGAGTTTAGGCAGGAAATTTGACTCCGGCCACATCCATAAGGTATGCTTCGCGGGTCGCATTGTGCCACGACCTGTTTTCGCCGATCGACATCCCGCCGATTTCTCCCGCCATTCTTCTTCAGGCAGATCCAAAATGCTACGCATCAATGCAGGCCGCTCTTCGGCATATTGTGACGGTCAGTCACGGCGAAGTTTCGTGCAGATCGGCATGGCAGGAATGGCATCGCTCGGGTTGCCGCAAATTCTGGCCGCAAAGGCGAACGCAGAACAGCGAGGCGCGGCGAAACGTGACACATCCGTCATCTTGTTATGGCTCGATGGCGGTCCGGGGCATATGGACACCTATGACATGAAGCCGGAAGCACCGGCGGAATATCGCGGTATCTGGAAACCGATTCCAACCAACGTGCCCGGCATGGAAGTCACGGAACTTTTTCCGTTGCAGGCAAAGATCGCCGATAAGTTTTCCGTCGTTCGATCATTGCACCATGACACGGGTGATCACTTCGCCGCCGGCCACTGGATGCTGACAGGGCGCGGAGAAGGTGTCAGCGGAGCAAACACAAAAGGTAAGTATCCGTTCTTCGGTTCGGTCGCGACCAAGGTTACCGGTTCACGTCAACCGGGCATGCCGGCTCATGTCGCTGTTCCGTACGGCATGAGCATCGGTTTGCGGCCCGGTTACTTTGGCGGCAACTATCTGGGCGTGGACCACAATCCATTTGAAACCGAGGGTGATCCAAACGCAGACAATTTCCAGGTGCGTAACATCGGACTTGCCAAGGATCTCAATCTGGATCGCTTGAATGATCGTCGCGCCCTGTTGACATCAATCGACAGTTTGCGACGCGAAGCTGATACAAGCGGGACATTTGAGGCGATGGACAAGTTCGATCGTACGGCATTCGACATGGTGACTGGCACGAGAACTCGCGACGCATTTGATTTGTCGAAAGAAGATGCCAAAACCAGAGAGTTATATGGACGACATTCCTGGGGCCAGAGTACGCTTTTGGCGCGACGATTGGTGGAAGCCGGTACAACGTTTGTCTCATGTCACTTCGGCGGTTGGGATCATCACTGGGATTTGAAGTCGGGATACGACAACTATTTGCCTAAGATCGATCAGTTGGTCTACGCATTGATCACGGATCTGTCGGATCGCGGCATACTGGATCGCGTCATGGTTGTGCTGTGTGGCGAATTCAGCCGCACTCCTCGCATGAACGACGGAGGCAACGGCGGTCCGCCGCTGAGCAAAGGCACACCCGGCCGAGATCACTGGGGTAACGCGATGTCGTGTTTCATGGCAGGCGGTGGCGTTCAGGGCGGTCGCCTGATCGGATCAACGGATCGTCTGGGTGAATCTCCGAAAGAGCATCCTCTCCGCCCCGGCGACATTCACCACACGATTTTCAACGTTCTTGGTGTCGATCCAGCCCAGAACTTCCTGGATCATTCCGGCCGGCCCATTGTTGCGGTCGATCACGGAAGTGTGATTGGTGAGCTGTTTTAGCAAACGATGTCGCTGGTTTGCGGTGGCCATCTTTTCTATCGAACTCAAAACCTGACGATTCTGCGATTGCCGCCCTTGAGTTACAGACACTCTGGGGCACAATAGTGTCATGGCCATGACGACAGAAAACTCAAGAACTCCGCTGCAGATTGTTTCGGCAATCGAAGGCAGCAATGTCGTCGCCGCACACGTACCGGTTCGTCGAGTTCTCGGCAGCACCGGCACCAGCGTTTTGATTCATCTGATCGCTCTGCTGGTGCTGAGTCTGATCATGATCGCGCAGCAAGACACAGCGCCGCCACTGGCAATCCAAGGCGACTTCAGCGAACTGCTCGGTGATGGCGAAGCCGCGTTGGATTTGTCAGAACCAGACTTGCTGGAGATTGAGACGACGCTGCTGAATCTGCCGACGATTACCGAGCTGATTGTGCCGGATTCCGGATCGGCAGCGGAAGCGAAGGTCGACATGACAGCGTTTGCTTTGAGTAATACGGGCGCATCGAGTTCGGGACTTACAACTGCAGTGTTGGCGATGGCCTCAGGAATTCAGGGGCGAGTTGAAAAAGCCGGCGGTCGTTCGGGAGAAGTGCAATTCTCCCTTGCATGGCACAGTTTGAATGATGTGGATCTGCACGTCATCGTGCCCTCGGGAGAACATATTTCTTTTTCTCATCGCACGTCCAAATGCAAAGGTAACCTGGATGTTGATATGAACGCCGAGTCGGCGGCCAACAACCCGAACAATACTCCAGATGCCGCAGGCGAAAAGGCGTACTCAGAAGAGCCAGTTGAAAACGTTCGCTGGCTGGACCGCACCGCCCCATCAGGCCGCTACATGATCCTGATTAACCAATATCGCTGGCGCGACGGACGGCAACGTGATCCCTTCCAATTGATGGTCAAACTGGGTGAGGAGACTCAAATCGTTGACGGGGAAGTCAGTGCCTTGAAGTCGATTTCGGTTCACCGATTTCAATACATCAAGTCGTCGCTTTCGAAGGCGCGTCGAGAAAAAATTGCGGAGGAACTCACTGCGTTGCAAGAACGAGAAGAGACGCAGGCAACTGAACTTTACGAGGCTGCTTTTGTCATGCCGAAAGACGGCGATCGTGATCGCAAGATGATGAATGTCATCATCCGTTTTCCTCACACGGATGCGTCCATTCTGGCCATGCAGGAATTGACCGCGGTCGATAAAAAGTGAACGCTCGATCCTGCATTTTTTTGAGTTCAAGCAGGAATGCAGTGGCTGCCAACCGATCGCATGGGAAGATCAGCATGAAGTCAATCAGACTCAAGTCGCGGTATTCGGCGAGCGGCAGAAACAAATCCGCCGAAGATTTCACCGCGACGAAGGAATCCGACCTGGGACAGGTCGAACTACGTAGGCAGATCTGTCTCAGATCTGCATCCACTCGACATCGCTCGGTTTTGGATGAGATTTGAAAGTCAACCAGCTCACAGGTTTGTAAAATTCTGCGACGAGCTGAATCGTTCACGCACGGTGTCGGCACGTTCGCTGATCACCTGCACCGCAATCCGTGTCTCGCGAAGCAGCAAGACAGAACCATTCACCAGTGCCGCCACGGCAACGAAACCAGCGGCGACGCCAGCTAGTTCCAGCGGCAGGACAATCGCTGCCAGTTTTATCTGCGCGGTAACGGCTCCCAGGAGCGACACAAACGCTGCAAAGGCGAACGCTCCCAATGCGACGTAGAAACTTCGCAGCGATCTGAGCAGCAGCAACGTGCGTCCTTCGGCAGCGGTCAATTCCTTCAGCCTTCGTTGCGCTTCAACCGTCGAAAGATCATCCGTTCCTTCCAGCTGCTTTGACAATTCCCGAGCCCGGTCTGCTCCGCGAGCCAAACGATTGCTGGTACTCATGATCAACACTGAGGAAGCATTCGTGAGGATCGCCGGGGCAACGATGAGCGAGAGTACAGCAAAAGGATTTGGGTCCATGCTTCGATAATCCATCCGATGACAGGAATAAACACCCATGCCCAAGTTTCATCATTTAACCGCGTGGGCAACGCCCCGCGCATTCGCGAGGTAAATGTGGGTGCTTAAGTGGCAGCAGATCATTGATTCAAACGGTCACCTTATCAATGGTTGACAGGACGATTTGGGGACAGGGCGACTTAGGATCGCTCGAGCAATAATTGTCGTAGCGGAACTCGCCAAGAGTTTCGATTAGGCTGGATTCCGTAAGTCTTGGGGACTTCCGCTACGTCCATATTCGGACAGTTATTGTTCGAGCGATACTTATCAGGAATGAATGGCCCTTTTGTCCACCGCCATCGCCGCTTCTTTGACAGCTTCGGATAATGTTGGATGAGCGTGGCAACAGCGGGCGAGGTCTTCGCTGCTGGCTCCGAATTCCATAGCGACAGCCGCTTCATGGATCAGTTCCCCCGCATGTGTTCCAATGATGTGGACTCCCAGGATGCGATCCGTGGCTTCGTCAGCGAGGACTTTCACAAATCCGTCCGTATGTCCGCCTGCACGAGCTCGTCCGTTGGCGGCAAAGCTGAATCGTCCGGACTTGTATTTGATACCCGCCTGTTTCAAGGCATCTTCGTTGGCCCCGACGGATGCAATTTCAGGTTCCGTGTAGATCACCGCCGGAATCGTGTTGTAGTTGATGTGACCGTGACCAGTCGCCATCTTTTCCACACATGCAATACCTTCTTCTTCAGCCTTATGAGCCAGCATGGCTCCACCGATAACATCGCCCACTGCATAAACGCCTGCTGCAGTCGTTTGATATCCCGCGCTGACCTGAATGAAACCGCGTTTGTCAGTCTGGACGCCCGCTGCTTCAAGTCCCAGATTGTCAGTGCATGGTTTGCGACCAACAGCGATCAGAACCCGATCACACGTGATCGGTTCAGATCCTTCTATCTGAATTGTGCAGGTCGTTCCGGATGCCGTGACGGAAGTAACTTTTGTTCCCAGCTTAAATGTGAGTCCCTGCTTTTCAAAAATCTTCTTCGCTTCATTGGCAACCTGTTCGTCAATACCCGGCAGAATGCGTGGCAGATACTCCAGAACCGTGACCTGCGATCCCAGGCGACGCCAGACCGTGCCAAGTTCCAGCCCGATCACGCCCGCACCGATGACGACAAGATGCTTAGGAACTTCCGGCCATATGAGGGCTTCCGTGCTGGTGCCGATGCGATCTCCGTCCGGCTGCATGCCGGGGAACGAGGACGACACACTGCCCGTGGCGATTAGAATTTTCTTGCCAGTTATCGTTGTCGGCATACTGCCAGTGACTTCAACAATGCCATTGCCCTTGAGCTTTCCGTTGCCGAAAAAGCGTTCGATTTTGTTCTTCTTAAGCAAGCCCTGGATGCCACTGTCAAGCGTGCTGACGACACCGTCTTTGTGCTTCATCATTTGAGCGACATCAACCGTCACGCCCTTGACGACAAGTCCGCGATCGGCGAAGTGTCTTTGAGATTGTTCAAACAGCTCACTAGTTTCCAGCAGGGCTTTGCTGGGGATACAACCGACTCGCAGGCACGTGCCGCCCAGTTGTTTTTCGCGTTCGACGACAGCGACTGTCATGCCGAGCTGCGACGCACGTATGGCAGCGACGTATCCGCCGGGGCCAGCACCAATGACGATCAGATCAAACGATTCGGACATGAACAAGACACCTGAATTGAATAAGCCTGAAATTGTTTAACCCGTGGTCAGAGACCAGGCATTGTTCGAGCCTGGTCTTCGACCACGGGTTAAACGGAGATACTTTTATTCACACTTCCAGAATCAGCCGTGTCGGATCTTCGATCATATCCTTCACAAGCTTCAGGAATGAAACGGCTTCGCGACCATCGATAACGCGATGATCGTATGTGAGTGCCAGATACATCATTGGCCGAATCACAACTTCGCCATTGACGGCAATTGGTCGATCGAAGATGCCATGCATTCCAAGAACGCCGCTTTGTGGTGGATTCACGATTGGCGTCGATAGCAGTGAGCCATAAACACCGCCGTTGGTAATCGTAAATGTTCCGCCTTCGAGTTCTTCCAGAGTGATCTGATTTTTCTTTGCTCGACCTGCAAGTTCGATGATGGCCAGTTCAATATCTGCGAAGCTCATGTTTTCGGCATTGCGCAGGACTGGGACGACAAGTCCTTTGCCACCGCCGATCGCAATCCCGACGTCGCAATAGTTGAAATATGTCAACTCGCGCCCGTGGATCTGAGCGTTCACTTGAGGAAACTGCTGCAAGCCTGAAACGACAGCGCGTACAAAGAAGGACATGAAGCCCAACTTTGCACCGTACTTCTTTTCGAAGACATCCTTGTAGGATTCACGCAACTTCTTGATCGCCGACATATCCACTTCATTGAATGTGGTCAACAACGCGGCCGTCTGTTGAGCTTCGACAAGGCGTTTGGCGATCGTCTGGCGAATCGGGCTGAGCGGCACCTTGCGCGTCTCGCGAATTCCACCCACACGCACTGGTACTGCGGGTGATTGCACTGTTCGAATAACGTCTTCTTTCAGGACACGGCCGCCAGGACCGGTGCCTTGAACAGAACCGGCGGGCAACTTATTTTCTGCCATCATACGTTCAGCCGCTGGCATCACATGTCCGCCAGCTTTCGCATCGGTCGATGGCGGTGATAGCGGAGTTGCCGGCGCGGCTGGAGCGGCTGGAGTTGCTGCCGGAGCGCTACCCGCCGGCTTTTCCGCTCGCTGCAAATACCCGATAACTTCACCGATGATTGCCGTTTCACCGGCATTCTTCAGAATTTTGCTGACGATACCGCCTGCCTGCGCAGGGATATCGAACGTCGCTTTGTCAGTTTCGAGTCCTACAACTCTGCCGTCTGCGGCAACATACTCGCCTTCCTTAACGTACCATTCACCGACAAAGGCTTCGGAGATGGATTCGCCCAGGGAAGGAACTTTGATTTCAATGTCCTGCGTGCTCATACGAGTTCAAATGCCTGCTTCAGAATGTTTTGCTGTTCGATCTTATGACTGGTTGCGGAACCTGTGGCGGGGCTGGCAGCCTCGGGACGACAGACTCCACGGTACGGATACTGTTCCAGCAGTCGTTCGCCGAAACGAGTTCTTAAAAATCCCCATGCGCCCATGTTGCGAGGTTCTTCCTGAACCCAGAACACCTGAGCTTTTTTCGAATACCTGGACAATTCGACCTCAAGCGCCTTTGCGGGAAAAGGATAAAGCTGTTCGAGTCGAATGATTGCGACATCATCACGCTTTGCTTCTTCTCGATAAGCTGCCAGATCGTAATACACTTTGCCCGAACACAGGAGGATGCGAGTGACTTCGTCCGGAGATTTCGTAACATCCGGCAGCACTTCATGAAACTCACCCTGAGTCAGCTCGCTGAGGGGTGATACGGCCTCTTTGTGTCGCAGCAGACTCTTTGGAGTCATGACGATGAGCGGCTTTTTCCAGCGGCGTAATGCCTGTCGACGCAGCATGTGAAAGTACTGCGCCGGGGTGGTTGGATTCACGACCTGAATATTGTCTTCGGCTGACATCGCCAAAAATCGCTCCAGTCGCGCGCTGGAATGTTCGGGGCCCTGCCCTTCCATACCATGTGGCAACAGCAACACAACGCCACTTAACCGCTTCCACTTGTCTTCTGCACTGGCGATGAATTGGTCAATGATGACCTGTGCCACGTTGACGAAGTCGCCGAACTGAGCCTCCCACATCACGAGCCCGTCCGGGCAATCCAGACTGTAGCCATATTCGAAGCCCAGCACACCGATTTCAGACAGCGGGCTGTTGAACATTTCAACAAGTTCAGGGCGAGCCGCCAAATCCTGCAATCCCAGCCATAATTTGCCGTCGTTGGAATCATACAACGCAGCATGCCGATGACTGAACGTTCCGCGTCGAATATCCTGACCACTGAATCGCAGTCGCGTTCCCTGAGCTACCAGTGTTCCCATCGCCGCAATGTCAGCAGCACCCCAGTCGAAGGGTTTTTCACCTGCCGCCATTTCGCGCCGAGACTTCAACACTAATTCAACTTTAGGATGCGGCGTAAATCCTTCGGGAGGACTCGTCAATTTCGTCATGACGCTTTGCATGATATTCGCCGGAACGGCAGTGACAGGAAAATCAGCCTCCAGCCAACTGCCGCCGAAGTAACCCTTCCACATGCCTCCGCCACTCTCTTCGAGATAACGAAAGCCATCCATGCGAGCTTCGACGAGTTCTTCTTCAAGCATCTGTCCACGACGCGCGACAATTTCAGCCCCTTCTTCTTTCGTGACTTCACGATGCGTGACCAGAGAATCCAGAAAGCTGTTGAAGACCGTCTGTCGACTGCGGATCAGCTTATACATGGCTGGCTGCGTAAACGCAGGCTCATCACCTTCGTTGTGACCGCGACGACGGAAGCAGTACATGTCGATGACCACATCACGATGAAACTTCGCTCGGAAATCCATGGCCAGTTGCACAACCTGTGCGATGGCTTCCGGGTCTTCCCCGTTCACATGGAAAATCGGGATCTGCAACATACGCGCAACGTCGGTCGCATATGTGCATGACCGGGCTTCGGATGGTGAAGTCGTAAATCCGATCTGATTATTGACCACAATATGAACGGTTCCGCCCGTTTGATAACCCGGAAGTTCGCTTAGATTCAGCGTTTCCTGGCTCACGCCTTCGCCAGCAAACGCCGCATCGCCATGAATCAGAATCACGCAGCTTTTTCGACGATCAAAGTCGCCCGTGCGATCCTGTTTCGCCCGCAGACGTCCCAGCGCAACGGGATTCACAAACTCCAAATGACTCGGATTAAAGCAAAGCGTCAGATGAACTTTCTGACCCGAAGACGTCATGCGATCTGTGCTGTATCCCAAGTGATACTTCACATCGCCACGACCCATTTTTAACTGCGGGTCAACGTCATCGAATTCGCGGAAAATCTTTGACGGCTTTTTGCCCATGATGTTGGCGAGAACATTGAGGCGTCCACGGTGAGCCATACCCAGCACGATTAATTCGGTACCCTGACCTCCCGCGCGATCAATTGCCATATCCAAAAGCGGAATCAGGCTCTCCGCACCTTCCAGCGAGAAACTTTTCGCACCGACGTATTTCTTTTGTACGAACTCTTCAAAGACAACGGCATCGCTGAGTCGCTCCAGAATTCTTATCTGTTCATCACGCGATAGTTTTAAACGATTGGCAGTTCGCTCCATGCGGTCCTGCAACCACTGACGCACCTGCATGCTGTCAATGTGCATGAACTGTACGCCGATTGACCGGCAATATGTTGTCTGCAGCCACGTCAGCATTTCTCGCAATGTTCGCGTGTCTGGACCGCCTGCCCATTGAGTCGAAAACTGGCGACCCATGTGCTCTTCGGTAAAGCCATAGAAGGACGGATCGAGCTCTGCAGGTTTTGGTCGTTCTGCATTCAAAGGATCAATCTTCGCGATGATGTGGCCACGTACGCGATAACTGCGGATCAACTGATCAAGGCGTTCCTGCAGAATCACCGCGTCAGACGCTGAGGGATCAACACGCCCAGCCGTCGATCGACGAAAGATGCTGCCAGCCTGAAACGGGACGTGCAGACTATCTGCCGTCAAACCTGAATCGACAACCTTCAGATCGTCGAAGTAGTCACGCCAGTCAGGGGATACAGAATTCCTGTCAACCAGATAATTTTCCAGTTGCGATTCAGCGAACTCAAGATTCTGAGTCCCCAGTTTGATCTCGTGCTTCGCGGGCTGGGAATTTTGCTGAGTGAGGCCCGACGATTGGTTAGGCTCAGGATCGGAATCCGACGACGCCAGAAACGCTGGGGCCGAAGACGGAAGTGAAGTAGATTTGGGCATTGTCAGTCAGCTCGGTTTGAGCAACTCTGCAAGGAGGGTGGAAAGAGCCACAGAAGTGTAACAAAAATCGTCAGGAATCTCATCGCCGATTTCGGGATCGTTTACCGCACGCAGTTGATGCATGATAGACAGACTGCCATGATTGGGAAGCTCTTCAAGGGATACTCGTCGAGATTTCCAAACCGCGCACGCAGTGGCGATACGAACTCTCGGAAACCGTTATTTGAGTGTACATCCATGCAAGCAACAATCCGAATCGGTGTGCTCACCGTATCAGACAGGGCCAGTCGAGGTGAATACGAAGATCTTGGCGGTCCCGCGATCAGTGAATACCTGCAAAAAACGCTGGTTTCTGAGTGGATTCAAGAATATCGGGTGGTTTCCGACGATCGCCGGCTCATCGCGTCGAATCTGCAACAAATGATCGATGAATTGCACTGTTGCCTGATAATTACCACTGGAGGCACCGGTCCGGCCATCCGCGATGTCACTCCCGAGGCGACATCCGATGTTTGCGAAAAGATGATGCCCGGTTTCGGGGAACTCATGCGAAAAGTGTCACTAGAGAAAGTTCCAACGGCAATTTTGAGCCGCCAGACCGCAGGAATTCGCGGCTCCTGTCTGATCGTGAATCTGCCCGGGCAGCCCAAAGCCATTCGAGAATGCCTCGACGCCGTCATGCCCGCCATACCTTATTGCATTGATCTGATCGATGGGCCACGACTGGAAACAAATCCTGAACAGATCGTGGCATTCAGACCGAAAGGCAAATAGTCGAGCGGCAACACGGTGAGCGGCATGCGTCAGCTTGCCGGTACGATGCGGCTCACTACGCCCGATGCACGAATCGCGGACCGGTGAGTTTTGTACCGGCGGGCTGACGCCACACCGCTCGCCAGTGATTTACGACACCACAAACTTAAAATACCGAAACCACAACAGATCGATGAACCATTTGGTTTGGAGCGGTTCAATGGGCCGCCATTCTTCAATCGTGCCGTCCGCATACTGCAACATCGCCTTCAGCCGTCGATTCACATGCAGCGGCTCCGGAGCAAACATCGCCCACCCGTGCCACAGACCGAGATACAAAAATGGCTTTGGGATGTATCCAATCAACCGTCGTTGTGGCAAATCAGCAGGCAGATCGAAGCACCAGAACCAGAGCAGCATGGCAACGATGAACAATTCTGCCAACATGACATAACTTTCTCAGGGTTTCGCTCCCACTGGGTTTGCTTTGAGACCAGGGGTCAGGCTTCTGTGGTGTCACAGAAAAAGGTGCCGCCCACCTAAACGCTGGATTACTGCCAAAACTGTGAGGCAAAATTCATGGCAACTTCGTCAAATTCATGGCACCAACCAACTGTTGAACGCTCCGCCTCGTGGATTTCGCCCTACGGTAAGCACCCATGCACAAGTTTCATTACTTAACCGCGAGGTAGAAGTGGTTACTTAAGCGGGCGCAGATCATTGATTCAAACGGTCCTCTTATCAATGGTTGACAGGACGATTAAAGACAGGACGATGAATTGCAAAATTGTGTTTCTTATCTTCCTGACCATAATCGTCCTGTCAACAAAAGAAGTGAAGTTCAATGACCGAGAATAAACAAGAGGCTGTGCGTTGTCGTTCATCGCAGTTGTCAAACCTCTGTTCCACTGGCGTAAAGCCAAGTGGGGACAGACCTGTCGCGTACGTGCCGCTCCTGTTGGTTTCCAAACCTGCGGTCCACTGCCACAGGGCCCAATGGCGTGGACTTAACGAGTAGCGGAAGTCGCCAAGACTTTCGGCACCCCGTGTTTGCAGGGAAAACCGAAACTCCTGGCGAGTTCCGCTACAAGAAAACATCCTAAGTCCACGCCATTGGCCACAGGGCCAGTGGGGCCGATTCTTCTTCCGCAACTCTCCACGCTGAGGTCGCAATTCTTTACACGTGTACTTAAACCGCGTTTGACGGATCCAAAACAGCCCGGTAACATGTGCGAGTAGTGGATCCTATTCCAATAGCTGGATTGGGGGAATGTGTTGATGTCTTCAAGCAGTGGTTTGATGTCGTCGTCTTCCAGTTCCGTCGGCGGAAGTAGTTCGAGTTCATCACTCAACTCTTCAAGTTCCAGCTCACAGTCGAGTTCATCGAGCAGTTCCAGCTCAAGTTCTTCGAGTTCGACTTGGAATTCCTCAAGCAGTTCGATCTGGAATTCTTCAAGTAGTTCAATCTCAAGTTCGTCCAGTAATTCTGTGAGCAGCAGTTCTTCCAACTCAATTTGGATTCCATCCAGCAGTTCTTCCCAAAATCCATCGTCTACAAGTTCAGGGACTGGAAGCTCGAGCAGTGGTCCTGCTTCTTCGAGTTCGTCTTCCTCTGGATTTTCGTCCTCGTCGTCCTCATCATCTGGTGGCTTTTCATCTTCAAGCTCGTCGTCCAGCAGCAGCTCTCGTCCGGTCGATCCGTCATCGAGTTCAAGTTCACAGTCAAGTTCTTCGTCAAGCTCCAGTGGGCCTTGGCCGAGTTCATCTTCTGGTGGCAGTTCGAGCAGCAGTTCCAGCAGTTCTTCGAGTTCCGGATCAACGACAAGTTCGTCATCTGCAATATCTTCCAGTAGTTCATCGGTCTCTTCAACTTCGTCGTCCTCTGGCGGAAGTTCCAGTAGTTCTTCGTCGAAAATAAAGGAAACCGGCCCTTGTTCCTGCAAGAACACAAGCACTGGGCCAGTCCGATACTTCAACGGGGAGGTACGACTGGAAGCAACCGATATTTCTGCGCCAGGATTTGGAATTCCGTGGGGCCAATCTCGCACATACAGCAATCAGCAAAAGGTTGATTTTGATCGGGGGATTGGCTGGAACTGGAACCCCGTCAATCTTCCACAATTTGGTGCCTCGACGTTGTCAGGCTCGGCACTTGCTCGTCTGACAACAGCCAGTGGTGGTCTCCCGTTTGCGGCAAGCGACACGACCGTTTCTCTTTTTGCCGACTTCTATTACGAATTTGATAGCAACGATCGAGTCTCACTGGAGCGGATCTATTCAGGCTCGAAGACGATCACTTTCAGTTATTCAGGCAATCCGCGTTATGCGGGTGGAGGTGCCTCTTCAAGTTCTGCATCGACGACACCGGGAACTAACGTCTGGATCTATAAGACCATCGAAACACGCCCGGACGACAGTCAAACTATCACCTACGCGAATTATGCCGGGCAAACGATGCTGTCAGTGTTGAAGGCATCAGCGACCAGTGCGGATCAGTGGTGTACGTTCTTCCTGTACGATGACGCGGCTCGACAGATCTGGATGGCTCAGCCGTCAGCGGTGACGGGATATGACGATGCTTTTGATGATCTGCTGCACTATTCTGCCGCGACAGGAAAGTATCAGTATCTTCGCGACAACGTTGGCCTGATTCAGGTCACTGAGTACTACACAAATTTAGGGAGTTCTTCTAGTGCGAGTGGTTCGGCCTTGGCGGATGGATATGTGAAGGCACAAAAGATCCGAAAAGGTCAGGTGGGGACACTGATTACAGTGCGTTCGTTTGAGTACACAAGTCAAACGGTGGACGCCACCACCGTTTATCCGGTCTCAAAAGACACTGCGTATCCAGATGCAGCAAATCCGTTGCTAAAGATTGAGACGACGTTCGCGTACACATTCCACAGCGGCACAACGCAGATTGCTCAGAAAACGACCACGCTGCCAATCGTGCCGGTGGCTCAGAATGGTTCCGGTGTCGCGACCACACGGAAGGATTACTTTGATGTCATCGGTCATCAGACCTGGTCCATGAATGAGCGCGGCTTTATCTCCCAGTTTGTCTACGACGCATTGACGGGTGCGTTGATGCAGCGGATCGATGACGTGGACACATCGATTGTGTCTGGCGCTCCTGTTGGCTGGACCACCCCATCCGGCGGTGGCCTGAATCTTGTCACAGATCTGACACCTGATTCCCTCGGGCGCAATACGCAGCAACTCGGTCCGTCGCATGTGATTGATATCAATGGCGTGGCAACCACCATCCGGAGTGCCGTCTGGACTGTCTACGATGATGCCGTTCACACTGTGCGTTCTGCCACAGGCTATGCCACCGGCACTGCGCCAAGTTATGTGTTTACGCTCATCAACCCGGTTCAGATTCGTGAATTCGACAAATCGGGCAAACCCATCGCCGTCATTCGAGCCGTGCTCGCATCGACTTCCGGAAAATTACTCCCAACGGATTCGTTCCCGCAATCCACATTCCGTAAGTGGACCACATTCCAGTACACAGATTGCTGTTTGCTTGCCAGTCAGCGGGTCTATCACCTGATTCCTGCGTCAGGAATCGGAGTGTCGGGAACGAACTATAATGAGACGTCCTTTGGCTACGATGTCATGAAGCGCCGGAATCGTACGGCTTCACCCGGCGGGACGATTGGATTCGCTGTCCTGGATGTCAGAAACCTGCAGGCGAAAATGTTCGTGGGGACCAATGACACCGGAGCGATATGGACAGATCCGACGGGAGGCGGAGCGGCTGGCAACAATATGGTGCAGGTCAGCGGAAATCAGTACGACAATGGAAACGCGGGCGGTGATGGAAATTTGACGCAGATGACCGCATGTAGCGAATCCACCTACGCGGACGCAGGAACTGTGACAAATGACGTGATTATGGAACAGTCGTCACTGATCTATGATGCCGCCGGAACCGTCATGCAGACGTCCGCAAAGCAGCGGTATCACAACGCTCCCGATACGCAAAAAGGTGCCTTGGGAAGTCCGTCGCTCACTCCCAACGCACGAGTTACCTGGCAGGCCGCCTGGACAGACGGTGCAGGCCGACAGATTGCATTCGCCAACTATGGGACAAACGGTGGTGCCACGTTCACGCGCCCGGCGACAGTGCCCACGCGTTCGAATTCTGTACTTGTCACGACAACACAATACAACGATGCGGGAGATCGAACGTCTGTCTTCGATCCGAACAATCAGGAAACTCGATTTGACTTCGATGCGGCTGGTCGAGCCGTCAAACTGATCGAAAATTACCAAGCCAGTGGGCCGGTGCAGCCCGACGTGAATCGCACGACTCAAACCAGCTACAACGCGGATGGCAACGTCGCGACGCTCACCGCGTGGAATTCTCAAACCGGCAATCAAACAACAAACTACACCTACGGAACAACGCTGACGGATTCGGATCTCGCCACCAGCACGTTGCTGCAACAAGTGGCCTATCCCGATTCCGTCGGCGGCAGTGATGTCGTTTTGCTGAGCTACAATCGACTGGGTCAACGGAAACGATTCACGGATCAGCGAGGCTGTGCGCACTCGTATGTGTTTGACGGGCTAGGGCGACAGATTCACGACTGCGTGACGACGCCAGGTGCAGGTGTGGACTCAGCCGTCCGCCGGCTTTCGACCCAATACGATGTTCGTGGTCTCGTGACGACCATGTCGAGCTGGGACAATGCGACGATCGGTTCAGGCAGTGTCGTGAATCAGGTGCAAAATGCCTACAACGACTTTGCACAGATCACGCAGTCCTGGCAGGCACATGCGGTGACGGTAAATACCGGCACGACGCCGCAGGTCCAGTACAGCTACGCCAGCGGTTCTGCGAACACGATTCGGAGCACCGGCATGACATATCCGAATGGTCGCAATGTCGTGGATGATTACGGGACGACGGGCAGTATCGATGACGCGTGTAGTCGCGTTCGGGGCATGAAGGATTTCGGTGCGACTGCAAATCTTGTGGACTACAGCTATCTGGGTCTGTCCGGTTTTGTGAAGACTGTGTATCCAGAAAGCAGTATTCAGTACACATTGATTGGGACAGCCGGTGGCAACAATCCTGATTCGGGCGACATCTATCTGGGCTTCGATCGTTTTGGCCGAGTAACCGATAGTCACTGGGCGAACTCAGCCGGAAGCACGACGCTGGGTCGCGTGAAGTACGGTTATGATCGGGTGTCGAATCGCACATGGCGTGACAATTTGTCGCCCGGCATGACGGTCGGTTCTGATGAACTCTACAGCTACGATCAACTGCAGCGGTTGCAGAATCTGAATCGCGGGACACTCAACACTGGCGGAACAGCCATCACCAGTCCGACGTTCGGGCAGAACTGGACGCTGGACGAAACCGGCAACTGGTCGGGTTTCAAACAAGACAACGACGGCAACGGCACTTGGGAACTGAACCAGTCCCGCACGACCAACACGGTCAATGAAATCAAGACGATCACCAATGCCACGTCATCGGCATGGACGACACCCGCCTACGATGCGGCAGGCAACATGACCAGAATTCCGGTGCCTGGCACACTTCCGGACGGCGTGGCATGGAACAGTATGTCGCTGTCGGAATGGGACAATCTGAAACTGGCCGACTGGGAAGAAATGACGCTCGACAATGTCGAAGGCGTTTACGATGCATGGAACAGGCTTGTGCGTCTGCATGTCGGCGATACCACACTGGCTGTGTACGCCTACGATGCTCGTGGATATCGCATCCGGAAAGACAGCTACACCAGCGGCACGCTGAGCGAAGCGCGGCATTACTACTACACTTCTGGCTGGCAGGTGATCGAAGAGCGAGTCGGCAGCAGCACGGCTGCCAACCGGCAGTTTGTGTGGGGACTGCGGTACATTGACGACCTTGTGCTGCGGGATCGTGACACGGATGGCAACGGTACGCTCGATGAGCGTCGCTACTGCCTGCAGGACGGGAACTGGAACACGATCGCCATTGCGAACACCGCAGGCACGGTGACCGAACGCTTCAGCTACGACGCTTACGGCGTGCCGACTTTCCTGACCAGCGGCGGGACCGTGCAGGCGTCATCGCCGACTGGATGGGAGACTCTGTATGCCGGATATCGATGGGATGGTGACCCGTCGAAGATGTATTACGTCAGAAATAGGATGTTGCTGCCGACAATCGGATGTTGGGACAGCAGAGACTCGCTCAATCAGTATTGGCCCGGCAAGACCAACGTTGCGACTCAATTGTCTATGAACCACTACACTGCTGATGACCGCCAGCCTTTGCAGCCGAAAGTGTCGCGCGACGATCTCTATGGGTACGTTCGATCTCAGCCGCTAAATCTCTTCGATCCATCCGGTGAAGACCCACCTCCCGGGAGTGGAGGCTTTTTCGATTCTCTGAGCAATAGCTGGGGAGGAATGCAGAACACATATTCCGGACTCATAATGGAGCATTGGTACGGCGATTCGGACTCGGCCAAGCAGTTTCTCGACGATGCATATGCGAGAGGTCCCTTGGGACAATCGAAAGATTCACCAGGTTGGTGTTACTACGGTACGCGAGGTTCTCTTGGTGTTGCAACTGCAGCAACAGCCGCAGCAACAGGCGTGGGATTTTTCGAACTTGCTGGCGGACCAACAATGCAGATTGGCGTGGGTCAAACGCCTGGAGGCTGGGGCCATTTTGCATGGAGAGCTAGCGGCGAAAACTGGATGCATGCTCAGGGAATGAAAGGATGGATGACGGCTAGTCGCTTTCCGCAAGCGGCTCAGGGCGGCTACAGCGGCTTTATGAGCTCTATCTCAGGTGTTCCAATTACTAACGCATCAGCCGCCACTTTCTCCGGATACTCAAACACTTGCGCCTCAGGCGCGTTGCAAGCCTGGTGGAATGCTGGCGGTGGAACTATAGGGATAGGAATTGGTGTACCAAGCACCGCGATTGGAGGTTATACATTTGGTGAGATTTCGGAGTTCTAGGTACATCGCGTAAATTCTGGAGAGGTGTAGTCATGATATCTAACGCAGAGCCCATCGAGATAGCCGTTCCGGAATCATTAGTAGCAGATCTGAGTCAGAGACTGCGATCAGCCGGGTTCTCGTTTCGCCAATTGACGACAACCGACTCGAACCTGGCTGAGGTGAATCAACTATTGCCCTGGAGTGAATCACCAGAATGTCTTGAAGACCTGCTTCTCGCATTTGATATTTGGTTCGTCTCCCTGCATGGCAGCAGTAACGTCGTACAAATGTGGTTGGTAAGGGATCTTAAGGGACGACTCGAAAGATTGCTGCGTGCTGACGAAACCGTTGTACTTGTCTCGCAAGAATGTAGGCATCAAGCCGATTCAATGTCGCCGGAGACATCGGTCCATGCGGCAATACTCACTTTCCTGTATCGCCATGGCGGTCGTCGCATTTCAAGAGTATAGTCGTTAGTCGCCCAAGTGCCCCAGGAGTGCTGATTTTGGCGGGTTGCCAGACGAACTACTTGGGCAACCAGATTGTCCAGCGGACGAGCACTCGGGTGGCCTTTGGAACTCCTGCTGACATCAACAGTGCTGGCGCAAGAGACCTTATAGAGCGAATGCTCAAAGAACTTTCCAAAGAGAACACTCCGCAGAAACTGCTGAAGCAAGTAAATGACGGACGAGGCGACAAAGTGGGATTCGAGATGTTTCAAAATGATGAATATAGAAACACACCGTTTGAAACCATTTTGGGACAGGAGTAGCCCTTTGTCAGGCCATGTAATAGATCGTTTCTCTGTCGCCGCAATTGCAGGCACTGTGTCAATCCTCGGCACATTTCTGGCAGCTTCCGTCGGCAATGAGTTGCTGGAATTGTGTTTCATGCAAGTATCGCTGGTCACGCCATTGGCATTCTGCGTACTGTTGATGTTTACGGATGAAACACCTCACAACAGCAAGTGGCAATGGAGACTTTCCGTTTTAGTACTTGCAATCAATATTTTGTGGATTTACGTGTCTGCGGCGGCCGGTGTGGTCAATTCTACGGGTCCGATGTACCGTTTATTGGAAGCGATGGGCGCCACGAACAGGTAATGAGGTAATGATCATAGTGCAGAAGAGTGCCTATTTGTAAATGTGGCACTAGTGCATTGTCAGGGATGAAAACTAGGGTTGCGTCGAATTGAAAAATCGGCGCTCATCCACAGAACCAAATTAAATCCACGGAGGGTTTTGTGATGAGTGAGAAGAAGTATATCGTTCGTTTGACGGATTCGGAACGGAAAGACTGTGCGGAGGTGATTGGCAAACTTAAGGGGACCGGTCAAAAAGTTCGCCGGGCTCAAGTGTTGCTCAAGGCGGATGCGGATGGTCCGGCTTGGACGGATGCTCAAATTGCAGATGCCTTTTCCTGTCGTACCAAGACCGTCGAGAATATCAGACAACGATTCGTTGAACTCGGTTTTGAGCAAACACTTGAGCGAAAACAATCGCCCACCGCTGGGGCAAAGAAACTGCTCGATGGAAGCGAAGAAGCGAAAATCATTGCAATGCGACTTGGTTCACCACCAGAAGGTTACGGTAAATGGACGCTCCGTTTGTTGGCTCGAAAAGTCGTGGAGTTGGAAGTTGTGGAAAAAGTCAGCCATGAAACGGTGCGTCAAACGCTAAAAAAAATCGCATGACCAATCGCAGCATCGAGTACTGGGTGATCCCACCGGAATGTGACGCTGAGTTCGTCGCGCATATGGAGAATGTGCCTGAAACGTATGAAAAGCCGTACAATCCTTCGCAACCGGTGATCTGCATGGACGAGCAGCCGGTGCAACTGATTAAGGAGACGCGTCAACCGATCCCGGCGACCAAAAATCATCCACAGCGTGTTGACTATGAATATGAGCGCAACGGCACCGCTTCGATTTTTATGTTCTGCGAACCTCTTGGTGGCTGGCGCCAAGCAACCGCGCGTGACCAACGGACGAAGTTTGACTGGGCTCAGGAAGTAGCCTCACTCCTGGATGGGAGATACGCAGAGTGCGAACGAATCACACTTGTCTGCGACAACCTGAACACCCATACGATCGGTGCCTTCTACGAAGCGTTTGAACCTGAACGAGCACGCTCCTACGTTCGACGAATTGACTTTTGCTTCACGCCCAAACATGGTAGCTGGTTGAACATTGCGGAGAACGAACTCAGCAGCATGACTCGCCAATGTGTCGGCGGTCGCCGAATCGGCGAACTGGAAATTCTGCAGCGAGAAATTGCGGCCTGGTCAGCCGATGTCAACAACACTCAGCGCGGCGTCGACTGGCAAATGAAAATCGACGACGCTCGATATAAACTCAAGTCCGTCTACCCTAAAATTCAATGCTGACAAAGCACTAGGCGTTACCATCAATGATCGGGGAAAACGCGGGGTCCAGCTTCCCGTGTTCATCGGTCGCATAAATCATGAACAGTCGCGGTTCACGCCACGCAGGTTTAAAGCGTTTGTGACCCTTCTCTGTCTTGCCTCGACGCTTCTCTCGCAAACGAACTCGACCACCATCGGTGGTGACAACAATGCGTCGTCCAGCCGCATCTCCTGAGACTTTGATAGATCCCAGCTTCGTCAGCCGAGCCAGCATTTCTCCCATGCCAGCGGTCACTTTCCGAAGCGTATTCACACAGATTTTGATGCCTTCATCGGCCAGCATCTGCACGGCCTCTTCATACGATCCCAGCAGTGCCGCGCATTTCATCATGCGTTGCCGCACTCCCGCCGTGAAGCCATTGGCGATGCCCAGCAGGATCAGTATGGGATACATGCCGCGATTGGCTTTCTTGTTCTTTGCCTTTTCCGGGGCCTGAAATCGATGATAGTACGTGATGTGCAACGTCACCGTGACACCGCCGGTCAGTTGCACAGTTTTGGGGCGTGTACCCTGAGAATGAAACGTCTTCGGCTGAAACTTTGCCAGCTTCGCCGCCTCTGCCTGCATTTTGGCGGACCCTGCCAGTTTCAGCAGCCCCATTCCTTGCCGAAGTCCGGCCAGCCGTTGATGCAGCCCTGCGATTTTGGCTTCAAACTTCTGGAAATCCGCCGCCAACATCTGCCCGCAGGATCTCACAAGCTCATCGATTTGATTCTGAACTTCACTCGCCTCGGCTTCCAGCCGTTGATATTCTGCGTTCATCCCTGAATCGCTCCCTGAAAAAGCTGTGTTGTTATCTATCGCCTTTTTACAGCGATTCAGGGATCTTGGCCTAGACCAGCTTCAATCACACAAATTCCCGACAAATCGCGAATCCGCCCGATTTCACATCGTGAAGCTGATGAACGAAAAACTCACTCAGCTTCGTCGCGAGTTGCAGCGTGAAGCCGACACGATGGGGAAGAAAGTTCTGAAGGGTCTTAGCTTTCTGCTGCTCAAGCATCAGGAGAATCTCAATGAATCAAAGAATGAACGGGCACGACTGATGGAAGCTCTCGATCTGAATCAACCGCTGGCGATCGCCTACTATCTGAAAGAAGATCTCGGTCAGATCTGGCAACAGTCCAACAAAGCTATCGCAGGCAGGTTTCTGAAAGACTGGTGTGCCCGCGCCCGGGCCTCCGGGATCAAGGTGTTGCAGACGATGGCCAACACACTGGAAGGGCATCGGACCGGCATCCTCAACTGGTACGACTTTCCCATCTCGACCGGCCGACTCGAAGGCATCAATAACAAGATCGGTGCCCTCCAGAGAATGGCCTATGGCTACCGCGATCGTGATTATTTCATCGCTAAACTCTATGCACTCCATCTCGCTAAGTTCGCTCTCATCGGATAATTGCTGTTTCTAAGCCGCGCACTTCATTTGTCGTTGAACCTTTAAATACCTGTTTCATCCCAATTCAGTGCGCATTACGCAGATCGCACCCTTATGGGAAAGATGCGTCAACTCGTTTAAGAAGAGGCGATGAATCGGATGTGGTTGCACAGAAAACAGTGTGTCCAAATAGGAAACTACGTGCGATGTATGCAACGCTATTCAGCTGCGAC
>Ga0209702_10003176_pt1 | contig 26482 bp, 25 predicted proteins | sample FRY01_FD_187210 | JGI IMG/M metagenome (GOLD analysis project Ga0209702, IMG submission 187210) | Freshwater microbial communities from Lake Fryxell liftoff mats and glacier meltwater in Antarctica - FRY-01 (SPAdes) (version 2) | ecosystem: Environmental > Aquatic > Freshwater > Ice > Glacier... | reverse complement strand
GCAATTAAGTGCACAATTCGGAGCGATGGGTAGCGCACCGAGTGAACTGTCCCGATTGATCACATCGGTGGCGGGCAACGCCGAATCCCATAATCACTCGCATCGAAAAATTATTACCGTGCGCAATGCTCGGACCGTCCGCGGAACCGATATGGTCAATCACGGCGTGCTCGGTCAAGTTTCGGTCTCGGGAACTTCGGGCAGCGTGTATTTCAATGATGAAGAACTTCTTGGACAACCTGTCAGCACGGTTCCCATTTCGCGCTTGCATTTTTGGTAGACGTTAACAAAGCCTCAATTGAGGCGATACGTGTCACCGTTTCTTAGCGGTGTTATATGGCGTTTTTCGATGAACCTGGGAGAGCCCGCAGTCCGCGACTAAGAACGCGCGATGCCGGCTTTTCACCCGAGTCGAGTTTTCGGTACTGGCTTGGCGTCATTCCCATCTCAGATAGGAATTGTCGATTGAAGTTCGCGATGTTGTTAAAGCCGCTGGCAGCGCACACCGTTGCCACTGAATTATCTGTGGCATCGAGCATCCGGCATGCGTGAGCGATGCGAAGCTTCTTGACCATGTCTGAAAAAGTCATGCCGGCCGCGCGCTTAAAGTATTTTGAGAAGCTTGCCTCTGACATGTAGGCGAGTTGCGCGGCTGTTGACAACCGAATGTCGCTGGTCAGGCTTTCGAAGATGTAATTCAGGCCGGCCTCAACGGCTACCTTTGAGTTATCGTCGGATCCGTTGCCGAACCATTCGCTGGCAAGCAGGGTCGTTTCACATACGGGCGCTGATTGCATCGAGGCTAGAAGTTCAAACATGAGTGCAATCTTTTTGGCACCACGTGACTCGATTATTCTCATTATCAACTCACTGGCATGTGCGGCGCTGTCACCGGAGAACATTATGCCCCGAGGCGTCTTGTTTAAAAAGATTTCAAGTTCATTGAGTTCAGGCATCGTGGCGATACATTTGTTCAGCCATGCAGAACTGAATTGAATTACGGCATCACGGTTGGGAATCACAGTGCTGGCATCCAGGTCACTCACCCAGTCGTGCGGAAGGTTCGGACCCATGATGCTTACTTGGCCGGCCTCAAAGGTGCCAATGAAGTCTCCAGCGATCATGCTGCCTGACGTTTCCCGGATGAAATGAATCTCGTACTCGGGGTGCATGTGCCAACCACAGATTGGGCTGGGGTAGTCGTGGGTGAAACTGCGAAATGATTGTTGGGGGTGGGGTGCAATGATTTCCAAATGTGGCTCAACGTCAAGAAATTTAGATAAAAGTGAATTCGATGTCAATTCAACAACATGAGACATTGGTAACCCCACCTTTCTTGACCGATATTTCTTTGCCCGATTATGATACTAATTTGCCGTCTTATCGCAGGCCGGTATGTGGAAGAGTGTGCCAAATGTCCAAGACTCACGGGATAAATTGCCTTAATGGTTATCAAAACGAGACAATCGTAAATGTCCATTTCAGCAAAAAAGTATCACTTTTGTGGTGCATAGTGTTTGTGCACTTGTTCATCAGAACCTAGATTTCCCTTATCTAAGTCTCGTAGGTCGACTGGCCCGCGAGTTATGGAAATTTCAGTTAAGAAGAGGAAGGTTCACATGCTCAAAAGAAAGCGTTTTGCAGTTGTCGGCGCGAGTCTCGCCGTGTCGGCTCTCGTGCTCGCAGGCTGTTCATCATCTGAAGAAGCCACACCCGATGCTACGGCAACCGAAGCCGCAACAGAGACCTCTGAAGCTGCGGCACCGGTGGAGGACATCACCATTACGGTTGCGACCGTCAATAACGGCCAGATGAAAGACATGGAGACTCTGACTCCAATGTATGAAGCAGAGAATCCAGGGGTGAAGATTAACTTCCAGGTCATGGAAGAAGGCGATCTGCGTAGCGCGGTAACAGCAGACGTAGCCAGTGGCGCCGGTCAGTACGACGTCGTCACCATCGGTGCCTACGAAGTACCGCAGTGGGGTGCAAACGGTTGGCTGACCGACCTGACACCCGCACTTGCCGAAGGTGACTACGACGTTGAGGACATTCTGCCCCCCGTTCGTACCGCATTATCCGTTGATGGCAAGCAGTACGCCGTGCCTTTTTATGGTGAGTCATCGATCTTGATGTACAACAAGGAAATTCTTGATGCAGCGGGTGTCACCCTCCCGAACAAGCCAACATGGGATGAAGTTGCCGCAGCAGCCAAAGCTGTTAACAGCGATGACACGGCGGGCATTTGTCTTCGCGGCAAGCCAGGTTGGGGCGATCTTTTCGCACCCCTCACCACGGTCGTTCAGACTTTCGGTGGCGCCTGGTACGACATGGACTGGAACGCCCAAGTCAACTCACCCGAGTTCATTGAAGCAGTCACCTTCTACAAGGATCTCCTTGACGAAGCCGGACAGCCAGATCCAGTCTCCTACAGCTTCAATGAGTGCTTGACAGCATTGAAAAATGGCAAGGTTGCAATGTGGTACGACGCATCTGTTGCAGCGTCCATGTTGGAAGCTGACGACTCACCCGTCAAGGGCAAAATGGGCTACGCACACGCACCCGTCAAAGAGACAGCTGAATCCGGTTGGTTGTGGAGTTGGAACCTTGCAGTTCCTGTTTCCACCAAGAACCAGACTGCCGCTGTTGACTTCATCAAGTGGGCAACGAGCAAGCAGTACCAGCAACTCGTTGGCACCGAACTTGGTTGGTCACTTGTGCCACCCGGCGCCCGCACATCCACCTACGCAATCCCTGAGTACCAGCAAGCAGCTGCTGCTTTCGCTCCGATCACCCTCGAGGTCATGAGTGCGGTGAACCCGGTACAACCCGGTGTTAACCCACAGCCATGGGTTGGTATTCAGTACGTTGCTATCCCAGAGTTCCAAGACGTGGGTAACCAGGTCGCTCAGCTGGTAGCTGATGCAATTGCTGGTCGTATCACCGTTAAAGAAGCACTCAACAAGGGTCAAGAAATTGCCCAGGTTGCTGGAGATGCACAGAAGTAACTAGCAGTGAGTAGGACGATTGAAATTGAGGGTGTGGACGTTGGGAAACTGCAACGTCCACACCGTCGATTAAATAATATTTATATTTTCTGATTCGGTAAGGTGGCGCATGTGGCACGCGATCAAGTAAGCGCTCCACCGGAGCCGCTTTCCCTGGAAAAGATCAGGAAGCGTCAAGATTGGCAGCGCCGTTCGATCCTTCTTCCCGCATTGATCTTCGCGATCGTGATGACCCAGGTTCCATTTCTAGTCACAATCGGCTACTCAACATTTAATTGGAATTTGCTCAAGCCCAACGACTTCGCTTTCGTTGGATTTGACAACTACGTCACGGTGTTTACCTCCGGTGACCTTTGGCCTTCAATCGTTGCAACTGTCCTGATCACGACCTTGGCCGTGGTGCTATCACTTGTAATCGGATTGTTCTTTGCTATCCTTTTGGACCGTAGTTTCCGAGGTCAGGCAATTGCTCGAACCCTGTTGATCACCCCATTTTTGATCATGCCGGCAGCGGCCTCACTAATTTGGAAGTATTCGATGTTCGACACGAATATTGGTGTAATTAATTGGGTTGTGTCGTCTTTGTCGCTGCCGCCGATTGAGTGGAGTACGGATTACCCGCTGGCAACCGTTGTCATAGTTTTGGTGTGGCAATTCACACCCTTCATGATGCTGATTTTGCTCGCCGGACTTCAAAGCCAAAGCAAAGAAATTCTCGAGGCCGCATCCGTTGATGGTGCAGGCGTGTGGCGCACCTTTCAGTGGATCACGCTGCCTCACTTGCGCACGTACATCGAAATTTCTGTTTTGTTGGGAACAATCATTCTGCTTCAAGTCTTTGACCCGATTGCGATCATGACCAAGGGAACGGGTGGGACAAAGACTCTGTCCTATTTGCTATACGAGCGCGCCTTTATTGGTCTTAATGTTGGCGAGGCTGCTGCCTACGGTGTGATCGCCGTTGTTCTTACGATCCTGGTTGCCAGTGCCGCCCTTCGAACGATGTTTAAAGTATTCCTCGATGGGGGAGGCAAATGAAAATTAAGGCGGCGCTGATAACCGCAATGACGTGGGTGCTGGTCCTTGTATTCTTTTTCCCCGTCCTCTGGATGTTCCTCAATGCTTTCAAATCAGAAAATGATGCTTCATCGATCCCTCCCAAATTCCTTTTCACGCCGACTCTGGAGGGTTTCCAGTTGGCTTGGGATCGGGGGATGGCTACCTACATGGCAAACTCGCTGTTCGCCAGTGTTGGAGCAACGCTATTAATTTTGCTCTTGGCGGTTCCAGGTGCCTACGCATTGAGCATCCGACCCGTGAAGAAAACCCAAGACACGCTGTTCTTCTTCATTTCAACGCGGTTCTTACCGGTGGCCGCTGTGATCCTGCCTCTGTACATGATTTTCAAAAGTCTTGGTGTACTCGACAACATCATTGCGTTGGGGTTTGTCTATGCGGCAATCAATCTTCCCATCGCCATCTGGATGATGCGCTCGTTCTTCCTGGAGGTCCCCCGCGAGATTGTTGAGGCGGCCCAGCTTGATGGTGCAGGTCTCTATAAGGAGCTAACTAAAGTCGTTCTCCCGCTTGTCCTCCCGGGCATCGCGGCCGTGGGCCTTATTGTGTTCATCTTTTCCTGGAATGAATACTTCCTGGCAACTTTGTTGACAACCTCAGATGCCAAAACCACACCACCGTTTCTGGCAAGTTTTGTTGATGGTCGGGGTCTGTTCCTAGGAGCGATCTCGGCTGCGGCCAGTTTGGCGACGCTTCCGGTGATCATCGCCGGTTGGGTTGCACAAAAGCAGTTAGTTCGCGGTCTGGCCATGGGAGCGGTTAAGTGACTCAGCCACCTCGGCTTTGTGATTCCACATTAGGGACACTTCCAGTGAATATTGGACGGCCAGCTTATGACCGGTCACAGTTAGAAACTGGAATTGTACATTTTGGAGTGGGCGCATTTCACCGTTCACACCAAGCACTCGCTATGGATCGACTGTTTCAAAAGGGGGAAGCCTTTGACTGGGCTATAACCGGTGTGGGGCTGCTACCAGCAGACCGTGCTTTGGGCGAGAAACTACTCATGCAAGACTGCCTCTACACACTTGTTGAAAAGCACGCCGACGGGCATGTTGACGCGCGCGTGATCGGTAGCATCATCGACTACAAGTTTGCCCCTGATGATCCTGGTGCGGTAATTGAGTTATTGGCTGACCCTGCAACTCGAATCATCTCCCTCACAATTACTGAGGGCGGTTATAACTTTGATCCCGCGACGCTGGAATTTGACTCAGCGAATCCGATCATCGTTTCTGATCTGGCAAATCCGGAAAATCCACGAACAGTTTTTGGTTACGTCACGGCTGGGTTAAAGCTGCGGCGTGATCGTGGCATTGAACCATTTTCCATTGTGTCCTGCGACAACATTGCTGGCAATGGGCATATTGCTCACAAAATGTTCACTGCTTTTGCCACGATGGCTGATCCTAAACTCGGTGAATGGATTGACGAGCGAGTCTCTTTCCCAAATTCGATGGTGGATCGGATAACGCCAGTCACAACTCAGGATGATGTAGAACTGGTCTACGAACTCACTGGCTTGGCAGATTTATGTCCGGTAGTTGCTGAACCGTTCTTTCAGTGGGTCCTGGAGGACGCTTTTAGCCAGGGTCGACCCGATCTTGATCACGCAGACGTACAAATTGTTTCTGACGTTGAACCATATGAACTTATGAAACTACGGTTGCTCAATGCTAGTCACCAAGCGCTTGCTTACTTTGGTTATCTGAGTGGGTATCGGCTGGTTCATGACGCTGCTGCTGATCCAGCGATGGTGTTCCTGCTCCGGGCGTATATGGACAATGAGGCGACTCCGACCCTGCGACCCGTTGCAGGGATTTATCTCGATGCATATAAGGCGGATTTGATCTCACGTTTTCAAAACCCCGAAGTGAAAGACACAATTTCACGGTTATGTGCCGAGTCCTCGGATCGCATTCCAAAATGGCTTGTCCCGGTGATAGTTGAACAACTCGAGCGCGGGGGTGATGTCACCTTGAGTGCTGCAATCGTTGCAAGCTGGGCCCGCTACGCGGAGGCAATTGACGAACAAGGTGATCCGATTGAAGTAGTTGACCAACTCAAATCTGAGCTGATTCCTATTGCCCAGGGGCAAAAGTCAGATCCGCTGGCATTTATTCGAATTCATAAGCTTTTTGGTGATTTGGCCGATAAACCAGAATTTACCCAGCCATATCTCACAGCTTTGAACTCGTTGTGGAGCGTGGGGGCACGTGAGACCATGATGAGTCTTGTCGAACTCGACCGTGTCTAAACTTGGAGTGAAATGAACAATCAGAGAGTTAGCGTCCTTTCCCCGGAATTGAGCGTGCGAATCGAGTCCCGCGAGGTGCCGGTGCCTACAGCCAACGAGGTCCTCATCGCCGTTAAATCCGTAGGAATTTGTGGTTCGGACATCCATTACTGGTCACACGGGCGAATTGGTCCCTATGTTGTTGAGTCTGATCTCGTACTTGGCCACGAAGCTTCCGGTGAAGTCGTCGGAGTGGGTTCTGCTGTTAGCCGCCTGCGCGTTGGGGATCGAGTCGCCCTCGAACCGGGTGTTCCCTGCGGCAACTTTTCGCAATGCCTTCAGTGTCGTGAGGGTCGCTACAACCTCTGTCCGGATGTGCGCTTTTTTGCAACCCCACCGATCGACGGCGCATTCGCGGAGTTCATCACTCTGCCGGAAGACTTCGCGCATCCACTGCCGGACTCGATGTCATTCGACGAAGGCGCGTTGATGGAACCCCTGTCAGTCGGTGTTTGGGCTGCCCGCAAAGCACGAATTGACGCGTCGAGCACGGTGTTGATTGCCGGGTGCGGACCCGTTGGCATACTCACCGCAATGGTTGCGCGAGCAAGTGGAGCAATGAGTGTTGTTTTGTTCGATGTCAATGGGCAACGCAGAGATGCTGCTCATTCATTGGGATTTATTGCCGTAACTGCCACGGAAGTCGCTCAGACCGGTAATGCTCCTGACGTCTTTATTGATTGCAGCGGCAATGCCAGTGCCATTGCTGTTGGGATCGCGGCGATTGAACCTGCTGGAACGGTTGTCCTGGTTGGCATGGCGCCAGAAAGCATTGTTGGTTTACCCGTGGATCAAATCCAAGGTAAGGAGTTGTGGTTGACCGGGACTTTTCGATACGCGAACACCTACCCGACCGCAATCTCGCTGGTTGAGCGTGGACTCGTTGATGTCGCATCGGTTGTTAGTGCCCATTACCCCCTCGAAGGTGTCGAAGATGCCCTGTCCCACTCCCAGGGTCACCCGGCCGATCTCAAAGTTATCGTCACAATCAGCTAAATTTCATTCGTCAGTCTCTTTGTTTCGCGATTCGTTTAAGGCCTCGAAACCGAATCACGGTAAGTGCCAAGAACTTAGAACCATACTCTCGGATATGTCATCAATGCGATCTCACTGTTATGACATAAATTAATTTCTTCTGCGAACTTGGCGGTATCGGGGTCTCGGCACCTGATTTATGTGGGCGACTGAGGGAACTGCTTCTAAACTGTCCGCATGATGTTGACGCCGGCTGTTCCGGAAAAGTTGCCTGCCAATCAGTTCGACCACTTTTATCAAGGTGGGGATCGCATTGGGAGACTGCGTAATGGACCCGGGGGACCCATGCGTCCTGAGGAGTGGATTGGGTCTACGACAACTCGGTTTGGGGAAAGTGAAACGGGACTCTCGACATTGGCCGATGGCACACTGTTGCGAGATGCCATCTTGGTCGATCCGGTTGCATGGTTGGGGGAAGAGCATGTGAGCGAGTTTGGGTCCTCCACCGAGATTCTGGTGAAGCTACTCGACCCTGATCAGCGGTTGCCGGTTCACTACCATCCGGATAAAACATTTGCAGCCGAGAAATTACACATTAATCACGGGAAGACCGAGGCTTGGATAATTCTGGAGGCACCCCCAGGGGCCAAGGTGGGGCTGGGATTTCGGCGGGCAATGTCGAAGTCCGAGGTTGCAGCCCTTGTTGCGGCGCACGACTCACAAGGACTTCTGGACTCTTTGGTCTTTATAGGTGTGCAGGCGGGTGATGCCGTTTTCGTCCCGGCTGGAGTTCCCCACGCGATTGAGTCGGGAATTTTTATCTTGGAGTTGCAAGAGCCGACAGATCTTTCGATACTTTTAGAGTGGAACGACTTCGCGGTCAATGGCGAGAAGGATGGACATCTCAACCTTGGTTTTGACAGCGCGCTCGATGCTCTACGACTCTCACCACTGAATGCCGAAGAAAACAGGCAAGTGTTCACCCAATTTGATACCGGCTCCTCGTTGTCACATTCGATTTTTCACTCGGTCGCCGACCCATTCTTTCGGGCGGACTACCTACCTGGCGAAGGTGAAAAAATCGGTGCCGGATTTGGAATTTTTATCTGCTTGTCGGGAAGTGGATCACTTGATTTCGAATTGTTTGGTCAATTGTCGGTCTCAATGGGTGACGCTGTCTTAATCCCGCACTGCGCGGGGGATTTCTCGGTCGACAATTGCGCGGGGATTCTGTCTCGTCCACCGATGGTTTAGCGGTAGCCGTAAGCGTCGGCTTCAGACAGTGTCTGGGGGTGTGGTTTGACATCCGCGCAGCTCGATGGGGATTGAATGTTTTGCGCGGATGTAGCAACACCGAGTTTGAGGCAGTCCGGGACGCTCCAGCCGGCGTGTAGGCCGTACACGACCCCGGAGGCGAAGGCATCACCTGCGCCCGTAGTTCCTTTATTGTTGGTCTTGGGAACCTTCACCGATCCCTGTCGCCAGGTTTCACCGGTCGCATTCGCTGCAACCGCTCCCGCGGGCGTGTGAATCACCGCGAGTTGATTGACGCCGAGTGAGATCAGCCTTCGTGCCGATTGTTCCAGGGCGTTCCAGTCAACATGCGCATCTGGGCCAGCAACTTTTATTGACTCATCAAGGAGCGCGCCGGCCTCGGATTCATTGATGATCAAAAACGACAGGTGAGGTAAGCACGGGAGCACCAACTCCCTGCTGCGAGCTGGATCAAGGTAAACCATTTCCATATTGGTGTGGATTCCCAGGGATCTGGCACGTTCGAGTGTTTCAACCCACTGATTGGAATGACGTGTTGTTGGGGCGTCTGCTTTGGCGTGTAGCCCGGCCGCACCTAGGTGAAGGATGCGAGGTGAACGCTGGTCGAGGTCAATTGCGGCAAGATCTAAATCATCGTTTGCACCTGGGTGAAAAAGAAAGGTCCGTTTGCCATTGGAGTTCAGAGTCAGGGCATCAGAAAAACTTGTCACTTTATTTTCGGATCTCTGCATGCGTAAATTGTCGATACCCCACAACGCAGTCTGCTCAATAATGTATGCACCCTCTGCATCGTTGCCGATACACCCGATTGCTTCAACGGGGAATTCAACATCGAGCTGGCGCAGATTACATGCGATGTTCAGACCGGGTCCTCCGGTGCTACGAGTTATTTCATCGATTAAAACGAGGGACTCTAATTCGGGTAGATGATCAATTTTCTTTGTGTAGTCAACGGTGGTGGTCCCGATACACAACACTCCCTCACGCATCACTCACCTAAAAGCGCAGGTTCGGTGACCTGCAGATCTATTTCGAGTGGCCGCTGCGGTGAGATCCCTTGTTCAGTGAGTGCTTCGTGGTACGCCTTCACCGCTTGGCCGGGGGTAATCACACCTTCAATCACCGGTCTCATCAAGTGCACCAGGTCAATCTGTGATTCGGCGCGTTGAATCTTTCGACCGAAGAGGGCCACCCGCGCACCGGCTGCCTCACCTTGCGCAAGGAGTTCAAAGGTGTCCCGGGTCGTGCTCGATGAGCCACCTAAAAGCCCAACGACCATGCTCGAGTCAGCTTCGGTGAGTTCCCGCAGGTGCCGCTCACCATTGAAGGCAACTTTGAGAAACAGTGGTCGCTCAGCTTCGGTGATACCGGCGAGTGCTCGAATGATGCTGTCGTTCACGTAACTGCCGTAATCGGATTCTTTGAGTTTTGCGGGTGCGTTTGGATTGAAAACTTCGAGGAAGTAACGCATGCCCAGTTCTTTGACTTCATTGCGAAACTCCTTGAACGCTTGAAGGGTTCGTACATCAGCTTCAATGTCGTTGTTGAAGGTCAATGAGTACAGAACGAGATCGCAATATTTCCTGACCGCCTTGAGGTTGACGCTTTGAAAGGGACGAGACGGGGAGGTCAAGTAACTTCCGCCGCGGGGATTCCAAATATCGGTCGTGTCATTGCCGCGTACCGCTAACGTCACTTTCCCGATATGCGCAGGCTTCTGAGAAAGGACTTCACCATTTGCAGCCGACGTCAGCATGATGTCAATATGGCCGCACTCGATCATTGTTGTCATATCGCCCAGGTACTCCTGTCGGCTTCGGTAGATGCCGGGCCCCGAGGCGCCGATCTCATTGCCAGCCTGAGGAGCGGGAGCCATCAATCCAACTGACATGTCGGCATCTTTTGCGTCGGCAATAATGAAATCAGTTGGGGTGTATTTACCAGATCGGATCTTGGCTAACTTTTTATTAAGTGATTTCGTTGATTTTCCGTTGGATGTGGACACCGTCGAACTATATCCCTCGCGTTCACCGGAAGCTGAGTCCTTTTAGCCGCTGGAGGACGTGTTACAGGTGCGATATGCCATCGGTGACATATTTAATGTCCGTGCATTTACACTCCGAGGTTTAGACGTGACAAATAAACGAGAAAGAACCTAAATCTTACTGTCGTTGTTCAATCTGCTCCCGGTTTGTTTCAGACATCCCGGGGTGGTGCAGGACTCCACCGTGGCCGACCGGATCTTGATCAAGTTCTTCATATTCGTAGAGTGGGGCTTCCAGCGCGGCGCTGTGTGAGGCGTGCGCCTGTCCAGCTGCAATCTCGGCGTCGGTTGGGCGCTCAATATTGTCCCGCAGAAAGAAGCTGGATAGTTTGTGACGGAGTTGATCAATCCGGTAATTCGGGTTGCGAACCCCGTCGGCGTCGGTCTTGACGGGTGCGGGGAGAACGTGCATGTCCTCCTTGGAAGAAATTACGGCCAGTTCCTTGTAGTTCAGCGGCTGATGCACCTCAATGAACTCGCCGTGAGGTAGTCGCAGGACTCGACCGGACTCGTAACCGTGCAGGAGTTTTTCGCGGTCTTTGCGCTGTAAACCGAGGCAGATTCGTTTGGTGATCAGGAAGGCGATTGGGGGACCGATGATCAACGTGATTCGCAGGGTCCAACTCAGTACGTTGAACGACATGTTGAAGAGGGTGGCAATGACGTCGTTGCCACCACCGATCCACAGGATGCCGTAGAAGGTGATTGCGGCAATACCGATACCCGTACGAACAGGTGCGTTACGGGGACGCTCGAGCAGGTTGTGCTCACGCTTGTCACCGGTTGCCCATGCCTCAAGGAATGGGTAGAGCGCTAGACCCGTAAACAGGATTCCAGGGATCACAACGGATGGAATGAGAACGTTCCATGAGATGGTAAACCCAGCGATGACACTTTCCCAGTTGGGCATGAGTCGAAGTGCGCCGTCAAGCCAACCGATATACCAGTCGGGTTGAGTTCCGGCTGACACTTGGTCTGGCATGTACGGGCCAAAGACCCAGATTGGGTTAACCGTTACGAGCCCACCGATGAGGGCGATGATGCCGAAGACGATGAAGAAGAAGCCACCGGCCTTTGCCATGTAGACGGGGAGGAGTGGGTAGCCCACAACATTGTTATTGGTGCGACCCGGACCGGGGAATTGGCTGTGCTTTTGGGTCCAAACCATCATGAGGTGAACGGTGATCAGCGCGAGGATGAGTCCCGGTATTAGAAGGATGTGCGCTGCGTAGAGCCGGGGAATCACGTCGGTTCCAGGGAACTCACCACCGAAGACAAGGAATGCCGCCCACGTACCAATCAAAGGGATGGACTGCAGGATTCCGCGAATGATCTGAAGACCGGTGCCGGACAACAGGTCGTCAGGCAGTGAATATCCGGTGAAGCCAGCGGCCAACGCGAGGGCGGTGAGCGCAACTCCAACGAGCCAGTTGAATTCGCGTGGCTTGCGGAAAGCTCCCGTGAAGAAAACACGGAACATGTGGACGGCTATCGCTGCAACGAAGATCAGTGCGCTCCAGTGATGCATTTGACGAATCAGTAGTCCACCACGAACTTCGAAGGAAATATCGAGTGAGGAGGCGTATGCCTTTGACATTTCAATGCCCTTCAGCGGAACGTAGGAGCCGTTGTACACGACCTCCACCATGCTGGGGTCATAGAAAAACGTCAAGAACGTACCGGTGAGAAGAACGACAACGAATGAGTACAGCGCAATTTCCCCGAGCATGAATGACCAGTGATCGGGGAACACTTTGCCGAGGTTACGACCGAGGAATTTGTTACTGCCAAGTCGTTCATCGACATATTTGGCAGTTGCGCCACCTACCTGCTCAACCGGGTGATTTGTCGTTGTGCTCATGCTCTCTCTCGCTCCCAGAAACTAGGTCCGACCGGTACGGCAAAATCTTGTGTCGCTACCAAATATCCTTCCGCATCTACCGAGATCGGCAACTGCGGCATATTTCGGGCGGCTGGCCCAAAAATCACCGCGCCAGAATCGGCAAGATCGAAGGTGGATTGGTGGCACGGACAGAGAAGGTGATGGGTCCGTTGTTCATAGAGAGCAATGGGGCAACCAACGTGGGTGCAGATTTTGGAATAAGCCAGGATTCCGTTGTAATCCCAACCCTCGCCTTGTTGTGAACGAATCTGGTCGGGGTCCATGCGAACTAAAATAATGGCGGCTTTTCCACGGGCATTGAGATTGTGCTCTTCTTTTTGGACCTCAAGGAGGCCCTCGGGAAGTGCAGAAACAAGCCCACCAACAGGTAGATCTTCGGGGCGCACGGGTAGATAGGTACCGTCAGAGACGATTCGTATTCCCTTGGCCCACATGGTGGTCGAAAGGATCTCCGTGGGATTCTCCCCCGGCGGGGTGACCCACAAATCGCGCAGGACAACCACCATCGGGATGGGGAAGAGGGCCATGGCGCCCAGGAGAGTACGGCGAATGATCTTGTAACGGGCGAAGCCGGACTCATCCTTGCCACGTTCGTAGTTGGCCAGGGCCAGATTGTCGTCTTCCTTTTCGGAGACCAAATCGTGGCGTTCTTGAACAACTTCAACGTCGGGCATGAGTTTTTTCGCCCATTGGATCGCGCCAGCGCCGATGAGGAGCACGGCGATCCCGAAAGTGAATCCGAGGGCAACGTTGCTAGCGCCCACAACACCGAGAACAGGAATATAAACGACGGTGTATTTGTCGATCATGACGTAGGCGACGAGGGAGAGCATGATGAACACCATGGAAAGAATGAACATTGCGGCTACTTGGCGTTCCGCCCGACGGGCTGCCTTTGGGTCGGTGTCGGTTACCCGTAACTGGTGCGGAATCTCTGCGACAGGGGAGTAACCCAGCTTCGCCGGGGCGGTGGGGTGTCCGTTGCTATCGAGATCTTCGTTTTTGCCTGCACCAGGAGCTAGTTCACTCATCGGGCTTTGATTCCGATCCAGACGGCTGCTCCAATGAATGCGGCGAACACGACAACCCACATGAACAGGCCTTCAGCAACGGGGCCAATTCGACCCAATGAGAGACCACCGGGGCTCGGGGCTTCCTGCAGAGCCATGATGTAAGCGGTCACGGCCTGCTTGTCTTTAATCGGCAGCGTGTCATTTGAGAACACGGGCATACTTTGCGGGCCGGACACCATGGCCTCGTAGATTTCTTGTGGTGTTGATTGCATCAGGTTGGGTGCGTACTTACCTTGAGTGAGTGCACCACCCTGACCGGCAGCTTGATGGCACTGGGCGCAGTTGATCCGGAACAGAACTCCACCCGCGGCAATGTCTGCACTCTCGTAGTCCAGTTCCTCTGAGGTGGGGATTGCGGGGCCGGGGGCCAATGAAGAGATGTAGGCCGACATCGCGGCAACTTCTTCCTCGTTGTAGATGGCTTCTTTGGCTGTGGCCTGTGCTCCGGGTGCTGCGAGTGGCATCCGGCCGGTGGAAACCTGGAAGTGGACGGCGGCCGCGCCGACACCGAGCAGGGTTGGGCCGTTTGTGGCGCCTTGCGCATCTATGCCGTGGCAGGAGCTGCACCCCTCGAGGTAAAGCTTTTTTCCTTCTTCGACCTGGGTTTGGGTGCCGAGGGACGCCTGAGCCGGTTGAATATTGGACACAACTGAAAAGGTGACTCCAACAGCGCCGAGGGCACCGACAAGCAGCAGAGCGGCAACGAAGGGATTACGCCTGCGTGCGGATAAAAACTTCACAGCGACCAAGCCTTTCTCAGTTCATAGCGCAACGGTTGCGAACACGATTATTTTAAGATGTAAATCATAAAGAACAGCGCGATCCACACGACGTCGACAAAATGCCAGTAGTAGGACACCACGATTGCACGGGTAGCTTGCTCGTGGGTAAATCGCTTAGCCACGTAGGTGGTGGCCAAAACAAGGAGGAATGCGATCAGCCCGCCGGTGACGTGCAGTCCGTGGAAGCCGGTGGTGATGTAAAACGCAGAGCCGTAAGCGTTCGAAGAAAGAGTGAGACCTTTATGGACCAATTCGACATACTCGGTGATCTGACCACCAACGAATAACGCCCCCATCAGGAAGGTGATGATGAACCAGCGGCGCAGACCCTTGACGTCGCCACGCTCCGCCGCGAAGACACCCAGCTGACAGGTGACCGAACTCAAAACCAAAATAGTGGTGTTGATGCTGGCGAACGGAATATTGAGAAGCTGGGTTTCATTGGCCCACAGTTCCGGGTTGACCGCCCGCAGGGTGAAGTACATGGCGAACAGGGCCGCAAAGAACATGAGTTCGCTCGCAAGCCAGATAATCGTGCCAATGGAGACGATGTTGGGCCGATTAGCCGGTGCATGGTCATACGCCTTGGGGATTACGGTTGCTTGGGCCACGGCCATACTCTCTCAGATCCGGCTGATAATTTCTCTCTCGCCCCCACTTATCAAGACGTGATTTTCGCCTCGTTGTTGAGCCTGTTTTTTCCCGGGTCGTTTCTGCTGGCTAGAGTACGAATGTGGTACACGCTGCTGGCACTCGCGACCCCCTGAAAGTCCTCGTTTACAGCAGCAATCGTCTGACGCGTGCGAACGTCTTGGCCGCCTTAGGCCCGCGGCCATCCATGGATCTTCCCAACGTCGAATACACCGAAGTGGCCACCGAAGCGGGCTTCATCTCAGCCGCCGACACAGGAAATTTTGATCTCTTTATTCTCGATGGTGAAGCCACCCCTGCGGGTGGGATGGGACTCGCCCGTCAAATTAAAGATGAACTTTTCCGGTGCCCACCAATCCTTGTTTTGATTGCCCGCCCCCAAGACGCTTGGCTGGCCACCTGGTCCCGCGCCGACGCTGTTGTCGGATTGCCCATTGAGCCGGTGTCAACCGCCCAAGCGGTGAGCCGGTTGCTGGCAACCCGGCTCAGCCTCACGTCGTAAGAATTACCTGTGGACACCATTACGTGGCCCATGGTTCTTGCCAATATTGCCGCTCCAGAACCGCTGAGCACTGAGCACGCCAATTGGGCGATGCGAGAAATCTTGAGTGACCGAGCAACCGATGCTCAAACGGCGGCATTTGCCATTGGTTTAAAAATTAATGGGGAAACACCCGAGCAGGTGGCCGCTTTGGCCGCCACAATGTTGGAATTCGCCAATATCGTGGCCACGCCTCCCGACGTTTCCGTTGTTTTGGATGTCGTCGGTACCGGCGGCGACGGTTCCCACTCGGTTAATATCAGCACGATGGCGGCCGTTGTTGCTGCCGCATGCGGCGTCACGGTCATTAAACATGGGAACCGGGCATTTTCCAGTTCAACCGGCTCGGCCGATCTACTGGAGGCACTTGGGCTGGAATTAGACCTCAGTGCCGATCAGGTTGCCAGAGTTGCCCGCGACGCCGGCATCGCTTTTTGCTTCGCGCCTAAACATCACCCGGCAATGCGTTTTGCGGCGCCCGCTCGAACGCAGTTAGGGATTCCGACGGTTTTTAATATTTTGGGTCCACTCACCAACCCGGCGCTGGCCAACGCAGCCTTAGTTGGGTGTGCAAATGTGGTCTTGGCCCCGGTTATGGCGAGTGTTTTAGCCGCTCGCGGAGTGTGTGCCCTAGTTGTCCGAGGAACAGACGGGCTGGATGAAATATCGCTGTCGGCGCCCACCCGCGTGTGGGATGCGACCAGCAGGGTGGTGGTGGAGGTGATGTTGGACCCCACTGATTTTGGCATTCTAGGTTTTCACGCCGAGCATTTACGTGGTGGAAGCCCGGAGCGAAATGCGGAACTCACTCGTAAAGTTTTTGGGGGAGCGGATGCAGGGCCCGATTCTGACGTGGTTGCATCAATTCGGCTCGCGGTCGCTTTTAACGCTGCGGCCGCACTGGCTGCGGCAGACTCCGTCACCGATCAAACTGCTAGTTCGGTGCCGTTACATGACCGGATTAATGCGCATCTCCCTCGCGCCAAGGCGGCCCTTGAAACCGGTGACGTATGGCGGGTTTTTCAAAGGTGGGTTGCGGTCGCCTCGCAAGTGAAAAGTTCCGGTTAAACCGGGCGGATCTAGAAGTAGGTGATCCGTGAAACTCCAGGTGCTCGGGGACCGACAGGCCGGCCCAAAGGTCCATGTCCGGTAACTGCTGCAAGTCGTTCACCCACGACGCGGCGGACGTCGGAGAGTCGCACCGTTTCTTTTCCACCGCAGTCAATCGGCATATACAAATCTCGTGAACTTGCAACCAAACGAACACCGTCACCCTCAAGCCACCGCAGAAGATCGAAGGCTTCTTCGGTGACACCGGCTGGCGCCGGTGCGATGCCGGCTTCAACAAATTCAGCACTCGCAGTCAGTGCATCAATATGCGGCCACGGATCAAAGCCGGCTTCTACGACACCGGCTGCAGCCAGCCTGCCGTAACGTATTACGTGGATTTCCCACCCGCCGTCAGCGGTGCTTTGTGCTGCAACTATCTCTGGTGTCGCAGCAATCCAGCGTAACCTTTCGGTGCGAAAGACTGCATTAACGTAGTGACCCAACGCCTCGCGCCACGTCGCGGCTTCCTCGAATCTTTCAGCATTAGCCAGGGTTTCCATCAGTGCATTGATGTGGGTGACGACATGGGAGGTGCTTCCAGACATAGCAATCGATGCGTGCTTGACAATATTTACATATTGATCGCGGTCGTGTTCACGCGTGCAGGGTGCAACGCATTTACCCAGTTCTGCGCGAACACATCCGGGAATGTCACTGCGCGGTTGGGCGGCAATTTTTATGGTGCAGGTTCGCAAAGAAATGGTTTCATTGATCACGTCAAGTGCGGCATTGGCGGCCGAGCGCGACGTAAATGGCCCGATATAGCGGGCGCCCTCTGCCTCATCGTCTTTCAATTGCTTTGTAATGATTAATCGCGGGGCTGGTTCGGCCGTAAGTTTGAGCCAAGAAACCGAGTCGGCAGCCCGCGAGCGCCGGTTGTAACGAGGCTGTTCACTGACGATAAGTCGCAATTCGCGAATTTTTGCCTCAAGAATCGTTGAACAAACAATCGGGCGAACCTGTTGGGCAATGCCAATCATTTCGGACATGCGGCGCCGGCTTTCGGCCGCCGTGAAATAGGTACGGACCCGGTTGCGAATGTTTTTTGACGTCCCAATGTAGAGCGGGCGTCCCTGTGGATCTTCGAAAATGTAGACACCCGGTTTCGCTGGTAGGCCGTCGGCCAGGCTTTTCTTGTTCCGTTGGATATCACTGACCCGCGACGTAAATGCGTTCAAGTCTTCCAGGGTATGCACCCCGTAGTTGCCGAGGCGTTCAAATAATCGGTGCATAACGTCGGTTGTTGCGCGAGCGTCGTCAAAGGCCCGGTGGGTCGGCTGCACATCTGTTCGGAAAAATGCGCTCAAGGTTGAAAGTTTGCAATTTCGGACCTCGTCACGGTGAAGTGCCAGTCGGGCAATTCGCGCCGTGTCAATTGCTTTGTTATTGGGCCAGGTAATGTCGAATTTAGCGCAAGCCCCTCTAAGGAACCCAATGTCGTAGGGGGCGTTGTGTGCAACAAATACACATTCCCCGGCAAAATCCAGAAACATGGTGACGGCTGTTCTGACACCGGGTGCGGCTGAAACCATCGAATCGGTGATGCCGGTCAGGGCGGCGATAAACGGCGGGATGGCAGCTCCCGGATTAACCAGCGTGGTGAATTCGCCGATGACCTCACCACCTTGGACTTTGACGGCGCCAATTTCAGTGATTCCAGCGTCGGTAGCCGAACCACCGGTGGTTTCAAGGTCAACCACGACGAAAATGATGTCGGCCAACCGGGTACCAAGCTCTGCTAATGAAAGTTGGGTTGCCGCCAAGGCACTCGGGAGATTGGGCACCGTCACAAACTAACGCTATGCCCTGACATGGTTGAGCGCCAATGTCGAAACATATTTCTAACGTGAAAGGGATAGCGTTGGGCTATGACCGATGCCCTCAACTTCCCCCTGCCCGATGTGAAATCCCGATTCCGCTGTTCCCACTGTGGCAATCTCACTCGATTCGATGTCACTCGAGCATCAACCGTTAAAGAGTTTTGGCACGCCGACATGGCCGGTGAGGTTACCGTGGAAGAGCGTGAAATAGCCGCGGACCTCATTCTCTCGGTCAGCTGCCGTTGGTGCGGAGCGGGAGATCGGATTGATATCGTGCTCCGTCCAGAATTTGGCGGCCCTGCACAGGAAGCTCCTGGAGACGGTGGGGTGTAGTTCCAGGGTTGCCCCAATGTCAGAGGGGTCACTTAGCCTGCCAACATGATTATTGACTGCGGTACATGTGTGGTAGCCGGCCCGGCCTGTGGTGATTGCATTGTCACGGTGCTTCTTGGCGAACCGGAGTTCCTGCGGGCCCCCGAGTTGGCCGACGATCATGTCGCGGCCATCAGGGTGCTGGCACAATCTGGTTTGGTACCGCCGCTTCGGTTGGTCACCCCGAAAATGAAGGCGGGTTAGACCTTTCTGGCAAATATCAGGACCCGGTGGGTTGGATCGTCATCAATCTGTTACCTTTTTGGAAGATTCGAATGAGCCAATCAGCAGTGACTCGATGTGAGCGGAGAGATTATGCAGCAAAACGCTTTTCGCCTCGGTGGGATCGGAGTAGCGATTGTGGCTATGTTGATTCCAGGATTTGTCACGGCGCCCGCGCAAGCCGCTCCGAACTTGCAGCAGGTTCGCATGCAGGTCATGGACTTACAAGGTAAGGCTGAGGCAGCTAACGAACGCTACAACGAGGCCCGCAATCGACTTGGCGAAATTCAGAAACAACTCGACACACTCAAGGCGAAGGCCAAACGCGAACGCAAGGAACTAAGCCAAATCATGGGTTCGGTAGACGACCTAGCCCGCGCGACGTACACATCCGGTGGAATCGACACATCCCTTCAGGTTTTGCTCGCCGAAGACCCCAATCAATTCCTAGCACAGGCAGCGGCCCTCGATCAGGTCCAAAAGGGGCAAGCATCGGCAATTCGCGGCAGCCAGACGACACGACTGCGCTTAGCCCAGACGGAAGCGGCAACCCAAGACAAAGAGAACGCGGCCCGGAAGATTCGTTCAGAAATGAGCGATTCAAAGTCTGAGGCAAATGATCGCTATCGCGATGCCCAAGCAATCTTGTCAAATTTGCAAGCGAGTGAACGTCGCCGAATCGCCGCTATCGCCGCCAACGAGCGAGCTGCCGCACTGGCCTCCGCTCGCGCTGCCTCTGCCGCAATAAGTGCAGGCAGTGGAGCTTCTGGCAGCGGTTCCTCCGGCGGTGGGTTCACCGGTGGTGGACGGGTGGCACGTGTTGTGCAGTACGCACTGGCTCAGGTGGGCGACCGTTATGTCGCTGCGGCGAGTGGTCCCAGTTCGTTTGACTGTTCCGGACTGACATTAAGCGCATGGCGACAAGCAGGAGTTTCGCTGCCCCATTACAGCCGGTCGCAGTACTCAACAACCCGCAGGGTTCCGCTAAGCCAGGCACAGCCTGGGGACTTGGTCTTCTATTTTGGCAGCGGCGCGCACCACGTTGGTTTGTACATTGGTAATGGGAAAATGGTGCACGCGGCCAACCCGAGTAGTGGTGTGTTGATTTCCAGCGTCATGGGCCCTTGGTATAACTCACGGTTTAGCGGTATCGGCCGAGTAATCGGCTAATACCGCTAAACCTGGTTAGCACGCAATCGCTTCGTTACGAATAAATCCGAGCAATATCGGCTTCGTGCTCTTTGAACACAACATTTCGCTTGAGTTTGAGCGAGGGTGTCATCTGCCCACCATCTTCGGTCCAGTCCGTGTCCAAAATAGTGAATTTTTTAATCGCCTCGGCCTGGGACACGGCCTTATTTGCCAAGTCGACGGCCCCCTGAACTTCGCTCTGAATCAGGGCGTTGTTGACGAGTTCAGAAAGGGGAGTTGACGCACTCATGCTCTGTTGGGCCAACCAAACCGGAATGGCTTCGGGGTCCAGGGTGATCAGGGCACCGATAAAGGGTTGGGCGTCGCCGACCACCATGCACTGGCCAACCAAGAAGTGGGCGCGCAGCCGGTCCTCAAGAACTGCCGGGGCGACATTTTTACCGGCGGCAGTCACAATCAATTCCTTCTTTCGCCCGGTGATCCGGACAAATCCACGATCGTCGATCTCGCCAATGTCGCCCGAGTGGAACCAGCCATCAGGCTCAATCGCTTCGGCGGTAGCGGCGGGGTTATTCCAATACCCGGCAAAGATGTGATCTCCCTTAAGCATCACTTCACCGTCGGCTGCGATTCGCACGCTTGACCCGGGGAATGGCTGCCCCACCGTTCCAATACCAATTGCGTCAGGACGATTTACCGTACTTGCCGCAGACGTCTCGGTGAGTCCATAACCCTCAAGAATTGTCACACCGATCCCGCGGTAGAAGTGACCCAGCCGCGAACCTAATGGTGCGCCACCGGAAAGAGCCCATTCGATGTGGCCACCCATTGCGGTGCGAATTTTCCCGTACACGAGTCGATCAAAGAGTGCGTGCTTGAGCTTAAGCCCCAAGCCGGGACCACCGTCGTCCAAGGACTCGCTGTACTCGATGGCAATGTGACTTGCTTTATCGAAAATGTTGCCTTTTCCAGCGGCAATTGCTTTTTGCTGGGAAGAGTTGAAGATTTTTTCAAAGACGCGGGGAACCGAGAGGATGAAGGTCGGCTGAAAGGAACCCAATAGTGGTAAAAGTTCTTTCACGTCAGGGGCGTGCCCCATGCGGGCTTGGGCGCGTACGCACCCGAGTTGAACCGTGCGACCAAAGACGTGCGCGATCGGCAGGAAGAGCAGGGTAGAGGAGTTTGTTCCCTGAAAAACGCTACCGAGCCCTTTCACAATGTTGTCTACTTCAAACATGAAGTTTTTGTGGGTCAGCATGCAGCCCTTGGGTCGACCGGTTGTGCCTGAGGTGTAAATAATTGTGGCGGTGGAGTCCGGGGTTAGTGTGACGCGTCGGGACTCAAGTTCCTCGTCGCTGACATTGACACCTTCAGCGATCAATGCCTCAATGCACTTGTTGTCAAAGACCCAGACGCGGGTGACGTCGGGTGTTTCACCTGCGACTTCGTCGTAGACGGCTTTGTTGGCATCGCGTTCGCAGAATAAGGCGACCGAACCTGAGTCGGTGAGGATCCACTGGACTTGTTCGGCGGAGGAAGTTTCATAGATGGGCGCACTGATACAGCCGGCGTACCAAATGGCGTAGTCGACGAGAGTCCACTCGTACCGTGTTCGAGACATCACACCGATGCGATCACCAGCTTGAACACCACTGGCAATGATGCCTTTGGCAACGCCTCTGACCTGTTCCAAGAACTCTGACGTGGTCACGCCCACCCACGCATCCCCGCGTGGGATTGAGAAAACGACTTTGGTGGGGTCGGTTCGAGCATTCTCCAGGATGTGATCGGTGAGGTTTCCGGTGGTTGGTGCGGGAACGGTGGCTTTGACGGTGAACTCGGTCAGCATGGTGATCTTCCTCTCAGTTGGCCAGCACGATTCAATCTCAAGGACGAGAATCTGCCGGTTGTTAAACTCTTGCCCTAAACTACGCGAAATCGGTGAAAAGTGCTACGAGACGGGAAATATATTTCTGGTGACTCGGACCGGCACGTTAGTCAACGCTAAAGGCGAAGGGCGGGCATGAATCTGAATTTTGATCACACCATGATCGATATCGCAGATGACACCGTGATTTATGCATCGACATCTGACATCAGTGCGATAATTCGGGAGCAATCCACTTGGATTGCCTGGTGGCCTGATCTCACACTTCAGGTGTATGGGGATCGCGGCGACAAAGGGTTGCGCTGGACCGTGACGGGCGCCCTCGTGGGATCGAGTGAGATGTGGCTTGAATCCATTGAGCCAAGCCGGGTGGAGGAATCCGCCACGATCGTGCACTATTACGTGCGCGCCAATCCAACCCGAAAAGGTAGTGAGGTGCAGTCCCGAGCACCCACACGCTCGGCCCGTGAACGCAGGGAAGTACACAAGTTGAGGGAGCGCCATGTTGTTGCGTTCAAACGCAATATTTGGGCACTGAAGGATGCCTTGGAGAACCCCCATGCGTAACATTCCCCAGTGCGAATAAACATTGTGAGTGACGTCCATGGGGCCTGGGAAGCGATCAAGATAGCTGCCAATGATTGTGACGTCTTTATCTGCCTGGGAGATTTGATCCTCTTTTTGGACTACGACGAACCCGAACATGGTATTTATGCCGATCTTTTTGGCGTGGACTACGCAAAGACCTACATCGCCCTGCGAACCGCCAATCACTTTGAGCAAGCCAGGGAATTCAGTACCAATGCGTGGCGCGGGATCGGTGTCACCGAGCCAGACCAGCGCTGGAATGTGTTGCAGGAGAAAGTACGTGAACAGTATGAAGTCATGTTCGCCGCGATTCCTACCCCCGGCCTCTTGACCTACGGCAATGTCGACCTGCCGGCTTTGTGGCCTGCGTTTCTCCGGCCCGGGCACCGAGTACTTGATGGTGATGTGATCGAGATGAATGACGAAAAGTGGGGCTTTCTCGGTGGCGGGCTCAAAAGTCCCATGCGAACTCCCTATGAGTTGGAGCCCGCGGACTATTCCGACAAACTTTTCGCCATGGGACCGGTTGACATCCTTTTTACCCACATCCCGCCGCTGAATCCATTACTCAATTACGACACGGTGGCTCGAAGATTTGAAATTGGCTCGGCAGCAATCACCAGTTACATCGAAAAATATGCACCCAGATACCACTTTTTTGGACACGTTCATCAACCCCAACGTTCGCGTGTGCGCATAGGGGCAACCGAATGCATCAATGTTGGGCATTTTCACAGCCGAAAGGTTCCGTTTGCCATTGATGTTTAAGTCCAGCAACTCTTATCTTGATGCGAGGGGGACAACTGGTGGAGTACCGTGGCCCCATGGCTGAACAGACCGAATCGAGTATTTTCATCAATGCCACTCCCGCCCAGATCATGGACGTAATTGCAGACCTTCCCGCCTACCCGCAATGGAGTGATGGAATTAGTTCAGTGACCGTGCTGAGTAAATACGAAGACGACGGCCGCCCAGCAGATGCGCGTTTTTCCTTGGCTTCTGGCCCGATTAAAGACACCTACGAATTGGAATATGACTGGGATGGGGACCGCAAAGTTACCTGGACGTTGACCACCGCAGAAATGCTTACGGCAATGGATGGTGAATATGAATTGAGTGACAACGGCAACGGCGGAACGACCGTTCACTACCGTCTGCAGGTTGATGTGAAAATCCCGATGATTGGAATGCTCAAACGCAAGGCGGAAAAAGTCATCGTGGACACGGCCCTCAAGGGACTCAAAGCGCGAGTGGAATCGGGCGCGGGAAGTGTCGCCTAATCTGCGCATCACCTGCGGGGTCGAACGGCAGACCGGATCGGGTGCTGTGCCCAGCGCCGTCGGCCAATTGGGTGAATCGCTCATGCAGCCGTTCGGGTTTTTTTATCCAACAAGAGGGTTATTGGGTGGACTCAATTTTTCACGGGATATATATGCACTGCTTTCACAATCGGATCACATCAAATATGAGTCGGTAGGCCAGTTAGCCCAAGCACTGAGCGACCTCGGCTCAATCCGCATTGCTCTGGCTCACATTGATTCCGAAGAATTCGCCATCTGGTGTGGTCTGGGAAAAAGTGAAGCCCGGGTTCACCTTCTGCAATTGATGAGCGAGATTGAGCAGGCGCGCATCCGGGCTCAAGAATCAAAGTTGAGATTGGATTTCTTTGAATACCGGCCAAGCCCTCGAGCCTTGTTCACATCACTCACCCAACTTGCCCTTGTCGGTGTGCAATGTGATGTGCGCCAACTACAACGGGTCTGGCCACGGTCAGCACGCACATCACTTTCCGCTAAATGGATATCAAAATTTCAAGCGATTAAGGTTTTTTCGGGCCGTGGCGACTTGGTGGAAATTGCTCCACTGCAATTTGTCTTCACGGTGAAGTGGAAAGGCGTTGGAAACACCGACGTGGCAATCGGTCTGATCGGCAAACACGTGATTATCGATGTAGGCGGGGTGCGGAGTTTTGTTGAACTTCCAGCGGCCTGTTCGCGGATGGAACCTGGTTCCGTCCGCCTTTCCAAGAATAAATTCGAAATTAACTTCGTGGTGAAAGAAAGCGAGTGGCCGACATCGTGAGTGAATCAGGGGACGAAAAGTCAGACAAAAATGATTTGGGTAGTTGGTTGATCGCCATGGGTGCACCCGCATCCATCACCTACCTGATGCCCAGTGAAATAACGGGATTGGATATTGCGCCATTAGCCTCGATGTTAGGTGGAGTGGGGATCAAAGGCGGGATGCGTGGCGTCGAAGGGGAAAAACAATCCGCGGATGAAATCCGGTGGCTTCCCGTTATTCGCAGTTAGGACGCAGCCCCTCGGCACGGTCCACATTCACTAGTCTTGTAGTCGTGGCAATCAGCGTCGGGGTTGATATCGGTGGAACCAAGATTCTGGCCGGGTTGGTGAATGAGCACGGCGAAATCTTGGCACAGGTCCGCAAGGAAACCCCGCGCGCAGACGCATCGGGAGTGCTCGAGGTCGTCGCTGCGGCCATCACAGAAACCATTGCCAATGTTGAGGCAACCATCACCGGGATCGGCGTCGGCGTTGCAGGTCCGGTGGATTCGGGCAGCACCACGGTGTTCTACGCACCGAATCTGCAATGGGCTGATGTTCCCTTAGCCGCACTCCTGGAAAACGCCGTGGGCCTACCCGTTCTCGTTGAAAATGATGGAAACGCAGCCGCCTGGGGTGAAGCACGTTTTGGTGGCGGAAAAGGTTTTCGTGACGTAGTGGCGGTGACGATCGGTACCGGGATTGGTGGTGGAATTGTGCTTGGTGGCGAACTCTTTCGTGGCTCGCATGGCGCGGCCGGGGAAATAGGTCACATGGGAGCCGTTGCTGACGGGCTTGTGTGTGGTTGCGGGCGCAAGGGCTGTTGGGAGCAGTATGCAAGTGGAAATGCGCTGGTGCGAGATGCGAAAGTCATGGCAACCGAAAGACCGGGTGATGCTCAGATTTTATTGTCACTGGGAGATGGAACCGCCGAGGGTATTCACGGTGAGCACGTCACCGACGCTGCGAAGTTAGGTGACCCGGTAGCAATCGAAGTGCTCGAGCGGCTGGGGGTGTGGCTGGGTCGCGGGCTGGCAAGTCTGAGTGCCATCTTGGATCCACAAATTTTCGTGATCGGTGGCGGGGCTTGTGCGGCGAGTGAATTCTTTTTACCACGCGCTCGGTCAACGCTCGCCGATCGAATAATTGGTAAGCAACACCGGCCAATTCCTGAAATCAACGTTGCCGAGTTGGGAAATAGAGCGGGAATTGTTGGGGCCGCCGATCTTGCGCGGTTGAAGTTTTCGCCGCCGAGCTAGACAACAGCCCCGTCGCCGTAATCCTCGCCGGGTGGAACATGTTTATCTCGCTTAGACATCAGAAAGATGAAGCCGCCCGCGGTTGCAATGAGTCCTGCAGTTGAGATGACGGGGCCAAAGGCCAGGAGATAACCCACCACCATGACAACCGGTCCACCGAGTGCTCCGGCCCAGGCGAGGCGGGCAATGGCATCCGTTGGGGCCTTCAAAGGCGGAGGTTCGGGAGGTACGTATCCCTGGTCAAAATATTCGTCAAGGTAATCACGCTCTGGTAGCAGTTCCCGCGGGGGTGGGTCACTGCGAAAATGCGGCCCGAGATCGATCTGGCCGCTTAGGTCAGCCACGATGGCATCCCAGGCAGCATTCTCTTTTTCCGGCTCGGG
>Ga0209702_10003174_pt1 | contig 26493 bp, 25 predicted proteins | sample FRY01_FD_187210 | JGI IMG/M metagenome (GOLD analysis project Ga0209702, IMG submission 187210) | Freshwater microbial communities from Lake Fryxell liftoff mats and glacier meltwater in Antarctica - FRY-01 (SPAdes) (version 2) | ecosystem: Environmental > Aquatic > Freshwater > Ice > Glacier... | reverse complement strand
CGCACGATGCCCTGAGCGACGTGCGCGCCACCATCGCACTGGCCCGCCTGATAAAAACCGCACAACCCAAGCTGTTCGACTTTGCCCTCGGCCTGCACAAAAAAGACCGTGTTGCGATGGAGCTTGGCCTGCCCACCAGCCCGCAGACGGCTAAGGCGTTTTTGCATGTGTCCGGCATGTTCCCGCCAGAGCGCGGTTGCCTGGCCGTCATGTGGCCGCTGGCAACCCACCCGTCAAATAAAAACGAGTTGCTGGCCTGGGACCTGGCCCATGACCCGAGCGAGCTGCCGCTACTGGACGTTGCCACACTGCGCCAGCGTTTGTTCAGCAAGACCGCCGACCTGCCCGAAGGCGTGCAGCGCCTGCCGCTTAAGTCGGTGCATTTAAACAAGTCCCCAATGGTTGTACGCAAGCTGGCAACACTGACAGACGAGATGGCCGCCAAGTGGAAAATCGATATTGAAGCTGCCATGGTCAACGCCGCAAAAGCCGCAGCCCTGCCAGATATGAGTGCCATCTGGCCAGAAGTCTTCAATCGCCCGAAAGATGCTGCACCTGACGTAGATGAAGACCTCTACGGCGGCTTCGTAGGCAACGCCGACCGCAAGCGCCTCAACCAGCTACGCGCCATGCCAGCGGCAGAACTGGCCCACGCCCGCATCGGTTTTGACGACGACAGGCTTGAAGAACTGGTCTTCAGATACCGCGCCCGCAACTTCATTGAAACGCTGTCACCAGAAGATCTGCAACGTTGGGAAGCGCACCGCGTAGCGCGTTTGCTGGAAGGTGAGGGCGGGGCGCGCAATGTTGATGCGCTGTTTGCTGAAATTGAGATCCAGGCTGAGTCAGCGGAAGGGTCAAACGAGCGAGGCGAGGCTTTGCTGGGCGCGCTGTATGACTATGCGGAGTTGATTGCGCCCCAGGTTTGAGGCTGTCAAACCTTTGAGTCCCATGGCAAGTGCTTGCCCATCACGCCAGCGTACAGACTGCTGGCCTCAAACGCTGCCAGCCACGCCTGCAAGCGCGGCCACGGCTGGGCTGCAAACCAGGCTGGTTCGGTATGTGCAAACTGGCGGGTAAAAGGCAGCAGCGCCATGTCGGCCAGGCTTGCGCGGAGGCCGAACAAGTAGCCACCTTCAAGCCGCCGTTCAAGCGCGCAAAGCCAGGTTGCACCAAGGCGGCGATGCGTTTGCGCAAAGCTGGGCGCATCGCCATCGGTATGTTCAGTCGCATAGCGGTGCGGGTATTTGTAGCGGTCCAGGCTGTGCTTGAAAGCGCCGTCGTTGGCGGCAATCAAGACCAGCATATCGGCCATGGTGGGCACGGCGGCCTCGGCGTTTTTAGGTTCTAGCCATGCATCAGGGTCATGCTGGCCGAGTGCCCACAGCATCACGTCCAAGCTTTCATCAATCACTTGGCCGTTGGGCAACACCAATACCGGTACTGTGCCTTTGGCGGATGCAGCCAGCAGCTCGGCAGGTTTATTTTTTAAAACGACTTCGCGCAGCTCTACGCTCAAGCCGCTCGCCGCAATCGCTAGCCGAGCACGCATGGCGTAGGGGCAGCGGCGGAAGGAATACAGGATGGGCAACGCGGTCATCAGCCCACTCGTCAGCTATGACCTGGCTTCACACCGCTGGGCGCACCGCTCTTGATGCCAATATGCCCCTGCCTGCGCGCATCAGCCAGTTGCACCTGCTTGTGTCGTTCGCGGTAGCCGGCCTTTTGTGTGGCCGTGGTGTGGGCGTGGCATTGCGGGCAGCTCACGCCCAGCTCAAACAGGGGCGACTTTTTGGCTTCGTCATTGACCGGGTTGCGGCAAGACCGGCACAGCGTCAGCGTGCCCGGTGCCAAGCCGTGGCCAACGGAGACGCGCTCGTCAAACAAAAAGCATTCGCCTTGCCAGCGGCTTTGGTTTTGCGGCACCGTCTCCAGGTATTTAAGAATGCCGCCCTCTAGGTGATAGACCTCGTCAAAGCCTTTGGAGCGCAGCAGTGCGGTTGACTTTTCACAGCGGATACCGCCAGTGCAGAACATCGCCACACGCGGCTTTTTGCTACCGACTTTGGCGAGCTTGCCGCCTTCAAGCATCTCGCGCTCGACCCAGCCGGGCAGCTCGGTGAAGGTGTGGATGTTGGGGTTGATCGCAGCTTCAAACGTGCCTATCTCCACCTCGTAGTCATTGCGCGTATCCACCAGCACCACGTCGGGGTCTGCCAGTAGCGCGTTCCAGTCCGCAGGCTTGACGTACTGGCCCGCCATCAGCGCCGGGTGAACATCGGGCACACCCATGCTGACGATCTCTTTTTTAAGGCGCACCTTCATGCGGTAAAACGGCCGAACGTCGGTCCACGACTCCTTGTGCGCCAGCGCAGCCAGACGCACATCGCTGCGCAGCCAGGCCAGCACGGCACGCACGCCAGACTCGGGCCCGGCAATCGTGCCGTTGATCCCCTCGGCTGCCAGCAGCAGCGTGCCCTTGACCGCATGGGCCTCGCAGCACGCCAGCAGCGGGGCTTGCAGCGCCGCGTAGTCGGGCAGCTCGATAAACTTGTAGAGGGCGGCGGTTAAAAAAGACGGCATGAGATGCTTGAAAATCAGGGGTTAGTGATGGCGCGGGGGCTGCTAAGGTTTTATGGTAGCCCATTTTTTGCTACGAATTTAGTAGCTGGTTACGTCCGTTTTTGTTGGGTTTTAGCCTGATTTGATGCCATTGTGTGAAAAAGTAAAATAACGGCCAGAGATTAATCAATTCACCGAATAAACTGAACAAAGCGAAGGATTGCAGTGGCTGGTCACAGTAAATGGGCGAATATTCAACACCGTAAGGGTCGGCAGGATGAAAAACGCCAGCGGGTCTGGACGCGGGTGATGCGCGAAATCATGGTGGCTGCCCGCATGGGCGGCGGTGACGTGGGAGTCAACCCGCGCCTGCGGCTGGCGATTGAAAAGGGCAAGGCGGCCAATATGCCAGCGGAAAACGTCAAGTACGGCATCGCCAAGGCGACCGGCAGCTTAGAGGGCGTTCAATACGAAGAAGTGCGTTATGAAGGCTATGGCATTGGCGGCGCGGCCATCATCGTGGACTGCATGACCGACAACAAGGTGCGTACGGTGGCCGAGGTTCGTCACGCATTTTCAAAGCATGGCGGCAATATGGGTACCGAGGGCTCGGTGGCGTTCCAGTTCAAACACTGCGGCCAGCTGATTTTTGCGCCTGGAACCAGTGAAGACAAGGTGATGGAAGCCGCGCTGGACGCCGGTGCCGACGATGTGATCATGCATGACGATGGTGCGATTGAGGTGCTGACTCCCTATGCCGATTTTGAAAAAATCAAAAATGCGCTCGAAGCTGTTGGCTTGAAGGCCGAGCTCGCCGAAGTGACAATGCGGGCCGACAACATGATTGAGATAGTCGGCAGCGACGCCCAAAGAATGCAGCGCTTGCTCGACGTACTGGAAGATTTAGACGATACCCAGGACGTGTTTCATAACGCGGCCATGTCAGATTAAAAGATCAAGAACGAAAGCTCAGGATGAAAGTATTGGTCGTAGGTGGCGGTGGCCGTGAACATGCACTGGCCTGGAAGCTGGCGCAGTCGCCCAAGGTGCGGGCGGTGTATGTCGCGCCAGGCAACGGTGGTACAGCGCTCGATAGCCGGCTTGAGAACATCGCCATCACGGATGTCCAAGCGCTACGAGTGTGGGCAGCTACTGAAAAGATAGCACTCACAGTGGTCGGACCCGAGCAGCCATTGGCCGCAGGCATTGTTGATGAGTTTCGCGCACATGGCTTGCGGGTGTTTGGCCCAACCAAAGCGGCGGCGCAGTTAGAGAGTTCCAAGGCGTTTTCAAAAGCCTTCATGAGGCGCCATGGCATTCCGACAGCGGAATACGAAACCTTCACCAATGCGGTGGCGGCCCACGCCTATGTGGAGGAAAAGGGCGCGCCCATCGTCGTCAAGGCCGATGGTTTGGCGGCAGGCAAGGGTGTGGTGGTGGCCATGAGCCTGCACGAGGCGCATGAGGCGATTGAGTTCATGCTCGGGCCTAACCCGGGCTTCAACCCGCTGGGTGTGACGCACAACGAAGGCGCTGACCCTGCTGGAGCTAGGGCCGAGCCTCGGATCGTGGTTGAAGAATTTTTGCAAGGCGAAGAAGCCAGCTTTATCGTCATATGCGACGGCAAAAACGTCGCCAGCATGGCGACCAGCCAGGATCACAAACGCCTGCTTGATGGTGACAACGGCCCCAATACCGGCGGCATGGGTGCGTATTCGCCCGCGCCAGTGGTCACGCCCGAGGTACATGCACGTGCCATGCGTGAAATTATTTTTCCAACCATCAAGGGCATGGAAAAAGACGGCATTCCGTTCACCGGGTTTTTGTATGCCGGGCTGATGATTGATGCCCAGGGCAAGCCGAAGACGCTGGAATTCAACTGCCGCATGGGCGACCCTGAAACCCAGCCCATCATGATGCGGCTCAAGACGGACCTGTATGACGTGATGATGGCAGCTACGTCTGGTACGCTGGACAGGATAGAACTGGAGTGGGACAGGCGGCCCGCGCTGGGTGTGGTGATGGCGGCGCATGGCTACCCGCTGCATCCGCGCAAGGGTGATGTGATTCATGGCTTGCCTGCGACTAGCGATGGTGCGGCAGAAGATGCGATGGTGTTCCATGCTGGAACCAGCAGGCAGGACAACGACACGGTGACGTCGGGTGGCCGGGTGCTGTGCGTGACGGCACTGGGCACTACCGTCAAGGCCGCCCAGCAGCGCGCCTATGAGGTTCTCCAGGGAATCGAATTTGACGGCTCCCAGTACCGTAAAGACATCGGTTACAGGGCCATCAAATCATGATGCCAAGTGCTGACACAGTGTCCGTGCGGCGCTTTTTGCTGGGCTTGCAGGAGCGTATTACCGAAGCGATTGCAGACTTAGACGGCTCGTCATTCCAGGCCGACAGCTGGCAAAAAGACCCCGGCGAGCCGCTGCAGGGCAACGGCATCACCAAAATACTTGAAAACGGCAAGGTGTTTGAACGCGCAGGTTGCGGTTTTTCGCATGTGCGCGGACCGAAACTGCCACCGTCTGCCACCCAGCACCGGCCAGAGCTGGCAGGTGCGCCGTTTGAGGCTTTGGGCGTTTCACTGGTGTTTCATCCGCGCAATCCTTACGTGCCGACCGTACACATGAATGTCCGCATGTTGACGGTTACGTCGCCCGCTGGCGGTGCGCCTGTCTGCTGGTTTGGTGGCGGTATGGACTTGACACCTTATTACGGTTTTGACGAAGATGCGGTGCATTTCCACCAGACCTGCAAAGACGCACTACTACCCTTTGGCAGAGACAAATACCCGCGCTTCAAACAGTGGTGCGACGAATATTTTTACCTCAAGCACAGGCAGGAACAACGCGGCATAGGCGGTGTGTTTTTTGATGATTTCTCAGAGCTCGGGGTCGATCAAAGCTTTGCCATGATGCAGGGTGTGGCGGGCGCATTTTTGCAGGCCTATTTGCCGATTGTCAAAAAGCGCCAGGGTCTGCCTTACGATGAGCGCGAGCGTGAGTTTCAGCTTTACCGGCGCGGACGCTATGTCGAGTTCAACCTGGTCTGGGATCGCGGGACACACTTTGGACTGCAATCGGGCGGGCGCACCGAGTCCATCCTGATGTCGATGCCGCCGCTGGCGAGCTGGTCTTATCAGCGCCCGGTAGAAGCGGGCTCGGCGGAAGACCGTCTGTACAAGGAATTTTTGGTCAGGCGGGACTGGGTATGAAACTATGAAGCGTATAGGCATGTTTGGCGGGGCGTTTGACCCGCCACATAGGGCGCACCTAGTTCTTGCGCAATTGGCAGTCGAGGCGCTTGAACTGGATGAGCTGCACATCATTCCCACCGGGCAAGCCTGGCACAAGGCGCGAACGCTCAGTAGCCCTGAGCATCGGCTGGCGATGACGCAACTGGCGTTTCAGGGCATGCCTCATATGCGGGTGGACGACCGTGAATTGCAGCGCGCCGGGCCGACCTTCACCATAGATACGCTGGAGGCCTTGCAGCTTGAAAACCCCGGGGCGCAACTCTACCTCATCATGGGTGCGGACCAGTTTGTGGCGTTCCAACAATGGCACAAATGGCAGGCGATTGCCGGGCTTGCTATAATTTGCATAGCTGACCGCGCACCATCTACGCCTGCCAATTCTGATAATGAAGCCTATTTTGGGACTTATAAAGGCCTTGAAAACAGGTTTGTAAGACTTCAGATGCCATCAATGGCCACCAGCGCCACTCAAATCCGCCAATTGATGACAAGCAATGCTGGCAAAACTCTTGTAGCCAATACGCTGGTGACAGAGCCCGTTGCGCGTTATATTTCAGCCAATCACCTTTACAGCCTGCCCTGATTTTCCTCACCGCGTTCCCTCCCTGATTTCCCCCACCGAACCAAAGCACTGCATGACCTCTACTCCCGTGAAAACCGCCAGCACCCTTGAGAAAAAAGATGTGCAGAAACTTCAGCGCGCGATCATCGACGGACTGGAGGATGTGAAGGCGCAGGACATTCAGGTGTTTGACACAGAGCACCTGACATCGTTGTTCGAGCGTGTGATCATCGCTTCGGGCACCTCAAACCGGCAAACCAAGGCCCTCGCCGCCAGCGTGCGCGATGCCATACGCGACGCAGGGTTTGCCAAGCCACGCATTGAAGGCGAAGACAACGGCGAATGGATTATTGTGGATTGTGGTGCTGCCGTGGCGCACATCATGCAACCGACGATTCGCCAGTACTACCACCTGGAAGAGCTTTGGGGTGACAAGCCGATCAAACTGAAACTGGGCGCGCCAGCGCCGTTGGTAAAGGCCGCCAAACCCGAACCGGAAGTCAAGGCAGTGGTAAAACCTAGAGTGGGCGCAAAAACTGGGTCACGAACCGTAGCCAAAAAGACAGTCAAGACATCGGCCAAAGTACCTGCAAAGATGCCCGTGCATGTGCAGGACACAAGCTATGTCGGCAGGGTGGGTAAAACCAACGACTGGACGGCCAAGCGCAATGCAACTGACACAGCTGCAGAGCCTGCGCCCCGGATGGCTAAAACGGGCAAGCCCGCAGTGAAAACACCGATCGTTAAAGTGCCTGCACCCAAAAAGGTTGTAGCCAAGAAAGTGGTAGTCAAACCCGCAGCTAAAAAACCTGCTGCCAAGAAAACCGCCTCTAGAGACAAATGAGGCTGACGATAGTCGCCGTCGGCCAGAAAGTGCCCGACTGGGCGCAAACGGCTTATGACGACTACGCCAAGCGCTTTCCGCCTGAGCTGAAGGTCGAACTCAAGGCCGTCAAGACAGAGCCGCGAGCTTCAAAAACGCTAGATACCTTGCTGGCTGCGGAAAAAGCGCGAATTGAAGGCGCCATATTCGCTATGGCGCGTGGCACGCACATCGTTGCGCTGGACGAGCGCGGAACGGCCGTCACCACGGTCGCGCTGGCTGAACGCCTCAAGGCATGGCAGTTGTCTGGTGACGACGTGGCCATCGTCATCGGTGGGCCTGATGGCCTTGACGCTGGCTTCAAAAAGTCTGCCCATGAGCGTTTGCGCCTGTCGGATCTGACCTTGCCGCATGCCATGGTTCGCGTGTTGCTGATAGAGCAGCTTTACCGCGCCTGGAGCATCACCATCAACCACCCGTACCATAGGGAATAAATGGCCCCCACGCTGGTTTTTGGGGTCAGAGCCCAAATTTGCGAAGCCTTTGGCTTGCCCGAAGGGCGTCGTGCTTCGCACGCGGCAAAATTGGTGTCTGACCCCAATAACCAGCTGCCCCCCGAGGGGGCTAATTTTTCTAGGGGCGGCCCGTCGAAAAATTGCCTATTTGGAACGGTGTTTTTTCATGACTAACTTCGTTTACCTTGCGTCCCAAAGCCACCGGCGGCGGCAGTTGCTGGAGCAACTGGGTGTTTCCTGCGAATTGTTGCTGGCGGATGCCGGGGAAGACAGCGAGGCGCTGGAAGCTGTGCTTTCCGGTGAAGCGCCGACCACCTATGTCCGGCGTGTGACGCGGCTCAAGCTGGACGCCGCCGTGGCGCGCTTGAAGCGGCGGGGCCTGCAGCCGGCACCGATTCTGTGTTCAGACACCACCGTCGCCCTGGGACGCCACATTTACGGGAAACCGGACGATGCCGCCGATGCGTTGCAGATGCTGGGTGAACTGGCAGGCAGCACGCACCGGGTGTTGACCGCCGTGGCCGTGCAGCACGGGCGCAAGCGGCTGGAGGCGCTGAGCGTGTCTCGGGTGACCTTTGCGCCCATGAGCCGGGCCCAGATTTGCGCCTACGTTGCGACGGGCGAGCCGCTGGGCAAGGCGGGCGCCTACGCCATACAGGGCAGGGTGGCGATGCATGTCTCGCATATCAGCGGCAGCTACTCGGGCATCATGGGCCTGCCTCTGCATGAAACCGCGCTTCTGCTCCGGGCAGCAGGCCTGAAACTATAGTTTTCCCAAGACAAAAAATGCAACAAGACATTCTCATCAACTGGTCACCGCAGGAAACCCGGGTAGCAGTCGTGGAGCACGGTGCCGTGCAGGAACTGCAGGTTGAACGTACGCTGGAGCGCGGCCTGGTGGGCAATGTCTATCTGGGCAAAGTTGCGCGTGTGTTGCCTGGCATGCAGTCGGCTTTTATCGACATTGGCCTGGAGAGGGCCGCTTTTTTGCATGTTGCCGACTTGATGAGCAGCATCAACAGCCGTCATGCCGATGCTGACGCACCCGCAACGGCAGCCCTGGCAGCGGCATTACAACCGATTGAAAAGCAGTTGTTTGAAGGCCAGGCCGTGATGGTGCAGGTACTCAAAGACCCGATGGGCACCAAGGGCGCGCGACTTACTGCGCAAATCAGCATTGCCGGGCGCCTGCTGGTCTTTTTGCCGCAGGACAACCATATCGGCGTGTCGCAGAAAATCCCGGTCAAGCAACGTGAAGACCTGCGCCAGCGAATGCAGGCGCTCGCGGGCGATCTGGGTGGTGGTTTTATCCTACGCACCAACGCCGAAGATGCACTGGATGCCGAGTTATCGGAAGATATTGCCTACCTGCGCAAAACCTGGGCGCGCATCAAGGACGCATCGGTGCGGCTTGCGCCTGCATCTGTGCTGCATCAGGATTTGAACCTGCTGCAACGTGTGCTGCGCGACATGGTGGTTGAAGGCACACAGACCATTCGCATCGATTCACACGAACAGTTTGAAAGCCTTAAAACATTTGCAACCGAATTTATGCCGGCGACGCTGCAAAAGTTGCAGCTTTATGGCGGCGAGCATCCCATTTTTGACTTGTTCAATATCGACGAGGACATTGCCCGGGCGCTGGGCCGTCGGGTGGATCTTAAATCTGGCGGTTACCTCATCATTGACCAGACCGAAGCCTTAACGACGGTCGATGTGAACACCGGTGGTTTTGTCGGTGCGCGCAACTTTGATGACACCATTTTCAAGACCAACCTGGAGGCTTCGCAGGCGATTGCCCGGCAACTCCGCCTGCGTAATCTGGGCGGTATCGTGATTGTCGATTTCATTGACATGATGAAGGAAAACCATCGCGATGCGGTGCTGGCCGAGTTCCAGAAGCAGCTTGCGCGTGACCGCATCAAGACCAATGTCAACGGTTTTTCAGCACTGGGCCTGCTCGAGATGACGCGCAAGCGCACGCGGGAGTCGTTGGCGCACCAGCTGTGTGAACCCTGTGCCGAATGCATGGGCAAAGGCGTGGTCAAGACGGCCCGTAGCGTGACCTATGACATCCTGCGCGAGATCCTTAGAGAAGCCCGACAGTTCAACCCGCGCGAGTTTCGTGTGGTGGCATCGCCCAAAGTCATTGAGCTTTTTCTCGATGAAGAAAGCCAACATCTGGCGGGACTGAGCGACTTCATCGGCAAGCCGATCTCGCTACAGGCGGAAGCCGCGATGGCGCAGGAACAATACGATATCGTTTTAATCTGAATTGCCGAAAGAAATGTCCCAGCACCCGATTCCCATCTTGATGTATCACCAGGTGGACGTAGAGCCCCCCAAAGGCTCGCCTATGCGCGGGCTTGTCGTGTCACCCGCCACGTTCTCCAGGCAAATGGCGGCGCTCAATGCACTTGGGTATATGGGTAAGTCCATGGGCGATTTAATGCCCTATTTGAAGGGAGAGCGTCAGGGCAAGGTGTTTGGCATCACGTTTGACGACGGTTACGAAAACAACCTGCGCTGCGCCTTGCCAGTTTTGAAGCGTTATGGCTTTACGTCTACCTGCTATGTGGTGGCCAGCCTTGTCGGTCAAAGCAATAGCTGGGATATGGAGCGTGGTGTCAAACAGGCTCCCCTGATGAACGCACAAGAACTACAGGCCTGGATTGAGGCAGATCAGGAGGTGGGATCGCACACCTTGACGCATGCCAATCTTGAGCAACTCGATGAAGCAGGGCAGGCCATTGAAATAGGGCACTCGAAGGCGCAACTTGAAGCATTGATAAAACAAAAAGGCGGTGTCCAGCATTTTTGTTATCCCTATGGCGGCCTGAACACCACTGCCGTACAAAATGTCAGAGCAGCGGGGTACCTGACAGCTACCACGACGGTGCGGGGACGTGTGGTTCAGGGGCAGTCCGATGATCTGCTTTTACCCCGTGTGCTGGTCAGTCGCACCACCACCTGGATGCAACTGTTGCTCAAGTGTTTAACCCGCTACGAAGACAAACGCGGCATGCGATGGGCTGGCAACGTTTATACGACATGAAAACGAAACTGGCCATTCTTTCTCGTAATTTCTCAAGAATTGGCGGCGGTGCTGAAAGCTATGCTGTTTATCTGGCAACTTCCATGCTGGGTGAGTGCGACATCACGGTTGTATCGCAAGAGTTTGACGAGTCTCCCGCGCTTTTTAAGCACATCCCCGTGCCCAAGCTGCCTTTGCGCAGCCGCTGGATCAATCAGCTCTGGTTTAGCTGGTACACCAAGCGCGTCACACGTCATGGTTTTGATGTGGTGCATTCCTATGAGAATGTGACGCACGGTGATGTGCATACGGTGAGCGTAAAAACCGTTCATGCCAGCTTGAGGCAAAGGGGTATGAGCACACTTCGCATTGCCTTGAGCCCCAGGCTGCTGGCTTATTTGTGGATTGAAAAAAAGCGCTTGTGCAGCGCTGGTCATCACAGTGTTTTTGTGTCCCAGTTCGTGCATGACGAAACGCTGGCTATCCTGCCGGGCATAGCGTCGAGCAGCGTGGTTCCTCCCGGCGTAGACATACCAAAGCTAGAATTTTCCGCTGCAGAAAAAGCCGCTGCGCGGACAAGTTTCGGCTTCAATCCTGCGGTTATGAGCGTAGGATTTGTAGGGCACGACTTTAAAAAGAAAGGTCTTGGAACCTTACTCAAGGGTGTAGCGCTTTTGCCATTCGACGTGCAGGTCATGGTCATCGGGAATCCAGCCCAGGCGGAGCGATATACGGACTTGGTGGAGTCACTGGGTAGCGGTAAAACATGCCGCTTTATGGGCGTTGTGCGTGACATGCCAAAGGCCTATGCCGCGATGGACTGCCTGGCACACCCCACCACGCAAGATGTGTTTCCGATGGTTTTACTGGAAGCGATGGCCAAACATGTGCCTGTAGTGACCACTACCGAACCCTATAACAACATGGGGAGCCTGCTGGTCGATCACCTTGATGCGATTTTGCTGCTTGACCCTGAAGATGTTGACGGCATAGCCGCTGCACTGAGCCAGATATGGTTTGATAAGATTTTGAGTCGGACGCTGGCATGCAACGGATTTTTGTTCGCCCAAAAATACAGTTGGGATGTCGCGAAAGCCAAATACTATGAGGCCTATGGCCGGGTAGACAAAAAGAATTGATCCTGTATGTAGTCTTCAATGCGAATGAAGTCTTCGGTCCAGAATTCACGAAGCCTGATCGTGTCGGCACGAGAATACTCTGCTTCTTGCGTCACGCCACTTTGAACAATCAGTTGCGGAAATCGCTCCGCAACCATATCAACTAACTTTGATATTTTTGTGGCTATACCTGTACCAATGTTGACGTGGGTGTACCTGACCGTCGTAGTGGATAAATTCAGCACAATGGACGCCACGTCCTTCACATGAATGAAGTCACGCAGCATTCGCCCTTCATTGTTTAGAGTGAAGGGCGTAGAGTTGTGTAATGCCTGCCTCAGCTTGCTGAGAATTGAAAACTTGTCATGACCGCCATAGGTATTGAATACGCGAAGTATTTGATATTCAATGCCATTGGCCGTGCAAAATTCGGCAACCAGTTTTTCGTTCAGGTGCTTGGAAATGCCGTTGATGCTGATGGGGCAGCACAGGCTGTCCTCGCCGGTTCGCATGTCCTCCCCATAAACCGCGCAGCTACTGAGAAAGACAAGTCTTTTGACACGATGCCGGCGCGACGCTTCAAGCAAAGTTGCCGTGGACATCACATTTGAATCCAGCAGGCGGTATGGGGCCAAGCTGGCCGATGTGCGCAGGTCGCTTGCCGCATGAACGACTATCTCGGCAGAGGCCATTTTTTCATCAATTTTCGACCACCCGCTGCGGTCGATAGAAATGACATTGGCGTGTTTTTGGGCCATTGCCTGGCGGCGGAACTCTGAGCCAAAGTTCCCTTCCGATCCTGTGAGCAATATATTCATTTGTACTTTTCGGATAGTTCAGTCAGGATTTAGTCCAAGCCTGTAAAGATGCGCATAAGCGCCATTTTTCGCCAGCAACTGTGCATGTGAGCCCGATTCAATAATTCGCCCGGCATTCATCATGATGATACGGTCGGCATGTTGAACGGTTGACAGCCGGTGCGCGATGATTAGCGAGGTTCGGTTGGAGGTCAGCCGTTTGATGGCTTCCTGAACGGCCTGCTCGGACTCGGTGTCGAGGGCAGATGTTGCTTCATCAAAGATAAGAATGGGCGCATCTTTGTACAGTGCCCGGGCAATGGCCAGGCGTTGCCGCTGGCCTCCCGACAATTGCATCGCGTTGTGGCCCAGTACCGTGTCCATGCCCTCTGGCAAGGCGGCAATCATGGCGCCCAGATTTGCCGCATTCAGGGATTGCATGACCTTGTCGCGGTCAAACGACTGGCCCAGGGTCACGTTAAAGGCGATGCTGTTGTTGAGCAGCACCACATGCTGGCTGACCAGCGCAAACTGGGAGCGCAGTGATGCGAGGCTCCATTGCTTCAACTCCTGCCCATCCAGGTAAATGCTGCCGGAACTGGTTTCTGTAAATCTGGGCAGCAGATTGACCAGTGTGGTTTTTCCGGATCCGGACGCACCTACGAGTGCAACGGTCTCACCTGCCTTGACGCACAAGCTGAGGCGGTCAACGGCCAGTGCAGCGCCAGTTTTGTACAACACGCTGACATCCGCAAATTCAATATCACCCAAGGCACGAGCCTTCGAGAAATTGCCGCCTGACTCGTCTTCTGTAAGATTCATCAGGTCCAGCCCACGCTCCAGCGCCGCCAGTCCGCGCGTGATGGGCGTAGCACCATCGGACAGGCCTTTGATAGGCGCAATCAACAGCAGCATGGCGGTAATGAAAGCCACAAATCCGCCGACGGTCGTTGTGTTCGCCGAGCCTTGCAGCAGCGCTATTGAAATGACTGCCGACAAAGCGATGGCTGCCAGCACCTGGTTAATGGCACTCATGCTGGCATAGGCGACCGTCGATTTCATGGACAGTCGCCGCAGCGAATGGCTCAGGGCATTGAACCTGTTCGCCTGGCTGGCTTGCGCACCGTGCAAACGCACATCACGATGCGCCAGCACGTTTTCTTCGACCACATAGGCGAGGTTGTCGGTTGCCGTCTGGCTCTCTTTTGTCAAACGGTAAAGCCGCTTGGTGAGTAATTGGATGACCAGCGCCACCGCCGGGAAAAGCAGCGACACCACCAGCATCAGCTTCCAGTTCAGGAAGATCAGGTAGCCCACCAGTGCTAGCAGGGTCAGCACGTCGCGCGCGAGCTTCATGATGGCGTTGTTCAGGATCACAGAGCCGTTGTAGACCTCGTACACCACGGTGTTGGATATGGCGCTGGAGGTCTGGTCTGTAAACAGTGAAAGACGTGCACTGAGCAGTTTGTCGAACATCGCCTTGCGCAGCGCCTGCATGCCGTTATTGGTGACCTCGGCCAGCGCATATTGCGCCACAAAGCCGGAAAGTCCCCGAACGACGAACAGCAGCATCAGCGACACCGGAACCATCCAGAGTTGCAGTCCGTCTTTTTGAAAGCCTCGGTCAAGCAGTGGTTTCAGCAAGGCAGGTAAAAAGGGTTCAGTTGCCGATGCAACCAGGGTGGCACCAATTGCCAGCGCCCAGGCCCTGCGCGAGGTGCTGAAATAAGGCCATACCCTGGCGATTCGCTGCCAGGTAGAGAGTTTTGGTTTTTGCAGGGCCGCGCTGTCATCAGCGTTCGTGCTTGCTGCGGCCTGTCTGGGAGAGGCTTTGTAGGAACCCAAGGCAAGCAGCAGCCCCAGCACCACGCAGAAAAAATCGCCAATCAATGCATCGTAGAGTGTTGAGTTGAACAGGCAGGACACCGCCAGCGCAGCCAGCACCGATTGGGCGCTGCGTGCCACCGCTTTATCCAGTCGCCAGGTATCCCTGAATATGGCGCTTAAAAGTGCCATAAAGAGAAGCACACCCGGCAGACCGAGCTGCACACCCCACAGCAGATATTCCTGGTGCGGGTTGCCAAGGTCGGCGATCTTTTGGTGACCGCCTGGATCCTGGCTTTCAAGCCGATTGAATTCGTTACTCCAGCTGCCAATTCCTGAGCCTTTTAAGGGATGTTCCGAAATAGACTGAATCGCCCTGTTCCAGAAGTGCAGCCTGATACCAGACGAGCTGCCGGTTACAACGCTTTCGCCCTTATCGGAGTTGAAGACCAGAACCTCATGTTTAACCTGTAGTAGTCGAGTTTTAGTGCTTGGTGAGATGAGCGCCGCAGCAACAAGCAGCACAAATGGCAGCAGTAAAACAACGACACGCGCACGCTTGGGGAGTGCCCACATCACGGCCAGTGAAATCACCACGACGGCAACCAAGTACCCCGTCCGGCCACCAAAAATGAAGAAAACGGTGACCAGTGAAACAGAGGCCGCGGTAACTGCTGCCTGCTTCCCATATTTGCCAGGCACCAAGCTCCGCAGGTGCCAACAGATAGCCGCAAAGACACCAGACATGATGGGGTGGTCAAGGGAGCTGGAAAAAGGCGTTTTGAACGCCATGGCTGTTGCTGACGTTGCCCATGGGACTGGCAGATCGGCGACCAGCATCCACGTACTCAAGAGCGTAAAAACCTGAGCAGCGGCAAACGCAGCCAGCGCAATGGTGGCTTCCCGGCGACTCTGGATCAGCAGCGCTATCAGCGGAATCGTCAGCAGCTTGCCATACTTGGCCAGAGAAGCCAAAGCCGAAGATCCGGAAGCGGTGGTCCAGCCCAGGCTGATGGTGAAAGCTGCCAGAACAAGAAGTACTGCAAAGGCTGTCCATTGCACGTTACGGTGTGCATGTTCCGGGTCAGCAACCGGCTTTTGAGACAGCAGGATGGCCGCACCGCCAACGAATAAAAAAAGTTTTGCGATGCTCACAAGAGCAATCGGCAACCCCACAGATGCCGCCACCATGCACACCAGCAGCAGTCGATAATTGATAGGCTTTTTTTGCAAAATATCTGTAGACGGGCTTGAAGTGGAGTGGTGATTATCAGTGATTCAATGGGGCCAGCCCCGTTTCAACGGTAGGAGGCGCTCTGCTATGCTTCTTGCGAGTATGGTGTCGTCAGAATGCCCACGCTTTGTGAACAAAAAAACAGCCATTGAACATTGAATTCAACTACGTGAAATGCATGGAAGGCAACCGTTGACAAGTTTGTCCGTCATCGTGATTACAAAAAATGAGTCTCACAATATTGAGGCCTGCCTGCAGTCTGTTATGTTTGCCGATCAAATCGTGGTGCTGGATTCGGGTAGCACGGATGGCACTATAGAGATAGCCCGATCCATGGGCGCCGAGGTTAGCATCAGCCCTGACTGGCAAGGGTTTGGTGTCCAAAAAAATCGCGCACTGGATGCCGCAACAGGCGATTGGGTGCTGTCTCTTGATGCAGACGAGCGTGTGACGCCCGAGCTGGCGCAAGAAATTCAAGCGCAGCTTGCACAGGCGCAGGTCAGCGGGCAGTCCGTGGTTTTTACAATTCCCCGCCTAACCCAATTTTGTGGTGTGTGGATTCGGCACTGTGGCTGGACGCCTGACTATGTGCTCAGAGTGTTCAAGCGTGGCGAAGCGCGCTTTAGCGACGATTTGGTGCACGAAAAATTACAGTTCATTACCGCCGATATGCCTATCGTGCGGCTAAAACCCCCACTTTTGCACTACAGTTACCCAACCCCTGAACATTATTGGCGCAAGCTCCAGCGCTACAGTCAGGATTGGGCTCGCCAACGACATGCGCGTGGGCAGAAGGCCACAATCACGCGCGCTGCATTGTCTGCCGTAACGGCTTTTATTCGCAGCTATGTGTTTCAGCTGGGCTTTTTAGATGGCGCTATGGGTTTTGCAGTGTGTACCATGCAGGCCCAGTCAGCATTTGGTAAATATTTCGAATTGTATTGTTTGGGCCGTGAACATGACAAGTGATTTGTTTTCTCAGACCTTGCTTAAGCGTCGAGCCACTCTCAAGGGTTTGGCGGGTGTGGGATTGTTCGCCAGCTATGCGGGCTATACCTTTGCACAGTTCCGAGTAGAGGTTTCAGGCGTGGGCCTGACACAAATGCCGATTGCAATTGCCGCATTTCGTGGCGAGGCGCAGGCACCGCAAAAAATTGCTGCCATCGTCACCGCTAACCTGGAACGCAGCGGTGTCTTTCGTGCTATCGATACCGCAGGGTTTGTCGCTGACGAAAGTACCCGGCCAGACCTTGGTACATGGCGGCAAAAGGGTGCCGATGCACTGGTGACAGGCAGCGTCACGCGCCTAGCTGATGGTCGTTTCGATGTCCGTCTGCGGCTGTGGGATGTGGTACGCGGGCAGGATCTGGGGGGGCAAAGCTATGCGGTGACATTGGCCGACTTGCGGCTTTCGGCGCACCGTATTTCAGATTTTGTGTATGAAAAACTGACTGGCGAAAAAGGTATTTTCTCCACTCGCATTGCCTATGTCAGCAAGGCTGGCCAGCGCTTTAATCTCTGGGTGGCCGACTCCGACGGCGAAGGCGCCCAGTCTGCGCTGACCAGCCCCGAGCCTATTATTTCCCCCGCCTGGTCGCCGAATGGCGCGCAACTGGCTTACGTGTCGTTTGAGTCGCGCAAACCGGTTATTTACGCCCACGATGTGGCCTCGGGCAAGCGCCGTTTGCTGGCAAATTTCCGGGGCTCCAACAGCGCGCCTGCATGGTCACCCGATGGCCGCCAGATTGTGGCCACGCTCAGTCGTGATGGCGGCTCACAGCTGTACGTACTGGATGCCAATGGCGGTGAGCCACGCCGCCTCACGCAGTCGTCAAGCATTGATACAGAACCAGCTTTTTCCCTTGATGGCAAATACATCTATTTCGTCAGCGACCGGGGTGGTGCGCCGCAGATATACCGCATGAGTCCGACGGGCAGCAATATCGAGCGCGTGACCTTCACCGGTTCGTACAATATATCGCCAGCCCTCAGTCCTGATGGACGCTGGCTGGCCTATGTCTCGCGGGTGGGTGGCGCTTTCAAGCTACAGGTGATGGAGCTTGCCGGGGGTAGCGTTGCTCAAATCACCGACACTACGGCAGACGAGAGCCCGAGTTTTGCACCCAATAGCCGCTTGATTGTTTATGCAACCCGTCAGCAAGACCGCGAGGCCCTGATGACAACCACGCTGGACGGTAAGATTAAGGCCAGGCTGGCAGGGGCGACCGGAGACATTCGAGAACCTGATTGGGGACCTTTCTCACGCTAGTTTTCCTAGCTGTTATCTGTCAAGTCCTACATCATTGCCAGCCAGTTGCAGTAACACTCTTATTTATTCATTTTTGTTTTAGCAGGAGTTATCTATGAAACGCATTTTTCTGTCCATTGTCTCGACCATGGCGCTGTCACTGGCCGTTATTTCCTGCGGCTCCAATGTCAAGCTTGACGATGTACCGGTTGAAAACCGCACCGCCACCGCGGTGGGTAACCAGGGCACCACCGCCGTGGGTAACCAGGGTGATATTTCTCCAAGGGGCGTTACGCCCGTAGAAATTGCCGGATCAAACGCTCTGGCTACCGGCCCTACTGGTGTTACAAAGGTCATTTATTTTGACTACGACAGCATTGCCATCAAGCCCGAATTTCAGGGAGCCGTTGAAGCGCATGCCCGCCATCTTGCGGCAAACAAGGCCCGTAAGCTGGCTGTCGAAGGCCACACCGACGAACGTGGTGGCCGCGAGTACAACCTGGCCCTGGGGCAAAAGCGGGCCGAAGCTGTACGCCGTGCGCTGGGCCTGCTGGGCGTTACCGATGCGCAGGTAGAGGCCGTGAGCTTTGGCAAGGAAAAGCCTGCGGACACAGGCTCCGACGAGGCAGCCTTCGCCAAAAACCGTCGCGCTGAAATGAACTACCGTTGAAACGGGTGAAAATCCGTAAGCCTCAATCGGGGCGTGCAGACAATTCAAGGCAGGCACTATGAATATTCAACAAGTTGGGATTTTTCGGACGCTACTGGGATTTTCGGTGGCTTGCCTGCTGGCATTCAACGCACAGGCAGCCTTGTTCGGTGATGATGAGGCCAGGCGCGCCATACTTGAACTGCGGCAAAAGTTTGATGCCTCGCAGATTGAACTGCGGCAAAAGTTTGATGCCTCGCAGATTGAACTGCGTAAAACCAGCGACGACAACCTGCAACTGCGCCGCAGTCTGCTGGACTTGTCTAACCAGATCGAAGCCTTGCGCAGTGACCTTGCCAAACTGCGCGGCCAGGACGAGCAGCTTGCGCGTGATGTTGCAGAGATGCAGCGCAGGCAAAAAGATCTGAGCCAGGGGGTTGATGACCGACTCAGGAAGTTTGAACCCGCAAAGGTCACGGTTGATGGTATGGAGTTTGTCGCACAGCCTGCTGAAATCCGCGAGTTTGATGCAGCCTTGGCCATCATGCGCAAGGGTGATTTTGCAACTGCCCAGACTGCATTTCTTGATTTTTACAAGCACTATCCGGACAGCGGCTACAAAGCTTCCATGCTGTTCTGGCTCGGCAATGCGCAGTATGCATTGCGCAGTTACCCCGAAGCCATCATCAACTTCAAGGCTTTGATAACGCTTGCGTCAGAGCATTTGCGTGCGCCCGAGGCTTCGCTGTCGATTGCCAATTCCCAGCTTGAGTTGAAGGACATCCGGTCAGCCCGTAAAACGCTGGAAGACCTCATCAAGGTTTATCCGCAATCAGAAGCAGCAGCGGTTGCCAAAGACCGTTTGACCAAGCTGGAGTAAGGTGCTCTAAAGCAGCTGCAAAAATTCCATTCCCACTTAAAATCGCGGCATGGACATTTCTGCACTCAATGCGCTGACAACCCAGGTGTTGTGGGCTGCCTTCATTCTTGCCGTGGTGTTTGGTGCCATTGCGCGGCGCACACACTTTTGCACCATGGGCGCAGTGAGCGACATCGTCAACGTGGGCGACTGGACCCGTATGCGCATGTGGGGCATGGCGATTGGCGTTGCGATGATCGGGTTTTATACCCTGGCCGCTGCCGGGCTGATCGACCCGGCCAAAACGCTGTATGCCTCCAGCCGCTTTATCTGGCTGTCGGCCCTGGTTGGCGGTTTGCTGTTTGGTTTTGGCATGGTGTTGGCATCAGGCTGCGGCAGCAAAACGCTGGTGCGCATCGGCGCTGGCAACCTCAAATCTGTGGTGGTGTTTGTCGTCATGGGTGTGGCTGCGTTTGCTACGCTCAAAGGCATCACTGCAGTTGTCCGGGTGGCTACAGTAGACCGCGTAGCCATTGATTTTGCAGCTAACGCAGCCTTACCTAACTGGCTGTCTGCGGCTGCCGGCCTGAGTGTGGCTGGTGCTGGACTCGTCCTGGCATTGGTGTTGGGGTTGGCGCTCATCATCTGGGCGCTGCTGGGACGCGACTTCGTGCGCTTTGATAATCTACTGGCAGGTTGTGGCCTGGGTGCAGTGATTGTGGCGATGTGGTGGGTGAGCGGTCATCTTGGTCACGTAGCAGAACACCCTGAAACCTTGCAGGAGACCTTTTTGGCCACCAACTCCGGCAGGGTCGAGGCCTTGAGCTTTGTGTCCCCTTTGGCCTATACCCTCGACTGGCTCATGTTTTTCAGTGACAAAAGCAAGCTGCTGACCATTGGTATCGTGTCGGTGTTTGGCGTTGTGGTGGGCTCTGCAATCTACTCACTCGTTACCCGCAATTTTCGCTGGGAAGGTTTTCGCGATGCAGAAGACACGGCCAACCACCTGGTCGGTGCGGTGCTGATGGGCGTGGGCGGCGTGGCGGCCATGGGCTGTACCGTGGGGCAAGGGCTGTCGGGTATTTCGACTCTTAGCGCAACCAGCATTGTGGCGGTAGCGGCCATCGTTGCGGGCTGTGTAGCGGCCCTTAAATATCAGATCTGGCGGCTGGAAAAAAGCATCTGATGACCGTTGCGGAAACGTCCAGCATCCTGTCCGTAGACCTTGACCGTCGCTTCGGCGGCCTCGCTCGGCTTTACGGTCATGACGGCGCAAAAAAAATCCGGGCTTCGCATGTGATGGTGGTCGGCCTTGGTGGTGTGGGCTCATGGGCTGCAGAGGCATTGGCACGCAGCGGTGTTGCCCGCTTGACGCTGATTGACCTTGACCACATTGCCGAGTCCAACATCAACCGGCAGGTTCATGCACTTGACACCACGCTGGGCCAGGCGAAGGTCGAAGCCATGCGTGAACGCATTGCCCACATCAATCCCGACTGCGATGTACGCTGCGTTGAAGAGTTTGTGGATGCGGACAACTGGCCTTCTATTGCCGGTCTGGATGGGAAAGCGGACCACGCTGATGAAGTGGTCTCCATCATCGATGCCTGCGATCAGGTCAGGGCAAAAACAGCGATGGCCGCCTGGGCACTACAGGAAAATGCCAAAGACAGCGGCTTGAAAAAAATCAATTTTCTCAGCGTTGGTGCAGCCGGTGGCAAGCGCCACGCGCACAAGGTTGACGTTGAAGACCTGGCGCTGGTCACGCACGACCCGCTGCTGGCTCAACTGCGCTATCGGCTGCGCAAGGAGCAGGGCGCTGCACGCAAGGGGAAAATCGGCATCACCTGCGTTTTCAGCCGCGAAGCCGTGATGCAGCCAGTATCGGATGGCGCTCAAGGCGATGGCAGCCTCAACTGCCATGGCTACGGCTCGGTCGTCAGTGTCACAGCCACCTTCGGTATTTGTGCTGCGGGCTGGCTGCTCGGCGAAATTGCGGCTTGAGTTTTTAAGAAGCCTTTGAAAATAACGCTATAATTTGAGGCTGTGCTGTTACCTAAGTAAACCTAAGTAATGCGCAGACCGGGAACTACCGAGAGTTAGTGCCTCGGGGCCTTAGCTCAGTTGGTAGAGCAGCGGACTTTTAATCCGTTTGTCGTGGGTTCGACCCCCGCAGGCCCCACCAATATAATCAAGGGCTTAGCTGTAATGGCTAGGCCCTTTTCACATTGGAACGTGACGTAAACGTGACCAAGTTGACTACGTTTTCGTCACGGACTCGCTGAATCCGATTGGCCGCGACAGCCAGATGTTCCGTGGCGTACTTCGCGTAGCGGTCCACCATCACCCTGGATTTCCATCCGCCCAAGTCCTTGAGCTCATCGCAAGACGTTCCCGCCTGACGGTGCCACGATGCCCAGGTATGGCGCAGGTCGTGGAAACGAAAATCCTCGATGCCGGTAGCTTCTAACGCGCTGTACCAGGCAGTGTTGGTAATGGCCCTCAGAATTCGCTCACCCCGGAAGGTGAAACAAAACTTCGGGTTCTTGCCGCGCTGCTCTTCTAAAACTTCAACTGCATCTTCATTTAACGGTACTCCCCGAGGCGTTCCGTTCTTGGTTTTATTCAGCCAGGCATGATGCCTTTCCAAATCAACCCTGCTCCACTCCAGACCCGTTATCTCGGAAGCACGGCAGCCTGTCGCCAGGGCAAACCGTACCAAGGCCGCCAGGTGAGGCGCACAACAGCGAATCAAACGTTCCGCCTCTTCATGCGTCAACCAGCGGTCCCGCTCGACTTCACCGGACAAGAGTTTGATTTTCGGAAAGTTATCGATCCACTGCCATTCATCACGCGCCATCCGAAGAAGGCTACGAATTGTCGCCAGGACTCGATTGACCGTCGCAGGTTTACTGCCTCTTTTGACTTCGCCCTGGACAATGCTCCAAATCACATCCCCATTGATCTGGTTCAGTGACATGTCGCCCAGGTAGCGATCCAATTGACGGCAAATCCGCTGCCTATCCGAAAAACTCTTCAATGTCCGCTTCAGTTCGAGATACCGGACAACAGCTTCCTGCCAGCTACGGTTGGGCTTGATACCAAAGTGGGTCTCCCGGTACGCATCCAGCTTTAATTTTGCTAGATACGCTTCAGCATCCCCCTTGATGTCAGTCCCAGCGCTTTGGCGTACTCTTTTGCCGTTGGGGAGCGTTGCATTGATCCACCAGAAACCCGAGTCGGGCCGCCGGTAGATTCCTTCATTACGGGCCATAAATTCTCCTTTCCGGCCCGCCTTCGCTCACCCTTATGTTCGTCGAGCCAGGCATCCAAGTCAACCCGGTCATAAACACAGCGTCGACCCAGGCGAACATGCGGCACATCCAACTGAGCCAAGAGCGTGAGCCCGATGCCCAGATATGCCGCCGCTTGCTCCTTGCTGAGACAGCGCGCCACAGGCAACGGAAGAACATCATTCGCCTTCGCGTTAGCCGCTTCATCCAGGTGGTGATCCATGGCATCACCTAATCCCCGCGCGAGGCTTTGCGGTAGGCCTTGGCCCCCTCAGAGTCTTCCGGCTCTGGTGTTTCGCCTGGATTGTTGATGCCCGCATTGAACAACCGAGTGCGAGCCGCCATGCGCTGAAACAGCATTTCATCCACATGCAGGCCCTGGTGGAAGGCGATGGATTGGAAGTGCTCATGCATCTCACCCAGCAGACCATCAATAGCCACGTTCTTGTCCTCGATCTGGTGAATCGCCATGTACGAAGCCAGCGAGCTAAATACCATGCTGAACAGCCGCTTTTCATCCGGCATGCGGGCATTCGTGAAACGCTTCAGTAGAACGCCGCCGGTTGTTTCCCAATCGACAGAGGCGAGGGCGACCCAGAGCGGATGCGTTGGCCAGCGGGCTCGGGTTGAATCAGCCGGGTTAGGCTCCGTCAACCGCAGCCATTCGGTTGTGGCATAGCGCCAGAGGCCATTGAGGTTGACCAGGACGCTTTCCAGGGACGACAACTGACGTTCTTTGAGGTAGTCCCGCTTGAACTCGAATTCGAGCCGCCAGACCTGTTGGCCAGGTTCCCACCCCGCAGGCAGCCACAGGTTTTCAGCCCAGAACTTGCCACTGTGTTTTATTTCTTTGGTTTTGTCGTAGAGACGGGCACCGATGATGCCGCTCATGCCGATGGACCAACCGGTGAACTCCTGATTCCTGGCGTAGTTATCGATTTCAACCGCCCGAGTGACCCAGGCAGACCGGTGCCAGGAATCCATGATGCAGGGCGAACTGAAATCGGCAGCCAGGTCAATTCGGCTCACCATGTTCCGGCCTGTGATCTCGCCGAACTCTGAGAGCAGGACTTCCAGTTCCTCCTGAACGGCTCTGGGGCCTTTAAACGCCAGGTACTCAGCCGAGACCTTGACGTAAGCCATGGGCAGCTTCTTGCCCGGTCTGGAGAACTGGAGTCGGTAGGCGTTGTCATCCAGGACGAAGGGGAACAATCCGGCCCCTTTGTCTTTGACTTCGAAGATATGAGTCCCGACGACGAATTGGGCTTGGACCTGTTCCGTGATGTCCGGCGATTGGGCTTTGACTTTGAGCTCGTCTAAGCGAGTGTGAACGCCATGATGGAGGTCTCCAGGGTAGGAGAGGTACAGACTGTCAACAGCCAGGCGGAGAAGCCTGAAGCCATCCGGTAGGGTGTTGTTGCTGTTATAGGGTGCTGTGTTACTAAGCGACGCACCCTGAATACCTTGCGAGCCGGATTCGCCAGGGGCCGCTTCGCGTCCCGCAGTCGAATCCGGTTCGCCTGGCTTGGGAGCGTGAGGAGTGCCGGCAGACGCGCCAGCTTGAGCCTTTTTGGAAGACATAAACAACTTCTTTCATCCATACCAGCTTGTCGAAATGACTACTGGGCTGGATACCGAAGTTATGCATGTCGGCCCTTTTTGGCGACCATCTCAAATGGCGATTTCAGATGGTTGGAATTTTCTTGGATTGGGTGTACTGGGCGCGTAGATTCTTGCGTAGGGACGGAATGTTCGGATACACCTTGAGCTGGTGGACCAGCAGATTTTCCAGCTGGGCATCTGACAGGCCATCAAAGCCAAGCTCTCGAAGGACGAACAGGGAGTACCTCAAATCGCAGTAGGCCGCCCAGTGCTTTTGCGTCGGGCCTTTAAGGGCGTTACGTAGCCGCAGAAAGAATCGCTTGTCCCCGCGCAACTCGGCCCGGGCTATCTTGTCGGCGATGGTGTCGCAGCTCATCACTGTCCGATCAACCCGGATTGCGTTGAACAGCGAATCCATGTTGTCGTGTTCGCGCACTTCCTGGACGAGTCCCGAGATGCTGCGTTGGAACAACATCACGCTCAGGATCGTTCGCTGTAGCGAAAAAGCGATCCCGATCAAATCCTGATGCTCAAACGCAGGGTGCGTGCTGTCGTCATCCTCGGGCGGGTACAGATTGTCCAAGACGTGCTGCTGGGGGTCAGCGGATGCCAGCGCGGCCGAAAGCGTGTCCGTATAGTTGAACGCAACGACCGCAATGGCGATGTGCTTAGTGAACGTGTATTCGTAAATGTTGCCCCAGTTGAAGCCGCTCACCATAAAGGTGTCGAATTTTTCCTTTGGGAGCTCGGCGAGAAGCTGCCCAAACTCGTCGCGCTTCTGGCGGAGCTCTGGTAACTTTCCGATGAACTCACGAAACTGGTTGGTGGTGAGTTTTCCGTATTCTTTTTCCATGTCTGGAGCATAGCTTCCGTCGCCTATGGGCCCTTGGTCGTCATTCGACCCATGGGAATGCAGACATTCAACCTACTGTAAATTTGACGGTTAACGTGCAAGCTCAGGGGCGCGGAGCCAGCTTGCTAGCGCAGCGTCCCTCTGGAGCGACGGGTTAGCCCGGATCACCCGATGAGCACCTTTGCAGCTGCGCCAACGAGGGCAAGTATGCCGCCAATGATTATCGCCTTGATGTAGTTATCGTGAAGCCAACGCCACCGACTAGTACGCTCAACAATCGGATGAGAAGCATGGAACGCAAGGCACAGATTTGCGGAGGCTTCGGCAATTGACCTTATGTTTCCCGTGAAGATGAATCCTACTGACGATCCGTCTTCGTTCCGTTGCTCCCCGTAGATCCCATGAGCAAACGACGGGCTTTGTGACTTTAGCGCCGTGTACCAACGAATCTTGGGATCTTCGACCGAAAGAAGGGCTTTCTCGCTCTCGATTTTCTGGCGCAACACACGCTGCAATAGTCGGCCAGCCAGAGTTGAAAGGATTTCATACTCAGTAGTTGCGGGGCTGCTGCTGCCCGCGATGTGCCAATACTCGCCCGCCGCACCCCATTGTGCATCGAGGCGGCAGTGGGTGAGCGTCGGCGCGAGGCCGCGAAAACGCTGTTCAAGTTCAAGCCACGAGTTCATTTTCAGTGCGGGCTACGTGATGTAGATCGTCGGATATCCTGGCCGTCCGGGATATTACGCGGGATAAACTGGATCGCTGGGTCGGAATTTCCCAAGAGACAACCGCCTACCCCGCATGACGGCTCATTTGTTCGTGGCGGCGCAGTGTCTTTGTACATGGTGACCATTCTACAAACCTGTCGCCTATCTCCACCAATCCGCGCCAACGGCTGCTTCGGAGCAGTTACGCGAATGTCAACATTTGATCGCAAGTGGAACGTGACAATCCTGGCGAACTCTAACGAAACGTGACGAGCGAAGGCGAGCTAAGTTGTTGATAAATATAGGGTTTTAACCACCTTTTAATCCGTTTGTCGTGGGTTCGACCCCCGCAGGCCCCACCAAATAAGCCTTACCGCATATAGAAAGCCCGCTACTGAAAATATAGCGGGCTTTTTTGTTGGTGCGCCCAGCATGGGCGCACTCCTACGGGTGCAAGTCCCGTCGCAAGTTGATCACAACGAGCGAAGTGAAGCGCAACTGCATGAGGGCGACCGAGTGTGGGGAGGAAGCGTGGAGCATAAATTGCG
>Ga0209702_10003169_pt1 | contig 26511 bp, 23 predicted proteins | sample FRY01_FD_187210 | JGI IMG/M metagenome (GOLD analysis project Ga0209702, IMG submission 187210) | Freshwater microbial communities from Lake Fryxell liftoff mats and glacier meltwater in Antarctica - FRY-01 (SPAdes) (version 2) | ecosystem: Environmental > Aquatic > Freshwater > Ice > Glacier... | reverse complement strand
GTATGTATGCGATGTACATCAAGGCGCCCACGTTTTATGACGTCTCGGCGCACCCGCCGGCCTGGATGAATGTGACCTTTAACCGCGATAGACGGGCCTTTATGGCCGCGGTCGATGGGGTGGAGTCTTTCGCCTTTCATACCCAGTTAAAGCCGCATGAGCGCGAGGACGCCATTTCTGAGAGCGATGCCAAAGCCATGTTTTGTGAGGCGGTGGGGAGGGACATGCCGCTTGAAATTCTTTCACGCAGGACGTGGACTGCAGGGCATTGCTTGGTCGCCAATCAGTTCCAAAAGGGCCGCGTGTTTATTGCCGGCGATGCGGCGCACTTGTTCACGCCCACCGGCGGCTTGGGTTACAACACGGCGGTTGAAGATGCGGTTAACTTGGGCTGGAAGCTAGCCGCCGTTTTGGGTGGCTACGCAGCCCCCCGTTTGCTGACAAGCTATGAGCGAGAGCGACAGCCCGCCGCCATACGCAATACCGGTTACGCGCGCGGATTTGCAGACTCGTTGGGTTTATTTTCCCCCGTGGCGGAGATTGAAGACGAATCGCCTGCGGGGGCAAAAGCCCGCGAGGAGGCGGGCGCCTATTTGGCGGCGCATGGCCGAGCTGAATTCAACATCCCTGGCGTTACATTCGGCACGCGTTATGACGGCTCGCCCGCCATCGTGCCCGATGAGACGACCCCACCGCAAGACGCCGCGAACACCTACGAGCCCAGTGCTACCCCGGGTGGACGGGCGCCGCATTATTGGTTGGCAGCGGGGCAGTCTCTTTATGACGCATTTGGCTTTGATTGGACGCTGTTGCACTTTGGTCTTGATGCACATGATGTGAGCGAATGGCGTATCGCCGCAGAACAGCGCGGCCTACCCTTGCAGGTGTGCCACGTGGCGGATGCGGACATCCGGGCGGGGTATGGGTGCGATTGGGCGCTGATCCGTCCCGACCAGGTGGTTGCAGCGCGCGGGTCAAGCGCGGCGGAACCACGGCGTTATATGCAGGCGCTGCTGGGCAGTTGAGGACCCGCTCAATTTAGGCGCCAGAGACACCAAACAGCGTGTCGTCGAAGATCGCTACCGCACGTGTCCATCCAGCGGAGGCGCCTCTGATTTTGTGCGGGAAGCAAGAAATATAAAACCCAGTCGGAGGGAGCACCTCGAGGTTGTGTAATTTTTCGATGTGGCAGTAACCGATGTCGCGTCCCGCCTTGTGTCCTTCCCAAATGAGGGAGGCGTCTTGTGACTCACTGTACTTTGCCGCCGTGTGCACAAAGGGGGCGTCCCAACTCCAAGCGTCCGTTCCTGTTAGGCGTACGCCCCGTTCGAGCAGATACATGGTGGCGTCGTAACCCATGCCACAACCCGTTGCGACGTAGTTTTCTTTTCCGTACTGCTTGCCAGCACGGGTATTGATTACCACTATTTCGAGTGGCTGTAGGGTGTGGTTAATCCGCTTGAGTTCCGATTCGACCTCAGCCGCCGTCACCACATGGCCGTCGGGTAGGTGGCGAAAGTCAAGCTTGACGCCAGGCTGGAAACACCACTCCAACGGTACGTCGTCAATGGTAATGGCCGGCTTCTTCTCGCCCAGTGCCTTGTCCATCGTCGAGTGAAAGTGGTATGGCGCGTCTAAGTGGGTACCGTTATGCGTGCACAGCTGCACCATTTCTACGGCCCATCCTTCGCCGTCAGGCAAGTCCTCTTTCTTGAGGCCGGGAAAGAAAGGCTCGATTTGCGCAAAGCTGTCTTCGTGTGTGAAGTACTCAATTTTCGGCGCAAACGCAGGTGGATCGGACACCACGTCGTTTTCAAGATAAATCGACAGGTCTACAAAACGACGTGGCATGAGATTCTCCTTGTTCAAACGGATTGGTTTAATTCAATGCTCAGGTGAAATGTGCAAAGCAACCAAAATGCGTGCAACCATGTTGTAGGTTGCAATAGCCGTGGTTAGTTCTAGCAACTCTTGGGTGTTGAAATACGTTTTCATACGAGCGAATAACGCATCATCCACCGTAACGAGTTTAGTCATTTGAGCCGCGTACTGGATGACCGTCTGTTCAACGTCGCCTAGCGCTGCATTGCGATGTGTTTGGCAGGGGTCTATCACCACCAATGCATTGAGCGCGTCAAGTTCAGCTTGCGTTCCGCCAGCCTTTAGAAAATCTGGCGCGTGATGGTGGTATTCGTAGGCAGCGCCAGTCAGCAGCGCCACGGTGCAAATTCCAAGCTCCCGTAATTTCCAGCTGGTACTGAGTTGTGAGCGAACAGCGCCCACGTATTGGTTCCAGCCGCGAGCGACAGGCTCACTCCAAAGAAGGGCTTTATCTAAATTGATCAAGGTGCCCTTGCGTCGCGCCAAGATGCTGTCAAGTAAATCTTGTGGAATTGGGTTTGACTCGTTGGTCCAATCTGGGATGCGCATTGTTCTTTCCTTTAAAAATATCGCTGGGTAAATTTGGTGCTGAGCGTGTCAGCAGCTGGATACGAACGGGCGCTCTGCCTCCATGTAGCACACCAGTCACTTTGAAACGTATAGGGAAGTGAAACTCGCATCAACTGCACACAATTTTGTCCCCGACGTGTCTAGAGGGCATTTTTTATTGATCGATCGATTAATTATGGTTTGCCCTAATAAGCTCAGTCACGTTCTTGGTTCAAGATCTAACAATCGAAACAACCGTTAGTTAAGTTTTTACCACATGCCTTTGACAGCCATTAACCACTACTTGATTCGGTCTGAAGATTTGGAGCAGTCACGTGCATTTTATGAAGACGTGCTTGGTATGTCCCAGATTCCGCGGCCTGAATTCCCTTTTCCAGGGTACTGGTTAGGAGTTGCTGGTGCCGCGCAAGTTCATCTCGCCCCAGGGAGAATTGAAAATGCGTCACTTTACTTTATTGGTTCGCCGCCCGGAGTGGCGAAGAAAAACAGCGGTGTCATTGACCATATTGCATTTTTGGCGAGTGAACCGAAAAATTTCATGACCCACCTTAAAGAGAAGGCTGTGCCATTTCGGGCACGTTATTTGGCAGAGTCAAATTTGTTTCAGCTGTTTGTGCAGGATCCGGATGGTGTGACCGTTGAAATTAATTTTTCTGACGTGGATCCTGCGAACGATTGGGTTGGCGAGGATTACAACGAGTTGCCAAGAGCGACATGATTTTCGAATGGCAGTGGGTGGTCGAGCCGTCACCAATTGTCTTGTGTGGTTTGTGAAGTCGGACTCAAAAATTAGGAGACAAACATGGATATGATTCGTCGAAAACTGTTAGGAGTAACCTCCTCAGTCGTTTTGGTTGCTGGTCTTGCGACTGGTGGTAATGCGTTAGCCGCTGATCCAATCAAGATCGGTATGAGCATGCCTCAAACCGGTGGCCTTGGTGGTGGTGGAAAAGCGGCCTTGCTGGCACTGCAGATTTGGGTAGAAGACGTCAACGCAAAGGGTGGCTTGCTTGGTCGAAAGATCGAGTTCACGTACTACGATGACCAAAGTAACCCCGCAAATACTCCCGGAATTTATACAAAATTGTTGGATGTGGACAAGGTCGATCTGTTGATCGCGCCCTATGCCACGGGCCCCACAGCACCAATCATGCCCCTGGTTAAACAACGCAAGAAATTGCTCATGGGTAATTTCTCGTTTCAGGTGAATTCGAAGATCAAGCACGATATGTGGTTCAACAACGCGCCTTGGAATACGGCGGAAGATTGGGCGAAGGGATTTATGGAGGCTGGCAAGGCTTCTGGCGCAAAGACCGTAGCGATTTTGGCGGAAGACGGCGAGTTTGCTCAGAACTTGGCTGATGGTGCGCGACCGTACTTTAAGAAGCTCGGTTTGGACATCGTGTATGACCAAAACTACCCGCCGACGACTAAGGACTTCTCATCTCTGGTGCGTACTATTCGGGCGTCAAAGGCAGAGATTGTCTTTATCGCTTCTTACCCAGGCGCCTCCGCTGCAATTGTGAACTCGATCAGCGAAATTGGCCTCGGCCCGCAGGTACAGATTGTGGGTGGTGCCATGGTGGGCTTGCAATTCACGCCTATTGCGGTGAACTTGGGTAGTAAGCTTAACGGTATTACCAACTACCACGTGTACGTGCCTGGTATGCCTTTGCCAGGTGTTGAGACGTTCTTGAAGCGTTACACAGAGCGTGCAAAAGCGGAGAACATTGATCAGTTGGGCTACTACCTGCCACCATTCAACTACGCGATTGGCGAAATGCTTGAGCAAGCCATCAACGCAACCAAGAGCATCGATGACCGCAAGCTGGCCGACTATTTCCGTAAAAACGAAATGAAGACCATTGTGGGCCCTGTGCGCTTTGATGCGAATGGCGAGCGTGCAAACATGCGTTTGGTAACGGCACAGTTCCGCGGCATCAAGGATAAAGACCAGGAGCAGTTCCGTAACTCAGGTAAGCAGGTCGTTCTCTCTCCAGCTGCTGATAAGACGGGTGATTTTATTTACCCCTACTCAAAAGCTGCCGACGCTAAGTGATATCGCTTAACTGTCTTTGACCCATGCTGAGGGTGGGATTCTCACCCTCAGCTCGATTTGGTTTCTAAATGATGTTTTTCTCATTCGAGCTTTTATTCGAAGCAGTTCTGTTTGGTCTGATGCTCGGTTGCTTTTATGCGGCTGTGAGTTTGGGTTTATCAGTCGCGTTTGGATTGCTGGACGTGCCGCACGTCGCGCACCCCGCGTTGCTCATCGTGGGCTCTTACGGCGCCTATATGCTTGGCGGTTGGGGGATTGATCCCCTTGTTTCAGGCTTTTTGCTCATGCCAATTTTTTTCTTGATTGGCATGTTGCTTTACCGTTTTTATTACGAAACCTTTGAGAGCCGCGGTACTGCTGCGGGTGTCAACGGGTTGGCTTTTTTCTTTGGTGTCGCCTTCATCATTGAGGTGTTACTGGTGGTTGGGTTTGGCGTAGACCAGCGCTCAGCTGAGGCTGATTACATCGGAGAAAGTTTGCGTTTGGGTGATTTACGATTGCCTTATCGGTTGTTGATAGCCGCTGGTGTCGCGTTGGTCTTGACCGTGGCATTGAGCAATTTTTTCTCACGAACCTTTATCGGACGAGCGATCAAGGCGGTGGGACAGGACGAAGGTGCGCTCCGATTAATGGGGGCTGACCCCGTAAAAATTAAGCAATTGGCGTTCGGTATAGCCACTTCGGTTAACGCGCTGGCTGGAGCGATGTTAATCATTGTGAGTCCGGTGGAGCCCACCATGGACCGTATTTATATTGGCCGAACTTTTTGCGTGGTTGTCTTGGCTGGTATGGGAAGTATGAAAGGTACGCTGGCCGCAGGCTTGTTGCTGGGTATAACGGAGTCGCTTGTCCTCACTCTATTTGGTGCATCTTGGGCAACAGCGGTCTCTTTCGGCTTGTTGTTGGTGATGCTCGGTGTCCGCCCACAAGGCCTTTTTGGCAGGTAAGGAAACATGAAATATTGGATCGTTTCGGCCTTGGCCATGTTGTCAGCGGTAGCGTTGGCGCTCTCGGGAGCCAATGAGTACCTTTTCTTCGCTGGTTTTGTCGTTCTTCAGGCCGTTATTCTCGCCACCGGATGGAATATCTTGGGGGGGTACGCAGGTTACGTGAACTTTGGTGTTCCGGGCTTCGTTGGTGTTGGTGCTTACACCGCACTGGCCCTGCATCTGCTGTTTAACGCACCGTTAATCGCGCAGATTGTGGCGGGAGCTGCGATGGCTGCGCTGTTGGGTTTGGGGGTGGGGTTACTCACTTTACGCTTGCGGGGTATTTTCTTTTCTATAGCAACCATTGCGGTGGTCTTTATCCTTGAGGCGGTGGTTATGAACTCACGCTTCCTGGGAGGGGCGACGGGTATACAGCTCACGCGTCCCAATGACGTGTGGTTGTTCGGTACCTATACGCGCATGCTGTTTGTGATGATGACACTTATGGCGATCGTCGCGTTATCAGTGGCGCGATATGTTCAAAATTCCTATATCGGACAAGGCCTGCGGGCCGTACGTGATTCCGAGGAGGCGGCGGACTGCTCAGGCGTTCCGACATTGAAAGTCAAGTTAATTGCCTGTGCGATATCCGGTGCACTGCTTGGTATAGCTGGTGCGCCAATGCCAATGTACCTGAGTTATATCGAGCCTCTGTCGACCTTCAATATGCACTATGCAGTGATTGCCTTAGCGATGCCGATTATTGGTGGGACCTCACACTGGCTGGGTCCATTGATCGGCGCTTTAATACTAGGAACGTTACAACAGATCGTGACTGTAACAATTTCAAGTGAATTGAATGTGCTTGTCGTTGGTGTGTTGTTGGTCGTTTTCGTGGTTGCCGCACCTGACGGCATGATTGGATTGGTTAAAAAATGGAAAACATCCTCGAAGTAAAAGGTGTCGGGAAAAACTTCGGTGGTTTCACGGCGCTGAGCGATGTCAACTTATCGATCCGAAAAGGCGAGCGCCTTGGACTGATTGGACCCAACGGATCGGGCAAGACGACGCTGATCAGTTGTATATCTGGCGCTCTGCAAAACGACGGGGGCACTATACATTTCAATGGCGAATCCATTGAGACGCTTCCGGCCTACGCAAGAACTCGGCGCGGTATCGCGCGTAGTTTTCAAATTCCACGACCTTTTCACAGTATGACGGTGCTGGAGAACCTCATGGTTCCCCTCGCTTATGTTGGTGGGGTAAGTGGAGCCAAGGCGCGCAAACAGGGCTTGGAGATCCTTGACGAAATGGGGCTGTCCGACAAGGCGGAAAATAGTTCAGCATCGCTGTCACAAGTGGAATTGCGAAAAATGGAACTGGCCCGTGCGATGGCAGCCAAGCCAAAACTACTTATCTCTGATGAGGCAATGGCGGGTCTGTCGGGTAGTGAGGTTGATGACGTGCTTGATATTCTGATTAAGTTGAACAACCAGGGAATCACCATCATCATGATCGAACACATCATGCATGCAGTGATGCGGTTTTCGGAGCGCATTGTGTGCCTGGATGCCGGTCAAATAATCTGTGACGGTGACCCTAAGACCGTCGTTGGCAATTCACAAGTTCAGAGGGCTTATCTTGGCGATTAAATTAGACATCACTGAAATTGCTGCCAGCTACGGCGCGGTTCGCGCGCTGCATAGTGTCAGCTTGAATATCAGCCAAGGGCAGACCGTGGCTTTGCTTGGCACCAATGGGAACGGCAAGAGTACGTTAATGAAGTGTGTGATGGGTATGGTCAGACCAACCCAAGGCACCATTAACCTAGAGATTGACGGCGCGCACTACGACCTCACTAAGTTATCCACCCAAGAGATCGTGAACTTGGGCGTGGCCATGGTTCCCGAGGGACGACGCTTGTTTCCTAAGTTAACCGTGGAAGAGAATTTGTTGCTCGGCGCCTACCGGGAGGAGGCCCGCCCGAAAATTGCCGACAACCTCGCTTTTTGTTTTGAGGCGTTCCCCGTGCTTGCGGAGCGTCGTAACCAGCTCGCTGGATCGATGTCAGGGGGCCAGCAGCAGATGCTGGCGATTGCGCGTGCATTGATGTCGTCGCCCAGGTTGTTGCTGGTTGATGAGCCCTCTGTTGGTCTTTCCCCTCTGTTGGTCTCTCAGACTATTACAAAGTTGAAAGAGCTGAAGGACCGCTACGAACTGACCGTGTTGATGGCTGAGCAGAACTTTAATCAGGCGATGCGCATTGCTGATTACGGCCACATCATCGTGCATGGTGAGATTGTCTTCCACAGTGAAGTGGAATCCCTGAAAGAGAACGAGCTCGTCAAGAGTTTCTACCTGGGTGTGACCCACTAATTAGGAGTTTCGTATATGAAGTCACCTGCTTTCGATTACGTGAAACCCAAGAGTCTGAACGAGGCCTTGGGGTATTTGAAACAGTATGGTGCTGGGGCGCAGGTACTCGCGGGTGGCCAAAGTTTGATGGCCATCATGAACCTCGGTTTAGCGATACCGGAGGTGTTGATAGATATTAATGGTTTGCCGGGGCTGACCGACATTACGGTCACAGCAGATGGTGTGCGCGTTGGTGCGTTGGTCACGCATGCCACGTTGCAGCGCAGTGCAGAGATTGCAAAGCATGTGCCTTTGTTGTGGCAATGCGTGCCGCATGTCGCTCATCTCGCGATACGCAACGTGGGGACTTTGGGTGGCAGCATCGCACTCGCAGACCCTGCTGCGGAATACCCGGCCGTTGTCTTGGCGCTGCAAGCAACCATCACACTCGAAGGGCCCAATGGCGTGCGGGATGTGGGGGCAGACGACTACTTTTTGGGCTTGTATGAAACCGCCAAAGCAGAGGACGAATTGCTGGTGGCCGTTACCTTCCCAAAGGTGAAAGACAGCGAAGTGATGGTGTTTGATGAGCTTACACGGCGGCGTGGTGATTACGCTTTGTGTGGTTTGGCTGCCGCTTTTGATGTGTCGAGTGGCCGCATTCGCGCGGCTCGATTGGCTTATCTGTCAATGGGTGATACCCCCGTTCTTGCCCCTGAAGCGGCGGCGGCGCTTATTGGGAAGGCACCCAGTGAAGAGACGATTGCAGCGGCACTAATGGCCCTGGTGAACGATCTTTCACCAAGAAGTGACTTACATGGATCGGTAAATGGAAAACTGCATTGGGCCAAGGTGTTGTTTGGCCGCAGTGTTCGCCAGTTGGGGAAGAGCGCATGAGTGAAAAACGGTGTGATATTTCAGTGATGGTGAATGCTGAGCGTGTCGAGCGTCCGGTGTTGGTTCGGCAGCACTTGGTCGACTTTTTACGCGAGGAACTCGACTTAACTGGGTCCCATCTCGGGTGCGAGCACGGAGTGTGCGGAGCCTGTCAAGTCATGGTCGATGGCCAGGTCGTGCGCGGGTGTTTGACACTGGCGGTACAAACAGACGGCAAGCACGTGGAAACTATTGAGGGCTTGAGTGAGTCTGGTGTTCTGGCAGACCTGCAAGAGGCCTTCTTGAATCACAACGCCTTGCAATGCGGGTTTTGTTCTTCAGGGATGCTCTTAAGCGCGTTGAACATTGTTAGGCACTATCCCGACGCCAAACGTGTGGAAATTCGAGACCACATTAGCGGAAATTATTGTCGGTGTACGGGTTATCAAGCGATTGTGAATGCGATTGAGTCGGTTTTGGTTAAGAACCGGTCAGCAGCCGTTGTGGGGGTGGCGTTATGAATGCTCGAATGGAGTTACCAGCGACGACGCACGACACCAGGCAGGTGGCCAATGGCTATATTGGAAAGTCATCTCCGCGCGCGGGCAGTAAGCGCTTATTACAGGGGCGTGGTACCTACATTGACGATATGCGATTACCACGTTTGTCACATGTTGTCTTCGTGCGTAGCCCGCATGCCCATGCACTTATCAAGTCGATTGATCTGACCGAGGTGCGCAAACAGACGGGTGTGATTGGGGCATTCACGGGTTCTGAGATCGCCGAATATTGCACGCCTTGGGTGGGCGTCTTGGGACACCTCAAAGGCATAAAGTCAGCACCACAACACGCGGTTGCGATTGATCGTGCGTGTTGGCAAGGGGAGCCGGTTGCGGCTATCGTCGGGCAGACGCGTCGTCAGGCCGAAGATGCGCTGCAGTTCGTGAAAATAGAATACGAATTGTTGCCGGTCATTGTTGAGATGGCCGATGCCTTAAAGGGGGACTACGTGATTCACCCTGAATTGGGTGACAACATATGCTTTCAGCGTGAATTAAAAACAGACGACTTCGATGAGACCTTCGCAAAGGCCGATGTTGTCGTTGAAAAAACCTACATATTCGCGCGCCACACGGGAGTCACAAATGAGCCGCGTGCGGTCTTGGCGGACTATCAGCCAGCCGATCACAGCCTCACGGTGTATCAAGCAACCCAAGCACCCCATATGATGCAAGACATCATGTCACGCCATTTGGGGATACCCGAGTCCCAGGTACGTATAGTCTGCAAAGACGTTGGCGGCTCCTTTGGTATCAAGGTGCACGTCTATCCCGATGAAATGGCGACGGCCGCCTTGTCGGTCATGTTGAAGCGACCCGTAAAATTTATGGCGGACCGGCTCGAGTCATTCCTGAGTGATATCCATGCGCGCGAGCACATTGCAACCGTTCGGATGGCGTGTACCAAAGATGGCGACATTTTGGGCTTTGATCTCGATGACTTAACAGGCATTGGTCCCTACTCCGTGTACCCGCGTACCAGCGGTATCGAGGGCAACCAAGTCGTTAACCTGACGGGCGGGCCATACAAGCACAAAGCCTATCGTGCAAAGTTACAGGTGGTTTTTACGAATAAAAATGTGACCTGTCAATACAGGGGGGTGGGACACCCCATTGCGGTGGCCTTGACGGAAGGCATTGTGGATGAGGGTGCACGGGCAATTGGTATGGATCCCGCTGCTTTTCGCCGCCGTAACCTGATCGCCGATGACGCGTATCCCTATACGTTTCCATCGGGCCTAAAGTTTGAGAAGCTCTCGCACCACCAGTGTCTCGATAAGTTGATGGCGTTGATGAATTACGAGGGCCTGCGTGCCGAGCAAGCCGAACTCCGTGAGAAGGGGGTTTATCGCGGTATTGGCTTGGCCGCCATGATTGAGGTGACCAATCCGTCACCGGCTTTTTACGGAGTGGGTGGCGCGCGTATTTCTGCACAAGACGGCGCAACACTGCGACTGGATCCCGGTGGCATGCTCAACGTGCTGGTCAGTGTCACGGAGCAGGGGCAGGGCACCGAGGCGGTTTTTGCGCAGATTGCCGCTACGATGGTCGGCGTGTCATTAGAAAATGTGCGCGTGATCACTGGTGACACTGCGGTCACGCCATACGGTGGCGGCACCTGGGCATCGCGTGGAGCGGGTATTGGTGGTGAGGCAGTTCTGCAAGCGTCTAAGGCTCTTAAGGTGAATATTTTGGCTGTGGCTGCAGCCGTCCTCGAATTGGATGCAGCGCAACTCGATGTGTCGGGCAATGCCGTCGTCGATAAGTTGACCGGAGCGCAGCGCATGCCACTGTCCGAGGTGGGGCGCGTTGCGTATTTCCGACCAGACACGCTGCCTATGGACTTCCAGTCGGAGTTGACCGTCACGCGGCACTACACGCCGCGTGAGTATGGTTTCACGTTTACCAACGGTATTCAGGCCTCCTATGTCGAAGTCGACCCCGAGACCGGTTTTATTAAATTACTGAAACATTGGTGCGTAGAGGACTGCGGAACCATACTTAACCCGATGCTGGTTGACGAGCAATTACGTGGTGGCGTCGTGCAGGGACTGGGGGGGGCACTATTGGAAGAGTGTTTGTACAGTCCTGAGGGGCAGATGTTGAATGGCTCCATGGCGGACTACTTGGTCCCTATGGCTTTTGAAATGCCCGACATCGAAATCGCCCACGTATGCACGCCCACCAAGACCTCGGAGTTGGGCGCCAAAGGCGCTGGCGAGGCAGGTACCGCAGGCGCGCCAGGCGCGGTGATGAATGCTGTTAACGACGCCTTGCAGCCTTTGGGTGGAAACGTGGTCGAGCAGCCCATCACGCCAGAGAGGGTGTTACTCGCCCTCGGTAAAATTTAGGGAGTGTATATGGCAGATCCAAAACGCGCCGGGGTAACGGCCGCTCATTCGGTCGTAAGCTTTGTTTTTACCGTACCCGACTTGGCAGAAGCCCAGCGGTTTTACGAAACCTTCGGGTTGGACGTGCGTGTGTTTGAGGACCATTTGGACCTCTACACCGTTGGTCATACGCATTGCTGGGGGCAGGTATTCGCGAATGGCAAGCCTAAGCAGCTGTGCTACTTGAGTCTGGGTGTTTACGCGGAAGACTTTGGGCCGCTTCGTGAGGCGGTTATCAGGCAGGGTATTGCACTGGTAGCTCGGCACCCTTTGGGCAGTGCCGATGGGTTTTGGATGTGCGATCCCGAGGGTGTGCGTGTGCAGGTCTTGGTTGCTGATAAAGTGACGCCAACCGCGCGTGCGGAGACTCTTGGTTTCCTAACCAAGCAAAACCCCATTGGTGTGCCAATTGGGCCCATGCGCGGCGATACCAGTCCAGTGAGGCCCTCACGCCTGTCGCATATATTGTTGTTTACCTCTGACGTGGATCGCTCACTAGACTTTTACTGTGGTGCACTGGGTCTGCGTTTGTCTGATCGCGCTGGTGAGGGTATCGCTTTTACGCACGGCGCCCATACCAGCGACCACCATCTACTGGCCTTCGCGAAGTCCGATGGCCCTGGTCTGCATCACACGAGCTGGACCGTTCATCACTTTGATGACGTCGGCTTGGGTATGGAGCAAATGCGTGCCGCAGGTTACGAACTGGGCTGGGGGGTTGGGCGCCATGTGATCGGTTCCAATTACTTCTATTACGCGCGTGATCCCTGGGGCAGTTTCGCCGAATTCTCATATGACATTGATTTTATCGATGCGGCTACAGAGTGGCCTGCGGCGGACTACCCCCCTGAAGACTCTCTTAATCTGTGGGGTCCGGCTCTGCCAGATTCTTTTATCACCAATCATGAAACCGCTGCGCGCGCAACGTGAATAAACCAGTTAGCTTGGAGTACAGTACATGCAGTTAATCAACTTTAAAACCCCCGATGGGCACGTTAACTTGGGGGCAATCAAAGGAAGTCAAGTCATCAACCTAACGGAAGCGGGCGCCGAGCAGACCATCGATGCGTTGTTGGCTGGTGGCAAAGCCGCCTGGGATAAGGCGGCGAGTTTGGTTGCCTCTGTTCCAGCGACCTTGACCCTGTCTGAGCTCAAACTGTTACCGCCAGTTTTAAATCCCTCCAAAGCGATTGCCGTGGGTTTGAACTACGTTGATCACGCCGCCGAGAGCCCTTACAAGGATGCGCCTAAATACCCCGTTCTTTTTCATCGCTTTCCCAGCTCTTGGGTGGCACATGCAGCGGACTTGGTGAAACCCAAAGTGTCCGATGATTTCGATTATGAGGGCGAGGTCGCGGTGATTATTGGTAAGGCGGGACGCTACATATCTAAAGAAGATGCCTTGTCACATGTGGCGGGTTATTCGATTTTTAACGATGGCTCGATTCGCGACTATCAGTTCAAGTCACATCAGTGGATGATGGGTAAAAACTTTGATGCTACAGCTAGCTTTGGCCCTGCGTTGGTAAGTGCTGATGAGTTGCCCGGAGGAGCCATTGGTCTGCAGTTGGTTACTCGTTTAAATGGCAAGGTGTTGCAAGACGCCAACACGCGGGACATGATTTTTGACGTCGTGACTTTGGTGAGTGTGTGCTCAGAGGCATTTGCCTTGCAGCCAGGGGATGTCATTATTTCGGGCACGCCAGCAGGGGTGGGGTTCGCGCACAAACCCCCCATCTTTATGAAAGCTGGCGATGTGGTCGAGGTCGAGGTGCAAGGTCTGGGCATTTTGCGTAACCATGTGGTGAACGAATAATGTGGACGGATGTACCTGGTTTGCTCAGCGAGCGCGCACCTTATTCCGCCATAATTGATCGCCCCAAGCTAACGGCGCCTGCGCGCGTGTTGGTATGGATCATCGTCAACCTTGAGCATTGGTCGATGTCACGACCCATGCCGCGCACGGTGTTGTCGCCACCCATGGGCGCGCCGCTGCAACCAGACCTGCCGAACTGGGCGTGGCACGAGTACGGTATGCGGGTCGGCTTCTGGCGCTTACACCAAGCGTTAACTGCTCGTGGCTTGGGGGTGACGCTTGCCATTAACGGCGTTGTCTGCGATACCTATCCGCGTGTCGCGGAGGCTGGCTTGAAGGCGGGCTGGGAGTTCATGGGGCACGGCTTGGTGCAAAGCCCTATGCACAAGGTTGACAATCAAGCAGAGGCTATAGAGCTTGCCATGGCAAAGATCGCCTCTTTCACGGGCGAGCGTCCACGTGGATGGGAGAGCCCTGGCTTGACAGAGACAGAGACGACTCTGGACTTGCTAAGTGCAGCCGGCGTCGAGTATGTTGCCGACTGGGTACTGGATGATCAGCCAACGTGGTTGCAGGCGCGTCCGAACCCGGTGTTGTCGATACCTTACAGTGTCGAGCTGAATGACATTCCGGTGCATGCATTGGCGATGCACACCAGCGACGAGTTGCTAAGTCGTGGTCAGGCGCAACTTGACCGTTTGTGGGAGGAGGGCTCCGAACAGCCCCGCGTGATGGCCTTGAGTGTCCACCCCTACATCACCGGTGTTCCGCACCGCATTGCGGCTTTTGAGAAATTGTTAGATGCCATCATCGCGAAACCCGATGTGGTTGTCATGAAGGCTGGAGAAATTGCGGACTGGTACACCCAGCAGGTACCACCGCCGCCCAGGTGACGTCAGCGGTCTTGAGCTAACAGTCAAAAAGCCCCAAACCTCTAGTGGTTTTGGTTTTTTTTCTTATGCGCCGATGGCCGCATTCACGCGGGGCATGACTTGCTCGGCCATCAAAGTCATGGAGCGCTTACCCATTGCAGGGTCCACCCAGTCGTGACAGGCGTAGAGCAAGGTACCGAAGTCACCGACTTCGTCACGCAAGGCCAAGATTTGATCGACCACACTGTCGACCGAACCGGCAATCACCAGTTTTGGCGCTACCGTATCGGCGGTTATGCTGTCATCGGGCTCGCTTTGGTCTGCCTTAAACAGATTAGAGCGGCCACCATAGCCAACCAGCTTGCGGATCAGTTGCTTGAAGTAGAAGTGGTAAGGGCCTTTAGCGGTATGGGCGTATCGCTTCGCTAAGGCATCGTCGTTCTCTGTTACGAAAATACTCTTCGCCACTCGCCAGTTGGCGGGTAGGGCAGGGCGTCCAGCGGTTTCACAACCTTGCGCGTAACTGCTCCAGTGCGTCTTGACCCATTTGGGCAATAAGAAATTGGCTGAAATCGGGTCCCACCCGCGCTCGGCCGCTGCGGTGACGCCCTTGGAGAAGGGGGCAACCGCTGTGACCACAATGGGTGGCGCTGGGCGCTGGAAGGGCTTCAAGATTGCACCTTGTCCAATTTCCGGAATCATGCTGCGCGCTGTGCTGATGTTGAAGTATTTCCCTTTTAAGTCGTAAGGTGGCTCACCTTTCCAAATGTCGAGCACCATGTTGATACCTTCAACAAACATCTCTAAACGGTCACGTTCAAAGTTGCCAAACACCTCGGCATCGGACATCAGGCCGCCGGGACTGATACCCATAATGAAGCGTCCCTCCAATAGGTGGTCAAGCATCGCGACTTGCGCTGCGATCGCTGCGGGATGGCTGTTTGGTACGTTGATGGTACCGGTACCCAGTTTGATGTTTTTTGTTAACCGCGCCACGCTCGCCAGAAACATCATGCAAGAAGTCACGTTTTCGGATAGATCCGTTACATGCTCGCCTACATACGCTTCACTAAAGCCCAACTGGTCGGCAAGAATGATGGCTTCTTGGTCCTCTCTCAGCGTTTCGTGGGGTATTCTGCCCGGCGGATGCAAAGGCATCATGAACATTCCTAAGTTCATATCGGTGGATATCCTCGTTTGTTAGTTGCTAATGCGTGTCGCGAATGTGCGAATCTCATGCATGAGTTCTGGACCACGATTCAAGGAACTCAAGTGCCCACAGTCCGCCAAAGTCGTGCAGGCCGCAGCGGGTAACCGTTTGGCCATCGCATTCATTACGTCACTGCTTGCTGCGCCATCGTCAGAACCCGCAACAAAATGCGCAGGGATCCTGATTGCGCCGATTTCTGATTGCAAGGTCATCGTCATGATGGCGCGCGCGCACGCTTCGAATCCTAGTGGGTGGGTGGCATTGATCATGTCTGCAACGCGCTGCATCAATTGGGGGTTGGACAACCGGAAATCGTCGGTAAACCAGCGGGCGATTGTTACGCTTGCAATGGCACTCATGCCACCTTTTTGGGTGATACCTATACGGTCCTCCCAAGCAGCCTTTCCAGCGTCATCCACAAAGTCACGGCAGTTGCACGCCACGATGCCCGTAAGGCGATGGGCATGGTGCACAGCCATCTCGAGTGCGGTCATGCCACCCAGAGAGATGCCGACCATCAACGCGCGATCGATCTTGAACTCGTCCAGCACGGCAACCACATCGTTAGCGAGGTCGCCAAGCGAGGCATTGCCGTTCGGTGTTTGACTCTCCCCGTGGCCACGTGTGTCGTAGCGAATAACGCGAAACTCTTTCAGCAGTTCCGGCAGCACATCGTTCCACAGAGCGCGCGTGGTCGCCAGTGAGTTAGACAACAAGAGCACCGGTAAAGTGGCATCGCCCTGCACGTCACAACTGATGATCGCGCCATCTGGACGATGAATTTTTCCAGTTTGCACCATGGTTTTCCTTATTAAAAGTGCCGTGACAACGACTTTTAAGTATTGTATGATTTATTTATCTATCGATCAATAACAGGGTAAACCATGGTGCAAACATCCTTGTCAAAACGAGAATCTGTCGGCGTCATCGGCCTGGGAATCATGGGGTCTGCGATAGCCTCTCACTTGGAGAAAGCAGGCTTTGCGGTCTACGGTGTTGATGTGTCCCCGATGGCGCGAAAGAAAATGTCGCGCGTTCTCAGCCAGGTTGATGAGGACTTGGGGGGGTGTCTGGGCGGATGCAAGCGTTTAATTACGTCACTGCCAAGTGTCGCAGCGCTAGATCAGATCGCGGAACAAATTGTAGCCCGCGAACGCGAGACAAAAAGACGCCCGCCTCTGGTAATCGCCGAGACCAGCACGCTGCCGCATAAAGACAAGCTCCGCGTGCGTGACCGCTTGGCGACGGTCGGGGTGGTGTTACTGGACTGCCCTTTGTCTGGGACAGGCGCACAGGCCAAGAAGCGTGACATTGCGGTGTATGCCAGTGGTGAGAAAAAAAACATCACGAAAATGAAACCTTTTTTTGAAGCCTGCTCGCGTAAGGTCTACGACGTGGGTGCCTTTGGCAATGGCACCTACATGAAGCTGGTCGCCAACCTCCTTGTAGCTATCCACAATGTGTCCACGGCTGAGGCCTTGTTGTTTGGGGAGCGGCTCGGCCTAGACCAAATGCGAATGGTTAAAGTGCTGGCCGACGGCGCGGGCGGCTCTCGCATGCTTGCGGTGCGCGGCCCGATGATGGCGAAGCGGTCATGGTCGAATGCTGCAATGAAAGTGGAGATGTGGCAAAAAGACATGCACATCATCAGCGAGGCCTTGCACGAAGCGCGTGTGCCTGCGCCGTTGTTTGCCGCCAGTGTGCCGATCTACTTGGCGGCCTTGGCACAAGACCATGCGCTTGACGACACCGCAGCGGTGTACGCGGTGCTGGAGCGCCTGGCGGGAGGAACGCGGCCATGACATCGTCCAATGAAGCCAGCGAATTCAAGTCCGGTTTGCGTCGCACGTTGGGCGCCTTTGCGACTGGCGTGACCGTTATAACGGCGCATCACGCGCGTGAAAAACGCCCTGTGGGGCTGACCGTAAATAGCTTTAGCTCTGTATCCTTGGACCCGCCTATGGTGTTGTGGTCGTTAGGCCACCAATCCCCAAATCGGGACGCTTTTGAGGTGGGCTATTGCCATATTATTCATGTCCTTCGCGCTGATCAAGCGGATGTTGCGAAGCACTTCGCCACGCCAAGCGACAACAAGTTCGAAATGTTGGATGTTATCCGAGATGATGAGACAGGTGCCCCCGTCTTATCTGATTGGTCCGCGCTAATCAGGTGTAAAACCACGGCATTGATACCAGCGGGCGATCACAATATTGTGCTGTCTGAGGTGCTTGGTTTTGCGTACAGGCCGTCGCAACCCCTGATCTTCGTTCACGGTGAATTTGCGTCGTTGGCAAGCGAACCTGCGAGCGTGGGATAAAGCGTCGCCGCACCATGAAAAAACAAGTCCACTGCATCCTGCAAGCGTGTCGACTCGGGAATAGTCGCTTCGGCGTTCAGTATGTGCTTGCGGACCATGCCATAGAACAAGCTCGATTGCAGAATCCACGCCAGTTCGATTTCTCGCGGGTGAATCGTTGTGGGCAGGGTAGACCGCTCCGCTGGCTGCAACAAGCTGTGGCGCATTTCCGTGCAAACAGTGGTCAAAATCTGGTCTTGAACAACGCCCTTAACGTAACGCCCGTTAAAGTCAAAGTTTGCGAGCGCTGCGAAAAAATAAATACGCAGCCATTGCTGGTCGTAGGTGCCTTGAACATACCGTCCGTAGAAACGAATCAGGCGATCCTTCAGTTCGGTCCGGCGATCCGTCAGTTCGTCCAACCAATTATCACTTTGCTGCCGCAGAAAAACAGCGTTCAGCACCGACTCAATCAACGCCGCCTTGGATGGGAAGTATCGATACAGCAAGGGCTGAGAAATACCAATGCGTCGGCTCAACTCACGGGTTTGCACGGCAAACCCGGCTTCCGCGAAGTAGTCAATCGCCGCGTTAAGGATTTGCTGGCGCCGTATGTCAGGCGTCATCCGTTTGGCGGGTGTTTCTATATTTTTTCTCATAGCCTAATATTTTAAGAAAACATGAATAAACGCAATGCCCTTATCGTTGGCGGCTCAATGGCTGGTCTCTTCACTGCCAATATGCTATTTCGCGCGGGCTGGGATGTTGTTATTTTGGAGCGGGCCCCGACGCCACTAAGTGGGCGTGGAACAGGCATTGTGACGCATGCTGGCATGCTAGCGCTGCTGCGGCGTGCTGGCGTGACGACGGACGCGTCCTTGGGTGTTACGCTGACCCGCCGTTTGTCTTTTGATAAGCAAGGGAGGGTAACCGCACAGACCGCTTTCTCACAAATCCTCATGGGATGGTCACGCCTACACGCGCTGTTGGTTGATGCATTGCCTGTGCATTGCTACCAGTTGAATCGAGGTGTCGCTGAGGTGGTGTTTGGCACGGCCACTGCGCGCGCGCGGGCCATTTGCCACGATGGAGAAACGGTTGAGGCGGATGTGCTGATCGGCGCAGATGGCGTGCGCTCGCTGGTGAGAGGGGCCATGTTGCCCAACGAACATCTTGAGACAGCGCCGTATATCGCTTGGCGCGGACTGGTGCTTCAAGGTAATTTATCGGCTTCTGCTCAAGCGCAGTTGGGCGATGCGTTTGTCGTAGTTCACGAACCTGGCGAAGAGCTGGTGACTTATCCTATGCTGGGTGACGACGGTCACGTGTATATCAATATCGTTTGGTATCGCATTGTCTCAGACGCGCAGAGAAGGCAGTTGTTAACCGATGAGGCGGGTACCTACCACCCGCATGGGATATCGCCACTGGCGATTTGGGCTGGCTTTGTCGCCGATGCTAAGGCAGATGCTTCAGCAATTTTCCACCCGCATCTGGCCGAGGCGATTGCCTTGGCACCTGAGTTTCTTTTGCAGGTCATCGTTGATCAAACGGCGTCGGTCATGGCCGTTGGCCGAACGGCCATCGTTGGTGATGCCGCTTTTGTCGCGCGACCGCATGTGGGTCAAGGTGTAACGAAGGCGGGTGGCGATGCCTGGGCACTGACTCAGTTCCTCGAGGTTGGTAAGGAAGACGTGGTGGACGCGCTTTCTAAATACAGCGTGAGTAGGGTGGCCGTTGGCAAACGCGCGGTTAAGCGCGCGCGCGAGTTAGGTGCCGTACTGATGCCTGATGAACGGTCGCTATCTGATTGGTCAGCGCACTATTCAGACCCGCAAAATTTGTTGGTTGACACGGCGGTGGAGCTGCCTGGTCTGGCGCATATTAATGTGATGGACGAAGGCATGATTTAAATAATTTACAAGGAGACAACGGTGAGAACCTTTCAAGTGGGTGTTGACATTGGCGGTACCTTTACCGACTGTGTTGTGATTGGTAGCGACGGGAAAATGGTGGCGTCAAAGTCACCCTCTACGCCGCCAAATTTCGCGCAAGGCATGATCAATGCCATGACGGTTGCTGCCGAAAAGCTAGATCTTAGTTTTGAGGATTTCTGTCCGAAAATTTCGGTATTGACGCACGGGACCACCGTGGGCACCAATGCCTTGATTCAGCGCCGCGGTGCCAAAGTGGGGCTGATCACCACCAAAGGCCACGAGGATGTGATTCACATCATGCGAGGTTCTCGCGGCGTGACGTCGCGTGACATCAACAAGGTGGTTCATTTTCCGGAAAGTCAGAAGCCTGATCCCATTATTCCGAAGCGTTACATCCGCGGCGTCTCCGAACGCATGGATTGCAATGGTGCAGTGGTAGTCGAGTTAAATGAACATCAGGTAGAAGAGGCGATCGACTCGCTCGTTAAAACCGGGATTGAAGCTATCGCGGTTTGTTTGCTGTGGTCATTCAAAGACCCACGCCATGAGCAGAGGATCGGAGAGATGGTGCGCGCACGTGCGCCAGATGTCTTTGTAACCTGCTCCTATGAAATTGCACCCAAGTGGGGTGAGTACGAACGCACCACAGCCACCGCACTGAACGCATACATCGGTCCAGTGACGTCGCGTTACCTGCGGCTGCTTGACAGCCAATTGAGCGCCGCTGGTTACAAACAGCCGTTGCAAATTACGCAGTGTGGCGGCGGGTCGATTTCGGTTCAGCGCGCGATTGAGGCACCTTTGTTAACACTAGACTCTGGACCTGTATCGGGTGTCACGGGCTCCCAGTTTTTAGGTCAACGCATTGGTTGTGCCAACATCATTACAACGGATATGGGTGGTACCTCGTTCGATGTGGGCATCGTGCACAGCGGACAACCGGCGTATTCGTTCGTCTCCAACGTGGCACAGTACGAGTATTTCATTCCGAAAGTTGACATACAAGCGATTGGCTCGGGCGGTGGGTCTATTGCCCGTGTGGACCCCGTGACTAAGACCCTGCGCGTGGGGCCTGAGTCTGCGGGTGCAGATCCTGGCCCCGCCTGCTGGGGCAAGGGTAATACGGAGCCAACCGTCACCGATGCGGACGTTGTCATGGGCTATATCGACCCCAATAACTTTTTGGGTGGTCGCATTAAATTGGACAAAGACGCATCGGTGCGCGCGGTTCAGGGCGTCGCTGATGCGTTGGGGATGGGACTCATGGAAACCGCCGCAGGTATCGCGAAAATAGCCGAGTTCAAAATGGCCGACATCATCCGCAAAACGACGGTTGAAAAAGGCTTTGATCCGCGTGATTTCACTCTATTTGCCTTTGGCGGTGCGGGGCCAGTGCACGCAGGCGTTTTTGCGCGTGAGCTGGGTGTGAAAAAGGTATTGATTCCGCTCAACCGCGTGGCGTCTACTTGGTGTGCCTTTGGTGCTGCAACGGCGGATATTTTGCATATTCACGAGCACGTCGAAATCCAATCGTCGCCATTTAAGCCGAAAGCTTTGAACGATATTTTCAAGGTGCTCGCTGATAAGGCGCATGCAGCCATGACGGATGACGGTATTTCTAAATCTAAGCGCAGCTTGACCTTCTCCATCGATATGCGCCACCGAGGGCAGATCAATGAGGTGGAAGTGAGCATGATGGAGATTTTTGGTAGACAGTCCAGAGTCACCATCGCTAATTTGGCGGATATCTTGCAGGCCTTCTACGCGCGTTATGAGGCGATCTACGGCAAAGGTTCGTCGTATGGCGATGCACGTTTGGAGATGGTGACTTTCCGTGTGCGTGCGCGGGCGGCAACGAAACCGTTGAACCTGCCCAAAGCCACACACCTTAAAAAGAAGGCTTCGACTGATGCGGTTACGGGCGCGCGAAAAGTGTACTGGTCAGATCTGGGTAAGGCGATCCGCACCACCGTCATGGACGGTGGAAGGCTAAAACCTGGCAATCAGGTCGCAGGACCGCTGATTGTGGAAACCACTGAGACAACCATTGTGGTGCAACCGCACCAAACCCTAAGCGTTGATGCTTGGGGTAATTTCGAATTAAATTTCTGAGGGGTGAGCTATGAGTGAAAGTATTGCAACTATTCGTCTCGACGGCAAGCAGGGTGGCTATGTTCCACCCAAAGTGCTTAACATAGACCCATCGCTGAAGATGCACAAGGGAAGCAAACATAAGCTAGACCCGATCACGTTTGAAGTGATACGGCACAGCTTATGGAACATTAACGAGGAACACGGAGCCACGATTCAGCGTCTATCGGGTTCGCCTGTTGCCATGTATGCCTTGGACCTGAACCCGTCGATTTTGACGGAGGATGGTGAGTTTGTATTTTTTGGGCCCTACATGCAGTACATGTCGGGTGTGACGGATACGCAGGTGAAGTGGATATTGGAGAACCGTTCAGGTAATCCTGGTATTCATGAGGGCGATATGTTCTTGGCCAATGACCCGTGGGTGGGCGCCGCGCACCAACAAGACGTGATGCTTATTTGCCCGGTATTCCACGAAGGCAAGCTTTTTTGTTGGGTCACCAATTGCCTGCACCAATATGACATTGGGGGTATAACACCATCTAGTTTTTGCCCGTCAGCCGAGAGTGCGTATGAGGAGGGCATTCTCATCCCACCAATCAAAATTGTTGAGAAGGGTGTGATCCGAAAAGACATCGAAGACTTGTATTTGCGTGCCTCTCGAAAGCCTGAGGCCGTTGCACTCGACTTTCGTGCGCAGTTGGCTGGCAACCTCACCGCCAAAGAACGTGTGGAGGCGTTGATAAAGCGCTACGGCGTTGAGGTGGTGAAGGCGGTGATGCGCAAAATTCTGGATGATGGTGAGCATGCCTTTTTGGACAAGATGGCCAAGCTGCCAGACGGTACATGGCGCGACCGCACCTACGTTGAGTGCTGCCGACCGGGCGACCGTAATGTACACCGCGTACAAATTATTTTGCATAAACGCGGTAACACTTTGATTTTTGAAAATGAGGGCACAGCACCGCAAGATGGCGGTATGAACGCAACCTACTCAGGCTGGAGAGGCTCCATCATGGTGGCGCTCAACCAACTACTGTGCTGGGACCAATACTTTGCAATCGGTGGCGCCTTGAGGCATGTGGACTTCAACCCGACCTTGGGCACCATGAACTGCGCGACCTTTCCTGCATCCGTATCCACGGCGCCGGTGCAAGCCATGGAGATATCCCTTTATCCGGCCTACAACGTGCTGTCTAAAATGATTTATGGCGATCCAAAAATGCGCGAGGACATTATGTGCATTGGCGGCACCAGTCAGTGGCCTGCGACGATATTTCGCGGGACCGATCAATGGGGGGAGTCTTTCGGCTACCTGCTCGTTGACCCAATTGGTGGAGCGATTGGCGCCTTTTCAAATGGCGATGGCATTTCTACGGGCGGGCAGTCTCGTACACCCATATGCAAGCTGCCTAATATCGAACATACCGAGCAAACCTTCCCGTTGCTGTTTCTTTACCGCAAAGAAGTGGTTGACAGTGGGGGTGCAGGCCAATTTCGTGGGGGTATGTCTGCCGAGTCCTGCTTCATCCCGCACGGGACGACGCGCATCACCCATGACACCCTGTCATCTGGCAACGCTATGCCAACATCCAGCGGCATGATGGGAGGCTACCCGGGCTCGGTTAACGTCTTGAAGTTTACGAAAAACAGTGATATTCAAGCCCGTTTCGATCGCAGTGATATGCCTACGGATATCGCGCAGGTTGAGGGCGAGGAGGTAACGCTTGGTCTGCGGCAACAGAATTTCTTCCAAGAAAAAAACGACGTATACGGCGTCATTTGGACAGGAGCAGGCGGTTTTGGTGATCCCTTAGATCGTTTACCGGAAGCCGTGTTACACGATGTAGTCGAAAATCTGGCTGTATCGAGAAGTGCAGCTAAACAGATCTATGGTGTCGTGATCAAGAACCACAAGTTGGATCTAAAGGGCACCGAGACGCTGCGCGAGAAAATGCGTGCTACACGTCGTGCCCACCGGCACTTGAGTCAAAAGAACTTTAAACCAGGGCTTCCCGTCACCACGGCACTCGTCCGGCAGGTAACAGCGAAGTTGTCGGTTCGAAAAGCACCCAAAGGCGAGCGCGTTAAGCGCTGGTGCTGCGCCGGTTGTAACACGGACTTTGGCCCCCTGACAGACAATTACAAGTTAGGCTGTGCGCGCATTGATGCACCTATTGCAAGCGCCAATCCCAATGTGGGGGACTGGAAGCGGTATGTCGATCAAAAGCCCATCTTCAGACAATTCTTTTGTCCTGGCTGCGGTAACTTGATTGAAAACGAAATTGCCAGAGCCGACGACCCGATATTGGAGGACGTACGCGTCGTCTTGTAACGGGCAATTGGTATCGAAATCGCCGCTTGTTCATTTCGGAACCAATGCCAGACAAAGAAGGACTTGCTTTAGTTGGTATCAACGGATCCATGTGACCCATTTAGAGGTCACTTTGGCATATGTACTCATGACTTAATTGATCAAATTACTACAAGCGTGTGACTTTTTAAATAGACGTTGAGTAACTTATTGTGGTTTATGCCTTGAGTGCCAACTTAAGCTGCTCGATACGGTCTTGACTCCAGAACAGGGGGGTAAGGACAATAACTTGGACTAAATGAAAGTAGTTCATGTTTTCATATTAAGAAATAATCCGTGCAGTAAAGCTGTACATCAAACTCGGAAAACGCCTTGGACTTCCCACGCCTCTGTAGACAAACTCGAACCTCAAATTGAGGCGCGTTCAAACGCCTCGGGACTGACGCCACCCAGATGGATGTGGCGTCTGGTTTGATTGTAAAAGCTTCGATGTAATCAAAAATATCAGCCCGAGCGATATTCCGAGTTTTGTAAACTCTCTTACGGATACGCTCTTTTTTCGGTTCTGTCGCATTAGTGTGGTTTGGCCGAAAAGAGTTGCGTCACTGACCTGGTGATCAAACAGCCAGGCTGTAGAACTGCTGTGCTGCGGACATGGTTTGGCCAGCGGGGCAGTCCATCTGCCCCTTGCGAACCATGTGCATGGTTTCGGTGCCGGCGATGAGAATGTGGGCACTCCAGAATGACTTGAAGCCCAGCATCGGCCGGGTGATCCGCTTGATGGCCCGGTGGTCCTGTTCGACGATGTTGTTGAGGTATTTGTTTCGACGCATCAGGATGTCGACACAGGCGTCAGCCTTGACACTTTCAATGGCTGCGGTGTTGGCGCCACTCTTGTCGATGGTGATCTTTTCTGGCAAGTCGTGCAGGTTGATGGCGCGTTCCAGAAATCGGCGGGCAGCAGCCATATCTCGCTTGGCAGTGAGCAGGAAGTCCACCGTATCGCCAGCGCGGTCAACCACTCGGTAAAGGTACTTCCACTGGCCGGCCACTTTGATGTAGGTCTCGTCCATCCGCCAACGCTTGCCAACGGGGTGCTTGCGCCGACGAAATACGGCGGCCAGCACCGGCACCATCTTGATCGTCCAGCGGTGCACTGTGGCGTGGTCCACTAAAACACCGCGTTCCCGCATCATCTCTTGAATGTGACGCAGACTCAGCGGATAGGCCACATACCAGCGCACGCATGTGAGCGTCACTTCCAGCGGATAGTGGAACCGTTTGAGGACCTTGCGCAGGGCGCTGTTGATTGAATTTTTGCGGAAATCAAGCATGCGTTGGATTCTCGGTTAGGCTTATTGCGACAGAATCATATTTGAAGCCAAGGTCTTGCCCGCTGATGTTGCTGCGGTGAGGGTAGGTAACGACGCTTTGATCGCACTGTCAGCGTTTAATCGATACGAGGTAGTGCCTTTTAAAGGGCACGTTACCTACTTGAGTCCAGCCTCCTTAGTCGACGCTAACGGTGACGCGTACTTTATTGCGCGAGTGACTCCTGCGGATTTGGAAGCACTGCCATCTGGCGTTATTGCCATGCTCAGCGTTGGGCAAGCTGCTGAGATCAGCATCAAGTCATCCGATCGCTCTGTCCTTGCCTTTTTGCTTGGACCCCTCATACGCGGATCTAGCCAAGTTTTTACAGAGCGGTAGCTTTGGTAAGGCCGTCTTTACTTGCACAAGTCAGCCGCCTGCACTAATTTTATGCTGCCGTTGCAGCAGAGCTGCCGCCGCACTGTTGGAGGCGTTCCCTTCATACGGTCCTGGTCATGATGGCATTCCCCCAAACCTGTAGACACTTTTCATTGCGCAGTTTGACGCTGCTGCTCGAACTCATGGGGACTGAGTTGATCGAGATGTTTATGGCGTTGAGCGTGGGGAGCACAACCTCACCATCATGACTCTGGGACAGCTTTGCGACGCCCTATAGGTCAGGCCTAGCCTTCTGTTTAAAGCTACGCGGCATTGACGCTACCGGGCCGAGGCTACCGGAATTAAATAAGCGGAAAAAACGTGAAATGCGCCCATTAACAGCCTTGAGTGGGTAGAGGCCTGCTATGTGCATTTTCATTGCGCTTGGAGGCGTAGATTCGGAAGAGTTGCCTACAGATTGCCTACACCTGCGCCTACATGAATAGAGCGGGAATAAAAAAAGGAGCTACGTTTACACGTAACTCCTTAATTTAACTATCAAAATAGTGGCTCCTCGAACTGGGCTCGAACCAGTGACCTACGGATTAACAGAAAGCCAGGCTCGTGGAAAGTATATATAAATCAACGATTTATATACAAAAATGG
>Ga0209702_10003166_pt1 | contig 26530 bp, 25 predicted proteins | sample FRY01_FD_187210 | JGI IMG/M metagenome (GOLD analysis project Ga0209702, IMG submission 187210) | Freshwater microbial communities from Lake Fryxell liftoff mats and glacier meltwater in Antarctica - FRY-01 (SPAdes) (version 2) | ecosystem: Environmental > Aquatic > Freshwater > Ice > Glacier... | reverse complement strand
GTTACGGGTACTTGACTTCAGCCGGGTCTACGCCAAGAGTGATAATCGCCGACTTATCGGCGCGGGCGACTTCGACGAACGTGCGCCCCGGTGTCAGTTTGATAACTGCTCCGCTCGAATCCTTCAGCGTGAACGGCAACAACCGATCAGCCCTAGTCCAAGTGCCCACCATCGCCACACCGTTCGTGAATACCGTGACATTGCCGCCGCCGAGGGTCTTAGCAGTCGGGCTGTAGGTTTTGGTGTACTCAACTTCAAGCACTACGACGTTGCGCACATTCAATTGCACATCGGCTACATCGACGTGCGGCTTATCGTTTTGAAAGCGATCAAATGTCGAGTTCGTTGCATTCCACAACCACTGCACCTTCACGCCGTCCATCGAGACTTTTACGCCGTCAACTTTTTGAACCCCGGTCGGCATGGCATCGCTGGCGCCACGGTAAACAAATTGCGCTGGCGGCGGGCCCGATCCATCTGGCGCCAACGTCCACAACTTGGTTGTCTCGGCGATTAAATCATGCGGCGCCTTTCGATCGTTGTCGCGCTTATACCCGCCATCTTTGTTGGCGATGGTGTGGCTGAGATCCACCAAATCAGATTTAGTAATCGCCCTAGACACTTGGGCATTGCCGCCGCTCCACACGAACAAGGGTTTGTTCAACGAACCGAGCAGGTTGATGTCTTGAAAGCGGCCGCTGCGAATCGGACCAACTGGGTCGCTGCCCTGGCTCTGAAACACCGCAGCGAAGCGAGTTAACTTCTCGACGTTTTCTTCGAAGATGATGTCGGCCTGGTTAATGCCCGCCTGTGGGTGCGCCGAGGGATGATTATCGATCTTGACGACCAGCGCCGGGCGGCTGAGAGTCGTCTCGTCGGTTGCAGGCTCGCCGGTCAACGGGTTGACAACCGCAACAATGGTCGTGGTGGTCTCGGCAGCGACGGTGGTGTTCGTGGTGTCTAGAGAGACCGTGTTATCTGAGCCGCTCGTCGAGTTAGACGAACCGCCGCACGCCGCCAGGATGACAAGCGAACTGGCGAATACGGCGCGTCGAAAAGTTGAAACCTGAATCATTTGTCTGCTCCTGCTTACATTTCTCGCAGCAGAGCGATGCGCTCTGCCAATGGTGGGTGGGTATTAAACAGTTTATGCAACGAGCCCAGCCGACCCAAGTCATTCACGCCTGACAGCGGCTGCTCAATCCACATATGCGCCGTAGCCATGCTGGCCGAATGGGTCGTAGTCGTATCTGCCTGCAATTTCTCGAGCGCGGCGATTAAGCCTGGCGGGTAGCGGGTCATCTGGCAGGCCGAGACGTCGGCCAAAGTTTCGCGCTTCCGGCTAATCGCGGCCTGCATCAACTTGGCCAAAACGGGGGCCAAGATCAACATCGCAAAGCCGATTAGCGCCAGCGGATTGGCGCCGTTCTGACGATCGCTACCGCGGCGCACTCGCCCGCCGTTCCACCACATCATACGAATCGTGATGTCTGTGATCAGCGCGACGGCGCCCACGAGAGTGACGGCGAGGGTTGAGACCAAAATGTCGTAGTTGCGAATGTGTGAGAGTTCGTGCGCCAGCACGCCCTCGAGTTCGACGCGATTCATCTTCTCGAGCAGCCCCGTCGTTACGGCGATCGCCGCGTGTTGTGGGTTACGACCTGTCGCAAACGCATTCGGCGCATCGTCGTGAATCACGAATATTCGGGGCTTGGGCAACCCGCTGGCGATGCACAGGCCCTCTACCAAGTTGTGCAGCCTCTTAAATTCGTTCGGGTCTGCGGGCACCGCGCGACTCACACGCAATGCAACTGCGTCAGACTTCCAGTACGAGCCGAAGGCGAACACGCCCGAGAACACCACGGCGAAGATGGTGCCCGTTGTCGAGTTACCGATTAGCGAGCCGACCGACGCCCCCACAAGCACGACGATGAACACAAAGCCCGTCAGCAAAAATACGGTCCGACGCTTATTTGAAGAGATCAGATCATTCATGCTGGCTGGAATCTAGAACTTGACCTGCGGAGTAGTTCGGGCCGCATCTTCGGCCTCGAAAAATTCACGCGCGGTGAAATTAAACATCTTGGCGATAAACACTGTCGGAAAATTCTGGATTGCGGTGTTGAACTTGGCAACCGAGTCGCTGTAGAACTGTCTGGCGTAGGCGATGCGGCTCTCTGTATTGGCGAGTTCTTCTTGCAGCGACACAAAACCCTGGTTGGCCTTCAAGTCTGGATAGGCCTCCGACAACGCGAACAACTGTCGCAGCGCGCCGGTCAAGACATTGTCTGCACCGGCCTGCGCGGCGGGTGTGGCTGGCGCGGCCATAGCCGAGCTGCGTGCGGCCACCACGGCTTCGAGCGCTGTGCGCTCATGGACCGCATAACCCTTGACCGTCTCGACGAGATTAGGGATGAGGTCTAGGCGGCGCTTCAGCTGGACGTCAATCTGCGACCACGAGTTGTCGACATCGTTACGCCGGCGCACAAGGCCGTTGTAGGCCAAGGCGACAAACCCGGCGATCACCACTACCACTATTAGAGCTACAAAAAGGTCCATGCCGTTATTCTACCGAGAGCGCGCTGAGCCGGAGCGCCTAAGTAGCCTGTCGCCGAAGTACGACAAGATTTTATTTGGGGCCGTCACTAACGCTGCCGAGGCCTCATCTTCTAACAGCTTTCGATAAATCTGCAAATAATGTTGCGCCAGCGAGCGCATCGAAAAGTCTTCGGCGCGCGACACCCCGCCAGCTACTAGTCGCGCCGACAAATCTTTATCAGAAATGATTCGTGCCAGCGCCGCCGCTAAAGCGTTGGCGTCGCCTGGTTTGACCAGCAGCGCATCTTTATCGTCGGTGGCCACATTGCGGTACCCGTCGAGCGCGCTCGCCACCAACGGCGTACGCGCGGCCATCGCTTCGAGCAACACAATCCCGAATGATTCGCTATGAAGGGATGGCGCGCAGAACACGGTGCACTTGGCCAGGCGATCGATCTTGTCGTTCTCGGTGATTCGACCCAGCCACTCGATGCGAGTGTCGCTCGCGTATTGGGCCCGAAGCTTTTCGATACCAGCGCCGCTAGACGCAACCCATAGGCGCACGTCGGGCGGCAACAACATCAGCGCGGCGAGCAGCACCTCTAGTCCCTTGCGCGGTTCGTAGCGGCCGCAGAATAATATGGTTGGCAGTTCTGTGCGCGGGATATCGGGCCTGTAATAACGACTGACCTCGATGCCGTTAAATAAAATTTGGTACTCGCCATCTAAGTTGCGCGCCGCTAATTCGCGGGCGTGCTCCGACACCGCTACGCGCACATCTAGGTGATTGGCAGCCCACCTCGCGGTGCGATTTAGTACCTTGTACGTTCTCGTTCCGGCCCCGGCCGCATGAAAGGTACCGACGGTTGGGGCGATACGCATCAACAGCGCGGTCACTGTTGGCCCGGGCACGAGCGGCTCATGCAGATGAATCACATCGAACGCCTCGTCGTTTAGGGCGCGAACCGTTCGCAGAGCCGCAGCTGGGTCTGGCGCGAGCGGCGCTACCGATCCGTTCGACTGCGTTGGCAGGCTATTGCCGAGCGGCGTGACGAAACTCTCTGGCGGCGGCCCGTCGCACGGCGCCAGCACCCGAACCTCGTGACCGAGCCTGCGCATCTCGCGCGCGAGACCCATCACCTGCGACTGCACGCCTCCCGGCACCGAGACGCTGTAGGGGCTAACCATCGCCACGCGCAGCATTTTGAAACTCTCGGGGGCGACCACCTCATCTACGGTACGCCAAACGGGTAACTTTGCCGACATGACAACACCGACAAACATGCCCGCACTTTCGATCGTCGCTACACCTACGAAGCGGCGCGCAATTTTGGAGTTGGCGGCCGAGGCAGAACGGCGCGGGTTCAGCGGCCTGGCTTGCCCGAGCCTCGGGGCGACGATGGGGCTGTGCGTGTCGCTCAGTCACTCCACCTCGACGATTAAGTTCTGGACCTCGATTCAGCCGATCTATTACAGCCACCCTGTCGAGACCGGCAATACGGCGGCCCACCTCCACGAAATATCTGGCGGACGATTCGCCATGGGCATCGGCGTGAGCCACGGGCCAGTCGTGGCTCGGCTCGGCGTCGACAGCGGCAAGCCTCTCGCCGACACCCGCAACTATGTAGCAGCGATGCGCGCCAACGAGCGCTTCAGCGGCACACTTCCACCAATTTATCTCGCTACGTTGCGCGACAAGATGCTCGGGTTGGCAGCCGAAATTTCGCAGGGCGCGATCTGGGCCAACGCTTCACTGAGCCACGCTCCAAAACAAATTGCCCAGATACCGATCGCTCAGCGCGGCGAGTTCTTCGCTGGCAATATGTTGCCGACTGTGATTAGTGATGACCGGGCCGCCGCCCAACAACAGCACCGCAAGACCCTGACCGGATACTTGTCGCTACCCAACTATCGCAATTACTGGCGCGCGGCCGGATACGAAGAAGAGATGAACTCCGCCGAAGACGTATTGGCGAATACTCCAAAAGATCAGGTCGCAGAAAAACTTATGGGCGTAATGAGCGATGCTTGGCTCAACGACTGCACGGTGTCGGGCAACGCCACGCAGGTGCGCGACCAGTTCGAGGCCTGGTACGCGGCGGGCGTTACGCCGATCGCGGTGATGTCGAGTACCTCAGGCGGCCAGGCCAAGGCGATCCAGGAGTTATTCGATATCTACGCTTAGTCAGGATTTATAGGTTAGATCCGCGAGTAATTCGATTACTCGCGACTTAATCTCGTCGCGGATCTCGCGCACAACATTAAGTTCCTTACCCGTAGGGTCTGTCAGCGGCCCGCGTTATGCACGCATAGAAATAAAACTCCGGGAGTGTTCATCGGGATTAGACCTCAGGCTTATCGAACACGAAAATAATTACAAACCAAGCAGCAACAGCACCACCAACCTGCATGAGCACAAACATTGGCACCGACTCCGGGGCGATGCCGGCGAACGTGTTGCTCAGCGATCTAGCAATACTGACCGCCGGATTAGCCAAAGATGTTGACGAGGTAAAAAAATACGCGCCGGTGATCCAAGCCGCGACCATCATCGGTACCCACGCCCCTCGCTTGGCGCGAATGGTGCCGTGAATCACGATCAGCAGTCCGACCGTGGCGACAAATTCAGAAAACCAAATGTTGCCGCCCGTGCGAATTTTTTGCGAGACGTTTATTGCAGGAAGATCAAACATTAGGTTGGCGACAATCGCGCCGATGCATCCACCGATTACCTGCGCCACCGCAAAAGCCAGCACCTCAACAGTTGTTGCAAGTCCGAGCAATCGGTTGACGAGCCCGACAGCGGGATTAAAGGAAGCGCCAGAGACTGGGCCAAAGATCGTGATCAACGCAACCAGCGCACCGCCTGTGGCGACCGCGTTGCACAGCAGTTGTAGCGCCACGTCGCTCGTCAACCGCTCGGCCATGATGCCCGAACCGATCACTGCGATTATCAACAGCCCCGTGCCCAAGGCCTCGGCTGCGAGCCGCCTCTGCATGGTTGGCGCTAGCAGCATTTTGGGTTCGGGAGTGCGCTCATTGACTCGGCATCAGCGAGCACCGTGTAATACTCCCACGGTGCGCCATCGGGATCGTGCACCCAGACCTTGTCTTGCACCGCGAAACAACAGGTGCTTTCCTTTTCGACAGAATCCACCAGCCCCAACTGTTCAAAATGTGCAATCGCCATCTCTACTTCGCTGCTTGACCCCATCTCAACACCAAGATGATTAATTCTCGCATACGCCTCGCCGGCAACTTGCGGAGTCTCGATCAACACGAGTTTTAAGGGTGGATCGGCGATCGTGAAGTTGGCATAGCCCTCGCGCAGTTTGGCCGGTTGGGTGGAGAACATTTTGCTATAGAACTCCACTGCTTCGGCAAGATTCGACACATTGAGGGCAAGCTGCACGCGTGATGACATGACAACTATGATATATTGATATTTATCAATATATCAACTCTTTCCAACAAAAAACTTTCTGCTGCGAGATCGATCGTTGATTGCTGCCTTCCGGTCACCCAAGCGCCACTGTCGGCACGCAACGCAACCGGGCTCGCCGCAGGCTTTGCCGCGCTTGGGGACCCGGTGCGTCTGAAATTGTTTAGCCTCATCGCAGCTTCGGGATCAACCGAGACTTGCGCGTGCTCGCTTGTCAAGCCAACTGGGCGCTCGCAGCCAACTGTCAGTCACCACTTGAGAATTTTGCGCGAGGCCGGCCTGATCACCAGCTCAAAGCGCGGTGTTTGGGTCTGGTACCGCGTCAACCAGCAACGCCTGCTCGAACTGCAAACGATTCTTAGTTAGACGCCTTGTTGTAGCCGGGGTCTCTCGGCCAGTTGGGCTGAAACAAGTGCCACTGCTCTGGCGCGCGTTTGATTAGCACTTCCATCTCGCAAACTAATTGTTGAGTAATGCGGGCGATGTCTTCGCGTAGAGATCCCTCGCGTTGCACGACTAGCGGCGGCCGCACAAGCGCGTAATGACCGTCGACGCGCTTGGTGAAGTAAACCGCCATCGGTATCAGCGGCGCGCCAGTACGCAATGCAAAGTAAGCGGGCCCCGCGGGCACAGTTGTGCGCTCTCCGAAAAAATCAACCTCAACCCCGTTGCGTTTACCGTTTTGCGGGATGTCGCGATCGCACAACAACGAAACAGGCCGATTCTTTTTGAGCGCCTCCTGCACGAGTACTCCCGCGCGATCATCTAACGGAATGATGTCAACGCCCATCTTGGTGCGCGCCTCGAGGAACATCTCAAATATTTCTTGCGACTCGAGTTTCTCGACAACACCCGTCAACTTGTAACCCTTGTCGCAGAACCAGCGGCCTGCCCACTCCCACCCGCCGACGTGCGGCAATGCCAAGATCGTCCCCTTACCACCCTGCAACGCGGTCTCGATGTGCTCAAAACCGTCGATGCTGAAACTTCGCGCAACTTTGTCGCTCCCAATTGTTGGGAGGCGAAATGTTTCAATGTAATAGCGGGCGTAACTCTGAAAAGCTCCGCGCACGGCACGGTTCAACGCGAAACCTGTCAGCGTCGGGTCTACGCGCCTGATGTGCCGTTCGACCATCTTGCGCGTGTCGCGCATGGTGAAGCGTAGAGCTGGGGCCACTGCATGTACCGCGCAATGTGCCACGGATGCGGGGGTAAGGCGGGCCAGCATCGCTGCCAACTTAAAACTCTTGGCAACCGCTGCTTCGTTCGCCGATGCGCGGCTAGCAGCCATCTTCGCCGATCGCAGAACTAACTGTCTCGGCGGCGGGTCTGCAATTTGGCGCGATAGCGATCGCGTGTCACGCGCCTCGATGCGCGGCGCGAGCGACTGACGGCTTGACGCTCGGCCGTGCGCGGGGCAACTGCGGCTGCTTTCCAAACCTTGATGAAACGCTGCAGTGCCGTTATCGAAGTCAGTACCAGCATCGCCCACATCACCCAATACAAGATCGAGCCGAACAGCAACCCGAAGCAAAGTAAAATGATTCGCTCGGCGCGCTCCATTAAGCCGCCCTTGGCCTGCAGGCCGAGTGATTCTGCCTTGGCGCGCTCATACGAGATCAACATCGACACGCCCATCACTGCGAACGGAACTAATCCGGCGTGACCACCGCGCTCGGTCGTGAGATACCACGCCACGCCGCCCAGCAGCACCGAGTCAGTGACGCGATCAACCACCGAGTCAAAAAACGCGCCACGTTGGCTCGCCGAGTTCGAAGCCTTGGCCAGTGCGCCGTCGAGCAAATCGGGCAGAGCCGCAAGGATCACCAGAAACAAACCGAGCGGCAACTCGCCTGCGCCGATTGCCACGGCCGCGCCGACGGCAATGACTAGACCAAGCATTGTCAAGTGATCTGGCGACATCTTGGTGCGCCGCAACAATTCGCCAACAGGCCTGATCGCCTTCTCAATTTCCGACTTGAAGCGACCGTCAAACATCGATAAGAGCCTAGTTGGTGCCGTTGTCGGGGTTGGCTTCAACGAGCAACTGCACGATGCTTGCATCTAGCGCATCGATCATCACTAACCCGCGTTGTAGCGGCGGCTCTTCGGCGCTGTAACAGAACACGCGCCAGGTTGGGCGGCTGCGTAAACCCCGCCACACCTGTTGCGCCGAGGCATGACCGACCGCGAAGTCGACTGCGCGTGAAGCGTGCACGAGGGCCTGCTTCTCGTCCACTGTCATCGGCCAACTCGACGACAACACATACAACCCGAACACGCCGAGCACGACAGCGGCCGCGAGCATGCCGTCATTTACAAGGCCGCTGGGAGAATCGTTAAACGCGAGCCACAATACGACGCACACTGCGCTCGTGACAAGGTACAAAATCGCCGGGATCTTGCGGCGGCTGTTGTCTGGAAACTGGTAAGCGCCGACGAAGCCCGAAACATTTAGATCTTGCGGCAACTCGTCGCGCAGTTCGTCGCGTATTTCACTACTTTCGCTCATTTCGTAACACGCTCCCATGCTTGTTTCATTCTCTGCGATGTTACATCTAGCGCCTCGGGCAAGATCTTGGTGTTGGCGATGGCGACCATAAAGTTACTATCGCCACCCCAACGCGGCACCACGTGCACATGCAGATGTTGGGCGATACTGCCGCCCGCGGCATGCCCGAGGTTGATGCCGACATTCACGCCCTGCGGCCCGTATTCGTCTTTGAGCACGCGCACACCGGTTGTCACTGTCTCCCACAATTCGGCGTGCTCTTGACTGGTCAGCAGTTCGAGATCGGCAACCTCGCGATAAGGCAACACCAGCAAGTGGCCCGGCGAATACGGAAACGCATTCAAGATCACGAAGCAAGTTTCGCCGCGATGGATGATGTGCGATTCGTCGTCAGGAATATTGCTGCGCAATATCTCAGTAAACACCGACTCTGTTGTCGCGTGCGTCTTGGCGTCGCGTTGCACGTACTGAGCGCGCCACCCGTTCCATAGGCGCTCGAGCATCACAGGCAAACGAGCATTAGTCGCTCGTAGTTTCGCTGCGCAACCGCTCGATGAATTCGGCCACCGCTACCCCGCGCACGACCTCGCCGCCACGAGGGTTGAGACCGACGGTGTTATTGGCGACGTCGTCGTCACCCACCACCAGCACGTACGGCAGGCGCTCGAGTTTGGCGTCACGAATTCGCTTACCCAGTTGATCGTCGGCGTGATCGATGTCGACCCTAAAGCCGGCCTTGGCCAACTTGTCGACCAACGCCGCGGCGTACTCTTCGTGTGCAGTAGCAACGGGCAACACCCGCGCTTGCACGGGGGCCAACCATGTCGGGAAGGCGCCGGCGTAGTGTTCGAGCAACACGCCAAAGAAACGCTCGACCGAACCGAACAACGCGCGGTGCAACATGATCGGACGCCGACGCACGTTGCCGGTGTCGATGTACTCGAGTTGGAAGCGCTCAGGCAGGTTGAAGTCGAGTTGGATGGTGCTCAACTGCCACTTGCGACCGATTGCGTCGCGCACATCGATGTCGATCTTGGGGCCGTAGAAAGCAGCGTCGCCTTCGTTGATTGAATACTCGACGCCGTGGCGATTCAGCGCCTCTTGCAGCGCCGCGGTCGCCTTCTGCCAAATCTCGTCGGTCCCGACAGACTTCTCGGGGTCGCGAGTCGAGAGTTTGAACTCGAAGTCTTCGAAACCAAATCGCTTCAGTACCGACAGCACGAAATCGAGCAGCGAGGTGATCTCGTCGACCATCTGATCCTCGGCGCAGAAAATGTGGCTGTCGTCCTGAGTGAAACCGCGAATGCGCAATAAACCGTGCAGCGTGCCCGCACGCTCGTAGCGATAGACGGTGCCGAGCTCGAACAACCGCATGGGCAACTCGCGAAAACTGCGCTGGCGGCCGCGGTAGATCAGGCAGTGCATCGGGCAGTTCATCGGCTTGGGGTAGTAGGTGCCGTTGTCCATCTCCATCGGCGGATACATGCCGTCTTTGTAGAAATGCAGGTGACCGGAAGTCTCAAATAATTCGGCGTTCGCCAAGTGCGGGGTGTACACGAACTTGTAGCCGCCGTTGAGGTGCCGCTCGCGGCTGTAGTCCTCCATGATTTTGCGCACGATCGCGCCCTTCGGGTGCCACACCGCGAGGCCGGCGCCCAACTCGTGCGGGAACGACAGCAGATCCATCTCGACAGCGAGCTTGCGGTGATCGCGCTTTTCTGCCTCGGCGAGGCGCGTGATGTGCTCGTCGAGTGCAGCCTTCGACTCCCATGCCGTGCCGTAGATGCGCTGCAACATTGGGCCCTTGTCATTACCGCGCCAATACGCACCGGCAACCTTCATCAACGCGAAGTGGCCGAGCCTGCCAGTGGTCGGTACGTGCGGTCCGCGACACAAGTCGACGAATGACTCACTGTTGCGGTACACGCTGACCTCTTCGGCGCTGTCGTCACTACCGTCGAGGCCTCTCACCTCTCCGGCGTCGGCGGCGTCGGCGCCGCCACCGGTGACGCGTTCGATGATCTCGCACTTGTACGGCTGATCGGCAAAGAGTTTCAGCGCCTTAGCGGCTGACATCTCTTCACGTGTAAAAGATTGGTTGGCCTTGATGATCTCGCGCATGCGCGCATCGATAGCGACGAGGTCGACCTCGCTGAAGGTGCCGCCACCAGGCAACTCAAAGTCGTAGTAGAAGCCGTCTTCGATAGCCGGGCCAATCGTGAACTTAGCGCCAGCGAACAGTTGGACCACGGCCTGAGCCAAGACATGCGCTGTCGAATGGCGCAAGACATGGCGACCGGCATCGGTGTCGATGGTGATGATCGCGACTTTGTGGCCCTGCGCAAGAACACTCGAGAGATCGGTCTCGGCGCCGTCGATCGTGCCTGCGACAGCGGCCTTGGCGAGCCGCGATCCGATGCTGGCAGCAAGATCTAGCACCGTTGACCCGGTCGGCAGAGTGCGTTGCGAGCCGTCTGGAAGCGTGACTTGAATCTCTGCGCTAAAAACTGTCATGAGGCAACAAGTTTAGTAGCAAGGCTTAGTTAATAAGCATGCCTTATCTAATAAGCGTCACTCCGAGCAGCGCCGCCGCGCTCGTCACTTGATGGCCCGAGGCCGCCGCGGCATCGATAGCTGCGACCGCCGATGGCGAATCGAGGTCGTTATCGAGCGCCGCGCGCACTTCATCTAGCACCGCGCTGCCGTCGCCGTCACCACCCTGTGCTGCCGACCACTTTGCGAGTCGTTGCTCATTACGCGCGACAAGTCCGTCGTCCCACTCCCATTCGACTCGGTAGTGATGCTCGATCAAAGCCAGACGAATCGCGCGTGGGTCATGTTGCAGTCGCAACTTGTCGACGAACACTAAGTTGCCGATGCTCTTAGACATCTTGCTGCCGTGCATGTGCACCATCGCCACGTGCATCCAATGCTTGACGAACTCCTTGCCGGTGGCGGCCTCTGATTGGGCGCGCTCGCACTCGTGATGCGGGAAGATCAGGTCGCTGCCGCCGCCGTGCAGGTCGATTGTCGCGCCTAGATCGCGCAGCGCCAGCGCCGAACACTCGACGTGCCAGCCGGGCCTGCCGGCGCCCCACATCGTCTCCCACGACGGCTCGTCAACAGCCGACGGATGCCACAGCACGAAGTCGAGCGGGTCGCGCTTGTTCGGATCTTCGATGTTGCCGCCGCGCTCTTTGGCCAGGGCCACCATCTTCTCGCGACTGTAGTGACTGAGTTCGCCGAAGTGTTTGCTCTTGCTGACATCGAAGTAAACAGAGCCGCCGGATTCGTACGCGTACCCGTTGCTCATGACCATGCCGATCAGCGCGCGAATCTCGGAAATTGCCGACGACGCTCGTGGCGCGCTGTAAACGGGCAACGCGTTGAGCGCGATCATGTCGGCATTGAACCGTGCCTCTTCACCAGCCGCCAAATCTAAATAGTGCACGCCGAGTTCGCGCGCCTTGGCGAAGAGTGGGTCGTCAATATCTGTGACGTTGCGCACGCAGCGAACCTCGTGACCGAGGTCGATCAGACGGCGCTGCAGCAGGTCGTAAATTAAAAAAGTGAAAGCGTGGCCCAGATGCGTGGAATCGTACGGCGTGATTCCACAGGTGTACATCAATACTTGCGGCGGTGGTGCGAAGTCGACGACCGCATTGCGCGCCGTGTCAAATAGTTTCATCGTCTAAGCACGTCTTCAAGGCAGCGGCAGATCTCTACCGCTAACAGGGTCAGTAGCTGGTATCCCGGTTAAGCGCGGCGCGACACGGGTCTTGTAACGAACGTTGAGTTGCAGCAAAACCGCGGTGAATGCCTCGAGCGCCAGAGCATTCGATAGGCCGCCCGTATTCAGCGGACGACAACCGGGGATTTGCTGCACGAGGTCGCTGACAACCTCTATGGCTTCCGGAAAATCCGAACAGATCAAGACGTCGCTGTCGACGTGATGATCAAGATTGCCGAGTTCAGTAGCTGGTAAATGTTGAAACGCCGCCACCACCTTGCTACCCGGGATCGCGGCCTGCACGTGGGCGGCAATGCTGCCGCGCGGCGGCACCAGTGGCTGAAACTCCTTGCCGACCCGCACGAGTGCGTTGGCCATCGTAATTACAATCTTGCCTCGCAGGGCCTCGGTATGCTCGCTGACCATCGTTGCCACCGAATCCCACGGCGTGGCGATTACCACTAGGTCGCACGCAGCGGCGTCCGAATTGTCGCCGCCAGTCATCGACAGCGAGTATTTAGACCAGTTCGCTTTACGCTCACTCACCACTTCGTCGGCGCGTTCGCTAGTGCGAGAGCCAAGGACGACATCGTGGCCGGCGACGGCGAAGCGTAAACCCAGTCCGCTACCGGCAGGGCCAGTGCCACCAATGATTCCGATACGCATCGACCAAGCCTTACACAAACGGCACGCGCCAACTACGGTTGAGGGAATGGGAATACTCGCTGGCAAAAGAATCGTCATCACTGGCGTGCTCACCGACGCATCGCTGGCGTTCGGCGTAGCGCAACTAGCCCAGCGCGAAGGCGCAACGGTCGTGCTCACTGGCGCCGGACGCGGACTCTCGATCACTCAGCGCACTGCGCGCAAACTCGACACCCCCGTTGAAGTCTTCGAGTTCGATGTCACAGTCGCCGAGCACGTGCAGTCGGCCCAAGACGCGGTCCGCAACGCGCTCGGCACGGTCGACGGAGTGTTGCACGCGATCGGATTCGCTCCTGCGGCATGTCTCGGCGACAACTTCATGGCCGCGCAATGGAGCGACGTCGCAGTCGCGATGCAGATCTCGGCATACTCTCTCAAGACACTCGCCGATGCGTTCGCGCCCCTGATGACCAACGGCGGAACACTTGTCGGTCTCGACTTCGACAACACCGTGGCGTGGCCCGCCTACAACTGGATGGGCGTCGCCAAGGCCGCCCTCGAATCCACGAACCGCTACCTCGCTAAAGAACTCGGTCCCAAAAATATTCGCTGCAACCTCATCGCCGCCGGCCCGATTCGCACGATGGCCGCCAAGTCGATACCCGGGTTTGCAAAATTCGAAGATGCCTGGGGCACCCGCGCGCCGCTCGGCTGGGATGTCAACGACGCCTCGGTTGTTGCCCGCAGTTGCGTGGCGCTGCTGTCGGATTGGTTTCCCGCCACGACTGGCGAGATAATTCATGTTGACGGTGGCTTTCATGCGATGGGTGTCTAAAGCACGCGGAGCCACCGCACTCGCAGCGATATTGTTCGCGATTGTCGCGCTTCCGGCGCAAGCAGCGACAAACGACCCGCTCGTCGATCAGCAATGGGGACTAACCGCAATTGGCGCTCAGCAGGTCTGGGGCATTAGCACCGGCGTCGGCGTACTCATCGCCGTTCTCGACTCGGGTACCGGCCCGCACCCTGACCTCGACGCCAACTTGAACCCGGGCACTACGATCAGCAACTTGATCGAGGCCGCCGGGGCAGACGATGTTGACGCCGACGGCCATGGCACGCATGTTTCTGGCATCATCGCCGCGGTTGCCAACAACTCAATCGGCGTAACCGGCGTTGCCCCTGGTGCGCGCCTGTTACCAGTCCGCGTTTTAGGTTCTGGCGGATCTGGCGACTCGCGCGATGTCGCCATCGGCGTGCGCATGGCCGTCGACGCTGGCGCCAAGGTAATCAACCTTTCGCTCGGCGGTCTTACTGAGAGCACAGCACTCACCAAGGCGATTCAGTACGCGGTCGACCACGACGTCTTGGTAATCGCTGCCGCCGGCAACGGTGGCGAGACCGCCGCGCCAACCTGGCCAGCCAGCGGCGACAACACGATCGCGGTCACGTTCGTCGATCGTAATAACAACGTCGCCAGTTTGGGCCAGCGCGGCGAGTACATCGACATCTCGGCTCCGGGCGTCAGTATTATCTCGACAAAAATATCTGGGTACGCATGCCCCACCAGCGCCGGCGCCGGCGCCGTCACTTCTGGCTACGGCTGCCATAGCGGCTCGAGTATGGCGGCAGCATTTGTAAGCGGAGCGGCCGCGCTGCTGTTTGCGGCTCAGCCCGGCGTCACCGCCGCACAGGTGCGCACTATTTTGATGACTACAGCGACGGACATCGGCGCGCTCGGCCGCGACACGACATTCGGCGTCGGTCTCGTCAACTTGCCAAGTGCCTTCGCCGCGCTCGCCTTGATGTTCCCCAAGATGCAAGAAGTGGCCATCGCTACTTCGGGCCGTGTCAACTCGCTGGCCAGCAGCTCAACGCAACCAAGCACACTGGCGCCCCAGTACCAGTGGTACCGCTGCAGCGAAGCGGGCGCCAAGCAGGCACTTCTGCCAACAGGTTGTTCGGCGATCGCTGCTGCCACTGCGGAGACATATAAAGTCACCGCCAAAGACCTGCGCCTGTTCTTGCGCCTCGGCGTGACGATAGCAACCACGACATCGTTCTCTGCCGCCACGACAAAGGTTGTCGGTGTGTGGCTCAAAGGCGACACGGTTGTGGCAGGCGCGTCGTACTCGCTCGCCAATATTATCTCTAGCCCGTCGAAAGGCACGCGCAGCATCAGAGTTGTCGCCGGCCAGTGCAGCGTCAACGGCACGACGGTGCGAATTAAGAACGTCGCCAGCAGTTGCAAATTTCGGGTAAGTATTTCCGCTAGGGCGCCGTTCCCCGCGCTCGGATTCACCGCAACACTCAAAGTCGCCTCGTGAACCGCCTCGCGCAAGAGACGAGCCCATACCTTCGTCAACACCGCGATAACCCCGTCGAGTGGTATCCGTGGGGTGAGGCAGCATTTGCTGCGGCCCACGAGCGCAATGTACCGATTTTGTTGTCGGTTGGTTACTCGGCGTGCCATTGGTGCCACGTAATGGCGCACGAATGTTTCGAAGACCAGCAGACCGCCGAGATGATGAACAAACTATTTGTCAACGTCAAGGTCGACCGCGAAGAGCGACCCGACGTCGACTCTATATATATGGACGCGGTGCAGTCGATGACGGGCCGCGGCGGTTGGCCGATGACCGTATTTTGTACTCCCGACGCCAAACCGTTCTTCGGCGGTACCTACTTTCCGAAGCCCTCGTTTATGCAGCTGATGTCGGCCATCGATGACGCCTGGCGCAATCGTCGCCAAGACATTGACTCCAACATCGCCGCGCTGATGGAGTCGCTGCAGCGCACAACGCACATCGCCCCAAGCGACGACATGCCTGGTGCCGAGTTGTTCAACAACGCAGTCGCCCAACTGAGCCGGACCTTCGACGCTTCTTGGGGTGGATTCGGCGGCGCGCCTAAATTTCCGAGCACCATGAATCTTGGCGTCGCTTTGCGCGCGTATCTGAACGACGAGAGCCCAGAACTTGCCGCGCTCGTTACCACATCGCTCGATGCGATGGCCTCTGGCGGCATCTACGACCACATCGGCGGCGGCTTCTCGCGCTACAGCGTCGACGAGAAGTGGCTCGTCCCCCATTTCGAGAAGATGCTCTACGACCAGGCGTTGCTAACCGGCGTGTACCTGCACGCCTCCCTGGTCTTCGACAAGCCAGAGTGGCGACAGGTTGTCGACGAGACAATCAACTACGTCCTTAGCGAGTTATGCCACGAAGATGGTGGTTTTTTTAGCGCAGAAGATGCCGACTCGCTCGACGATCACGGCCACAGCCACGAGGGTCACTTTTATGTCTGGAGCGAGGCTCAAATTGCCGATGTCGTGCCGGCTGAAATCTTGCCGGCAACACTCGATTGGTACGAGATAACCAGCCACGGCAACTTTGAGGGCAGCAATATACCCGCGCGCCTAAACCATCGCGGTAACTTGCTTAGGACGCCAGATGTGGAGCGTGCGCGAGCGTTACTCCACGCCGCCCGAACCAAGCGCGCGCGGCCTGGCCTCGACAACAAGATCATTACGGAATGGAACGGGTTGATGCTCTCGAGCCTCGCTCAGGCCGCCGCCGCCTACCACCGCCCAGACTGGCTTGCAGCGGCGAGCAAGAACGGCGAGTTTCTGTGGCGCGAGTTGCGCGACGGCAACGGTCGCTGGATGCGCAGCTGGCAACAAGACGGCTCGCCACGCGCTCGACACACCGCCTTGGCATGCGATCTGGCCGCGGTTGTCGACGCCTTCACTCGCCTCGGCGAAGCCAGCGGTACGAGCGTGTGGTTCGCGCGCGCACGGGAAACAGCCGACCAGCTACTTGATCATTACTGGGACGCCACCAACGGCGGGTTGTTTACGACTCCCGACGACGGAGAGCAACTCATCGTGCGCCAAAAAGATTTGATGGACAACGCCACCCCGTCAGCGAACTCCATTGCGGCATTAGCGCTGTACCGCCTCGGCGCGCTCACTGGCGAATCGCGTTACGAGCGCATTGCCGACCAGATCTTGTTGTTGCTCGGTCGCGTCGCCAATAGCGCACCGAGCGCGTTCGGCAACTTGCTGGCCGCGGTGCACCTCCGGCAAGTCGGCGCCACCGAAATTGTCGTCGCCGGCGACAGGCCAGACCTCGTTGCCTTCGTCCAAGAGAATTGGCTCCCGACAGCCGTGATCGCTTGGGGCGAGACCTTCGACTCGCCACTATGGCAAGATCGAACTGGCGACCGCGCCTTTGTGTGTCGCAAATACGCGTGTCAGGCGCCGTCTACAACGATCGATGAACTCAAAGAATCGTTGCGTCTCGCTCTCAATTAAATTTGCTTACCACGTTTGATAGTGGATAATTTCTTTAGCAGGGCGACGCGCCCGCGATGCACTCACGCCCAAGCTCGAGTCGACGCCAGGTCCATCGTCGACCGAATCGCCGCTCGCCCATCCCAGCGCGATGGCGCCGATCAACTGTAAGTTGTCTGGCACTTCGAACTCGCGGCGCAGTTGGTCTGCGCCATTGAACACGGCGAAAAAGAGCGCGCCCAGGCCAGCGTCTTCGATCGCTAACAACATCGTCATCACGCTAAACGCTGCGTCGACTGTCCAGTAAGGGGTTGGCCACGCATCGGTGCCAACGCCAAGACCGGTCGCCGCCTTATCCGTTTGGGAATATCGGGCGACGTAAGCATCGGGGTCGGCAAACGCCACGGCGATGACGGGCGCACTAAACAATTGCGGCCAGCGAAAGTTCTCTCGGCGTTGCGCATCGAAGGTTATGTGCCAAAACTTGGCAACTTGTTCGCCTTGCAAAACCAACAGGTGCCAGCCCTGCGTCTTGCCGGCCGACGGCGCACGCGCTGCCAGGTTGACTATTTTTTCGATTACATCGGATTCAACTGCTCGCTCTAAAAACGAGCGGGTCATTCGTCGTCCGCAGACAACGTCGCCGAACTCCACTGAAGTGGCTCTAGTGTTTGCCGAGCTTGGCGAGCGACTCGGCCATCGTCCATCCATGAACGATCAACACGCCGCCCTTGGATACGTTGACGCCTAGAAATTGTTGGGCAACATCCGGCGAGACCTTCTCTGGCTTTGACGTGTCGTGATCAAGAAAACCGCTGTGCCCGTCTTTTTTAACGACGAAGTTCTGATCGTTGTAATGCGCATCGACACCGAAGCGGCGGGCCAGCCGTTTGCCCCAGGCGCGCTCTTCGCCGACGGCCTTATGGCCAGGGCGCGGTATTAAATCTGTCAGCGGCTTAAACGCTTCGAGTGCGCCCGCGTCAAGGAAGCGCGATCCGATCACGACGTCTTCGTCGGGAAAAGCCATCAGAGCGCGGTGGTAGGCCTCGCCCATCAGCCCCTTGAGCACCGAATCGCGCTTGCCGGTGCGCTTAATGCTCAACACCCCGAGCAACACGCACGGCGTGCCGCCGATGCGCTCAAGGGTCGAAAATGTGAAGCCGTGCAGCTTGCCGTCGATATGTGCGCTCGTGAACAGCACCCAGTCGCCCTTGGCCTTCGAGATCGCCCCAATGCCGAACGATCCGCCCATCGCGGCCAAGTCGTCAAGTTCGGTGTCTGATAAAGAAGCGCAATCGCGAGTGTCTACCACAACTGCCATGCCTATATTCTGCCAGCAAAAAACCTCTTTCAGACGCGCTCAACTAGGCAATATAAGCGGCGTCACCAAACACGTGCCGAAGTTGGCCAATGGCGCGATCGATGTTGACACTGAACTCCGAACCGAGTTGCACGACTTTGTCTTCGGCGAGGTGCACAAACACTGGCGCATCGCCGGGGTGCTCGCGCAAGATGGTTTGCAATTCGGCGATCAACTTTTCGGTCATCGCGCGAGCCACAAACTTGAGATGCAACACCTCTTGTCCGACTCGTAAGCCCTCCAGGACCGTGATGTCAGATGCCATGAAACCGACGCGCGATTCATCGCGCTTGTCGAGGCGCCCGCGCACCGAGACGATCAGGTCGTCAGCGAGCTGATGGCCGTGTTTCTCTAATGTCTTGGGAAACACGGTGACCTCAATCGTGCCCTGCAAATCTTCGAGGACGAACGTCGCCATCTGGTCGCCCTTGCGGGTGTACTTGCGATTCAATGCGCTGATAATGCCGCCGATCGTGAAGAACGCGCCGTCCTCGCGGTCGCCTGCCTCATTCACGCTGCAATCGACGCGTCGCCGCAGCGAACCTTCGATCCCCATCAGCGGATGATCAGAAACGTACAGGCCGAGCATTTCTTTTTCGAACTTCAACTGCTCGCTCTTTTCAAACTGCACATTGGGAATATCGAGTCGCTCGCTAAAACCGAGCGCCTGATCTTCGGTGTCGCCGAACAGACTCATCACCCCCTGGTCGCGCTCGTGGCGACGCAAAATCGTGGCGCTGATAATTGGGTCGAACACCGCGAGCAAACCTTTGCGCGGGTGGCCGAGGCTGTCGAACGCGCCGGCTTTGATCAGCGACTCGAGCGTGCGCTTGTTGAGTACCTGCTCGGGCACGCGCTCGGCGAAGTCGTAAAAACTGGTGAACTCGCCGCCGTCGTTGCGCGTATCGACTATTAGCCCGACGAGACCTTCGCCGACGTTGCGAATCGCCGACAGCCCGAACGTGATCTGCTTGCCGCTGGCAGTCTCGACCGGCTCGAAGTTGATGTTCGATTTGTTGATGTCTGGCGTGAGCACCGTGATGTTGCTCGCTCGTGCGTCAGAGAGATACACCGCCGCCCTGTCATAGTTCGTCTTCACGCTCGTCAACAAGCACGCCAAGTACTCGACCGGATAATGGGCCTTGAGGTAGGCGGTCTGATATGTGATTAGCCCGTAGCCGTAGGCGTGGCTCTTAGCGAAGGCGTAGTCGGCGAAATTTTCGATCGTGTTAAATAGTTCTTCGCCCAGCTCGCGCCCGTAACCGGTCGCCTCGCAACCGTCCTCGAACTTGAAGCGCTCTTTGGCCATCAACTCGCGGATCTTCTTGCCGCAGGCCTTGCGCAGGTTGTCGGCCTCTGCCAGGGAGTAGCCCGCAAATTTTTGGGCGACGCGCATGATGCTCTCTTGATAGATCATCAGCCCGAAGGTGTCGCCGAGCAACTCGACCGCATCGGGGTGAAAATACTTGGTCTCTTTTCGACCGTTCTTAAAGTCGGCGAAGTCGTTGTGCATGTTCTCGCCCATCGGGCCCGGGCGGTACAGCGCCAACACCGCGGCGATGTCTTCTAGTTTTTCCGGCACGAGAGACTTAAGCAGCGCGCGCATCGGGCTCGACTCGAGTTGAAACACGCCGATGGTGTCGCCGGCCGCGAGCAGGTCGTAGGTCGCCTTGTCATCGATCGGGATGTTGTCGATGTCGAAGTTTGGGTCGTATTTAGCGCGCACCATTTCGTTGGCGTCAGTGATCACGTCGAGGTTGCGCAGTCCCAGAATGTCCATCTTCAGCAACCCGAGGTCTTCGACGCCGTGCATTTCAAATTGCGTCACGACCGGCGCGTCTTCGACGGGCTTACCCTGCTCTGGCTTACGCTGAATCGGCAAATACTCGGTGAGTCGCTCTTTGGTGATCACGACGGCAGCGGCGTGAATACCAACCGAGCGCTTCAGACCCTCGAGCCCGCGCGCCACGTCGACGATGCGCTTGACATCGGGGTCGGCGTCGCACAGCGTGCGCAATTCTTGCGCCGCAGAATACCCAGACTTGTACTTTTCATCGAGCTCGAAACAATACTTAAGCGGCGTGTCTCGCCCCATCACCAGCGGCGGCATCAGCTTGGCGATTTTGTCGCCGATCACATACGGGTATCCGAGCACGCGCGCAGCATCGCGAACAGCGTTACGCGCCTTGATCGTGCCGAACGTAATTATTTGAGCGACGTGATCGCGGCCGTATTTGTCTGTTGCATAGCGGATCATTTGGTCGCGATACCGCGAGTCAAAGTCCATGTCAATGTCTGGCATCGAGATTCTGCTCGGGTTCAAGAAGCGCTCGAACAGCAGGTCGTACTTGATCGGGTCAAGGTCGGTAATGCGCAGGCAGTAGGCGACGGCGCAACCCGCGGCTGAACCCCGGCCCGGCCCGACACGAATATTGTTTTCGCGGGCGTAGCGAATCAGATCCCAAACAATTAGGAAATACGAACTGAACCCCATGTCGGCGATGATTTTCAGCTCATAGTTGATTCGGGCTGTGACAGATGCGGGCAGCGACGTGCCCCAGCGCTGCTCGGCCCCCTTTATCGTCAGGTGCAAAAGGTATTCGCCGCCGCTGGCGAACCCCTTCGGGATTGGGAAATCCGGCAGCACTGGTTTTCCGAATTCGATTACTAGGTTGGCGCGCTCGGCGATCAGCAAAGTACTGTCGCAGGCCTCCGGTACCTCGCGAAACAACCAGCGCATCTCCTGCGCCGTTTTAAGGTAGTGCTCTTGGCCCTCGAATCGAAACCGATTGGGGTCAGCGATCGTGCAGCCGGTCTGCACGCACAGCAAGGCGTCGTGTGCGGCGTGGTCCTCGCGATGCGTGTAGTGCGTGTCGTTGGTGGCAATCAATGGTGCACCAATTTTGCGTGCGATCTCAATGAGTTGCGGGTTGGTGCGCTGCTGTTCGGCAATGCCGTGGTCTTGAATCTCGATAAAAAAATTGTTCTTGCCGAAGATGTCCTGCAATCGGCTCGCCTGCCGCAATGCACCCGCATCGTCGCCGCGCAACAAAGATTGTAAGACATGCCCGCCGAGGCAGCCGCTTGTGGCGATCAACCCCTCGTGGTGTTCTGCCAGAAGCTCCCAGTCCATCCGCGGCTGGTAGTAGTAGCCCTCCAAAAAAGCGCGGCTCGAGAGTTGGATCAGGTTGCGATAACCGACATTGTTTTCGCTGAGCAGCGTGAGGTGGTAGTAGACCTTCTTGCCGCCGTCGGTCTCGCCACCGGAGTCGTCGATCTTGCCGCGGCGCGCCGGTCTCTCGGAGCGATGCTCGTGCGCCATGTATGCCTCTGTGCCGATGATTGGCTTGATGCCCTTCTCGTTGCACGCCTTATAAAAATCTAAAACGCCGTACATGTTGCCGTGGTCGGTCATGCCCAACGCGGGCTGCCCGTCTTCAACAGCCTTGTCGACCAACTCCGAGATTCGAGAGGCTCCGTCCAGCATCGAGAATTCGGTGTGCACGTGCAGATGCGAGAACGATTCCGCCACCCGAGTCTCCTTTTTTGAATAATTTCGCGCTATTTATAAGTAGGTGCCGGGGCGCTCGCCTTGCAAACCTTGAGCGGCCGCGCCGCTAGGCAACTCACGACCCATCTCGGCCTGCTGACGGGTCGCCAGCTGCTGGGCGAACATGGTCGCCTGGATGCCGTGAAAGAGCCCCTCGAGCCAACCCACGAGTTGGGCCTTGGCAACCCTCAACTCTGAATCGCTGGGTATTACCCCATCGCGAAATGGCAACGCCAACATTCGTAATTCTTCTGCCAGATCTGGCGAGACCGACTCGGCGATCTCGACAATTGAACGCTCATAAATTTCAGCGAGACGCTCGCGACTCGGCGCATCAAGGTTCATCGAATGCACTTCGTCGAGCAGCTGCTTGATCATCGAGCCGATGCGCATCACCCTTGCCGGTGCCGTTACGGATTCCGTAAGACCCCCGACTGTTGTTTCTGATTCTGGAACATTTGTCATTAATTTCTCAAACTCCGCAATTAAGCAATCTCATGGGCTCCAAGTATCGCATCATTCGCGCCGCAGTGCCAATAGCGGAACATCGAGTTCGGCGTCTGTTAACGCCCCATGTCGGCACTGCAACATGTACGGCCCAGAATCGAGCGGGTCATCAAAACTTGTATCAGTGTGCGGGATCAGCGCCACATCGCCGAGTCGCTGGCGCGCAGCATCGGTCACGCGGGTGCCGAAATACGAGCCATCAATTAGCTCGTCGCGGGTCATTACCCACGCCACATCACCATGGTGCTGCTTGGCGGCGGCCAACAACTCGTCAGCAGCACCGACTCGCGAGTGCAGCCACCTGAACCTACCCTCGCCTGATTGATAGCTAGTTAGCGCTCGCACATCTTGATGCGGGGCTTGCGTGTTCACGCCCACCTGCACCTGCCCGTGATCGGCGGTGACCAGCAACACCGCACCGGGCACCAGCACCGCTGCGATGTCGGCCACCAACTTGTCGGCGTAGCGCAACTCGGCGTCGTAATAATCGCCGAAACCGCGCTCGTGGGCGATCTTGTCGACGCCGTCATAGTACGCGTAAATAAAAGAATGCCCGTGCTGCAACAGATCCTTGATCTGCACCGCGATGCTCGACGGGCTTCGCCATCCGCACGCGCGCACGCCGCGCAAATGCGCCTCGGTGAACGCCGAGCCTTCGAGTTCGGCCTTGCTCAGCACCGGCACGACCGCGCCCATAAATGGAGGGCATGGCTGCACGACGTCGGGCGGATACATCAACCGCAAATCGCCCTTCTCGTCGCCCCACTTGAGCATTTGCATCACGCGCGAACCCATGTCGACTCTGTACCCGACGAGGCCGTGCTCACCAGGTGCCAGGCCCGTCGTTATCGATGTCAGCGCGGCGACCGTTGTCGTCGGCGCAATCGTCGTGATCGATGAACCGCTCATCGATGCCAGGGTCGGGCAGACGCTGAGCCGCTGCTGCAACTGGTGCCAGCCGAGGCCGTCGAGCACGAGCACCACCACTTGCCGCGCGCCCTGTACGACGGACGGCATCCACTTGGGCACCTCTGCGGTTCCGCGCGGGCCCAAGATTGCGGGCACAATGTTCGAGACGCACCCGCCCGAATAATCGGGTACGCGCGGTCGGGCTGCAAGTTTTACTGTGGGCGTTAATTCCAAGATTCTGTCCCGTCCGTGTTGCGCTCTACACTACTGGCGTGCGTGTATCTACTCGGGGTGACTATGCGTGCCGCGCGCTGCTCTCACTAACGCTGCATCTGGGCGAGCCGGGCCCAACTTCGGTGCGCGACATCGCCGCAAGAACCGCGCTCCCGCAGCCATACCTCGAACAGATTTTACTGGCGCTCAAGGGCGCAGGCCTGGTCAAGTCGAAACGCGGCGTCGGCGGTGGCTACATCTTGGCGCGCGACCCACAAGACATTCGTCTTTCCGAGATCGTCGCCGCAGTCGACGGCCCGATAACTCTCGGCGACTTCGGTCAGCCCCATCAAGATGGTTCATGCGACCACGAAGGCCACTGCGTACTGCTGGCAATCTGGAATGTTGCCGGCGAACACATGCGCGAGCACCTCGCCGACTACACGCTGGCGAAAATTGCGCAAGCGGCTCGTGGCGAATCGCCTTGGCCCGACTTACAGCACTAGCAAATAATTAACTGCAGCGGCCGATTATCTTGGCCATATCGCTTGGCATGTCTACGGCGAAACTCAACTCTTTTTCTGTCACAGGGTGAACGAAACCGAGCTCGCGCGCGTGCAACAGTGGTCTCGCCGACGACAAAATGCTGCGTGCCCCTCCGTAGGTTGGGTCGCCCACGACTGGGTGGCCTATCGATGCCAAGTGAACACGAATCTGGTGAGTGCGACCAGTTTCTAATTGGCAGTCGACAATTGATGTCGGCATCGGTTCGTTAAACGTTTGGCGTACCTCGTAACGCGTGCGGGCAAAGCGCCCGTCGACCACAACCGCCATCTTTGTTGGATCGCGGTGATCACGACCGATCGGCGCATCGATCACACCTGAGGCAACCTCGGGGTGACCCCACACGAGCGCCTCGTACTTGCGCGCGACGCGTCGCTCTGACAACGCCAGCACGAGCGTGTCGTAAGCAACTTGGCTGCGCGCCAACAGCATCAAACCGGAAGTACCCGCGTCCAAGCGGTGCACCACGCCTGGTCGTAACGGGTCGCCAACTCGAGCGATCTCTGGGTATCTATGCAGCGCGGCGTTGATTAGCGTGCCCTCGGGGTTGCCCGCGCCAGGGTGCACGACGATACCCGGCGCTTTGTTAACCACGATCACGTCGTCGTCGTCGTAGATCACTTCGAAAGCGATCGAACTATCGGCCTTAGGCATCGCCTTGGGCGCGATCATAGAAGTGTCGACAGTGATGCTTTGACCCTCGCGCACCTTCACCTTGCCCGCCGCCACGGTCTCGCCGTCGAGAGTCACTCCACCAACTTTGATCAGAAGCGCCGTGGCGGCACGACTAATATCGGCGATCAGCGCCACGACGCGATCAACGCGTTGCTCGTGCAGTGCGCTCGGAATAATTTCGTTCAGCATAAAGGCGCGACCTTATCGGCGCGAGGCACGGCCGCACTAAAAATCAACAGCGCGGCGCCTACCATTACCCCCATGTCGGCGACGTTAAATATCGGCCACCACTGCAGGTCGATGAAGTCGACAACCGAGCCGTGAAATTTGCCAGTCCCGCGAAAAACTCGATCAAGAATATTGCCCACCGCGCCTCCGATGATCAAACCGGTGGCCAACAACCTGCGCCAGTCGCTGGATTTGCGCAGCGACAGCGTCAGAACCGCGACGACAAGTAGCGCCAAGACCCCGATTACCGGGCCTATACCCTGACCCTGCGAGAAAGCCATGCCGGAGTTGTAGGTCAGGTTCATCCGCAGCGTCGACACCACATGCACGATACGACCATCGTCGAGCGCATTGACTGCCCATGTTTTGGTTAGTTGGTCAAAAATGGTCACTACTGTCGCCACACCGACGCCAAAGGCGACGGCGATCTTGCTGTCGGCAAACCCCATTTGTTTTTTCAGTAACCAATCAATCATCGATTATTGATTCCGCCGACGCGCTCGAGTACCGATTCGGTTGTCCACGGGATCGCCTTCAAGCGCTCGCGCGGAATCGGTAGACCGGAGTGCACTGAGTAGCCGTATTCGCCGACTCGAATCCGCTCTAGCGCACTATCGATCTCATTGGCGATGTAACGAGCCTGAGCCGAAAGGGTTAAATCGCGCTCACGCTCGACGACCATCGTGTCGCCCTCGCCACCCTCTTCGTCGAACTGCACATCGCCCATCTCGACATCTTCGATGAGAGAATTGGCCTCATCTTCGAGTCGTGTCGCCTGGCCTAGTAACTTGCCGCGCTCGAGCAGCAAGGCCTCGCGTTGATTGGCGAGAAAGCGCAGATCGAACTCTTTGGTGGCCTGGATGCCATCACCGAATTCGGTCTTGATGATCGTCGGACGCGGCGGTGGTACGGGCTTGCGCTTGGCCTTTAGCGCGGCTTCAAGCTCGGCCGCCTTGGCCTCTGCTTTAGCGATGCGTTCTGCCTCGCGGGCCGTCTTGGCTGCTTGACGCTCGGCCTCGACGGCGGCCTTGGCGGTCTTGCGCTCGGCCTCGAGTCGTAACTTCTCCTTAGCCTTTTCTTTGGCGACAACAACGGCAGCCTTGTGCTTGGCGACCATTTCTTTCTTGCGCGTTGCGGCGGCAAGCTTGCGCTCTTGTTCTTTCTTGCGCGCAGCGACCTTTCGCGCGGCTTCGAGATTCTTCTTGGCGGCGAGCTTCTTAGTCAGTTCGAGCTTCTTAATCTGCGCGGCCTTGGCCAGCGCGGCTTTCTTAATCTGCGCGGTTTTCTTGTCGGCAGCTAGTTTCTTAGTGGCAACTAGTTTCTTAGTGGCAACTAGTTTCTTAGTGGCGGCAACCTTCTTGGC
>Ga0209702_10003165_pt1 | contig 26530 bp, 28 predicted proteins | sample FRY01_FD_187210 | JGI IMG/M metagenome (GOLD analysis project Ga0209702, IMG submission 187210) | Freshwater microbial communities from Lake Fryxell liftoff mats and glacier meltwater in Antarctica - FRY-01 (SPAdes) (version 2) | ecosystem: Environmental > Aquatic > Freshwater > Ice > Glacier... | reverse complement strand
GTCGTCGGCCTCTTCCCGAGCGAAGAGTCACTCCTACGACTCGTCACCGGCGTCCTCATCGAGATCTCCGAGACCTGGGAAACCGGCAAAGCATACCTCACTCTCAACTAACAGAAACCAAACCAAAGAAACCAAAACCACCACCTTCAGAAAAAGTCATCAGCCACTTTTACAGAAAAATATTTACGCGGCCGCCAATCAGGCCCGTCAGGACGCCCTCTCCGAAGCCGGAGACCTCGACGGCTTCCTCGCCTCCCTCGAAATGAAGATGTCCTTCGAGACGGTTGATCCAAAGGACCTCAACCGGGTCACCCAGCTGATCAACAAGACCAATCAGTTCAACCTGACTACCAGAAGACATTCGCTGTCTGATGTTCTCGGAATGGTGGAAGACCACAATTGCTTTCCCTACCAGGTCAAACTCCTCGACCGTTTCGGGGACAACGGCACGATCAGCGTCATCATTTGCAGGGAAGAGGACCCAGGCATCTGGGAAATCGACACGTGGTTGATGAGCTGCCGGGTCCTGAAACGACAGGTCGAAGATGCTGCGCTCAACACCTTGGTCGATCTTGCAAAAGCACGGGGCGTCAGCAGCCTCCGGGGCAGATTCAGTCCCACCGGCCGAAACGGGATGGTCTCGGAGTTTTTCCCCACCATGGGCTTTTCCCCTCTTCCCGATGAACAAGGACCGGAAGAGGACCGCGCGTGGGTTCTGGAAATCGCCCCATACCAACCAAAAAACCACTTCATCACCATACTCCAACAACTATCATGAGCTCGGAAAACAACACAACCAAGGCTCGTCTCGAAGAGATCTTTCACGATGTCTTCGGCGATGAATCAATTCAACTCGTGGAAACGATGACCGCCGAGGATGTGGATGGCTGGGACAGTCTCCAGCACATCCGCCTCCTCCTCGCGATCGAGAACGGGTTCTCCATCCGCTTCGCCATCGGCGAGGGCACCTCCCTGAGAAACGTCGGGGAATTGATCGAGAAGATCGACGCGCTTCAGGGCCAATGAAGCTCTTCAGGAAAGGGACCCCGTTCCGATCTTCCCTTCGGGTGAAACTCGCCCTGCTGCTCACCTACGCCTTCTCGCCCCTCTTCCTCCCTCCACTGACGGATCGCGAGGCCAACTACGCCATCGCCGAACCCCGCTTCGGCCCGTTTCAATGGTACAGGCAGGCCCTCTTCGAGGAGACCGGCCACGTCGATCACCTCTTCATCGGCAGTTCCGGTCTTTGGGACGCCGTGGAACCATTGGCGGTGGAGGACGAACTTGGAAAACTGAACCAGGATGGCCTCAACCCGAAGGTCCTCAACCTCTGCCACAACTGGAATGGCCCGATGCTCGATTACATGATCTTCGCCGAGTTCCTGAAGCATCGCTCGTGCGACGTCGCCTACTTCAGCCTGCCCGATCAGTCGAATCGACCCCACAGCGCGCTGAAATATGTCTTTCGCTGGCAGGACCTCCCCACCACCTCGGGCCTGCCAATGCGGGGAGCCCTGCAAATTTATGGAGAGCAACTCCTGATCATGCCCCGCCTCCTCATCAATCGATTCGTGCAGCTCGATGAGCAACACGTGGAGCAGGAGATTGTCGAGCGCCAGGGCCACCAGCGCAGGAAACGGAGCACCACCGGATCCGAGCCGCATCCCGAGGGTTACCCGGACGGCCTGCCCGTCACCCTGACGGAGCGCCCCATGCACTCGTTCCTGCAACCAGGCCCCGTCCCCGCAGAGGGCCACGGACTTCGGACTGTTCCCACCCAAAACGACTGGCAAGCCTACATCTGCGACCTGATCGCGGCCAAGGCAAGGGAGCACAATGTCACGGTCGTGTTCGTGGACACGCCGAAGTCCACCTACAAGTCCGAGCAGGAATACCAGGAACAGGTCGTCTTCGCGCCTGATCCAAAACACGGGTTCAAAACCATTTCCATCCCGGAGGAGGTCCTCTTCTCGGCGGTGCCTCGCAACGACAGCCGCCACTATTTTCACGATTACCGACACGTCAACGAATCGGGATCCCTGCTCTTCAGCCGCAGCCTCGCGGCCGTCATCCACCACTGCAAACTGGACCCAACCCCATGAAAATCCTCCTCGCCCTGCTCTACCTGTTCCTCGCGGCATGTGCCCTGTTCATCGGCGCGGTCTCCACAAACGTGAATTTGATCTACGAGCGATTCTGATGGACCACGTTCTCCAGATCCTCCTGGGCATGCTGGTCTTCGCCGCAAGCGCCCGGGTGCTGGGCGGCGTCTCCCCGCGCTTCCGGAGCATCATCCTCTCCCTGGCCTCGATTGCGGCGGGCAGCGCTCTCTATCTGCATGTCGGAGGCTATGCTGCCACCAGCAGTCTCATCAGCTTCGCAGTCCTGGCCTGCTTCTTTTGGCTGATCTGCCGCTTTGTCCCACGGAAACATCTCTATTCCTGTCTCGTCCTCCTCCCCATTTTCCTCCTCGTCCCTCTCAAGCGCTCCAACTTTGTGGAGCTGCTGGGGCTCTCCTACGCGATGTTCCGACTGTGCTCCCTGGGAATGGAGATGATCCAGCAAAAGGTCGGGCGCGTCGCCTTCCTCCATTTCATGGGCTTTCTGTTCAATCCCCTCACCTTCTTCGTCGGCCCCATCAACAGCTATTCCCACCATTTGCAATGGCTCCATGGAACTGCCAAGCGGGTTCGTTTCGACGATGCCTTTCTGCGCATGAGCGGCGGCTTCTTCAAAGTGCTGCTTCTCGGCCCGGCCCTCTACCAAATCACTTATCCCTATCTGCTCTCCATGGGAGCACACCTGGAGCCGATCTCTTTCCCGATCTGCACCCTGCTGTTCCTCTTCTACATCTACCTGAACTTCTCCGGGTTCAACGACATCAGCATCGCCTTGGGTGCCATGATCGGCATGCCCATTCTGGAAAACTTCTCCCACCCGTTCTCGCAGACCAATCCCGCCGATTTCTGGCGGCACTGGCACATGACCTTGTCCCACCTCGCCCGGGACATCGTCTTCTCCCCTCTCTCGATGCTGATGGCCAGGAGGTTTCCCCGGGTCCCCTTGCAAATCGTCATCGGGGTCAGCATCATCGTCTCCTTCCTGCTCATCGGGTTGTGGCATGGATCAAGTGGCTGGATGTTGCTGTTCGGACTCTACAATGGCCTTGGGGTCCTCCTCGCCACCCTCCTCAAGGGACACTGGCCAGCCTGGTTCAAGGAATTTGCCAAGACCTGGTATGGACGTCCCACTTTGTGCTTTTGCACGACATTCTATATCGCTCTCGGTGCCACCGCCCTCGGACTGTCCCCTCAGGGCGTGGAACGACTCATCACCGCAATTTCAAACTAAGTTGATCAAACATGAATGCATTGGAACAGATACACACGCTGCAGCTTGAAGTCAGTCCGCAGTACTCCCGCACCCTGCGAACCCGGATGGATGCCTGCACTCCGGAAGAAGTCGCCTTCCTTGAGGAAGTCGCGGAATTGATCCTGAAAATCGCCGACCACGGCCTGCAAAGCTACTGCGAGGGCTACAATTGGATCTGCGATGCCTTTCTGCGGGAGGAACTCGAATTTCGGCGCAGCGGGGAGTATCGGCTGAAGACCTTTGAAGAGGCCTTTGCCCAGGTCTATGACCGTCCGGAGGTCATGGTGCCCTACATGCGGGGGCTTCTGATGACCCAGCTTTGGTGGCCCAACCACACCAGCGCCCTCCACTACCTTCGTCATTCCTTCCTTCCCACCCTTCCCGATGACTATTCCTTTCTGGAAATCGGACCCGGACATGGCCTGCTGCTCTCCTTTCCCGCCAACGATCCGAGATGTGCTGCCCTCGAAGCCTGGGACATCAGTGAATCGAGCCTGGCGGAGACGAAGGACTGTCTGCACAGAATCGGGGTCCATCGGAATGTCCGCCTGAGAAAAAAGGATCTCTATGAGGCCGCTTCCGGCACCGACCAATTTGATGGCATCCTGTTCTCGGAGGTCCTCGAACACCTCGCGGACCCGGAAGGCGCCTTGCGGGCCCTCCGCGAGGCCCTCACCCCGTCCGGAAAACTGCTGATTCACGTTCCCCTCAATTCCCCGGCGCCGGATCACCTCTTCAATCCCGAATCCGACACGAAGCTTCTCGATCTGGTGAGCAGGTGCGGATTCCACATCGAATCATCCGCCTTCTACCCCCAACATGGCTTCAGCCTCGAACAGGCTGCCGCCGACAAACTGACCATCAGTGCCCTCGTCGTGGCCCGAAAAAATGAAGCCGAAATCTGAACTGTTCCGTTTCGATCATCTCGGCCTCGTTTGTCGCGATTTCTCCGCGACCCGAACATCGGTCGGCGGCATTCACGGCATCGAGGCCTGGAGCGAGGTGTTTCAGGACCCCATCCAAAAGGTGGAGGTGCAGTTCGGCCTCTCCCGCCATGCCCCGGTGATCGAACTCATCAGGCCACTCCGCAGCGATTCCCCCATCGCCCAGGTTCTGGATCGCAAGGCCAACGTCTTGAACCACCTGGCCTATCGGGTCGCAGCCATGGACAAGGCCATCGAGCATTGCAGGGCGCTCGGCTACTTCGTCATTTCGCCGCCCGCACCGGCAGTCGCCTTTGGCGGAAACCTCATTTGTTTTCTCTACACCCCGGACGATTTCATCATCGAATTGATCGAGGGCCTCGATTTCACACACCGCTTTGAAACCCCGACCGCACCACAATAATTGACCATGAAAACGAACCTATGGTCAAACCTCTGGCGCATCGGACTTGGGTGCGCCCTCCTCCTTTCCTACAGCCTCTGGGGCAAAGCCGCCATCCAACTGCTCTTTGCCCTGACCCAGGGGTTCGATGTCTCCCCGGAGGGCAATTGAGCAGGTCTCGACCTGTTTTCCAAAGTCCTCGCGGAGAAGGTCGGGTTAGCGATGCCGCCCCCGGTTCCCCCGACATCAACACCCGCCGCTAAAACCGCTCCGGCAGCCGGGCGAGGGGATTGTCGATGGGTATGCGCATGGAACAGAAACGAAGGACCAAAGCCTCTAAAGGTTTCAGTCTCCCTCTGCCATTCGAAATTCGGCGTTCCCTTCGCCGCCCCGCCCTATTTCTTCTTCTTCGGCGGAGCCGCAGGCTGAATCTGCTTGGCCGCAGCATTTTTCTTCTTCTGTTGATCCGCTGCGGCGGCCTTGCCCGCCTTCTGGGCGTTGTCCTTGTTCTTCGATTTCGGTGATTTGTCTCCCATGGTCGTCTTGGTTTGTTGTTGCATCAGCCCCCTCCGGAATGGATCGGAACAGATGGCGGATTCCGATCAGGGCTGGACTCTTCGGAAGAAGATCCAGCCATGCCTCAAAGGCAGAAACCGCACGGAACCAATACAATATGGGGCAGCCGGGAACCCTTTCCTAGGAAATTCGGGGGGCCGAACGAAACAGCGCCCTCACCATGATTCAGTCGCGGCGGTCCCCCGCCCCTCGCTTTCCATTGGCACTCCTGCCCCAAACGCCCTAAAACGACCCCATGCCCTCCCGCGGACGCCACCAATCCACCTCCAAGGAGGGCAAGGCAGTCATCAAACGGATCGAAGCCCTCGACGGCGTGGTCGGAGTGATCATCGGCCGATCCTACGGCGGCAAATCGCTCGGCGCCGGCAGCAGCACCGGCGCCATCAAAGTCCAGCGCCAGGTCCCCGGAGGCCTCAAAGCCGCCATGCAGTCCGAAAAGGGACTCCAGGAACTCTTCGTCCGCACCCAACCAGGCACGGAAGAAGCCATCACGAAGGCCATCATGGAGTTCTCCTAGTCCCAATGCCAAATGTCCAAGGGAGCGGCTGCGTCCCGCTGCCGACAAGGGTTCCAAGAACTTCGGGAGCACCGTCGGCCATCTTATGAGGAAGCTTGAGGCGGGAATTTCGGCGGCGGGGACGCCGCCGTTCCCTTTGGCCAGGATCCCTCAAGGCGTTGCCCCCAGCCCCACCCCCGGGAGCGCCGGTCTGCGACCGCGACCCCTCTCCATCCCCCTCGCCCGCTCCCACTGACCTCCCTCCTCGATCGCTAATCGAGCACACAATCCCCTCCAGCGCTCCTCCATCATTGCGCCTCAACGTGACCCTTTCTCCGCTGCCACACAAGCAATAGAGAACCGTTCCGCATTCCCCCTCGCTGGCTCGATCCAAAGGTCCAGATCCTTCGTAAACCGCGGCTCGGTGTGAAACATCCCCGCGCAACCACCCACCACCAGGAACTTACTCCCGCCCCCGCACAATGCGGCTAACCAGAGAGCCCATCGTAGCCGATCTCCTTCAGGCCCTCGCGCAGGGCGTCCTCAACACGGGATCGGAGAAAGAATCAACAAATTTGGAAATCGCAGCCCCCGCCTGCGGTTGAGGGCGAGACCTGCCGGCAACACAAGGGGTGGAGTCCAAAAGACTCCTTCCCCCGCCGCTGCGGTCAGGTCTGACGACCGGCAACCACGTCCGGTCTTCACTCAAAAACAAGCACCATTAAACTAACCATCAACAACGTTGGTGCGGCTCTCGCCGCAGCCACCCTTGCGCTATCGGCGTTCCCTGCCAGCGCGCAATATCTCAACACCGAAGAACTCGCCAACCTCCCCCTCGGAGGCCACAGCCATGACCTCTGGGCCGAGGGCGACTACGTTTACGTCGCCCGGGGCGAGGACGGCGTGGATGTCATCAACGCCGCCGACAAGGAGAACCCCTACAAGGTGGCAACCATCCGCCCCTTCCCGGGAGTCCCCAACATCGACATCGGCGACGTCGAGGTGGTCAACGGGATCGCCTACATGGCCAACACCGTGCCAAACGGAAGCCCCACCCCCCACGTGGGCGTCTTCATGTATGATGTCTCCAACCCGGCCGCTCCGGTGGAAGTCGGGCGGATCGAGTGGGGGGCCGGCGCCTGGTATCACCTCGGAGCCAACGCCCACAACCTGCACATCCACGAGAACGGCAACACCGTGCAGGCCTACGTGGCCTCACGCACCAGTTCCGCGGTGGAGGTCTTCGACGTCACAAACCCTGCGGGACCGCTGTGGCTGTCCTCGATCTATCCTCCTCTCACGATCTACGGCACCATCCCCGGTCAATCCCACGAGATCGTCGTACAGGGAAACCTCTGCTTCTCGAGCTGGCTCGAGGCGGGCTTCGCCATCCACGACGTCAGCAATCCCGCCTTCCGCGTCCTCGTGGCCCACGAGAACTATGCGGGAGCCTTCACCTATGGCGTGTATCCGACCGACGACGGCCAGCATCTCCTGACCACCGATGCCTACACCGGCATCGGCCTGCGGATCTGGGATATCTCGACCCCCTCCAATCCCGTTCTCACCGGTGCCTGGACCAGCGGCACGGGCGCGCTCATGCACAACGTCGTCGTGAAGGGCGACTACGCCTTCCTCTCCTACTTCCAGGACGGCATGCACGTGATCGACATCAGCAACAAGGCCGCCCCGACCCAGCTTGCCTGGTTTGACACCGATCCGGCGTCCTCCGCCTACGTGGGCAATGGTGCCTACGGAGTTTTCCCCACCGATGAGGCCATCTACGTGAGCCACAGCACCAGCGGACTCCATGTCCTCGGACTCGTCGACACCGTCACCATCAACTCCGCCGAATGGTTTCGCAGCAGCAAACAACTGGTGGTCGAGGCCACAAGCTCCCTCGCTCCGGCGGCCACGCTGACCCTCGACGGTTACGGAACCATGACCTACCAGCCGGGTAGCGGCACCTACAGCATCACGGTGGCCGAGAACCGAAGTCCCCGCAGCGTGCAGGTGGACTCCGACCTCGGAGGCAGCGACACCTCCAAGGTGCGGAAACGCTAATCATGACAAGTGGCGGGTCGAGGTGTCACTTCCTCCGCTCCAACTTGTTCCCTTCCCCGAGCCGCTCCTGTTCAGAACGGGAGCGGCTCTCTTCGCATTCCCGACTTGCCTTGCAGAAGTACCGTTCTCCACTTACGTGAGTAGAGAACGCCTTTCGCCGCCATCCTCCGTCGCCAACCATGAATCCTCGGGCCGGATCTTCTCCCGTCGTTTCGGCTTGGTGCTTGAATTGCACCCCGACCTCGGCGACACAGTGTAGATGCGCGAACAAAGCAATGTCCTCGGCGGTCCACTGCAACCCTGCGGGATGGATCCGCTGACCGGCTTCATGCGGGACGGACATTGCCGACTGGGGCCGGACGACCGCGGGGTGCACACGGTCTGCGTCGTGATGACTTCGGAATTCCTGCAGTTCTCCAAACAAGCCGGCAACGACCTCTCCACCCCGCGCCCCGAGTTCCACTTTCCGGGACTGGTCCCCGGCGACCGCTGGTGCCTCTGCGCGGAGCGTTGGAAAGAGGCCTTCGAGGCCGACATGGCCCCGCCCGTCATCATGGAAGCCACCCACCTCGCCACCCTCGAGTTCGTCGATCGCGAGGATCTGCAGAGCAAGGTTTGGGCGGAGTAGGTGACAGAGATCAGGGGCGCGTGGTTATGGGCGAATGCAAGAGCAGCTCTGGATCGCGGGCAGGCCGGAAGAAATCTGCAAAATGGCGCTTAAAGAGGCAGCTACGTCGTTGTTTTCAGTGTGTCCCGGAGGGACTTGGAACGGTAGCCGGTGGTAGCACCACCGGGCCTTAGCGTCCTCTGGAAGAGCACCCCGGAGGGGCGCGGTAGATCCTGGCAGACGGGTGGAACCGATCTCGTCATGTTTCGCTCGTTCCCGCGCCCCTCCGGGGTGCCAATCAAATTTTTGACAAAAGTCCGGTGGTGCTACCACCGGCTACCGGACGATGTCCCTCCGGGACGAAGAGCACTTCTACTCACCTCAGTCTCAAGAATCGGCCGTCGTAGTGAAGGTGGATGATCCGGGCTCCATGCGGGAGCTCTTAAGTTCGTGTCATTCGTCTCAATTTCGACGTATTCAAGCGCCATTCCGTTTAACCGCAGGCCATACCAAAGTCAGCGCCTGCCTGGGCTCGAACTGCCGCCAACGTCTCGGTGTTGAGCAACGCCCTTCGACCCACCATCGCGCAAAGGGAGAGCGTCCAGAGCGCAAGGACGACAAAGAACCCCTTCTGAAACCGTCCACGAAACCGCGACTTTTGGTCAATCGCCCCATGCTGTGCCGCCTGATCAACCTGCTCCATCCCATCAAGCATTACACCTCGGCGGCATACGCCCTCGCCACCTCTTCCGCAATGATCCGGAACCCCTCCCGCACCACCTCTTCCGGCATCGTGAAGGTCACGCGGATGCATTCCTGACGGTGGTGCCAGTCTTCGTCCTCCAGCCCGAAGAAGAAATAATGCCCCGGCACCACCAACACATCGCGGGCCTTCAGGCGCTCATAAAGTTCCCGCGCCGTGATCGGCAGGTCCGCAAACCACATCCAGAGGAAGAGCGCCCCTTCGCTGACGTGCACGCGGTAGGGCAGGGCCTCATCGAAAAATTCCTCCACCCACCCCAGCGCCTGCAAGGACTTCGCCTCATAGAACGGCTTCACCACCTCCTTGCTCAAACGCAGCACCTCCCCGCTCTCCACCAGAGGCTGCATGATGGCCTGTCCGGTGTTCGTGTTCGACAGCCCCACGATGGAGGTCATCGAGGAAATCCGGCGGATCATCTCCTCCCGCGCAATGACGATCCCCGTCCGTGTCCCCGGCAGACCGATCTTCGAAAGGCTCTGAGTCAGAATGATGTTCTCGTTCCACACCGGCGTCGTCTCGGTGAAGATGACGTTCGGAAACGGCGCGCCGTAGGCATTATCGATGATCAACGGGATGTTGTGCGACTCCGCCAGCGCGGCAAGCTTCGCAATTTCATTGTCAGTCAGCACATTGCCGGTCGGATTGGTCGGGCGCGACACGCAAATCGCGGCGATGTCCTCGGTCACCTCCAGCGCCTCGAAATCAACCCGGTACTTGAACCGATGCGGCCCGGTCTCCTCGATCCGCGGCTTCACAGCGCGGAACAAATCCCCACCCACCGACTGATTCGCGTAGCCGATGTATTCGGGCACAAGGGGCAGGAGAATCTTCTTCCGCCGCCCGTCGGCAAACTTCCCGGCCAGCGAATTGAACAGCAGGAAGAACGCCGTCTGCCCGCCCATCGTGATCCCCACATGCTCCGGCCCGATCGCCCAGCCGAATTGCCGATGGAAGAGCCCCGCGATCGCCTCGCGGAAGGCCCTATTCCCCGCCGGCGGCTCATAGTTGCCCAGAAGGTGCTCCAAGGCCCCCGGCTGTGCCGAAATTTCCTCCATCCGCTTCCGCCACAGCGCATCCATCTCCGGAATGTGGGCCGGCTGACCGCCCCCCAACATCAGGACCCGACCCCCGCCCTGCGCCAGGGCATGCCCGAGATCGTCCATCAGCTCCCCAATCCCGCTTCCGCTGCACAGCCCGCGCCCGAATTCTGACAATTCCCAACTCATTTACTCAGTGGTGCGTTGACCCGCCCCGAGCCCCTCCTATAGTGACGCCCTCTTTCAACACCAACCACAAATACCATCATGTCCATCAACGTCGGCGATAAAGCACCAGATTTCACCCTCTCCACCATCACCAAGGACGGCCCCGCCCTCGTCACCTTGTCCGAAGTGGCCAAAGGCTCCAGAACCGTCCTCCTCTTCTTCCCCATGGCCTTCACCGGCGTCTGCACCACGGAATTTTGCACCGTCAGCGAAGGCCTCGGTGACTACAAGGCCCTCGGTGCCAAAATCTACGGCATCAGCGGCGACAATCCCTTCGCCCAAGCCAACTGGGCCGAAAAGGAAGGCATCAAGATCCGCCTCCTCAGCGACTACGAGCACGAAGTCGCCAAGGCCTACGGCTGCGCCTACGACAGCTTCCTCCCCGCCAAGAACCTCCCCATGGGCGGAGTCCCGAAACGTTCCGCCTTCGTCATCGATGGCAACGGCGTCGTCCAATACGCCCAGATCAACGAAAGCCCCGCCGACCTCCCCGACTTCGAGGCCATCAAAGCCGCCTTGGCCAAGATCTAACAGCAACGGCACTTCCCGCCGGTCCCGGCAGCGCCGCGCCACGAAGACCGAACCACCCGACCACCCGGCCAACTCCCCAACAGTGGCGTGACCGTCCCGCCTGCCCGGGCGTAGCCTCCGGCGAAGACTGGGTCGCATGCCTCCCGCCCTCCCCGCGTAGCGGCGCCTCTGCGAGGCGTCGGCGGTTCCACCCCCCTCCCTGCCAAGGCCCCTCCCCTCACGCCCCACCCTTCGGCCACATCAGGAAGAGGTAAGCTCCATAGCTCGCCACCAGCAACAGCCCCTCCGCCCGGCTCAAGCGCTTTCCGGTGCACAAAAACGGCAGCAACACCACCGTCAGCCCGATCATCACGCCCAGATCGAGCGGATTCATCGCCGCCGTGCGCACCGGTTGCACCATCGATGCCCCCCCCAGCACGAAGAGCAGGTTGAAGAGATTCGAGCCCAACACATTCCCCAGAGCGATGTCCGACTGCCCCCGAAAGGCCGCCGCCACCGATGTCGCCAATTCCGGCATGGAGGTTCCCGCCGCGATGATGGTCAAACCGATCACCGCCTCCGACACTCCGAACGACCGCGCCACCACCGTCGCATTGTCCACCAACAAGCGCGACCCGACCACCAAGACGAGCAACCCCGCCCCGATCAGGGCAACATCTATCCACAATTTCCCGGCCCTCCGGATCTCCGGCACATCCGCCGCCATCTCCCGCCCCGAGCACTCGTCCTTCCGCGCCATCCGAATCGTCCACCAGGTGCTCAGAGCCGCCCCCACCAGAAAGACCCCCGCCTCCCACCGCTGCACCTCTCCGTCCAGAAAGGTCAGCGGCACCAGCAAGGTCACCACCAACAACAAGGGCGCATCCCACTTCAACACCTGCAGTGTTAGTGGCAATCGGAAAAACCATCGCCGAAAGCCCAAGAATCACCGCGATGTTGAAGATGTTCGAGCCCACCACATTGCCGATGGCAATGTCCGGCTGCCCATTGAAGGCCGCCTTCAACGACACAATCAACTCCGGCATCGACGTCCCGTAGGCCACCACGGTCAGACCGATTACCAAAGGCGACAAGCCAAGCTTCAACGCCATCGACGCACCCCCGCGCACCAGAAGTTCCGCTCCAAAGAACAACACCGCAAAGCTCACCAGGATCAGCAGCAGCGACAAAATCATGGCGCTCTGTAGCGCCACCCATCTCGCCGGACGATTACAATTCCTTCGCCCGTTTCGCCGCTCCAGAGAACGCCCGCGGAATTCCCGCGCCGACCCCCTACTCGATCTCCACCCCCGGATCGATCAACCCTGGCGTTCCCCCCACGGGAGACACATCGAGCGGAGCCACTTCCGGCTCGGGAGCAGGCATATGGATACCGGGAATCGGCTCCAAAATGCCCCCGTCCGGACCAAGCGGCACGATCGGCACCTGGTCCGTAGTGGGGCGTTCCGCGACCATGATGGCCGGCACATAGCCCACATCGCCGGACTCCAACTCGACCTGCACATAGGTCCCCTCGGTCGCGATGACCTTCAAGACCGTCCCGGAGGGCAGGAGCTTGCTCGGCTGATCATTGTCTTTGGGCACCTTGTTGAAGAACGCGGTGCTGGAGATGGTCGTTTCCAGCCACTGCCCGGGCGTGTAGGCGGGACCCGTCACATCCACCACATCAGCAGAGCCCCGCATTCCGGGGGAATCCAAGGGATTGAAACTCGAGTCGAGCGGACGGTTGCCGCCACCACAGGCCGACAACAGGACGATTGCCGCACCGGGCAAAACGAGAGAAAACACAGCGTTCACGGGGGCGATCATGCACCCCCCTTCCCGCCACGGTCAATGGCATTCCCCTTCCCCCATTTGCCCGCACATAGCCCCCCAGCTTTCCCGCAGCCCCGCCCACCACGATTCTCATGCGGGGACCCGGCCAAAGAACCTCCTCCTGTCCCGTCTTTCGGGTTTCACCACGGCTCCGGCACGCTACCGTCCAACCATGCGGAGTTTCCGATCCATCCTCCTCACCGGCGGTGCCGGATTCATCGGCTCCAGCCTCGCCCGCCACCTCCTCGCCTTCGAAAAGGTCGAGCGCCTCGTCGTCCTCGACAAACTCACCTACGCCGGCTCCCGCGACAACCTCGCCGGCCCCGATCAGGATCCGCGCTTCGAGTTCGTGCAGGGCGACATCGCCGATCGCCCCCTGCTCGGCGACCTCCTCCGCCACCACAACATCACCGGCGTCTTCAACCTCGCCGCCGAAAGCCACGTGGACCGCTCCAGCCTGAATGCGGACGATTTCGTGGCCACCAACATCGTCGGCACCGCCAACCTCCTCGAAACGTGCCGCGCCGCCCGGGTCCCCCTCCTCCATTGCTCCACCGCCGAGGTCTATGGCTCCGCACTCGTGCCCCACAAGTTTCTCGAGACCACCCCCCTCGCCCCCTCCTCTCCCTACTCTGCTTCCAAAGCCTCCGCCGACCTCCTCTGCCTCGCCGCCGTCACCACCTACCGGCAGGACCTCGTCATCACCCGCTGCGCCAACAACTACGGCCTCCGCCAACACCCCGAAAAACTCATCCCCACCATCATCCGCCACGCCCTGCGCGACGAACCGATCCCCCTCTACGGCGGCGGCATGCAGATCCGCGATTGGATCCATGTCGACGACCACTGCCGCGGCATGATCACCGCCCTCCATCGCGGACAGTCAGGACACATCTACAATTTCGGCGGCCACTGCGAACGCACCAACCTCGGCCTCACCCGCAGCATCCTCACCATCCTCGGCAAACCAGAATCGCTCATCGCCACCGCCCCGGATCGACCCGGTCACGACCTCCGCTACTCCGTCGATACCACCAAAGCCCTGCGGTTCCTCGGCTGGAGTCCCCAAACCCAGATGGCCAAAGCCCTCCCCGCCGTGGTCCGCGAACTCGCCGCAAACATGGCCCGCTAGCCCACGAACAAATGCTCGCCGAGTTCATCCTCGACGTAGTCGATCCGCCGGGGCGGCGCTCCGGAGCCCTCCCGGATGCTCCGCAAGGTCCGCATCGTGCCGCGCCGGGTGGTCGGCCCGGCCACTTTGTCCCGAATCACGTCCACCACGCTGGGAACGGCCGCCGCAAGACCCAGACAGGCCAGCGCAAAAGCCACCGGACGACGGGCACCCCGGTGCATCAGGTCGCCAAGGAAAATGCCCGCCGCCGCACCAAGCAGGGCCGGTGCCAAATCGGCACTGGTGTCCTGCCAATTCCGGGGGGGATCTTCGGGGGTCAAGCTCATGGGCATAACTTAACCCACCTCGCCCACCCGCAAAACAAGAATTTCACCCTATCGGGGCTTTTGACAACGGCGCTGCTTCCCTCATGATCGCCCCGGAATGTCCGAAACATACGCAGTAATCCTCGCCGGCGGCAGTGGCACCCGCTTTTGGCCCCTCAGCCGAAATACCAAGCCCAAACAACTCCTCGACCTCTTCGACGGCCCCACCCTGCTTGCTCAAGCGATCATGCGCCTCGACGGCATCGTCGCTCCGGAGAACATTTTCATTCTCACCAACGCCCTCCAGGAAGCCGGCGTCCGCGAAATCGCCACCGGCATTCCCGCCGAGAACATCGTCGCCGAACCCGCCAAACGAGACACCGGCCCCGCCGTCGCCCTCGGCATCGGCCTGGTCGCCACACGCGATCCCGAAGCCACCATGATCGTCCTCCCCGCCGATCAACTCATCAAGGACACCGAAGCCTTCCAATCGGTCATGCGCGACGCCGTCACCGTGGCCTCCGGCACCTCCGCCCTCGTCACCATCGGCATCCGCCCCACCTGGGCTTGTCCCTCCTACGGCTATGTCGAGCGCGGCGAGCGCTCCGTCCTTCCCCGCCTCGAGGTCCGCCACCGCCCCTACGACGTGGTCCGCTTCCGCGAAAAACCCAACCCCGAACTCGCCGAACAATTCCTCAACAGCGGCGACTTCACCTGGAATGCCGGCATGTTCATCTGGTCCGTTCCCACCGCCCTCGCCGCCCTCAACCGCCACGCTCCCCAACTCGGCGAGTTCGTCCAGGAACTCCGGCGCTCAAAGGACCCCACCGCCACCATCGCCGCCCAGTTTCCCGAACTCACCCCCATCTCCATCGACTACGCTCTCATGGAGAAAGCCTCCCGCGTCCTCAACATCGAAGCCACCTTCGACTGGGACGATGTCGGCTCCTGGATCTCCATCGCCAAATACCTCGACACGGTCGACAACAACAACCAGACCAACAAGCCCATCACCTCGGTGGACAGCGAGAACAACATCGTCTTCAGCAATCAGGACGGCTGCCGCATCGCCCTCCTCGGCGTGGACGACCTCATCGTCGTCCAAACCGCCGACGGCCTCCTCATCGCCAACCGCCACCAGGCCGACGCCATCAAAAAGGTCGTCGCCAAGCTCCCCGAGGAACTTCTCTAACTTCCGCCCTCCCTCTCAAATTCCACACTCCCCATTCCGCATTCCGCATTCCTTCCATCCCGTCCTCGCCATCGACCACGGCACCGCCCGGATCGGCCTTGCCGCCACCGATCCGCTCGGCATCGCCGCCCATCCGGTCGAAACCATCCACTGTGACGCCGGGGATCCCCTCGAACGCATCGCCGAGATCATCGCGCAGCGCGGCATCCAGCACCTCATCCTCGGCCTCCCCCTCCGCATGGACGGCTCGGAAGGCGACGCCGCGGCAAAGATCCGCGCCTTCGGAGCGCAACTCCGTACCCGTTTCCCCCACCTCCCCCTCGACTACGCCGACGAACGCCTCAGCACCGTCTCCGCCTCCGAGAAACTCCGCAGCGCCGGAAAGAACGCCCGGAAGCAAAAGCAGATCATCGACCAGGCCGCCGCCGTCGAGATCCTCAACGACTGGCTCAACGAACAAGCACCCGCCCCGGAGCACTGAGGCTCAACTCCCCCCCCGGAGTGCTGAGGCTTGACTCCGCCAGGGAGGGACGGGGCTTGACCCGCGTGGGGGAGAAGAGTCTTGCCTCGGGAAGCCGTTGAAGCCTGTCGGGATGGCCAAATCAGTTGAACGACCAAACACCCCCGCGCTGTCAAGCCAGCCTCCGCCGGGCGGAGTCGAGCCTCCGCACTCCCGATCCCAACCTCCCTTACCTCTGCTGTTCGTAATACTCGTCATTCCCGAAATCCGCCGGATCATGCATCCCCGGATCGCTGTACGGCGCGGAGCGCGGCTCCGAAGGCTCCCGCAGCTTCCGAATCCCCCGCCCCCCCAGATCCCGCGTCGCATAGGCGCTTTTTTCCACAATCTCCCCCGTCGCCTTCATCGGCACGGTGATCAGGAAACACGAACTCAATCCCAGCGAACTCAAGCCCAGCCAAGCCATCAACCAAACACCCTTCACGCCCCCAGTATCGCATCAACCCCCGCCACCGGCAAGCGTCCCGCAAAAAGCCTTCATACTTCCCCCTTCATCCTTCAGCCTTCCCCCACACCGTGCGACTCAAACTCACCATCGCCTACGACGGTCGGCCCTTCGGCGGCTGGCAGATCCAACCCAACGCGGACACCGTGCAGGAGCACATCGAATCCGCCCTCGCCCAGATCGCCAAACAACCCCTGCGCCTCCATGGCTCCGGCCGCACCGACGCCGGCGTCCACGCTCTCGGCCAGATCGCCCACTTCGATCCCCCGCCCGCCCTCACCATGAACCCGGTCAACTGGGTCGCCGCCCTCAACACGAAACTCCCCGCCACCATCCGCATCCTCGACTGCGAGGAGGTCCCCGACGCCTTCCACGCCCGCTTCGCCGCCCTCGGCAAGACCTACACCTACGATCTCGCCACCACCCCCATCCTCCCCCCCCTCCTCGCCGGCCTCGCCTGGCACCTCCCCCGACAACTCGATCCCCACACCCTCGAGGACGCCCTCGCCCTCCTCCGCGGCACCCATGACTTCCGCGCCTTCGCCGCCAACCGCGGCAACGAAACGGAGGAGACCGACTACTCCCGCACCATCTCCACGGCCTCTCTAGCAGCGACTGGAAACGGCTACCACCTCACCTTCACCGGCGACGGCTTTCTCTACAAGATGGTCCGCCTCCTCACCGGCGCCGCCGTCACCGCCGCCCAGGGCCGCCTCCGCCTCGACGACCTCGCCGGCCTCCTCGACCAACCCGCCAACCTCCCCCACGGCAAGTCCCCCTTCTGCGCCCCCCCCGACGGCCTCACCCTCGCCTCGGTCCGCTACCCGTAGCCCCGGCCACCACTCCGCATTCGTCTCACTGATGCCGGATATCTTCCGCCGATTCGATAAAGACCACTTCCTCCCCGATATTCACGGCCAGATCCCCCACCCGCTCCAAACTGCGCAGCACAAACAGAAGGTGGATCAACTGCACCACGTTGCCCTCCTGCTCCTCGATCAACCGACTGATCCCCTTCGCCAGTTTCTTGTGCGCCCGGTCCAACTCCGCATCCCTGTCGTGCAACCCCAGAGCCCGCTCCACGCTCCCGTCGGCATAGGCCGTGATCGCCTCCCGCAACTCCAGCGCCGCCATGGCGTAAAGCGGCTCCACCATCTGCACCTTCCCGTTCTCCCCGGCCCGGAGAATCTTCCGGGCCCGCCGCGCGATGTTCACGGCATGATCACTGATCCGCTCCAGACTCCGCGACACATTCATGGAGGATATCACCATGCGCAGATCCGTCGCCACCGGATTGAAACGCATCATCAACGACATCGCCAACTCATCGATGTCCTTCTCATACTGATCCACCGTCTCATCATCGGCGATCACACTGTTGCACTCGTCCATGTTGCCCTTCAGCAGCCCATGCACGGCCCGCTCCAGGTTGATGGTCACGGCCGCGCCCATCGCCAGCACCTCGGAACGCAGGGAGTCCAGGCTGACATCAAAGGCCCTCAATGTATGACGGTTGTGGTTCATGTGTTATAAAATTCCGTTCGCAACCCTACCCAAAGCGACCACTCACATAGTCCTCGGTCTGTTTCTTCGAGGGATTGCCAAAGATCTTCGTGGTGGGCCCCACCTCGATCAACTCGCCGAGGTAGAAAAAGGCCGTCCGCGCCGAGACCCGCGTGGCCTGCTGCATGTTGTGGGTCACAATCACGATGGTGTAGTTTTCCTTCAGCTCCGTGATGAGCTCCTCGATCCGCGCCGTGGCGATCGGATCGAGCGCCGAGCAGGGCTCGTCCATGAGAATGATCTCCGGCTGTACGGCGATGGCCCGCGCGATGCAAAGCCGCTGCTGCTGGCCTCCCGAGAGGCCCAGGGCGCTGGAACTGAGCCGATCCTTCACCTCATCCCACAACGCCGACTGCCTCAGGGCCCGCTCCACCGCCTCCCCCAACACCTTCTGACTCTTCACCCCCTGGATCCGCATCCCGTAGGCCACGTTCTCGAAGATGCTCTTCGGAAAGGGATTATACTTCTGGAAGACCATCCCCACCCGCTTGCGCAATTCGATCGGATCGACATCCGCGGCATGGATGTCCTGCCCCATGATCCTGATCGTCCCCCGCGTCACCTTCGCCGTGTCGATCAAGTCGTTCATTCTGTTCAGACAACGCAGGAGGGTGGACTTTCCGCAACCCGAGGGACCAATGAAGGAGGTCACCTGTCCCTTCGGAATGGAAAGACTGATGTCACGCAGAGTCTCGGTCTGTCCAAGATCGTAGCTGAAGCCGAGATTCTCAATGTCGATCAGGGACTTTACCCCCTCCCTGCCCTCCGTGCCGCAACCCTTGGCCGGGGACACCACCGGAATCTCCGTCGGAAGGACTGGTTCAGGAGTCGCCTCAAAGTTGATCTCATTCATGGAACGCTTGTTGAGTTGGGATACAAAGGACATGGCTTTAGGTGTGGATCACCACTTCAGATTCTTCCGGTAGCGGCCTCGGAGATAGATTGAGAGACCGGCGAAGATCATCACCAGAAGCATAAAGACAAATACCGAGCCACTCTGCATCGGTTGGGTGTATTCAGACTGCGGAATCCGCGCCGAGACGGTGTAAATGTGATAGGGAAGCGCCTGTACCGACTGGGTCAGGAAATCCGACAGCCAAAAGAGTCCACTGCCCTTGGCCTCCTGCCACGGCAGCGCTCCCTTGTGCGCCAGAGCCGCCGTGAACATGATCGGCGCGGTCTCCCCCGCCACCCGCGTCACCCCGAGGATCGAGGCCGTCATGATTCCCGGCTTCGCGTAGGGAAGCACTGCCGTGCGGATCGCCTGCCACTTCGTCGCCCCCAACGCCATGGCCGCCTCGCGGAAACCCATCGGCACCGCCTTGAGCGCCTCTTCGCAGGCCGTGATGATCACCGGCAGCACCATGATCGCCAGCGTGAATCCCCCCGCCAGAATCGACGTGCCCCAACCCTGAAAGCTCAGCGAGCCATCGGTGAAGGGAACCGCAATCACCAACACCGCCGACTCCGTCGGCTCATGGGTCAGGACCGGCAGCCAGGGCCAGAGACAGAATACCCCGAGACCGAACAGGCCGAAGACAATCGAGGGCACCCCTGCGAGGTTCATGATCGCCAGGCGCACCATGTTCAGGAACCTGCCTTTCCGGGCATACTCATTCAGGAAGATCGCTGTCGCCACCCCGGTCGTCAGGGCCACCAGCATGCACACAATCACCAACAACGCCGTCCCCACCAGAGGCCCCATGATCCCCCCCGCCGAGTAGGAATGAGTGTGCTCGTCCCGGATCACCGCCCCGGGATTCTCCTTTCGAAAAACGGAATACTCCGACATCGGCATCTGCACGATCTTGTCCGTCTCATCCTTGAAGACCACCAGCGTCTCCGGACTCTTCGTCAGGAAGGCCGTCCCCTTGTCCATCAGCACCGGCAGGCCCTTCGCGGTGATGTCGAAGAAGATGTAGAACGCGCACAGCAGGACGAAGTAGGTGCAGAAGGCGAAAACCGCGTAGCCCGCCACATCACGCCACAGCCCTCGCATCGACGAACGCCGAAACGGATTTTTTGGAGTGGTGCTTGCTGTTGGTTCAGAGTGCATGGGCGGTCATGCGATGCGGAAGCGATGACTCATCCTTTGGGCCAGCCAGTTCAGGAGCAGCGAGATGAAAAAAAGGATGAGCCCCACCATGAACAGGGCCCGCCAGTGCAACGATCCCTTGTCCACCTCTCCCGTTTCCTGCGCAATAATGCCCGTCATGGTGTGCGCGGGCTGCGTGATGACCCCGATCCCCTCCGAGAAATCCGGAATGGCGATCTTGTTCCCCGCCACCAGAAGCACCACCATGGTCTCTCCGATCACCCGGCCAAAGCCCAGCAGCACCGCCGCCAAAATCCCCGACGCCGCCGCCGGAGCGATGACCCGCCACACTGTTTGCAGCTTCGAGGCCCCCAAGGCCAGGGAGGCCTCCCCGAAGGCCCGCGGCACGTTGTTCAGGGCGTCCTCGCACAGGGTGAAAATCGTCGGCACCGCCATCAAGCCCAACAGAAGCCCCGCGTTCAGGATGTTCAAGCGCTCCGCCATCGGGAAGCCCGGCACCCACGAGAGCGCCTCCACCTGGCTCAACTCCCGCAGAAAGGTCCCCAACACCATGATCCCGAAGAAGCCCAGCACCACCGAGGGAATGGCCTGCACGAATTCGATGGCCGGCTTGATGATGGTCTGCTCCCACCGCCGCGCCAGTTGGTTCACATAGATCGCCGCACACACCGCGAAGGGAACCGCCACCAGCAGGGCGATCACCGAGATCAGCAGCGATCCCGTGAACAACGGAAGAAGCCCGAAGAAGTCGTGCCACGAACTGTTCGTGACCCATTCCTTCCCGAAGAAGAACGCCGAGATCGAACGCCACCAACCATACGGCTTGTCGTGCCGCCACTCCTGCACCGCCGCCGAGTTCCTGGAAAAGTCCCGCAACACATCCGGCAACTCCGCCCGGATTTGCGTGAGCCTCGCCTCCGCCTCCTTCGAGCCCGGTGCCTTCGGCATCAAGTCCACTGCCGCCTTCAGCGCCTCCAGATACTCCGCCGCGAGTTTGGCATGCTCCGGCTTGCTCTCATAAAAAACCTTGGTCCGCTCCGCGAACGGAAAATCTTTCCTGATCACAATGGCCGCCGCCTCATCCAAGCGCCGCTGCCGGTCCTCCGGATTGGTGGAGACCGCCGCACCCATCTCCAGCGCCTTCTTTCGCGCCACGGCCGTCAAGTCCGCTTCGGCCTCCTCCTTCACCACCATCGCCTTGCCCCGCAGTGTTTCTTTCAACTCGTTCAACGGCCCCACCGCCGCCGCAAAGGCATCCCGCGCCTCCTCAAACCGCCCCATCTTCGCATGCAAATCCTTCTCCGCCTGCACCACGAACGCCGGCGGCTCCTCTTCCACCGGATCCCATTCCGCCATCGACTCCTTCAACCGCTCCCACTCCCCTTCCTCCAAACGCCCGAAACGGTCCGCCTCGGCACGGTCGGCCAGCGACAAAATCTCACCCAGCTTCACCTCCCACCCCGCCCGGGCCTCCGCCTCGGCCTGCTTCGCCTCCCCATCATCCCCCGCGTCTTCCAACTCCTCCCGCGCTTCCGCCCAAGCATCGATCTCCTCCTCCCCCTCATCCTCCGCCAGCTCCACCAAATAGCCGAAGGCATCCACCACTCCCCACTCCCCTCCCGCGATCCCCGCCTTCTCCGCAAAATAGGCCTGTGCCATCAGGCTGTTGAGCTCCGCATGCCCCTCCACCTGCCGCTTCATGGCATCCACATACTCCTGTCCGCTCTTGCGATAGAGCTGCAAGCCCTTGTGGTGATCGGGAAAAAACAGAAAGGCCTCCTTGCCCAGGAAGACACAGATCAACAGAAGAATGGCGATCGAGAGCAGCGCGTTGCCACCAAAGAAGCCCTTGATGGCACTCTGCACCCCGATTCCAAGGAACCGGCGATCACGTTTCTCGAATTGCTTGGCCATGGATGGTTTCGCTGATCCCTGGTGAGGGTGTGGGCGCACCCGCCGACCGTGGCGGATGCGTCCGAAAATCACTTTCCCCGGCCCTCTCGAGCCGACCGGAAAGTCCTCATGCATCTCACTCCGCCACCGGAATGAAACCCACGCGGTCAATCACCTCCGAGGCCTCCTTGGAGGTCATCGCCCACTCCAGGAACTTCTTCACCTCGCCGGTCGGCTCACCCAACGTGTAATAGTAGAGCTTCCGGGAGAGCGGATACTCCGCCTTGTTGCGGGGCTTCGCGGAAACACCGGCCACCTTCACGGCCTTCACGCCATCTTTCCCGGCATAGGCCAGGCCGACATAGCCGATCCCGTTCGGATTGGTCGCCACCTCGCCGGCAATTTGCTCGTTCCCCGCCATCTTCTGCGTGTTCGCGCCGTAATCCCGCTTGTTCATGGCCATCTCCTGGAACGACTTGTAGGTCCCCGAGGAGGTGTTCCGGGTGTAAATCGAAATCGGTCCAGCCGTCCCGCCCAGTTCACTCCAGTTGGAAACCCCACCAGTGAAGATTTCCTCGATCTGCTTCATGTTCAGATCCCGGACCCCGCTGTCCTTGTTCACGATCACCGCAATCATGTCCCAGGCCGCCACATGCTCGATCAGGTCCTTGCCCGCCGCCGTGAAGCTGTCCTTCTCGGAATCCTTCACATCCCGACTGGACATGCCGATCTCACAGGTTCCCGAAAGGAGGCTCGTGAAGGCCGTGGAGGATCCCTCCGCGGCGATTTCAAAGTCCACCTCGTGCCCCGCCGCCTTGTAGGCCTCCGCCAACTGCGGAACCATCTTGGCCCCCAGCGTGTCGGATCCCTTGATGACGATCTTGGTTTGTGCCGAGGCGGTCATCGTCAGGAGCGCGCCCAGGAAGAATGCTGTTGTTTTGATTTTCATCGAGTTTGTTTGTTGGTGGGTTCGTTGCCGTTCCCGTCAGCAAACTGCACGGAGCCAACCAGTTCCACAAAGTCGGCAAGGTGACAGTTCCGTCACAAGGCACCCAAAAGCCCCTTATTTCAGCAACAAAACGGGGCACCCGGCCTCCGCCAAGTGCCCCGGTGTCATGAAATGCGATCCCCCTACCAGTAGAAGCGCAGACCCGTCGTCCAGCCCCAACCATCATACTCGCCGCCGTCGTTGGCAGCATCGTCCAAGTTGGCGTATTGGACCCCGGTCTGAACCTTCAGGTTGTGGTCGCAAATGTAGTAGTTCAACCCCACATAGAACTCGTCATACGAATCCCCCCGCCCGCTCTCGATCGCGTTCTCATACCGCGCCAGACGCACTCCATTGTCCTCGTCACTCTCCACGTGAGTGTAGCGGAAGACCCCCTGCACCTTGTCGGTAAAGTTGTAAAAGGGCATGAGCTGCAAGCCGAACAGGTCGCTCTGGCTCTTGACTTCATATCCCTGCGCCCAAGCCAGATCCGTCCAGAGACCCCAGTCCCCGTCCTCCCACTGGGTCGAGAGGGAGATCACCTGCTCCAGGTTCCGGGTCCCGACTTCCATACTGGAAAAATCAAGATCAGCATGCATGTAGTCCAAGCGGACCGCCGCCTTGTCGAGGCCCACCGCGTCCGAGAAATCACGGCCCAGCTTGACCACGTAGAATTCTCCAGAGTCGAAATCGCCGAACTCATCAGTGCCATCCGCAGAGTAGGCCCCCACAAAGTAGTTCCAGGCACCCACCTCGCCACTTGCGCTCAAACCCGTGAAATACTCGTTGGTAAACCACATGTTGTTGGCCAGGTTGCTCCGGTCGATGGTGATGAGCTTCTTGGAGGAGGTCCCCCCGTCCAGCGTGAACTCCGCCCCCTGCTTTCCTGCCTTGATCACCAACTCCGGTCCTCGGGACCACGCGATATTCGCATCCGTCAGCTTGCTGTAATCCACATCCGTGCTGCTGAAATCGAAGTCCGCCTCGACATGCAGGGTGAAGTCATTGAGCACCTTTGCCTTGAAGCCACCCCGCACCCGGCGCCACAACAACGCGTCGTAGTCCCCCAGCTCGTCCCCGTCAAAAATCGCCCCGTCCACCTGCAAACGCCCGGTAAAGGCCAGGCTCTGCAGGAGCGGGTTGTCCGGATTCTTGTAGAGCTGCCCAAAAGCCAGCAGGTCACATAGAGACGGCCCCGACACATCCGTGACGGGCGGCGCGGCAGGGGGGGCGGATGTTCCGGCGCATGCAACGCCGCTCAATGCGATTCCCAATAGGGCTATGGTTTTGTCTTTCATCAGGTTAGGTCATTTGCGCCTCCCCGGGACCCGGCCCGAGTGACGGTTTCATCATTTCAAAATTTGTTTACTGATCGATTTAAATTCACTGTTGGAATGTGACGATTCCGTCACCGCCCGCCCCCCACCTCGCCGGATCCCTCGTTGGTTTCCGACGGGGAATCCGGAATTCGGTCGGTCACCTCCCAGTTTCCACCCGGACCCTCCCCCCTCCTGGCTTGTCACCCTGGCAGCCCCCCAGCCCCGTCACTCCCCCGAAAAGCCTGGTGCCGCAAGAGCCAACCCTCTCCCACCCTGATTCCGCCCTTTCCGCCCTGATTCCACGCACAAATAACCTTGTCCCACCCCCAGACAGGACTTGCGCCCCCCCCATCGCTCGGCTTGCCTACTCCCAGCATGAAATCCTGCGTTCTCCTCCTCCGGATCCTCCCCTTCCTCCTGCTCCCCACCCTCCTCCCCGCCGCCGAGGAAGCCCCCGCCACCTCCACCGCCAAAGTCGTCGATCTCCGCGTCGAGTCCCAGACCAACCCCACCGCCGTCAACACCCCCCTCCCCCGCTTCTCCTGGCGCATCGAAACCGAAGAACGTGGCTGGCTCCAAAAATCCTACCACATCCTCGTAGCCTCCACCCCCGAACTCCTCGCCCAAGACAAAGGCGATCTCTGGGATTCAGGGGAGGTTCTCGGGCGTACCTCGCAATTTGTCTCGTTTGGTGGAATTCCCCTCCTATCGGGACAACAGATTCATTGGAAAGTAAGAAGCAAGGACACAAAAGGAACACTCACAGGGTGGAGCCTCAATTCGCACGCTGAAATCCAGCTTTCGGGTCCCGCCAGCCTCCCTTTCGCACCCTTCCCTGCTGACGCCCAGCGAATCTCCTCATTTGAGAGCAGTAGCTCATCCCTCAATCATCTTTACGCCGCGGCGGCCGAACGTCTCTCCGAACTCACCGGGGTCCGAGACGTCGGCCTCGTCATGCGGGCCGCTGGCTACCATGTCGCATTGGTACCCCAGCCTCGCAACTGGGTCACCTCGTTCCAACTGTCGGTTGACGCGGCGGGATTCTACCCGGCCCACCTCCCTGCCGACGGCTCGTTTGGCAGCACCCAATCCGATGCCGGTGTTCAATCGGCCTACGCTCTCTGGTGGATGACGGGCGACAACGCCTACTTGGACAGGTTTTGGCCGACGATCAATGCCTACGGGGTGGCGAGAAGGAGCGTGGATCCTGACGCGGTCGGACTTCCATTCGGGACTATTCCAGCTGACAGCCTCCCCGAGGGCGACAACACCCCGGCGGAGTTCCTCCATCTGACTAGTCAGGCACTCACCATTCGACTCATGCTCCACATGGGCAAGCAATCCAGCAGGAACGGCTTCGAGATTAGGGCTCTCAACAGCTACTTTGCAAAACTTGGGGAAAATTTTCACACCTCCCACCTCCTCCCGGATGGGTCACTACGCTACAACAGCCTCACTGCACACGTTCTGGCGCTTCGGTGCGGCTTGCTTGGCACCGTGGAAGAACAGACTCCGGTTGCCCAAGGATTGCTGAGGCTATTGAGCAAGGAGAATGCCCCTTCGCCCTTCGAGGATAGCCCCCTCGTGGCAACGAATATCCTTCCTGTCCTGACCTGGATCGGCAAACACGACTTGGGTTTGAAGCTGGCTCAAGCTCAAGACCCCGATTCCCTCTCTCCGATCGCGCTTGCCGCGATCAGCGAATGGCTGATCTCCATTCAAGCAGGAATCAATTCGGAACTACCGGGTTTTCAGAGTCTCCAGATCCAACCGCGCTTTCCCGATGGAACGTCCCTCACCTTCTGCAAGGCTGAGTTCACTTCCTCCTTTGGTCTGGTTTTGACACACAGTTGGATTGAGAGCGGGCAGGTTCATTTCGACCTCACGATCCCCCCTAACACCACCGCTTTTGTTCGACTTCCATGCGCCGCCGGTCAAGCACTCACCGAAGGCGGGAAACCGATCGACACGACCTTCCCCGCTTTCGTTCGCGAAGATTCCTTCGTTACCTTCCGCTGTCTCTCCGGAACCTTTCATTTCGTCGTTCAAACCAAGTAGGTGCGGCGTGGCCTCTCTTCCGCGCACGAAATTCCCACCCGGCCTCGAAGGGAACGGAGAATCCAACAAAAAGCTGTCGAATCGATATTCGCCCCGCATTTTTGGGTAGTGTAAATCTTTGTCTGTAAAAGCCCGCACGAAGCAAAGGCCCGCCGCACTGGCAGCCAATGGAGCGTAGCGGAATTGGCTGCCAGTGCGGCGGCGCGCCGACCTCCTCCCGGATCCCCGGGGTTGTAGGCGTCCG